>JAABUK010008344.1_pt1 | contig 14582 bp, 12 predicted proteins | sample 5559141 | NCBI WGS metagenome assembly JAABUK01 (sample SAMN10711869, study PRJNA513367) | rock metagenome | isolation source: Antarctica rocks | place: Antarctica: Victoria Land, Pudding Butte nord | collected 2016-01-03
GCCGCCTCACACCTGCAGCATCAGCCTCGACGTCCATCAGCACAAAATGTTCAGCGTCCCGCCGCTCCGACATGCCACATTCTCCCGCAACCCCAGGCCATCACCAGTTACCGACACGGGGTCCTAGCGCTGGAGGTACTTCTCGCCACCAACACCCCCGGGCTTCGCGCCAGTGTGGGCCCCCTGGAGACCCACTGGAGCCTGATCCTCTGGAACCCGTGGTTCACCCTCGGAGGAGTGCTGTTCATCGCGACTGCGATACGGGCCAGCCGGTCTGGGCTCATGCGCATTTAGTTGCAGTAGAGGATAGGTCAGCGACTGGAGCCGAACCCGCCCGGATCAGCGGCGTCGAGGTCGAAAGCGACCATCGGTAGCTCGCTGCCCCGCTCATCGATGCGGGTTCCGAGCGTCTCCTCAAGAACCGGCCGCAACTTCGCCCAGGACCGCGGGTGGGCGCTGGCGTAGCGGCCCAGCGAGGCGGCCGAAGCATCCGAGTCGAGGCGCCGGGCGACCGCAGCGGCGGGCGCGCGGCTGCCAAGATAGACGCGCACGTGTGGGTTGGCTTCCACGTTGCGGAGCCACTGTGCGCGGCCACCGAAACCTGCGACCACGACGTAGCTGCCCGGGCCGGGGCGATCGACGATCTCCAGCACGACATAGCGCCGCAGCCCAGAGGTCCGTCCAATGTGCTCGACCATGAGCAGCCGGGTTCCGAAGACGACGCCAAGCCTGGCCCGGTACAGCCAGATCGGCGCTCGAACGAGCCACCGACGATGAAGCACGGCGGCGCCGACGCGGGCAGTCAGACTTCGGGGCTTGGCGTTCACGGCTCAGATGGTTCCAGCGCAGATCGCCGGAGGAAAGGCTGCGGCGGCCAGCACATGCGCGTGGCCGGCGTCGAGGAGTTCTGCCCGCCGCATCGAGGCGCGAGTCGTATTGCGGTGTGACGCGGTGTCGGGTCCACCCCCGCACCGAACTAAGGAGCACCGCCCTCGAGGACGCCGCGAGCTGGAAGCAGCTGCCGAGGTGGTGGTGTCAAGAGCGGTGTACCCGCAAGACGATCCTCCACCGGACGGTTGGAAGGTTTTCGAGAGCCCACGGCGACCGGGGGCACGGTCGAGCGGCGCGGGGTCACGCGGTCATGGCCGGCAGCATGAGAAGCACGATCGTGGCGTCCGCGGCGATGTGCGTTACGTACGGGGCGAGCAGGCCCCGGCTGCGGACACGCATGACCCCGAGCAGCAGACCCCAGGCGCCGGCCATCACCATCCCGACCGGGCCGCTCGGCACACCGTGCAGGTGCAGGACTCCAAAAGCCACGGCCTGCAGGACGACGGCCACCGTTACGCCCAGCACGTCGGTCAGGGCCGACAGCAGCACGCCCCGGAACACGATCTCCTCGACGGCCGCGTTGAGCAGGGAAAAGGCCACACCGGCGAGCACGATCGCCCACCACGGCTGTCCCGCGGCCGCGTCGACGTACTCCCGCGGGAGCGTCCCGTTGAACAGCCGCTGCCACGCCAGGAGGGCGCCGGCCGTGACGACCACTGTGCCCGCGACCAGCCACGGGAGGTTACGCGTCCAGCGCCCCCGGCGAAACCAAGCGCTCCACCGGTGCTCGTCGACGCCGCGGCCATTGATCCACCACGCGAGCACCACCGCGATCGCTGCAGGCACCGGCCAAAGCCCCAGGAACCCAACGGCCACCGCGACGAACAGCAGGTCCACGAGCAGCACCGACTGGCGCACCGCGCCCGAGGACGACCGGACCGCCAGGGCGCTCAGGACGACCAGCAGCACGACGGACGCGGGCAGGGCCGCCGACGATGTCGCGGCCGTCGGGACCACCGCCGCCAGGCCCGTGGCCAGCAGGACCGCAACGACGTGCCACGGACGCGGGCCGGCCAGGACCGGATCGGCCGATTCCGCGGTCCCGTCCTGCAACATTCGAGCTCCTCTCACGACGACCCGCGGGCGGTCCTAGGGGGATCTGCGGCGATTGCGCGGGCGTTGCGAGCCAACGTGACCCTGACCGGTCAATGCCTCCGCGGCGGACCAGTGTCGAGGTCGGTTGAGCAACGGCGGCAGCGTCGTGGAGGCGTCGCCGGCCGCAGCGTCTGACTGGGGTTGCGTGAGGAACAGGCTCTCCTCGAGCCGGGCGCCTCGCAGGTCGGCCCCGCGAAGATCGGCACCGAGTAGGTCGGTCTTGCGCAGATCCGCACCACGCAGGTCAGCTCTAATCAGGTAGGCCCCGCGAAGGCTGGCACCGTGCAGATCTGCACCGCGGAGCTTGGCTCCGATCAGGTCCGCGCCCCTGCGGTCCGGCATACGGTCACGCACGTCTCCGCGGACCACCTCACTGACCTGCTCGAGCAGCGGGCCGACCTGTTGCCGGTGTGCCGTGGTGTCGAGCCGGGCGAGGTCGTCGGGGTGAGCGTCGACGAGACGGTCGGTCTCCTCCCGGGCGCGCTCGCACCGGTCACGCAGCGGACCGGCGGGCAACAGCGTCAGCGCCTCGGCGAGATACCACAGCAGCTCCTTGAGCTGACGCATCACCGGAAAGACCGCGAACATCGACTGCGCGATCTCCGGGGTCTGTCGCCAGTCACGTCCCCCGAAGGTCACCTGAACGACCTGCTGCCCCGCTCCAAAGCAGTCGAAGACAGCGCAACCCGGAAAGCCCTGCCCCCGCAGGTCGTCGTGAATGCTGCAGCCGAAGTCTTGCCGAAGCTTCGGGCAGGGCCGGCCAGCCGACTTATCGATGGCGAAATCCGCCGACACCGCGAACGCCGGCGCCACACAGCACAGCGCAGCGCAGCTGCCGCACTCCGCCCGCAGGCCTTCACGACGGTCCGGCGGCGGCGGCGCTGGGCTCACCACTCGCGCACGCTGCCAGCCCCCTGAACCGCCAGGCTTCCTCACCGCGAGTGCGACGATACGTCAAGCATAGGCACGACCAGTGACAGGTTCAGTTGGCGGTCAAGCAGTGATCTGGCCCGTAAGCCGACCACTACACGGACGGCCTGCGGCCGGCTCCCCCCAACTCAGGCTGCCCCCCGGATGGTGCGGGGCCGCTCCTCACCCGACAAGGGCCGCCCAAGATCCTTCCTCGGTCAGGCTGCGCCGGGAAGCTTCTTGGTCTTTCTCCCTTGTCCGGTGAGCCGCTGCGGCCCCTGCGGGCGGCTTTGCGGCGGAGGGGTGAACCCCCCGCCCTCAAGGCCGGGGGACACCGGCCCACCCGCACCCGCATCGGCGGACGGGACAGGGAGGCCAGCGATGACCAGCACCACCAAGAACACCACCAAGAACACCACCACCTCGGCGGGGACCGCGGTGCGGCCGGGCCAGCGTGGGCATGAGGTCGCGGTGCAGTTCAGCGCCCACGGGGTGCAGCGCGTGGACGTGCACGCCCACGCCAGCGGCGGCCGCGGCGACCAGCCGTACATCGCCGTCACGGTCGGGGACTGCCTGACCTACCTCTATGACCGGGACGCCCTAGCTGCGCACGTGCGCGCTTGGCGGGAAGCCGCCGCGCACAACCAGAGCCTGCGGCTGCCCACCGCACCGGCAGCCCAGGCCGGCGGACCGGACGGGCGGCAGGACGTGACTGTGGTGTGCACCGTGTTCGGCGCCCAGCAGCACGCCGTGACCGTCGAGGCGGGTCAGCGCACCCGGGTCCTGAGCGTCGTGGTCGGCGCTGTCACTGTCCGGGTGCACAGCAGCGCCGCGTTGCGTTGCTACCTGCTGGCCTGGAGCCGCGCTCAGGCCCTCGCGGTGATCCTGGACGAGCCCGAGGAGTTGACGGCCGGGACCTGAGCACCGCAGGTGGCCCGGCCCAGGGGGGCCGGGCCACCTGCGGCGGTTGTCCACAGCACACCGCCGAGCCGGGCCGGCCCGGCTCGAGGAGGGGACCGTGTGCCGATGAGCACCCATCAGGACACCGACCCCATCAGCCCCGACGCGCTCGTGCTGGGCTATCAGGTCCGCGACCACCACCTGCCCGACCGGCCGCCGTTGGCCCGGACCGACACCTACGCCCAGGCGCTGCGCGCCGTCGAGCAGCTCCACCAGGCTTACCGCAGGTCCCTGGCCGCCAATGGCGAGGGCACTGCCGGGTTGTCCCAAAGCCTGATGGTGCTGGCCGTCACCGCCGCCGGCACCGAGCTGCGTTACCTGTCCGCTGCCGGCGGCCCGCCCAGCGGATGAACCCCAGGGCCGGTGGCTCAGGCAGCCCAGCAGCCACCCGGTCGTGTGGGCGCGGACGGTCGGCGGCGGGCCTGCTGAACCGGTGCCTGCAGACGGGACGGAGAGGTCATGAGCAAGGGTCCAGACGATGGCCTGCGGATCGGCGCGGCCGCCGCGTACGGCCCGCGGGTGCCGTACCTGACGCCGGGGGCGCGGGTGGACTTGGGGCCAGCCGGGTCGCTGATCCAGGCCCGGGGGTGGCTGCGGACCGCGCGGATCTCCGGTCGCCCGGCCGCGCAGCGGGACTGGCGGCTGTGGAGCGCCGCCGCGCTGGCCGCGGCCGCGGTGGTGCTGCTGGCCCTGGGGGTCGGCCTGCTGTCGGCCGCGATCGCCACCGGCCAGCTGGTGGGTTGGTTGCTCGGGTTGCTGATCGTGCTGGCCGGTGGGCTGGGCGGGATCGCGGCGGTCGTGGCGGTGCAGGGCCGCTACCGCCCGGGGCCGGTGGAGGCTGAACTGAGCCCCCAAATCCGGCGAGAGCAGCACTTGGCCCGGGAGCTGGACCTGCTGCGCCCGTTGGGCTGGACGGTGCTGCACGACCGGCTGGCGCCGGGCACTGAGCACCGGCTGGCGCATGTGCTGGCCGGCCCAGGCGGGCTGGTAGTCGCCACCGTGTTGCCGGTAACCGATCCGCTGCGCCACTACGGCCAGCAGCTCTACACCGGTGAGGTCCCGCTGCAGGAGTGGTTCACCACCCGGTGGTGGGAAGTCCAGACGGTGCAGGCCGCGGTGACCGCCCGGCTGGCGCACTGGCCGCGGCAAGGTTTGGCCTACCCGATCGCGCTGATGCCCGACGACGCTGTGCCGCCGGCCGGCCAGGTGCCGCCCGGGATGCTGCGGTACCCGCGCGCCCAGGACGGGGTGCGGATTCGGGGCAGCGGCACGGTCCGGGCCTTTGTCCAGGCGCTGCCGGCGCCGCTGGGCCGGCTCGCGGCCGCCGAGCTCGGCGCCGCGGTCCAGGCCGCCTGCCCACCCGCCGCAGTACAGGACAGCGTGCTCAACGGCGGCTGACCGTTCACCCCCGGGCGGCCTGCACCGGCACAGCCAACTGCGGGCCACGACCGACTCGATCAGAACAGCGCTGCCCAGTGCGCCCGAGGGTCACCGGCGGCCAGTGCTGCCTGCAGGCGTTGCGGGTCCTAGCCGGCGGTCAGGGCGGACCGGATGGCCCGGGACCGCACCGGCCATCCCACGCCGGTCCGCGCGGCCGGTGCGCCACCACCCGGCGGAGCGGTCCCGGCTGGCGGCGCTGGCCAGGTTATCGGCCTGGCTCCCCGGCCCGCAGGTGGTCCAACCGGGTGCAGCTGGGCTGGTCGCAGCTCTGGTGCAGCACTACCACCTGCGGCGGCAGCGGCCGTGGTGCGCGGTCCACCGGAACCGGCAGGCCCATGCCGTGCCGCCGGTGGCGGTGAACCGGCCGTAGCCGTCGGCGGCGACGGGCGCCTACCCAGAAGTGGCAGCCCGGGGTCGGCACGATCTTGGTGGTGGACCGCGCCCAGGTCTTCGCCGTGCAGTGCGCCGGAACCTCGACTGGCTGCACCGGCACGTGCCCGCACCCCGCGCCCACCCCTGATGGTTGGGTCAGCCGGTGGCCGCGATGGCGGCCGGGCCGGCGCGGTCGACCAAGTCCTCGGCGGTGCCGGGTGGGCGGTGTCGGGCGGCGACGCGTTGCGCGGTGCGCACAGCAGTGGGGGTCAGCGCCAGGCGGCGGGCGGCTTCGGCCGGGCCGAGCAGGTCGGCGAAGGCGGCCAACACCTCGGTGCGGTGCTGCACGGCAGTGTCTCGGTCGGTCTGGGCCTGCTGCAGGTGGCTTTCGGCGTCCGCGATCCGGTCGTCGGCTTCAAGGACCAGCACGTGTGCCTGCGCTTGGGCTTGCGCGGTCTGCTGGGCGGCGGCCAGCGCGACCCGTTGGTAGTCCTTGCGCTTGGGGGCCCGGGGGCCGGCACTGGTCACGGCAGTGATGCTGTCACAGGCCACCCGCACATTCCCGAACCCCGGCACAGCGCACCGGTGGGTGAGCAGCAGCAGCTCAGATCAGCTAGCAGCCCAGATTAGCTAGCAGGTCAAGACCACTTGACCGGTGACCTGGACGGGACCTCAAGACGGACGACGACGACTACCGCCGGTCCCGCAGACTGAAAGACACCCCGGCAGCGCCGAGCACCCCGACAAGCTACGACCACCACAGGACTCACCGATGCAAGATCACTGCCAAAGCAGAAGCAACCCGGTCATGTATCGTCTGCCTTGGCAGACGATACTGGGGCTCTCGCAGACGCAGGAGCGTGGTACAGGCCCGGCGGCAGGCAGCCGCAGGGGTGAGAGAGGGGGCACGGTCGTGGCGCATGTGACGGCGATCGTGTCCGACGCCCAGGTGGAGTACCGGGTCGCGGAGGCGCATGGGTGCGGGCCGGGCCCGGCGGTGGACTACCGGGTGCAGGGGATGGGTGGGGCGCAGCTGTGGCTCGGCGCCGGCCTGGCCGACGTCGGGTTGCTGGCCGGGCAGGAGTTCACTCCGGAGGCGGGCCGGGCGTTGCTGGCCGGGGTGCACCCGGGCACCGGGGAGCAGCTCGTGCCGTCGGTGCTGCGGTTGCCGGAGACCGCGAAGCTGCCCGCGGTGGCGTTGGTGGATGCGGTGATCCTGGCCGGCGCGCCGCCCACTGGGACGGGTAACGGCCGGGCGGTGCGGGAGTGGACGCGGCTGGTGGACCGCACCGGGTTGCTGGGGGATGGCTACACCGCCGATGTGCGGTTGCTGGGCCGGGTCGCCGCCCGGGCCGGTCTGGACCTGGGTGACATCTACCGCCCGGAGCAGGTCGCGGCCGCGACCGCCAGCGCCGCCACCGAGCGGGTTGATGTGCGGACCCGGGGCTATGACCTGACGTTGACGTTGCCCAAGTCGTTCTCGGTCGCGTTGGCGCTGGCCCCCGCCGAGCTCCGAACGCAGGTCAACGAGCTCTACACACAGGCCGCCACCGAGGTGGTGGCGACGGCGGAGCAGTGGCACGCCCGGGCCACCCGCGGTCACCACGGCAACGGCCAACAGGCCCAGGTCGTGCAGACCTCGGGGTTGTTGGGGTGGTTGTCGGTGGACCCGGTGAACCGCAACGGCGACACGCACTGGCACGCGCACTGCACCCTGGCCGGGATCGGGCTGGGTCCGGACGGGCAGTGGTCGGCGCTGTCCTCGGCCGGGCAGGACAGCCTGTACGGGTCGGTGCACGCCCTCGGGGCGTTGATGGAAGCCCGCGCCCGGGCTTTGGTGGCTGAGCAGCTGGGGTGGGGGGTGCGCTGGTCGCAGCTGACCGGCCGGTGGGAACTCGCCCATGTTCCGGACGCCGCGATCCGGGCTACCAGCACCCGCCGGGCCGACGTCGTCGCCGCGATGCTGACCGCCGGGATCGACCCGGCCAGCGCCACCGCGGAGCAGCAGGACGCGGCCGGGCAGGCCGCCCGCCGCGGCAAGACCGACGGGGCGAGCCGGCCGGAGACGATCGTGGAACGCACCCGCGCCCAGGTCGCCGCCGAAGGCGTCGACCCGACCCTGCCCGCGGGGGATCGGCCCGCCCAGCTGGTCGGCGCCGACGGGCTGCCGGTGCCGACCAGCTGGACCGGGCAGGTGCAGCTGGCCCGGGCGGTGTTGCTGGATGAGCGGGACGGTCCCAGCGCGCACGCCCAGAGCTTCACCTGGCACGCCGCGTTCGCCGCGGTCGCCGGCACCTTGGCCGGCGGTGGGGACAGCGAGCAGATCGCGGTGCTGACCGCCGCTGCGCTGGACACCCCGCAGGTCCTGCGGCTCTCGGCCCGGGCCGGCCGGGCGGGGGAGTTCACCACTCGGCACATCGCCGGCGCCGAACAGGCGGTGCTGCGCGCGGCCCGGGACAGCGCCGTGCGGCGGGACGGGCCGGCGGTCACTGACGCGCAGCTGGCCGGGGCCGGGCAGGCGTTCACCGACCGGCACGGCTACCCACCCAGTCCGGAGCAGCTGGTGGCCGCCCGGCACATCACCCAGGGCGGCGGGAGCTTCGACACCGTGCGGGGGCTGCCCGGGACCGGTAAGACCACCGTGATGCGGATCGTGACCGACGCCTACACCGCCGCCGGCGCGACCATGGTCGGGGCCTCGACCGCGGCGATCGCGGTCGAGGGCCTGGCCGCTGAGGCCGGCCTGCCGGCCCGCACGGTCGCCCGGCACTTGCTGCAACCTGGGCTGATCCAGGCCGCCGATGTGCTGATCGTGGATGAGGCGTCGATGGTCGACACCCGGCAGATGGCCGCGCTGCTAAGCATCGCCCAGCTGGCCGGGACAAAGGTCGTCGCGGTCGGTGATGACCGGCAGCTCGGTGCGGTCGGGGTCGGCGGCTGGTTCACCGCCGCGCACACCGCCTCCGGCGGCCCGGACCTGGTCGACGTACGACGGCAGCAGCACGAACACGAACGCACCGCACTGGCCCTGTTCCGGGCCGGCGCCGAGCACGACGCGTTGGGGGTGCTGGCCAGCGCCGGGCAGGTCACGGTCGTCGGCACCCGGGACCAGGCGCTGACCGCCGCGGCACTGGCCTGGCGGGACCGGGCCGCCACCGTGACCGACCCGCTGCAGCGGGTCGGTCAGGTCACCCTGATGGCCGGCCGGCGGGAAGACGGTCAGGTCCTGAACGAACTGGCCCGGGGGCACGCCCGCGCGGATGGGCACCTGCAGGGGGAGGATGTGACCTACCGGCTAATGAGCGGCGGGACGCTGCGTCTGGCCCAGGGCGAGACCGTGCTGCTGCGCCGCAACAGCCCCGGCGCGGGCGGCAACCCGGCACTGACCAACGGCCAGCGGGCCGTGGTCGAGGGCATCGACGCCGACCGCAACGTGGCGCTGGCCTGGCCGAACGTGGCCGGCGGGATAAGCCGGGTGGTGCTGAGCCCGGGCGATGTGGTGGCCGGGCAGATCGCCCGGTCCTACCTGGAGAATGACGGGGTACAGGGCGGCGCCGCCAGCACCGTGCACTTGGCCCAAGGCCGGACGGTGGAGCACGCGATCGCGGTGCTGGACCCGCACCAGCACGCAGCGAGCTACGTCGCGCTCAGCCGAGACCGCAGCAGCACCACCGTCGTACTCAGCGCCGAAGCGGTCAGCGACACCCCCGAGGACCTGGGCTGGCTGCAGCAGCTCCCGGCCGCGCAACGCAACGCCCAGGTGCTGCAGCGCTACGCCAGCAGCCTGCACCAAGCCGGGGTCCTCGAGCAGGCCCGCGGCCTGCTCGAGCACACCTGGCCCGAACTCGCCGGCAGTAACCGGCAGCCGAGCCTGACCGCGGTCGCGGCGGGTGGAAGCGTTCTCGCACCGACCGCGGTCGAACAAGGCCACGAGCAGCGCGGTGTTGCTGAGCAGGCCAGTGCCCCGACAGACCTGGCGCCGGCAGCTGCAACCGACGAGCAGCGGCCAGGGGCGCAAGCAGTGGTTCGGGATCTCGCCGAGGACGGCGACCAGGGAGCGGCTGGCAGCGAGCGGCCCGTCACCGGGGGTCAGCCGGGGACAAGGCCGGACTTCCTGGCGCGGCTGGCTGCCGCCGGTGCCGGCCCGGCTCGGGTTCAGTGGCGAGCTACGACCAAGACCGCCGACCCGGACGCGGAACGCGATCAGCAACTGGCGCGGGACAGTATCGAGCCGACCACCTCGGGATACGGGCCGGACGCACCGGGCATCTAGTCGTCGTCGAGGTCCAGCAGTGTTGCAGTGCGCAACGCGTGCACGACGTCGCGGAGCAGCCGCGAGGCACCGAAGCCATCACGACGGCGACGAGCACGGACAGGACGCTGTCGAGCCAGAAGAAGCGACCGGTGAGGTAAATGACCAGGCCGCTGACGGCGAGCGTCGACTACACGCGCGCCCCGGACCGCTTAGTCGCCGTCGGCCGGGACCTGGAGGCGATGGCCCTGGCCCGCGCGGTCCGGTGGCCCCTGGACCACCGGGTGCTGCGCATCGGCACGCGGACCGTCGCCGTCCGCTGACAGGGGAAGGGCAAACGCCCCGGCCGTGTCACGCCTTGTAGGCCCGGAACTCCTGAGCGTGTCGCCAGGTCCGCGTGCCGATCGGGCGGCTGCCGTACGGGCTGAAGCTGACGGGTGTGCGCGCGACCCGGGCGGCGTCGTAGTCAGCGCCTGGAGCGGTCCGACGGTGCTCACCTCGCGCTGAGTCCGCACGGCATTGACCGCTCGGGTGGTGACCTGCAGAGTCGTGGCCGCCCTGACCCTCGGCACGCGCTGGAGTGACATGACCCAGATCCATCCGGCCGGACCGCGCCGGGGGCTGCCCCCGGCGACCGGGATCCTGCGGCGCAAGCCGATCGAGGACGACGGGCAGGTCAGCGGTCTGCAGCGCACGATCGGGCTGTGGCAGCTGACTGCCATCGGGCTCGGCGCGATCATCGGCGCTGGAATCTTCGCGCTGGCGGGCCCTGTCGCCAAGGGTGGCACGTCACCTGCGGTCGGACCCGCGGTGTCGATCTCCTTTGTCATCGCGGGCGTCGCCAGTGCCTGCGCGGCGCTGTCCTACGCCGAGTTCGGCGGGCTGATCCCCAAGGCCGGCTCCGCATACACCTACGGCTACGCGGTGCTGGGCGAGTCCGTCGGCTGGTTCATCGGCTGGGACCTGCTGCTGGAGTACACCGCGATCGTCGCCGTCGTCGCGATCGGCGTCTCGCAGTACGTCGGCTACCTCGTCCAGAGCTTCGGCGTCGACCTGCCGGCCTGGATGCTGGGGGCGCCGGGCACCGGCAACGGGCACAAGGTCGACCTGTTCGCGGTCCTGCTGTGCCTTGGGGTCGCGGCGCTGCTGAACCGAGGCATCAAGACCAGCGCCCGGATCGAGACGTACCTGGTCTTCATCAAAATCGCCATCGTGCTGGCCGTGATTGTCGTCGGGGCCTTCTACATCAAGGCCGACAACCTTTCGCCGTACTTCCCCAACGGGTTCGGCAGCGCGGCCACCGGCGCGGCCACGGTGTTCTTCGCGGTCTTCGGCTATGACGCCATGAGCACCGCGGCGGAGGAGAGCAAAGACGCAGAGCGCAACCTGCCGAAGGCGATCGTGCTGTCACTGAGCATCGCGATGGTGTTGTACCTGCTCGCCGCGACCGTCCTGACCGGGATGCAGAACTACACGAAGCTGTCGGACAAGGCAGCGTTCGCGTTCGCCTTCCAGTCCGTCGGGCAGGGCGGCTTCGCCAAGATCGTCTCGATCGGGGCCATCATCGGGATCATCACGGTGTTGTTCTCGTTCACCCTGGCCGCCTCCCGAGTGTGGTTCGCGATCGCCCGCGACGGGCTGCTGCCGAGCTGGTTCGCCCACCTCAACGCTCGGCGCTCGCCCTCGCGGCCGGTGTGGATCGTAGGAGTTCTGGCGGCCTGCATCGCCGGCGTCGTTCCGATCGGAGACGCCGCCGAGCTCACCAACATCGGCATTCTGCTGGCCTTCGTGGTGGTGTCCATCGCCGTCATCGTGCTGCGCTACCGCTCCCCGGACCTGCCCAGGACCTTCCGCACCCCGCTCATGCCCGTCACGCCCCTGGTCGGTATCGCCTTCTCCCTCTGGCTGGTCAGCAAGCTGCAGACCGTCACCTGGATCCGCTTCCTGGTCTGGTTCGTGCTCGGCGCCCTGGTGTACGGCCTGTACGGCTACCGGCACAGCAAGCTCGGCCGCGACCAGGTCGTTGCAACGCCTGACGCTTGAGACCTGCGCCGTTCTGGTCGTGACCGACCGCAAGGCCGTGTTCGCCGCAGTTGCCCGGGCACACGAGCACTTCGGCCGGCTCGACGTCGTGGTGAACAATGCTGGCTACGGGCAGTTCGGGATGGCGGCAGGCCCGGGTCTTGGTTGTCGGTCGCCGCTAAATGCCTAGGCAGCGGACGGACGGCCCGTGGGCTGGTTCAGTCCTTGTGCTGGCCGGCGCGGCGGCAGCTAATTTCCAGCTCGTCGGCGGACAGGTCGCGGTAGAACATGGGCAGCGTGACAAAGGTCCAGGTCGTTGCCAGCGTCGGGCTGCTGTCGGCGAACGCGTCCCGCCGTGCGGCGGACAGCGTGGCAAGCAGCGCGACCAGGTGCGGGTGCTGGGCCCAGCACATCGGGATGGTGCGGGCCGGGTTCCAGCCGTAGGTCTCGTTCAGGTGCCCGACGACCTGGTTGAGCCAGCGATGCAGGTCCGGCAACGCCTCGGCCGGCAGTGCACCGGGGTCCCACGGGGCCAGCAGCTGGTCGGCGTCCGGGTCGTCCGGGTCGGGCCCGGCTTGCCACAGGGGAAACAGCCCGGCGAGCAGGCCGCTAGGGGCCGGGAACGGGCGGACCGCGGCCAGGAACGCCTCGGGCGCCGGCTCGTCCAGGCGATGCTGCGCAGGTGGCGATGGCCACGGAGTCGGACTCACCGCAGGACCTGCGGGGCGGTCTGGCCCAGGCCGGAAGGCGGTGCGGTGACCAACGCCGAGGTCGGCGGTGCCGTGCGGGCCGTGGCTGCGGTGGCCCGCACCTGGTCCTGGCCGGCCTGCAACGTCTTCCACCGGGCCCGGTCGGTGAACACCGGCCGGGTCTTGACTACCACCGGGCCGAGCCGGTCGATGAGCAGCAGCGCCTGGCGGGTGCGGAGCTGACGGAAGTCGGCCGCGGCCAGCACCGGCTCGGTCTCGCCCCGCCGGGTGCCGGCCGAGTCCTTGCGCTGCACCCGGCGGGTGCCACAGAGCCGTTCGATGTCGCTGTTGAACTGCGGGTCGTTGCTGCCACCGAAGGCCAGCAGCCCGGTAGTGACCGAGGCCAGGACGCTGCTGCCCTGCTCACCCCAGCGGGCCCGGGCCTGCGGCCAGCCCTGCATGCCGTAGTGCACCGACAGGCCGCGGCCCCGGCCGTCCCCGACGCGCTGCGGCAGGCTGGGGATCGGAGCGGTCAGCGGGGCCTCGTCCAGCGCGGCGACCAGCGGCGGGTCCAGCCGCCCGGCCGGGCGGGTCAGGGCGTGCCGCTCGGCCCGGTCCAGCACATCCTCGGCGATCGCGGTCAGCAGCGGCACGACCGGGCTGGTCGGGTCGTCCTTGCCCAGCAGGTAGATCGTCCCACCGTCGTCCAGCAGGTTCTCTATGCGGTCGACCTCCTCGGGGTTGGCGGCAAGGGTGGCGCGGGCGGCCGGGACGGTCGACCAGGCCAGGGCGGTGGCCACAGTCGCCCGGATGTTGCCGACGGTGCGGGAGTCCCCGGTCGTGGCGCTGGCGAGCTTGTCGAGCATCCCCTGCCCGGCGCCGGGGTGTTCGGCCAGGATGGTGCGGGGGGCCCGGTCGGTAGGGTCGCCGCACCAGCGCAGCCAGGTGCTTAGGTCCGCGCCGTCCAAGGCGGCGGCGTGCAGCAGGCACGCCAGCACCGCGGCGGCCTGCTCGCGGTAGAACGCGCTGGCACCGCTGTCGGCGCCGGTGCCGCTGGCGCTGCCGGCGACGAACGCCCGGGCCAGGGTCTCGGCCCGCGTCGGATCATCGCAGCCGGCCAGCGGGGACCAGCGCAGCGCCGACAGGCCGGCGGTGACCCCGAGCGGGTCCACCACCCGGCACGGTCCGCGGGTGCCGCGGGCGGTCCACGTCAGTTCCACGATGTCGGGTTTGGTGGAGCTGACCAGCACCGGGCCGGGGGCGGCCAGCACCAACGGGGCGAAGTACGCCAGGGTCTTGCCGGACCCGGGCGGCCCGACGACCCGCATCGAGCGGTCCCAGGGCAGCACAACGGTCAGGCCGCGGGGCCGGCGGGAAGAGCCGACCGTCAGGCCGAACGCCGTCTGCGGCGCCCGGCCGCGGTCGCGGCGGGACAGGCCCGGCCGGCTCTGCCGTCCGGCGGCCCGAGCAGCCCGAGCAGAGATCACCTCAGCCGCCCGGCCGACCGGGGCGAAACCGGCGTGGGTGGCCGGTGCCCACCAACCCCGCAGGAACGCTATCGTCGCGAGCGCAACCGTCAGGAGGACCAGGATCCCGGCGGCCAGCACCGGCCGGCCGGCCTGGCCACCCTCCAGCAGGTGACCCAGCGGGTCCGGCGCCGCCGGCAAAGCCCCGGCCAGGTGGCGCACGGTCAGGTGGGTTTCGACCAGGTGGTGCATGTGTCCTCCTGCGGTCCAGATGGGTGGTGGTTCAGGCGAGGTGGCGCATCGAGGACAACGCGCCGTAGGAGCGCAGTGGGAGGATGTGGACGACCGCGCCGGTGTGTGGGGCGTCGATGAGTAGGCCGCCACCGAGGTACATCCCGACGTGCCCGGGGCTGGTGGTGCTGCCGTCGCTGCCGGCGATGAACACCAGGTCCCCGGGCAGGAGCGTGCTCGGGTCGTACACCGGGG
>JAABUK010008345.1_pt1 | contig 14576 bp, 9 predicted proteins | sample 5559141 | NCBI WGS metagenome assembly JAABUK01 (sample SAMN10711869, study PRJNA513367) | rock metagenome | isolation source: Antarctica rocks | place: Antarctica: Victoria Land, Pudding Butte nord | collected 2016-01-03
ACCACCTTCTGCTACATGACACAGGATAGGTTTATGCGATGTCATGCGCCTCGACCAACGGACATTTCCGGACATGAGATGTAAATGCATGCTGACATAAATACACTAATGGGTGATGAGCAACAGAGTGGATGTCCTTGATCCATACGGCACGCTCCTGCTCCGCGTGGTGACAGACTTCCAAGTCAACAATTTCCAATTCGCTGGCCCGAATTACGGACAGCTCTGGATCGTTGGGGAGGGAGGTGTGAGTGTGGCAGGCTGGGAGTTGCAGGGAACGGCGATGCAGTAGTAGTTCTGGATTGTGATATTGCTGATCTGGTCATCGCCAGTGAACTGTACTGAGCGTTGGCTCGAACGAGGAGCTGCTGCCATTGTGTTATCAGCTTAGGAAAAAGAAGCATTATGAAACGTCGAGAGAGCTTTTCGGTACTATAATTTATAGGAGGATTGCTGGATTGATTTGTTAACAGTGAGCTTTACGCAGTGATGCTTTCCAGATTGATCCCTGCCATTTGCCGGAGAATTATCAATAACCTCCACACTAACAGAGGTAGGTGACAGTGGTTTATTGTATAAATGGTCATCCTATGACCTTTCTGACCGGGATAACTCAAGAACGCTACTGTATCCCCATGCAAAGTTCACTCGTTGTAACTTCCTGGCTCTACAATCAAGTCAATGTGGATCTCTCGACAACCGCATGCTCACGAGCTCAAACCACTTGTGCTTAGAATCATCCATCCAACTTCGGAAATCTCTGGCGCTAGGAAGGGTTCGTTGTCTCTGCGGGATAAAGCCATCGCCCCAACTTTAGCGGACCGCAGATCTGCGTCATCAACAGAGGATGTTGAAAGCCAGCGAACATCAATTTGATAGTCTCAGGTACTATCAGGGTAAGTGACTCAATTGGTATGAAAAGCCAAGCTTTACTGTTTTCACATATTCCTATGCTTATATCTTTTCATCGCAGAAGCTTTGTAGTTGCGCCTGGGTCAGTGGAAATGCCATTCCAAAGGGGATACGGATTCTGCTTCTCAAGTGAGATGTCAGTGGGATTCGGCACATTGGTGTGGTCGTGAAGTATCATGGCCGTGTATCCGAGATACCATGGCTTTCAGCAGTGCGTGAGAGATCGCGGGGTTAGAACATGATGGCCTGATTGAACCGCTCTGAATTTGGTGAAGGTGATGGCTATGGGGCTCTGGTAGAAGGGACATAGGCTCGGGTGTTCTGATCCTCCCAGTATGCTGCTCTTGTAGGCTAGAAGAGGGAAGAGCTTCATCTTGGAAGCCATGCATTTTTGCAAGAAGATGTGCACGCCGGTTCTAATGAATATTGTGCGATATTGCAAGCCCTGCTTCAACAACACCAGTAAGCAAAGCGCCACACAAAGCCAGCGCCAGTGATGGGGTATATTCATCTCTACGCAACCTCGCCCAATATTTCCCCAACAACAGCAGGCGTAACTAGCGGCAGTTCCCCCCTCTCAAACCTCCAGAAATTCGAACACTGTATAGTCTCCTCATCCATCATCCAGCCCCACAGATCCACAAACTGCTGTGACGCTTCCCAACCCATGGGGTTCCATGGCTGAGAGCCCCATATTGTAAACCCATCATCATGCAGCGCATGGCAGAACCGATCCTCTTGCTCGTCATCTAAGCCTGCTAGAAGGATGTTCTCTCGAAATCGTGGAGAGGCGATGATATCGATGTAAGGATGGTGGAATGTGCTCAGTTGGATTGGTGTCGGTACAAGCATGTTTGTTTTTGAGGGAGCAGGATAGGGGTTGAATATCGTCCATGGTGAGATGGAGTCGTCGGAAGTGAACAAGGCAGGGTCCAAGTCGAGGGTTAGAGCATTGTGGACGAAGGCTCGGAGGAAGGAGTATTGGCTTAGTATAATGTAACGGTGCTCGGCGAGGCCGGGAGCTGCGAGAAAGTCGCGTATTTGTGGGGCAAAGACGTCTCGAGGTTTGTTTTGAGGCTCTGGCGAGTTGTGGGAATGGACAATGATAGCTGTGGCGTCATTAAGGGAGGTGGAGGAGCTGGGCGGACTCTCAGATACGGCTGGAGTTTGATTCGCTGGTGGAGATGTCGATCCAGTCGATATGGTAGTGGAGGACTCGGACGATATGCTCTGGCGCACAGGTTGTTCCTCCGGAGGCCGAATAGGTAAACTCGTACGCTTTCGAGGGTTGCCTGTCAGCACCTTTGTGCCTATTGTGCATCATGTCATTATACAGTTTATACAATGCCAGACCTGTTCGACTCAGGGAACGCACGTCTCTTTCTCTGCGCTAGCCGGTTCTGTATCGTTTTACGAAGAGCCTTGTCCTCGATCTTCGTCCAGTCGTCGGCTTCGCCCTTGCCATGCTCCAGCCTGAGTTGCAAATCGGTCATGTTCGTTGCCATCGTTGGTGGGCTGAAAAGGTAATGGGAAAGATTGTAGAGGTGGTGTTTGCGATGGATGGCTGAAATCTGAGACGAGCGAATTGAATCATAAGTAAGGTAAAGTAAGGTAAAGTAAGGAACCTCTAGGTACTGAGGACTCACTGAAACGCCGTCACTTGCGGCCCGGACTACAGGACTTACTGTAGAAAGCAGAAGAGAGCAATTAAACTGGGATTGCAACCATGGGAGGACGGTTACAACTGTATTTCTACGATTCAACTACAGCAGGACACTTATTCAATCTGATATTAAGCCTACTTAGTAACTTCACGCTTTTAGAGTCCCAAAATCGAGCATTTCTTCCCGAGCTAAGTCGAATCAACCAGATCTAAACACTGCAGTTGCAGACGTCGTCTAGCTCTGAGTTTCGGCCTCCCTTTTGTTTCTGGAGTTTACAGTGGCCATCAAGCTCGAGGCACACAGATGCGTCACGTCACTTTTCGGAGTCAAAGCGATACTGCATTCGACTCGTCCGGCACAGTCTAACTAGAAGATTGTTGGTTGATATGTAAAGCGTGTAGCGTAGCATGTGCATGCCTTGTTGCCCCAGGACTTCTCCACTAACCTGGGAAAGCCCATGAATTTGTACGACAGTAGGTTATTAGCATGTACAAGCGAAGAAAGTGTCGCCGCAGCCTCGTGACTGCTATAAATTAGAAACCTGCGTCAATCTATCCCACCAGATTCAAACGGTTTCTGGGCGTAGTGAACGCTTCTGTTAAAATGTAGCCATTAGCCATTGTCGGACGTAGGCATATTCTAGAGCGACACTCGACCACCTTCAGGAGATCGAGGGGTAGACTTACATCGAAGTATAATAATGCGTATTCTTATTTCTGATATCCTTCCTCACGCGCTCCAAGAACACAAAGATCTCTTCTTTCGACCACCCAAATACCCTCGAGAAAAGCGCTATCCCCGCCGACTCGACACCCTCAAGCGCATTGTACACCATCCACTTCCCAATTTCCTTCTCTTTTGGATCTTTCGACCAGGATCCAATAGGCCAACGGATTTCCTCCTTGTTGATATTTATGAACCCCTCGTTCTGTAACATGTCTACGAATTTAGTTGCGGCCTGCGTGTCAACGCCGACTCTGGATGTCGCTTCTTTAACGTATCCCGACCATTTCAAAAGAGGCGAGTCATTGGGAGGGAAATCATCGTCATATTCAAATGGAAATTGTACTTCTTGCAACTCAATCCAACCACCCGGTTTCAGGTTATCGTAACACCGCTTCAGGTACCTCGGCCAGTCCCGCATCGAGAGAATAACGAGCCGAGAGTGGATGTAATCGAATTGCTGCGTGAACTCCCAATCTTGAAGTGCCTCGGCATCGTCGACCATAAAGCTGAGATTTGGAGGGACCCAGGAAGGCTGGATGGGCGAAAGATCGGTGCCGATGACACGGGCGTTGGGGTAAGCGTTGGCGAAATCGATGGCCCAGATGCCGGTGCCAGTGCCGACATCTAATACATTTTGCATCGTGCTTGGAAGAGGTGCGCGATGGAGTTCGCCATTGAGGGTTAGTAGCCAAATATGATGTTGAAAGTCTAGGAAGTTATTAGCCGGTTAAACGACTTGTGGTTGTAGTGAAAAGTACCCAGCCGGTCAGCTTCTTTCTATATGGACGTTAGTGCGGATTCCCACATATTAAGTACCTTGGAGAGCTCTACATACCTCGTCGTTGGGCAGATGGTATTCTAAAAGCCGTTAGCAGACGCGATCACTCGCTCATACGCCCAGCAACTTACTTCCATCCTCGAATGCATGATACCTTCGACCATTTTCATACCGATATTCGAGCATTGACGCGCTCAAACTTTCTGTTATACTGTTGTGCTTCTCTTCAGTCGAGCCTCTGCAGGGTAATCTCAGGTAACACATACGATTCTACATCATCACCAAGCGCCGAGTCTCCGTCGCCCATTGAAGATTCACCATTGACCGAGCCTGTTCCTAGCGAAGGTGCATGTGCTCCTAAATATGCATGGATTGTTGAGGAAGAGCTTCCGTCATCCATATCTCCATCCGCTGAGGGGAAGTCTGCGAGAGTCTCTGGGGAGGCGTGAGTCTCTGCAGGTGGTGCGTGAGCCGTCGGGATTTGTGGATCAGGAGGAGGTATGGCGTTGGGCGATTGAGGAGCAGCCTGGTCATGTTGCTGAGCTATATCACTAGTTCCAGATACAGCCTCAGGGTTTACGCGGGCTAGTGAGTCCATATCTTCATCGAACGATGCATTTTGGACCTCATAATTCTTGTTCAAGTCATGTTGCTCCATGATATGGTCGAGTTCTGAAGCGGCGTTGTTGATCGCTACAATTGCAGCAGCAGGGTCTCGGGTCAAAGAAGCTTCACACTTTGCTAGTGCTTCTAATACCGGCTCCGCTTGGCCCATCAAAGTATCCGCTTCCGCTGGTAGTCCTAAGGGTTCATGAGAGGCTGGAGCTGGGTCACCTGGTGATGCAGTATCTGTCACTGGAGGTATGGCTGTTTCCGACTGGTTGGGTGCCAGCACCGGCTCAGCATTTTCAGTTGACACTGGATCGGTTTGAACTGCGGAGCTGTTATCATGAGGAGTCAAGACAAGCTCGGTCGGCAGAGAAGACGATTCCGGTCCTTCCTGGCTCGATTGCTCGTCTGCCGGTAGGGATTCATTAGAAGGAGCTTGCGTTGCTGATTCAAAATCCCTGGAATGCAGATCATGATCACTTGAATGGACTGTTACTTGGGGCTCTTCCTGTGCCGCACTTGAACTGGTCTCCATGGTTGGCTCTGTGGGGGTGTGGTTTGTGGGAGTCGGAGCTTTGAACGACGCGTCACTTGTTGGATGATTGATCGCTTGCGCCGGGATTGTGTCTTTTATCGGAACTTCTTCAGAGCCTGTTTCAAGTGCTGGGTACTTGACACTTTCAGCAGTAGCCGCTTCGACAGGGTCAAATATTCCCTTACGTTCCGACTTTTGGGGCATATCAAAGCTTTCCGAGACTGGGACTGAGGCTGTGTGACTGACTGGAGGTGTAAGGTTGGTGGCTACAGGATCGTGGCATGGATCCGTCACTTGTCCTACTGCCATCTCATCCTCTGAGAGCATATTCACTGTTGGAACAACGGTGCTGGGGCTTGTCTTTGGTTCTTCAGCAATTGGAATATGGTTGACAAAATCACTGATTCCCGCATGTTCTTGCTGGTCTGCCATCTTCTTGATCTATGAACATCACTTACGCTCAAGATGAGTTATCCCTTTAACCGCTGCCGGAGAGCCACTTTTAGCGTATTCGCTTAGTTCACCAATAGGAATCATAGAATATCACCCTGAACTGATTTTATTGATGCTATTCAGAGGCTATTGTGATATGCAGCCCAACAAGGACCGTCTTTACATAGAGGAATATCACAGATATCACAGCCAAATATAGAACGCTTTCCCCGCTTGCTACCATCTAAATTTGGTGTAATTTCACCGAGAACTTGTCGTTTTCTAGGCATGGCTGTTAAGCCTATCTCCTTGCACCCACGACAGTCACCAGAGCTCTTTCTTCTGCAGATTTGATGATCATCTAAACATATCATTGAACGTTCAATTGCAGACCCAATTGACGTTCTTTTTCGCTTCAGAAACTGTCTTCCAGATGCCTGAATAAGACCTGTAGCTAAAGCCGTTCTGAACTCGCTATGAACAGTGTATTTAGCCTCCTTCGAAACATCTGAATGCAAAGAGAGTTTATAGGCATTGATAACGCTGATTTCAATCAAGAACTCGTACAAGGCCTTGTGTTCTTCTGATCTACATCGACGATTGTATGCGTAGAAAGAACGTAACTGATCAGCCTGATCAACAGCCCCCATGTAGTGATTATAAACGTCATCAAAGTCCGGAATCGAAAGCTTTGCACGAGGTTTATTACCGAATGAAGCCCTTGCAGTCTTAGCACTGATAGACGTTCTAGAAGGTCTCTTTCTATCGCGAATGGTGTAGGCCTGACCGTCAAACATAGTCGATTGAAACAAGACGATAGAGTTATCTTTCCAGGCGAATTGCATCACCTGATTATCAGAGGTGATCATCATCTTAAGCTTCCCTCAGAGTATCTTATCCCGTTTCTTGTCTTGAGTCTTCAGTTGAACAAATTCCTTGTAGATTCCGAAGTTTGAACGAGCTGTGCCGATGGCTCCGTAGCCTCTTTTTCGTAGATATAATAGAAGCTTGTGACTCGTGAAGAGATTGTCTAAGAACACTTCGTAGATGTAGCCTGATTGTTTAGACAATTGATCAAGAAGATCTGCTATCACTGTGGCTGTTTTATTACTTCCTAGTTCCTTTGAAACCTTGACATCTAAAGGTCCTTTGCCACGCTGATGATAGATTCAGGCTAGAACGTAGCCTTCATCAGCTACCACCCAGATCTTGTAGCCTTCAGGAGTCGGTTTCGTGAGTATAGTAAGCGTATCATGCGATCGGCCCTTGAATCGCTGCATTATCTCATCTACAGCCACAAATCGACCAGGTTTCCAGTGTTTTTTGCATGCCTCTTCGAGCAAGATATTAACAGGCTCTGTCTGATGAAGAAAAGTCAGTTTTCTCAACTAATTTAGGTGGAAAACACATCTAATTTAGATGAGAAACACACTTACTCTCTGAAAGGCAGCGCTATCTGATTCGAATTCTGATTTATAGTCGAAGAAATATAGATTTCGATCAATATTTTCGTATCTATTCAGAGCCATTGCTCTTCGAACCAATGAATGAAAAGGCTTATTTAGCTTCATATTTCAGTAGTCAGAAACTTGAGATTCTCTATGAAGATTCATATAGATGCGTATTTCAAAGTATGTCTTCAGTTCTAGCTCATCTGTGTTCGAAAATGATCTGGCTTCAGAGTCTCTTTCTTTCCCCCATCTGTGACTCTGATTGATGTATATATTGATGTGTTTTGCTATTATTTGAAGTATTTCGGAGGAGAAATATAGACCCCATAGGCTCGCGGCATCTAAAGGGCTGATATTTGCTGATATATTGATTCAACTGACGTTTGAAGGTATCTGAATAGACTCAAATCGATCGCCTATATCAGTTATAGAACGCAGATTAGAACGATCAGTCCCTAGATCAGTTGAATCAGGTACTACGTCGCAGAAAGGCATTATTCAGAATAATAGAGGGCTTTGTTGACATTGTTTCTATTTACAAAAAATAATCTTTTTGACCTAGTCTTACCACATCTGGTTAGGGTGAACCTTAAAAATTAACCGAAGGCAAACAGCGGTTAAAGGGATAAGAAGACATGTAGCCGCGATGCGCGTTATACCACATTCGGTATGGCGACGGATATCAATCGGGTAGTAGCAAGTGCAGCCGATGCTGGACTGAAATCGACGCAGTAAAAGTAGATGTACTTCTGCAAGGAAAGCTGCAGGTAACATACTCCGTGTTCATGGTTGGTATTGCTTCGCACAAGATTGGTAGTTGGAGACGATAGAAGCATGCTGGAGAGAAATGTATAGAACGTACGTATGAACTACTTCTCACTCTTCATCGCATTTGATTCGAAGCTTACCTACCTAAGGAACGGTGGCCTGAAGAAGTTGTAAATCGTTTTGTGCCGCAATTGGCGCTAGCCTCAACTAGGCTAGCGGGCAGTGTCCCTAACTACGGTAGGTAGGAATTATGTTTCTAATTGAATGACTACCTCTCCTACTTCTACTACTGCTCCTACTACAGCTTCTATTGCTTCAACATGGCCTAAAGGGACATACTGAGCCTTTCGTTGGAGTAAGGGAAGAGCAAGACACTGATTATGCTGATGTTGTAGTAGGAAACCTAGGTGATGACTATTTAGCTACTTAACAATGAAGGTTAATACAGTTTTCAGAATAGAAAGTTGGGGACGGCCAGCGTATAACCTCCAAATCTACATCAGGCTTGGCTGATGTCAAGGTAGCAGCCTTAGGTGAGGGTATTAATAGGCTCTACACCCAGGTCTAGAAGGTCAACTTGATGTACCACAGCCCTCTACCAAAGTTCACCTTCGCGTCCAAAGTATAGCGTTGCAGTATCATCATTTGCCAGCGTATCCCCCTCGTCGCCAATCAGCGTAGGGTACTTTGGGTTCACCATATGCCTATCGCCCTCGTAGAGCATGAACGGCTTATCCCACCTTGTAAGGTCGGAGCTCTTGCTATACGCAATCCCTCCACCCCATCTCGCGCACACCATATGCCAGACGCCATTCTTCTGGTCGCGAATGATACTCGGGTTACTGCCCGCAATATTCGAGAGATCACCGTGAGGCATTACGTCGCCTTTGAAGCTTGGGGCAGTCTTACCGGAAACAAGATCGATACGACTCCAAGACCCAGGAGCAGCAAGAAGGTCGCTTGAAACGGACATGGTCAGTGATCCTCCAGCCTCTTGCGCCAACACTACCAATTGTTTCTTGTGCGGATTGCACTTGGCAGCCATATCACCCGTGCCTCCCTCGGCTGTACACTGTTGCGGTTCCTTTTGCACCCCCTTGTTAGTGATAGGGACAGACCGTGTCAAGGATTTCCCGAGATCTTGGCTATAACGCACTCCAATGGATTTGAAACAGCAAGAGCCACTGACTGTCTGTGGCTGGCGGTAACGATCCTCATTGTGTACAAAAGCTACCATACTGCTGTTTGGTGCACTCGGCAGAGATGTCTCTGACAGTCTGAACATATTGAAAGCTCACATGTCCTCGTCATCATAGAATGTTTCATCACCGCGTAGTCCTGTAGTCGAAGCGGGGGGAATCGGTTGGCTCAAGGGCAGGGTCACATAATCGACGCCACTGTAAGACTCGATGGCGTTACTGTAAAAAGATCTGGAAATGGGCAATGGCTCGCTGACATCGCTCACATATCTCTTCGTGGATGTCATGATGAATTCGGAAGTAACATTGATGGTAAAGTTGGACTGATCATTGCTGCCATCATCTCGAAAGACAACCATCTTGCCATCGGGGATCTAGAGAAAGCGATCAACTAGGATCCGAAGCAGCATAAGATCCGGGCTATCATACATTCATAGAGTTACCACACCAATATTGCATCTTGCTCTCCACTGACGGAACAATATTGGCAGTGGTAAGAAGTCTTACGGCAGCAGCGTGTTGGATTAGCAAAAAAATGCCCAGCATTTTGCCGATGCTGAGAGAATGTTTGTATTGAATAAATGAGTGTGAAGGCTGCGCGACGAACGACTTCAAGCGTAAAAATCAAAGAGATACTCGCTGAAGAGACCGAATTATAGCACGAAGTAAAAAGAGAAGAAGAAGAAGAAGAAGACACAAACGTGAATGTGAACAGAAAGAGTCGCTGAACAACCTTGGCATTCATCGGGTTCTTTCATCGCTAGTAGACAGCGTGAGAATTGTATTAGACGTTGATTTCTTCGCTATCGATAGCGGGAACAGGCGGGCGCAATGAGACACAGATCTGACAGCCTTACGATTGGTCCGCTTGTGGATGGTAAAACAGATTCGAATGAAGACTGAAGATCGAAGGAGAACTGCAGAAAACAATTCTTCGTCAGTTTCGTCTGGTCTGATTGCGGGACAGCAACGTTTAGAGCAAACGAAACTGAGGAAGCCGGAGTTCTTCCCACCACCATTATTCTACTTCCCACTATTTCTACTTCACTGTTCAGCAAAAAGCCTCTTATAAGAGGAAGAAATACGTGCGACTCAAAGCTTCAAGGTGCAGACCAGGAGAGCAGGCAATTTGGGCGTCAGGCCTTTTTCACCATCTACGTGCTTGGTTTGAACCTGCTTTGGTGCTTGATCTGGCATACAAGTCGCCAGGCCAGAATTCGAATGCTTTCTGCATACGCTAATAGTCTGGGGGCAAAAGGCGCGCTAGTCGACCTGGGGCTTTCCGCCTTTGCCTTTCCAGCTTCTAACCGTGGGTTTGAGCTCTCCGACTCCTTCTTCCGCCTTGGTCAGGCATAATCTTGTAACCGCTCCTCACCACTGGCTCCCATTTTACACGAGACAGTAGACGCCCTGCGAGAGCTGGTCCACAAGCTCGAGTCGCGGGTGCAGCAACTGGAAGCAAAGTTGGAACAAGCCGATGGAGCTCCTGTCAGAAGTACTGCTACATTGCTTACTGGAAGGTATTTCTGTCACAGAAATGTACGGCATCGAAGGTTTCTCGAGCAACCAAGATTTCCGAACGACTTTCACGCCCGCCTCGCCAATGTCTAGTTGTCACTGTCATATGTCTGCAATACGACTCAACAACGTGAAGCAATCTGAAGTCTTCGTGATCAGAGCCATGATGAAAGGCAATCACGTCATGCGTTACACAAATATTGTGATAGGCACTTGTTGTTCGCATATTCAAACAACAATGCGTCAAGCGCGTATTTCCACCTTAGTCGAAGAGTAATCATACGTTGAAAAGCTTTCCGTCATCGTCCGCGGATAGAGATTATAGCCGTTGATCCGATATTCATCTTCATATTCGAGGGTTGAGCGAGCAATCTTTATCACCGTTTTATTTCATGTACTACCAGCAATCAAACTGCATTCAGAAATGATGGCTCAGAGTCCTTCGTCGTTGAGAAGTACTTTTTTCTTGACACTTACCACCTGCTTTGTCATGACCTTCCTGATCGTCACTAGCATTGCAGAAAGTGCTCCTCTAGCCACCGCTTCAAACTTGGATACTTATTGCACAGGTTCCCATGCTTGGCTATCTCCAGGTTTCTCACGTGAACATTGTCTTGAAGCTGCCGACCGCTTCCAATATAGCGACTACGCCACCTACACAACCAATCGCCTGGAATTTTCCAATCGTGAAACCCAGCGCACCAGTCGCTTTCCCCAAATGACCACACCTCGCCGCTATACCATCTCCACCTGCACGATTTTTGTCGCCATGCTATGGGACTTTCCCAACAAACCTCCACTACCTCCTTTACCCGGAGCAGATTTGCATCCTGGGCCGTTTGAGAAGAGCCAGGTCACGACCTTCAAGGAGCTTTACAATACTGCGAAAACTGTCATCTTCAGTTGTTATGGTCTACCTCGGACGCCTGTGGGATGGCAGCCTGCGGGTCAAGGTGGGAATATTGGAGTATTTGTTATGGCTACGGACTCCTTGGTGGCGCGGAATATTCCTGCTGTGGTATATGAGGAGGCGGGAACGTTGTACTTGCAGAACTTGACTCAACCGCGTGGTTTCTCTACGGTCCTTGTTTGACAGTATTTCTGCCTCGGCCTAGCATATTGTGGTCACACCGGATCATGCAGAAGAGCACCTAGCGAGCGTGATGAGTGGAAATACTGTGTGTAGTAGACCCAGCAGCTGCGGGTCTGGAAGGAAGGAACTTAGGATGGAGGCAAGAAGCTAAAAGGTTGATTTACGCCCCTTTGAAGCAAGAAATCTGCACATTGGGCCACACATAAATATATGACCTTACTCTTAGCCAACCGCTTTCTTGAAACACAAGAACAACTATTTCTTTTGCACTCAGAAGTCTCAAGAATCTAAGTAAGTGCATTTGTGCACGCGTGGAGAAAATATGAGAGCTTGCAAAAACAGTCGGCCCAGGATGGGCAACTGGTAAACCATTTAGAAAGAGTTCTAGGCAGATTAAGCGTCCCAGGCTCCCAGCTATTGATATTTCAGGTGAACAATGAGAATAATTGAAAACGAGCTAAGCTTAAGATCTTGAGGGCTATGAAGTGAGACCAATTAATATCAACCAAGGTGATTAGCCTGCTGAGATAGGTGAACCATAATTTAAAACTGTACCGTGCCAACTCGGTCAACGTGTGAAAACAAGTGGTCATTTAAGTATCGTAGTTTGCTTGAAGGTTGACCCATTTGAGATCATATTTCTGTTGTACGGTTATCACTAAAGACCGTACTTTCTACATGTGTTTTAAGGGACCGTGGACGAAGGGGGGTTATTGACGTCATAGGCCTTCTGCTTGGAGCGGAAATTTGCGCTCTCGGAATTGGTGTTTTTGCCCGACGAAGAAATACACGCTGAAGAGAAGGTATACTCGGCAAAACCACCACCCTTCCAAGCTCTAGAGCTTGCCCACCTTCGTGATTCTTGTGATTACTGCCTTCGTTATGCGAAAAGCCTTCTCTACGAAAGTGGACTTTGTTGCAGACCTCACCATGAAGTTCACGCTCAGCAAGTGCCGTGGATGCAGTCTGTTGAGTTGTTGCTTCAAGGTAGGCCATCTGCTTTACCTCGAAAGTTCCCGCCCATGTATTTTAATTGTAAAACAGCGATAACGCGCTTGATCTTTGTATTATGTTGTGGCTAATTCGGTGACACTATAGGATTGCCAAAGCCAGGCTTGGGAAAACCACCACAAGCTGGAGTGCTAAATACTCCGTGCCAGCCCTCACATCGAATCAAGCACTTTCCTTACCCTACGCTTTATCCTCAAGTAAATGGCAAAGCCTCTGACACTAGAGCAATGGTCCTCTATAATGAGTCTACAATGCCACGAGGAGGAATATGTGCTACATAGTGAATATCCTAAAATAATCCTTCATGCTGCCGAGTGCACAAGCCGGTGGACAGGCGTCAATTTCAAACCCGTTCTCAGTGTGTTTTGCCATGTAAGTGGCCCTTACCTGGACCACAAGACATTTTGAGCACGGATGCGAGTTTATACGAAATTGATACAACCAAACTTCATGTTCATGGCATATGTGAAGCATCCCGAAAGGATTGGTGTTGGATTGGATGTGTTTTCTTCGTCGATAAACCACTCATGTGCCCCCAATGCGCATTACTTCTTTGGGGGGCGTGAGCTGCGCGTCCGATCCCTACGATCAATTCGTCCGAACGAGGAAATTCAGAAATCGTACATGAAAAACACCTACTACTATGTTTTCAGGCAACATCGTCTTAGGTCGTAATATGAATGCAGGTAAACCGAAGATTATGTCTTACCGGGACTCGAAACCCAATTTTCTACTTGCTACATCAGCTTACGTACCGTCAAGCGTGAGCAAATCTAGGTTTCAAATGCCAAGAAGACGCATCGCACCGGCACGAATCCTGCACACGTGTCTCAATCCAAGCAGCTTCTACACGAAACCTAGCTCGAGTAATTGTACTTTACGGACTTTAGAACTGCAGAGCATGTGGAACGAAAAGCATCCCTGGTATGCTCGAACGCTTTCCCAAACGAAGTTTAGCCGTTGTCGCTTCAACCAATGCAGACGCCCACTTCATTGTAACACGACAACAAGAACAGAACGAGAACTCGGCAAAGCTCTTCGAGGATTGGTGCAAGCTTCTATGGTCATTGATCCGGTACTTCCTTCTTCTGACCTTGCCCATCCTGATCCGATAGACCATCTACCTAAAGCTACCCTCCTGATAGGAAATATTGTTCTCTACAATAGGCTAAACCATCCTTGTATTACCGAGAATATATGGAAATATAACGCCAGTGGTCGCCAATGTTCACAAGGATTACCTCCATTATCTGGTTTAAGCCTTTCATAAGTGCTGCGGGATGGACACGCTTTTCTATCAAGACACGCGACATCGCTGCTGGACGGCGATGGGATCTCTGCACATTGGAGACGAAAATATTCGCCTTCGCCACTGACCAGCAACAAACCCCGAAAGCGGTTCAGGTTGGAGCAGGCTAAGCTGATGAGGTGGGCTGTGATACTGGATGACTTGTGTTAGGATGAGTTATATGACACCTCGTCAAGTGCAAGTCACTAAGTTTACGATCTCATCTGAGAGGACTTCAAGCAATCCCCATATATATTCTGCATATCAATTCTGAGCTAGAATAATCAAGATGCTTTTATGCTCCTTATATAAAGGAACCCAGGCAACCACCGCGCCAAGATCTCCATTTCGTGCCATCTCTGAATATTCCTGATCCAGGAACCTTCTCACCAGGTACTTATTCGGCTTTGAGACTGCCAAGCTCCTCAATAGTCATTCTTCCGTAGGTTCGTCGATTTTTGAGTTATCCTTCCGTTCCGAGTATAGCTTAAAGGCTTCGTATTCCCGTGTCTGTTCGTCCTAGTAGATATGAACTGTCTAACCAGAGTTTTCAGCCTTTTGCCGAGCAGTTTTCAAGCGTAGGGTAACATGG
>JAABUK010008348.1_pt1 | contig 14573 bp, 14 predicted proteins | sample 5559141 | NCBI WGS metagenome assembly JAABUK01 (sample SAMN10711869, study PRJNA513367) | rock metagenome | isolation source: Antarctica rocks | place: Antarctica: Victoria Land, Pudding Butte nord | collected 2016-01-03
TGTAAGACATCTCTGCACCTATAAGACTTGAGCCATGCCATAACACGTCTTGGCAGTAGTGAATTGCATCTTGCTCAGCCCCCCTATACAAAGCCGTTGGCACCTCGTCTGTCAAGCAGCGTGTTTGATGTTTGCATGCATCATGGTTCATGATTAACGGCATCAAGTTGAGTGATACATTGAGTGTACCCAAGAGTTCCTGATTATGTGGCATAATGACTGGCTTTGGATCAAAGGCTCCGTTAGGCAGCATGCGTTAGTTAGAAAGGCAACATCCTTGCCCGGCAAAGCTTTTGCCCCTGCTGTGCCACTATTCAGTAATCCAGGCCTGCATTTGTTGCTGCAGCTCACACCTGGTGTAGAAGTGACTCTGCAGTCACAGCAACTGTTGCAGTTACCCCACCCTCCACCGCAGCAAGGCTGTAAGGACGATTTGAAATCGCAATTCGTGCAACAGCTTATGCAAATCAGCACTACAGACACTTACCCCAAAAGCATGATCAGACTGGTTTGCAATTGGTGTGCTGCTAGGGCATGCATGCACTCCCTAAGAAGTGTTGATCAGAGATGGATGTGGGTTGTGTGAGCACCAGCGCCTTGTCTTCAGTGTGAATCAGAGGCATATTTCTCAGCTGCCAATCTGCTGCTACGTCATGTGCAATAGCCCTGAAGGCCTTGTATATGCCGCGGAGCTCAGTGCATAACAGTGTATACATGTAATGGAGCTTTTCAAATGGCATTGTCTCAACCAACCTCTGACATTGCATCGTCATGCTTCATATGCTACGACTTCATTGAATCCAATCAGATGATGCGAGGTAATGCTTGTGTACAGCCTGTCATGTTGTCCCGTTGACCATTGCGCAAAGCCAATGGACAGTTGGGGCAGGCATGAAAGGCTCTGTGCTGTCTTGCGGCTTGTGAAATGTTTCCTATAAAGCTGCCCAAACCCTGCTTCAAGTGTGTGGTGTACTTGTGCGGTGAATGAAACTCGCCGCTGGCCAACGCTAAGATTTGAAAGTCAGCTTGTGGATGCGCCCACTGGCGCTTGTGACAGCAATCAACTTGCTCGCACGTAGTGCTCAGCACCTCACATGCCTCTGGATTGTGGCATGAAGCACTCAACTTGAAGCTGTGAACTGAATCTTGCTTGTCACCAAGGTGTTGCTTTGACACGCCCTACACAAGGATGACAGCTTCTCAGTAAGTGCGGTTGCTGCAACATGACAAGCATCTGTTTGGCTTTCAAATTCAGGCTGAGACATAACTGCGCATGCCAGGTTGGCTGCCAAATGCATGAGGTGTCATTATCTGCATGGGAATGAGCAGTTGTTGAATATCGGCAAATGCCGCAACATCTGCACAGCGCAACAAAAATGATGTCCAACAACCAGCCTGTGTCACCTATGCTGCGTAACCATTCATGGAAGACTCAGCATTTGATCAAGTGTCTACTTGTAATATCTGAGATGCATGTATGAGCTCTCCAACCTCAAGATAACAATGGCTGGATCTGATACAATTGGCTTTGATGCATGCTAATGCAAGTCAACAGAGCCAGCGTCACACCAACATGCTGACTTGCATGACCGGGCAAGTCATTCAGCAAGCACAGCACAAGAACATACGCTGCAAGTGCCATCAGTGAGCACTAGCATGTGCTGTCATTTGACTGGTGAATTGTATACTGACAGGCATCTGGCCAGAAATCGGTGAGAAACATCATGGTCAAAGCTGTGCAATCAGTGTGCAACAGAAGGACGCAAAGGCTTACCTTGATAGCTTTGGTTGCTGCGCAGTGTGCTGTTCACGTGCGGCGACACAGTCCCAATCATGCGTGCCAGTTGGGTCATGAAGCAGTGCTTCTTTTCAGCCAGCGTCAGAGCTCCTTTGAGCCACTTGCTTGTCCTTTAGCAACTTATGCTGAGATTTCTTGAGCATGTACAGCTCCTGGTCTCTTAGCACCCCTTTGTGCAGATTCTGCAGTGAGCAGGCTCTGCTTATCGTCACTGATCTTGCAGAAATAGCAGACCTGTCAGGACTGACCTCTCTTTCAGTTGTTTGAGACCTGTGGATGGCATAAATGCCACCTCCAGTGCCCACAGTGACCAACACTAGTGTATACCAGGCTGCGTGACTCCGAGCAAAGAAGCCTGTCATGTGCCTAATTGCGTTGAGTAGTGCCAGCCGTCGCCATTCTGTGACAGCTGACAGATAGTCCGCGCAAGACTAATCAATTCGCGGCCTTTCCATTCCGACGCATCGACATAAATGCTGTAAAAGGATCGTGCGGTAATAGCAAGCATGAATCCTCAGGAATGACGAGGAAGATGAAGCGTTTTTGGCTTTGCAACTGGCACTGTGGCACTGCTGCCCAATTACCACACACTGTCTCACAGTCAGTGCTTTCTCAGTGTAGGAAGAATTGCTTGATCTTATTTGAATTCATTAGCCTATTTGCGGCAAGATAATAGGCAAGCTGAACATATGGCTGCATCAACAATTTGACGGCCCCTTGACATACACCTACTGGCCTTGCTACGGGCAGTCAGCCTTAGGTTGTGTCTGTTGGCAGCAACCTTGGGCATTGCCAGCCTCTTTGCAACAGGCGGACAGATCTGGTCCTTACTGCACATTGCTGCATTGACTGCAATGCATATTGTCACCTTTGTTGTGTGCTGAACTTGCAGAAGAAACACCATCGACTGCTGCCCCATCGACTTTCAGGTCCACAGTTGTTTAAAAGAGTGACGCCGTAATACACTGTAATACACTGCCACACTGTTACAAGTGTGGTCACAAGTGTTCTAGGTTGCTTTGAGTCCAGGCTGCTGCCTTGACAGCTGCTGTTGTAACTGCACAAGGGCTGAATTTTCGTTTCCTTTGCTCCTTTCTACGCTTAAAGTCATTGTGTGGCTTAAGACTCCAGGACTTTCTGGGCATCTGCTACAGCATGCAAAGAGCCACAGACAACAACAACGCCTCCACCAGGATGCTGTTGAGCCTCCAGCTCTGACTCAGCTTTCTGTAGTGCAGCTGCCATTGATGCCTGCATGATACATGAGTGCTTTTGACCTCTGGCCAAGCCACCAATGCTCTCACGGACAGCACTGTGGAAAAACGCAAACTTTGAACAAACACTACAGCAAGTCACATAGCAGCATGTGAAAGAAGACCAGCAGTGAGATAGCGGCTGCCAGTATGACATTGTTTTGAGGGCAGCAACCACATATCAATCAAACTGCCACACTCAATGCCAAGCGTCTGTTTCAATTGACATACGCTGAAAAAAATATTCGTCTCAATGCATTGCGCAGCCTAACACAACCTTGCTTGACTGCATACTGTATCTGATGCAACACTTCTATGATCCAGGCATTTTACCAAGCTCTGCAAATTAGTGTATCCTTTGGAAAGTGTATCTGAGATTCAATCTATCAAGGAAGCATGTTTATGCTTGCAGTATTGATTCACCTGGATCACCTCTCTGCTCCTGAATCTAGGTTGGCCCCGAGACAGGCCGGCTGCCTGCCAGTGAGCCACAAGTGTCCCTGGGCTGCCGCACCTGCATCACGGTACGCTTGCTTTGGAGGTCTTGGCCCAGCCAGTATTGCCTTAGTCTTTCACAGCAGATTCATGCCAACTAGAATGCAAGAAACTTTTATGCTTTTCAGCGATCATAACAGGAGCCCCCTAAGGCGGCAGCCCGGAGCCAGATTCATGCCAACTAGATTGCAGTGCAGCTGAGTGAGGCATCAGTGTCCAGCCAGCATGATAGCTAAAACATCTCCCCAACGTAGAAACGCATTTACACTGTCCCCAGGCGTTTCTGGGTTTAGGTTTCCAGTGTAGGGATGACGCCTCTGACTTAAAATCAACGTTTCGGTGTTGAAAAAAGCAGGTTGAGCATCAACACACTGTGGGCACTGAGCGTTGCTGTTTGGCACTGATTCTGTCTCATACACGGACGAGGGAAACCCAGCCACAAGGCTTTGCACATGCATGAGCTGCAGCAGCAAGCTTCCTGGATCGCTAGTCAGATTTGCTCAATTCCTGTGCAGATTTGTTTGCAAACAGATGCTTGCCTGACCACAGGCAGATGCAAGGGATCTTGGTTGTTAACATTACCGTGTGATGTGAGTCCACCAGATACAGATAAGACTTTGAGACGCATTGCAAAGGTATGCAACCCACCTTTGGGTGGCACCTGCAATGGGTACAGTAGTAAACACCACCACAGCAGGTCGCACAGCGCGTAAGGCAGCCATGACAGCCTTGTGGTCTTTGTCATCTGCCATGGCAATGATGAGGGCCACAGGGTTGTCTGGGAATATTGCTCTTACTGTGTCAGCCAATGCTGCAGCTGAGTGTGCGGTATGGGCTCCATCTAGCACTAGCCAGTTGGTGGGTGTCTTCTGTGCATTCTGCATCTGCAGTACCTGCACTGTCAGGCACACGCATGAGCATGACAGGAAAGTCATGTTGTTTCTGATTCACCCAGAAGTAGCCATTGACAGTCGACGTTGTCTGCAGGCTGCATAGTCATTGCAAACCTGCTGAAACATCAGAGGGACAGAAATGTTTTGACTATGAGCTCAGCATGCACAATCGGGGACGGTTCAATGTCCCCCAAAAAAGCAGATGAAAAGCTGGGAGCTACCCAAATGTTGGCCAGTTGGCGGCGACTGCATGCAGATTGCAAAGAGATGTCTCTCTGACATTGATACATATCACGTCCACCATTCCAGACAAACCTGCAAGCCTACTCTGTGGTTTGCCTGTTGCATACTCCTGCTCCCCAGCAGGGCCAACTAACACAGGCGTAGAGAACGCCATTTGAGTGTTCTGCAACAGTTGACATTGGCATGGGCATACCTGCAGCCTTCCAGGCAGCTTGGTGTGCTGCAGGCCCTGTACCACACTCTCCTGGGTGATGCTGCCCAAGCCTTGCTCTCGCACCACATGTGCTGCAGCAATGGCAGCTGCTGCGTTGTCCAGTTGATGCTGCCCAAGGAGGGAAAGCTTTAGGTCTGCACATCAGGGACACTGTGCTTGGCATGTGTAAGTATTGAACTGACTGATCACTGTGCCTTCCAAACACGCCCATGCACGAGCTGGGCAGTTGTCATAAAACGCATGTAGCAGCTGTAAGCTGTCATTTCATGTGAAGCACAACATGGCTTATGTCTGTCACATGATGCAGAAGGCAACAAATACAGTCAGAAGCTGTACCTGTTGGTTGCAGCCAGGGCACACCATGAGGATCAGCGGCAACCATCTGAAACATACTGCCATGCTCGTGCAGAGTCTCCTTGGCAGTCAGTTTGACGAGGTCATGAGGTCTGATGACAGGGCAGTCTAGCCGCTTGGCATGCTGCTCAAGCACTTGGAGGGCTTCTGGGTAGGGCTGCTTGGCAATGACTACAGGGCGCTTGGCCTTCATGATGCCTGCCTTAGCTTCTGCGATAGCTTCAATACTTCCGCCTGCACAAGATTTGAGGTGGTGCGCCGTCAGATCGTGCTGGTCAATCAGCTACTTTGTGTGATATAACAGTTGCAAGACCTTCAATTGAGCCATTCAGGGGTGACATTATGCCCAGTTCCGTTGCATAGCATATGAACAAACAAGAACCGACTGCAGCATGGCTTCCTGATGTGAGTCCTCATGATGTCATTCAGGCTGCTATGATATCAGCAACCTCAAACTGTGGACAAATGTGGAGAACCTCGAACTGCGGACATGCAGCAGGTTGATTACACGTATTGGCCTACCTAAAGCTTTGAGATGGTCTTTATCAATGGCAGTGATGATGGCACAGGCAAGGTTGGCAGGTGCAAAGACATTGGTGGCATCTGCAACCCCTCCTAGTCCTGTCTCTCTACAACTGCCAGCTGCACCTGCAAAGTACGTTGTTCCTTTAACCCCATTTGCATATGCCATCAGCTGAGGACATGATCCCATGTAGACCTGCCAATGCACAGAACGTCACATTGAGTCAGCCAATGAACACAGTGAAATGTTGCGTGACTGTTTTGGCATAACGTCAAGATATCTGAGGGCCAATTGAGCACTATGCTGATGCATGTGGCAAAAGTGTCTTCATTACGATCTAATTCTAACGGCTGCTGGATCTTCATGATGGCAAAATTTTGAGTTGGGTCCACAAGGATGCATACTGTACCTTGTTGCGCTGAAAATGCCTGAAAGCTAGCGCTGTCAGAACTTCAAAATGGCTCAGACTGCCAAAGCTGCCTGTCAATGCTTGCTGTATCACAGCCGAGTCCTGAGCAGCCAATCCAGCATAATCTGCCTCTGATATCTTCTCTCTATCGATAGCAATGCGCTCTCTGATGGTCCTGATATGCGGACTGTGCACTACAAAGCAAGTTTTAGCTGAGCAGCTGGTGAGTGGAGTGTACAGAAGGTGCAGAAGCCTGACTCAGCAGACCTTGTATAAAGTCCAGTGCACAGCTGGCTTTGAGTCAACATTGAGGAAAGGAAAGCTGCTGTGGACCCCTTGCCCTTGGTACCAGCAATATGCACTGCTGGAAAATGTGTTTGTGGCTGGCCAAGAGCAGACAGTAAAGCTTGCATTCCAGCCTGCAGCCAGATCAGCAGTCAGTGCGGAACTCAGAGACGTAATTATTGCTGCGTGCAAAGACCATCTCAGTACCAAGTCAAAGGCATCGCTGCCTTTTGCTCCGGCCCTGTCAGGTATGCCTTGTTGTTCATGGTTCACGAGCGATTGTAGAACGGCATCAGTCTCTAGCGGTGAGTCAGCTGGAGAAACGTGGTGACAGCTGCGAACGATACTTGCGGCAGCAGCTGCAGCCTTTGACACTGGGGCAAATATAGAGTTTGCTCGAATGTATGGGAGGAGACAGCGCGGTGTGTACGTTGCTGACCAAGGCGGCATGCCAACAGCAGAGAGGAGGAAGTCGTCGTACTGAGTCGCGGAAAATCTATCGCGGGTGTGTCAACACATGCTGGGGAGGCCACTCCCACGTCGGCATGGGGACATGCCTTTGTATCTGTGGGGTCATTGTCATACTCGACTTCCAAACGTTAGTGTCCCAAAAAACAGGGGGCTGCTCCGAAACCAGATACGCACCAAGGTCAACGCTGATCACTTGTCAAAGCTCAAAGCATGTCTGCACTACAGTACTAGTAGATATATGCTCGGTACAACGCATGAAGTATTGGCTGGTAAAGCTGATGACAATAGATTAAGTTGACTTGCATCTGCTTGCAAGTCAACTTAATCAATTGTTATTTGCAACAGGCAGGCCTTGAACTGGTAGGCGCAGAAAGACATGCATCGATATTGACAACAGCTGCAAACTGTAAGGTGTCATGCTCCTGATGATCATTTCAGCAGAGTTTAAGCAGCAGAATTTTGTACACAAGCATTGAGATCAAGTGATTTGGACGTGGGTTGTCCTGTCATCAATGTACTGACAATCTAATGTCACATGCTATGTTCATCATCAAGGTGCTACGACCAATCTGAGCATAGCCATCTGGTTTCAGGTGTTTGAGTGAGGCTCAGCTAAGCATCGTGAGTGAGTGTACATATGTTCTGCACAGGTCAGGAAAAAACGACTTTGCTCTGCAGCCAGCACTGAATGTTGTACTCACGCTTTTGAAGAGCGCCACTTAGCAGGAAGAGTGCCACGTCTTTCACAGTCAAATAATTTCTTCAGTTGATTGAGCTGAGAAGGTCTCGTACAGCCATCTGCTCAATGATCAGCACGCGATCTGTAACTTGTTCCTTGACAGCATGCACCTGAGCTAAAGATTGACTCAGTCAGCTTGCATGGCTTGACTTGAGATTCAAACTGCTGTTGACCTGAACATAAGCAATTTGGGTTGTTGTGCTGCTCAAACGGCGAGGCTGTGCAATGGCGGCAAGGATGCGTATGCAGTCGTTTTCGTTGGTTCAGTCCGGCGAAGAATGGCAAGTGCAGCAGCTAGGGGGCTTGGTGGACATGCCATCGCCATCCTTTGCGTCTACGTTCTCAGGAAACGGTGCTGTCTCGTTTCAAGCAAGCTTAGCCAGCGCTATAGCTCAAGACTCATATCTGCAAGAGCTCCTTGCAGGTAAGCCCTTGCTGGCCGGTATGTTGCAGGTCGATTAGGTCAAGCTGATCAGATCCACTTGCGCCCCGTAGATGCGGCTCGCAGGTCATAGCAGCGAAACGAGGCTAAAGCAACTGCATTATGCGTAGGTAAAGATTCCCATGACCCGGTTTGCGCAGCTGAGCGCAGTTGGTCAGAGCCATACGTAGTGCCAGACTCACCAGGACAAAACAGCCAAGGCAATTCTGCACCATCCATGCAAGCTGCAGCTGTGCTTAGCAGCAACGCAGAACATGCTGACTTACAGCAGGTCCACACATCTGTGTCTCGACTTCAGCCCAGACCGCAAGGTTCAGCACCTGCTAATCAAACCTCACAGCCTGCAGTCAGTGCTTCACATGATGCCTGTGACCTAGGAGATCACCAAGTGCCTTCCAGCTTGTCTGCAGATGTCCAGCAAACAGAGCTGTTGCAACCACCACACCCATCAGATGCCGCCTTGGAGCAATTGCCTGGCGCCTTTGTACAAGCAGAGCTGGCAAATGCACCAACACAGGACTGCAATATGAGGCCAGCTGAATTTGACATCTTTGTGGATGCACCTGACCCAAGTAGGCCAAAGTTCTCATAACACTGCAAATAGCTGTAGCACTGTCACATGCCAAGTGTATTGATGCTGACATCCATTGTGGGATTTGCCAGGTGTGGGCAACATGTCAGGGGCAGCAACGCCTTTGTCCAATCACGCTGCTGGCTTCGACTACTTGCTTTCCCAGAGCCCCTCTCAAGCACAGCCTACACCGCATGGTATGCTTGCACAGCACAGCCCTGTGCTTGCTTATGACTCCTGCATCTATTCCTTGGTCATAGGCTGTGTACTTCTAGAACCCTCTGTATCTTGTACTTTACATCAGGATCAGTGCCTGCCAAAAGTGTACAACTGTTGATAGAATATGTTGCAACCTTGTGGTTGCAGGTGCTGGTCTTTGGGGCGGCTTTGATGTGCTGCCTTTACACAGACCTAATATGGCTGATTCAAGCAGGCATGGTCCAACAAACATACCCACAGCAGCTCACAGCCACCTCCTCCCTGACAGGCATGTGCACCCTCTCCACGCCCCACAGCCACAGCTACATGCCAGAAGCTTGATGCTTGGGGGATCAACAGGCACCAGCACTAAGGGCAGGGCGGGTGCTGTGATTCATGAGGACAGCACCAATCGGAACCAGCTACTCAAGGACAACAGGCCAGATCAGCTGCGTCAGTCGTCTGAGCCTGATGCTCCTGCTGGCAACTGTCCTCCAATCAAGTTTGGTGTCTTTACCAACTTGGTGTCTGGCAGCAAGTTTGCAGCCCCGAGCAAGCTGTCAGCTGCAGCTCAGCAGAAGATGAGGAGCTTTGCCAGTGAGGAAGCGCCATCAGTGCTCGCTGATGATGCCAACATCAGTCAGCCAACTGATCAGCAAGAATTGGGCAGACAGACAGGGCAGCCAATGGGTACATCCAGTGGGCAGCTGTTGGGCAGACAGCTACGGCAGCCAATAGGCAGACCTGTAGATGAGCCGATGGGCAGACGCACAGAAGAGACTACACATGATATCACTGGCCCAGCCCAGCCAGAAGGATCATGCCCTCAGGTCAAGTTTGGTGTCTTCACCAATTTGAAGACGGGTAGCAGCTTTGCTGCGCCCAGCAAGCAGTCAGCCGAGAGGCTGAAGGGGATCTTTCAAGATGAGCCATCTGACTTAGACATCTTGCCTCAGGAAACCCCTCTGTTGCAGCCTCAGCAGCAGCAGCAGCAGCAGCAGCCCAGAGAATCAGCAGAGCTTGCAGCAGCTGAGATTGCCAATCAAGCAAGGCAGAAATCTGCAGGTGCCTGCCTGCAGATTGAGTTTGGTGTGTTCACCAACCTCAAGACTGGTAGCAACTTTGCTGCTCCTAGCAAGCTGTTAGCTGCAGCTCAACAGAAAGCCAGAGACATCTTGCATGAAAACACAGTGGACTCACAGCTTCCTGCTCAGCATGACTCCCTGCAGCACCTTCAGGACCAGCCCACTGGACCGCCAGAGCAAACAGATGCTGATGTCAGCAACCCAGCCAGCACATCGCCTGAGGGTCCACGCCCCCAGGTCCAACCCGGTGTCTTCACCAACCTGAAGTCTGATGGAGGCTTTGCTCCACCAAGCCAGCTGTCAGCTGCTGCACAGCAAAGGTTTGTCAAAACCAGCGATGAAGAAGCAACAGTACCGCCTGATCATCAAACAAGCCATGCTCAGACACAGAGTTACCCGCCAGCTGGAGTGGCGTCAGAGCACACCACAGCTGCTAGCAGCAAAGCAAGCAGCACAACTGCTGTTGATTTGTGTCCTCAGGTCCAGTTTGGCGTCTTCACCAACTTGAGAACTGGTGACAGCTTTGCTGCACCCAGAACACTGTCAGCTGCAGCTCAGCAAAGGGCCAGGGACTTCCACCCTGAGCATGCAACAGCGATTGAGAATGCAGGCACAGAGAGTGATCTACAAATGGACACAGATGCAACACAGGCTTTAGACAAGCTGCAGCCCAGCAGCCAACAGCAGCCTAGTAGTCCCCACGTTCAGTCTCCCGGTCCTGAGTCACAGCAGGTTGCTCACAAGGGCATTGAGCCACAGGTGCCAGCTGCAGCAGACAGCGTCAGTCAGCAGGAGACAGAAGCAGCACAGCGAGCAGCACTGCTCCCAGACCCACATGGGTCAGCTGCAGCTGACACAGCTGCAACTAGCACAGCTGGACTGGCACAAGCTCAGCTTAGTGCACAAGCTCATGCCCCACATGCTGGTAGTGTGGGCATGCTGGAAGATGCTTCCGCTGCTGACATTGCAATGCTTCCTGCATCATCACCAGCAGCATCACCAGCAGCAGGCAATGCAGAGGCACAGGCCAGGCACTCAGGTTCCAAATGGCGACGCCCCCCGACAGCCCTCAGCAGGCTTTCCAAGCTTGCTAGGAGCTCCCCAGGCGGCGCACCGCCACAGCGTGCTTCAGCCCAGCAGGCACAGCATAGTCCTGCAGTGCCATCACCAGCAGCAGTTGGTGTGCAGGCGGCAGAAAGAAACACAGATGCCAGTGGGCTAGCTGACATATCAGATGTTGCCAAGCAGCCAAGCCATGAAGAACAGCCTCAGCAGCAGGAGGCTTGCTTAGCCAAGCAGCTGCCACCAGAGGACACGCAGCATGTCCAAATGCGAGCAGCTGATGACGTTGTCAATCTGCAGGAGCCTGTATCAGGGCTTGCAGCAGCAACAGCTTCTTTGGCTGAGCCTGGTAGGTCAGCACGCAACTGGCCATCATGACATGCAACTTGTCAGCTGGCACATACTTATTTTGTCACCAAATCTGATGCAATCCCATTTACCACAACGCTTGCTCAGATCATGTTGTAATACCAGGCAACATGCTTTTGCATGTGCACAGCTGCAGTTCCATTCATCACAATGCTGGCTGGCTTGGATCATGCTGTAATGCCAGGAATCAGGCCTTTGCATCTGTCACAAGCTTCATCACAGACTAGTCCAGCAGGCCTGGTGACAGCTGCACCAGTTCCCTCTTTTGCTCCGCACGTGACTTACAATGTGCAAGGCATGATCTTTCCATAGTTGCCACATTCATTACCATTGTGTCAGCACTGATACAGCATGTGTTTCTTCCAGATAACATTGACGGCATGAAGTCAAGCCAGCCAGATACCAAATCTGCAGTGCATGCTCATGACCTCAGCCCAAATCAGGACTCATCACAGCCCCCAGTGCCTGATCAGGGTGCAAAGGTTCCTGAAGCTTTGCTGCCAGCAACTGCAGACACCAAAGCTGCCCCTGGCCTTGAGACCGTCTTGCAACATTCAACTGTACCGCCTGTTTCTTTGTTCATGTCTGGTCATGGAGTGCGCATACAGCTTTCAGCCGAGAGCCAGGCTCATGGGCAGAGCATACTTCAAGGTGAACACGAAGATACTGGACCTGCAGCAGCTGCTGCATCAGCTGCTGCATCAGCTTCAGCCAACAGCTCAGAAGCTGCCCAGGCAGTTGCGGGTAAATCATCATTGACAGCCTCAGCTTTCACATACGGTCAGGGGAAGCCATTCAATTTGTCTGCCAGGGGTCTTGCAAGGGCTCAGCAGATGTTTCACAGCTGTGACGAGGCGACTGACCCCTCCATTCAGCCTAAGCAGGGGCCACTGGATGATAACAACAGGCACCAAAACGCACAGTTGCAGCAGCCACCACCATGCACTGGCTTTACGGTTGGCATGGGCAAACCAGTAGTGCTGACAGCCAAGGGTAAAGCTCACGCTGCAAGCTTGTTTCTGGATGAAGACACAGCAGCACGGACAGACACAGGGGTCCATGCCACAGAGGAAGAAGAACAAGCCACCGGCTCCAAGAGCAGCAGCCCTGAAGGGAGTCATGCCCAAGCTCCTGCAGCTGCTCCAGTAGCTTCTGGCTTCACTCGTGGCAACGGCAAGGTAGTGCAGGTCTCAGCACAGGCTCAGTCCAATGCCAGAAACCTCTTCCAGGATGAGAACATCCCTGAGTCGAGTCATGCCAAAGCTCCTGCAGCTGCGCCATTAGCTTCTGGCTTTACTTGTGGCAACGGCAAGGTAGTGCAGGTCTCAGCACAGGCCCAGTCCAATGCCAGAAACCTCTTCCAGGATGAGAACAGCCCTGAGGCGAGTCATGCCAAAGCTCCTGCAGCTGCCCCAGTAGCTTCTGGCTTTACTCGTGGCAACGGCAAGGTAGTGCAGGTCTCAGCACAGGCCCAGTCCAATGCCAGACACCTCTTCCAGGATGAGAACATCCCTGGGGCGAGTCATGCCAAAGCTCCTGCAGCTGCGCCAGTAGCTTCTGGCTTTACTCGTGGCAACGGCAAGGTAGTGCAGGTCTCAGCACAGGCTCAGTCCAATGCCAGACACCTCTTCCAAGATGAGAACAACACCCCTGCACCTGTTGTAACAGCAACAGCCCAGACACCGGCAGCAGTGAACAAGCCCAGTGTCAAGCTTGCAGCTGGCAAAGGCATGTTGACAACGCCCAAGACAGCATCAACTGGTGCCAAGCCAGTGTTGAAGCGTGGCACAACAACAGTGGGCAGCTCTGCTAGCGGCCTGCTGTTCAAGAAGCCAAGGATGAGCAGGCTTCACACACCCCGTGCACTAGGCATCACACCAAACAGGGTACAGAGCCTTTATACTGCCACTGCGCTGACATGAATCAGCAGCGCTGCATATCTAGGCGTTTGCATGTCTGCGTAGTGTGTGCATGATCTGGCGTGCCAGAATGCAATGCAAAGTTCTGAGGCAGCACTGGTGTGAGCGACTTGCTCAATTTGTCTTGCAAAGTGCTCACATTGCACATCATGACTGGGCTGAAGATCACGAACATGTATCTGAGAGCTTTGCTCGTTTGTTTGGTGTATGTGGCAAGACAGGTGATTGGCTACATGGCATGACAGTGGCGAATGTTGTTGGATGGGTTGCAGGGTATGAGAGACATGAGCCTTGCTCCTGGAGCCGCAGCAGAGGATGGCAAAACAGCAGGTGGGCTACTTGGGCCTGACCTGCCCCTGTCTTGTATATTTGCCTTGCATCTACTTAACACCTACTTAACACCCGCCTTTTACCAGCAACCTTTTCCCCTTTGACATGTTGCACAGCTTCTGCACAGTGCATTCTGACCACAGGGGCTTTCCACAATAATTGCAAAAATTCCCCAACTAAAATGCAGGTCTAACACACATTGTATCTTCAGATGAAACTGCAGAGGGAACCTTGATGGACAACCACCATTCCAGTCCCAGGTAGATGCATATGTCCGATTCCTCTCTGTGCTGCTGCAGGCACTCCCAGGAAGGCATTGCACAGCTTGGAGAGCACCCTAAGCCAGGACATGATTGCACAGCAGCTGTCTCTGGAAACCCCGGCTGGTTGTATACCTTGTCAGCACAGTATAGATACAGTCACAGCACAGCAAATGAGGATAACCTGTGTGCATGTGAGTGTGCTGCTGACCGCAACACTAACTTTGCAGTGTTTGACAGACTTTCATTGGCGTCTGTCACTGCATTGATTGAGCATGCCTTGAGTATGGTAGGGATTGGTTATTTGCCATGGGCATCGGCTGCTGCTCAAGTGTTTGCTGTCTATCACCCTGTGTGCCGTCAGATAGCTACCCACAGCAACCTAGCTGGTGATGCTGGTGTGACTGCAGTGTATGTGCTCCAGTGCATGCTTTGATCAACATGCTCTGGTGACACTGTAGCCATTCCCTGCAAAGTTTGCTGCAATTTGTAATTACCAGCCGAGTGCCATACATATTGCAGCTGTGCCTGCGACTCTGCACACAGCTGCCCACTGGCCCCTGCCTTCTGCAGCTGTAGGAAAACAGAAAAGACTACGCCTTTTGGCGTCAATTTAATGAGAAGCCCAGTATCATACCGGGCTACCCACGTTCTGCAGCT
>JAABUK010008349.1_pt1 | contig 14568 bp, 16 predicted proteins | sample 5559141 | NCBI WGS metagenome assembly JAABUK01 (sample SAMN10711869, study PRJNA513367) | rock metagenome | isolation source: Antarctica rocks | place: Antarctica: Victoria Land, Pudding Butte nord | collected 2016-01-03
AGTTTGTATTGGTCAGGTCGTTCTTGTGAGAACGCGCTGCTTGCTGGTCTCGGCTGGCTGAACACTTCACCTACCATGCACCAATTTTAGCTTTAGTCCCGCGGTCTGCATGCCGATACACAGAGCCGGCAGCAAGCAACTCAAGGAGATCAAGCAGCTCAGAAGCAGGAGAGGAAGCTTTGTTTTGAGTGCCCTGCTGGGCCTCACTCTGATATGGACATACTACAGTGTGCAAAAAGTCATTGCCCGACACAAGCCTCTGCCATCACAGCTCAGAGCACAGACGCAGGCAAAGCAGCTATCAGATCACCTTGCTGCAAGTGAGCATCACACACCGCTGTCATCGATCACAAAGTGCATGTATTGGCATGCAATCCTTGCATCTGCCACTTGGCACCACATGGCAATACATGCTCACAAGGTTGCAGACACCCTCTGCATGCCTCAGTAGTTTGTTGCTGCAGTGGACTTTCACCCTGGGCAGAAGTGGAAAGATACAGATGGTGACACGATTCAGGTGTGCATGCATCAAGACTTGTTTGCATCATGAGCATGCATTCATGGCTATTGTACAGCTGTCACGCGCCCTATGCATCAACATAGGCACGCATTCACAGCCATTATACAGTCATCACATGCCACGCACGTTCACTGATGCATCAGAGACGCACCCCATTTCAGCCAAACAGCGCATGCCTCAACATTTGCTGCCTGTGCTCATGCCCAACTATTGGTGTCGGCCATGACAACACCCCATGGCCCATCTACTGTGACCTGCTCAAAGCAGATCCAATTCCATCTTTGATGCGACGCTGCTTTGCTTGATGACACTGCGCCAATAGCTTGTGTCACTTGTCTATTCAGGCTCATGGGGGAGGAGTGATCTACCATGAAGGGGTGTACTACTGGTATGGGGAGAACAAAGCAGGGTCCACTTACACTGCCTACTCTCTTGGGTATGTTACCGGCTTTGAAGCATGGGACAACATTGGATCTTGTCACAACTCCATACAGCGCCTGCTAGAACAGTGTGTCATTGCAATTGTTGCCATGTCAACTTAGAAGTGCTGTTGTTGTACGATGTACAACTGGAAGTCCTCTGAAGCTGCAGCTAACACTGCCCTCATCCTTGTGTGTCTTGCCTCCTTGCAAGTCAATTTGTGCAGCTTTGCTGGGTCATTGCAGTACAGCACTGCACCAGGTTCTGCTCAGTGTCATCGACCAGCCTTGGCATCACAGCTAGCCTTGATGTACTATATGTGTGCCAGTGGTAATGCTGTTGGTTCAGGTACTCACCACCCAGAGTTGATGTCATTGGAGTGAGCGTGTACAGCTCCACAGACTTTGTGCGCTGGGCTTATGAGGGTGAGTAAGCTACTGCTCATGCTGCAGCTCAACTCCCTTGCATGCCTTGTCTGCCCAGGGCTTCTCTTAGATAGATTCTGTTTCACTGTGTCAACTGTCATGACTTTATGGCAGCTTGCTTCTGTGATAACCAGGCCATTTTTCATACTTATGCACTTATACTTATGCACAAACTGCTGCATGACTCAGTGCTGAACCTGTTTGTTGTATAACAACTGCATCTTTGAACTTGCTGCAGCCACTATTGCATCAGCTTTGAGCAATGCACGTGGCAGCATCATGGCCTAATACCAACGTTGTCAAGCACTGCAGCATTTGCCAGCATCCTGACATGTGCGTCTGACAGAGTGAGTTACAAGCAGCTTGTAACTTGATATGCAGGACTGGCTCTCAAGGGGGGCAGCCACCCAGACATTGACCCCTCCATGGTCCTTGAGCGCCCCAAAGTCATTCACAATCTTTGTCCAAGCTCAGCATCAACCCAAACCGGATGGTGGTTGGCCCTTTGGACGCAATAGCACAGCAACTCATGGCCAACATGCACTTGGCCAACGGGCAGGATCTTGCTGAAGTACTGGCGGGTTATTCAGTGCTGCAATTGACCCCTTGTTGCGAAAACCTGATGCAAGCTGTGTCAAGGCAGCTGGCTATAGCAGACTTGACACACGAAGGGTCTGCATATGTATCAAGAGTTCTGTACAGCCTAGCCACAATACCAAGCGCTGCACCTTCCATCAAAGCACTGGACGCCCTTTGTGAGCGCTTTGCTGTGCTACTCAGAAGCCCCCAGCTTGCTGAGCTTCCAAACGCTCAGGGCATTGCAAAGTCATTGTGGGCTTTGAGTAAGCTGAAGCATGCTCCATCAGATGAAGTTGTCATGTCCATGGTGGGCAGGATGGTGGCTCTGTGCCATTTGCCAGGGCAGCAGCCGACGCCAAAAGCCATCAGCAACGTTCTGCTTGCATGTGCTGAGCTGAGTGTACCTGTCAAGCAAGCAGACACTGACAGCCTAGCATCCTTTTTCTTGAGCTCCAACAGGCGGCAGGGTGACGAGCAAGCACACACAAACACAGCTTGGAGTCTAGCAGTTATAGGGCATTTACGCCAGCCACAATTGATGCTGATGCTAGATCAGATGCTTGCTTGGTCTGTCAGTCCTGGTCAGATGTCAACACCTCCAGTGCTGACAGCTGCTGAGCTGAACCAGCTGTACCAGGCTCTGGACTGGCTGCAGCCTCCTCCAGCTGCAGCTGCCCAACAACAATCAGCATGGTCCAGCCTGCGAGGAAAGTTGCACAGATTAGGACCAAGACCTTCGCCCGCCAAGCGCCATGTCAGCAGTCATGGCAAGCTGTGCAGTGCTCTGAAACAGCTGCAGCTTTCCTTTAGAGCCACAGTTTCCATTCAGAGTTACTGGGTAGATGCAGTGATTGAGTGTCAAGGCAACAAAGCCCAGTCAATCATCCTGACACTGTCCAGCCTCGACTACATCAGAAGTGTTCCTGGCAGGTAATGTTATTTACCGCTGCCGGCTTTCTGCCTATATACACTCCCTTTGCAAGTGCGTGTGGTCCAAATGCAGGTTGACAGGGCGGGCAGTGTTCAGAACCCGCCTGCTGGCTAAGCAAGGCCGGCTGGTTGACGTGTCCCTCAATACGACCAGTGAGACCACCACAGTGAAGCAGCTGGCAGACTACCTGAAGCCCATTCTGACAGCTGCAGCTGGAGGCTCCCTGGATGCCTACCGCTAAGTGATGCAGGCCAAGGAGTATGGCACATCCTTTGTTGCTGCAGTACAGCAAGTAAGCAAAGTTATTTGTTGAAGAAGCACATACATGGCTTTTGCCCCCGCAAGCTGAGGTGTGTGCAATACGCACTTCTTGCCATCATTGCTACATGCAAACATGTGGTGCACTCTACCACCTTGGCACCCAGTCAAGTTCGTTTTTCACCTTGTCCACAAACCATATTTGCACACTGTCACAGCAAATGCCATTGGCTGAAGCGCCGACAAGTGTTGTTTGTTGGCAACTCAGCAATTCACATCATATCTCACAAGAGTAGGTGCAATGTGGTTGAGATGGCTTGGCATCAAACACCGCCCAAGGTATTGTTGATGCCATTGCAGAGGCCACTGGCAAGATAGAATGTGTCATAGTATGCTTCTGATAGCTTGGGGAGTCAAGCAGCTGGTGCATACCTCAGAGCTTCTGACTGAGGTGAGAAGAACATCTGGTTTTTATGTCTGAATATAGTCATTACACTTGTTGCAATTCAGAGTCTGCCCCTGTATGGTATAGCACAAGCAAATGTGTCTTCACTCCCTAGTTCCCACCATTTGCAGCGACAGCATTGCATGACACACTGCATGAAAACGGCTTCCAGTGAGCATGGTTGATGCCAGCTATTTGTTTCATCAGAGTCAGTTGACGGTAAATGCAGTCTTTGTTGTTGCAGCTGCTGGCATGCATATGTCGTCGTGCCAATCTACAACCATTTGGCAAAGTTGTTGATCCAGTTTGTGGGTCTGAACTGCACACCTTTCACAGGACAAGTATGCGCATGCTTGACAGCCGTACTATTGCCCTTTCAGAGTGCACGACTGTACGTCATTGCTGTGGCGCTCCAGCATTTACTTCAAGTGCATCAACGCTGCATCATGCAAGCCAAGCAGGAGCTGCTTGGCTGATGCATGTCTAGAATGCCCTTTCACAGGATCAAGCTTTGCTTGCAGGCAAAATGGCATGACGGCAAGCCATGCAGGCTTATGCTGCCTGGGCCAAGCTGTACTACTTTCGCAGATGCCTGTGAAAGGGGCGCAAGCCATTATTTGGGTGAAGTGGAGATGAAAGCTAAAGCTTGCAGATGCAGCAAGTGTTAATGCACATACCCAACAAGGCCATGCTCCTTGAGTCGCAGGACTACAAAGCTCAGCCAATTATCTTGAGGCTGTCAAGCCCTGACTACATCACAAATGCCCCTGGCAGGTCATGCACCACCCTTGCTGATTGCACTACTGTTCATTATGCCAGCTCTTGCCTCAAAGTGCTTGACAGTGAAGGCCACAAGGTGTGGCATGTCCTTCTTGTGTGCTATCTGTGCGGCCATTGCGGCCATTGCGGCAAAGACTGTGTGCCTTTGTGTTGAGTCTTTGCCTGTGCGCCTTTTCAACAAGACAACACATTTCTCACTCCTTCTGCCAGCATGCTTGCATGCACTACAGGTCGACGGGGCGAGTAGTGTTCAAAAGCCACTTGCTGGCTAAGCAAGGCCGGCTGGTTGACATTCCCCAAGAGATGACGAGTGACGTCATCACGGTGGAGCAGTTGGCAGAGTACCTGGAGCCCATCCTGACTGCAGCAGCGGGAGGGTACTTGGATGCCTACCGCCTTTGATGCTAATCAAGCAGTGCACTTTCTTTATTTTTGTATTTAAGCTAGACGATCCTGTGGGCATCACGGCATTGAGCTCCTTTCAAAGGTAGCAGCAGAAATATGCAATTAGTATCACTCCACTTATACCCAGTTGGCAGCAGTGCCATGTCAGCAGGCAAGCCTGCAACCTTTGTCTGGATGAGCAATGCTTGTCGTTACACTGGTGTTGAATTCACGTCGTTCACTGGATCAGCTGCAGCAGCCACGACAATGGTGACTGATGATTGTCATCACAATGCACATACGTCCCTGGGCAGTTTGCATCGCAGGTGCAGTGTGTTGCAAAAGCAATGCATTGCATCAGAGGCAGTGCTCAATCTGACAACTGCAGTGCTAAGCTATCAGCTTTTAGTCATGTCTGTATCTTTGACGTCTGCTTGAGGCTGACAGATGTCCAGCTACGTGACCCCCCCTTGATTGTATGGCTTACAGGCAGGCAAGCAGTCAGCTCTCCAGACATTATGAATGTGATGGTCAGTTGGTCCTATTCTGACCAGGCTTGGGGCTAGCCTGCGGCAGGTGGCAGACTTCACATTGACAGCTATGTCAGCAGGAGGCTCCCGGGACGCTGGTCGCCATTGGCATGTGTCCCACACTTGACAGGACATCAGGCAAGCAAAGCCTGCTCAACGATGTTTTGATGTGCTTAGCAGTGTCTGTGTGTGCAGTTGTTGTCAGCATCACCCAGCAGCAAATGTGTTGCTATGGCCTTGCAAATCCTTCTTTTTGACAACAGCACATGTTGGGCAGTCCTTGCTGTTTGTGTGCCGACTTGCACAATATGTGAGTCTGTATTTAACGCAGGTTGAGATGTCAGTTGTCCAGCAGTGCTGCCCAGCAGTAGCTTGCACACCAGCACTGTCTAGTGCAAATAGTGTGTTTCAAAGTTGGTGCTGACATGCTGCAAGCTGGCCATCACCACTGCTGCTGTCAGTTGTGCGCTCAGTAAGTCAAGCTAGCAACCAGACATGACAATTTGACACTGACATGTACTCTGACTTGTCATGACACTGTCAGCCTAGCATCTTTAACCATGTGAACATGCCTGATGCTGACTTGAACCCATATGCATGACATGCATCCAGCACTCATGTGCCTTGCAGGCATGCAGCTCCTCAGACACTTGGCGTGGTGATCCTGTGCTTGGGTCGCTCTGCTTGGGCTTGACGCTGACATGAAGCAAGTTGCAGACTCCACTTGCAAGTCTATCACTTGTTTCATGTCAGCCTCCATCTCAACAGCTGCAGCATGAGGATCTCTGGATGCTCACTGACACTGACATTTGTTTCGTGCATGTCACAAGCTGAGAGCAATGTCAGGCAAGCATAGTTTGATCAGCGCTGTCCTGTGTTTACCTAGCAGCGTATGTGTTGACAGTGTTGAAAAGCAGCATAGAGTACCAATGTTGCACTGCATGCCCTTCACCCAACAACCTTGTCTTTGATACATCCCACGCATGATGACCATGCTGCAGCGGCCGGCCCAGCCGCTGTCCCAGCAGGTGTCAGATCCATTTCTTTGACCAGAGTTGCTCAAAAGAGCTAGCTTGCTGCATTGCTACTGTGTAAGGCCACTTTTACAGTTGGCAACTTGGCTGGCTGGGCTGCCAGTCAGCATTGGCTGCTGTTTGTAGCACTGGCATCATGCGTGATGCATACTATATGTGCAACAATGGCTACTGAAAGGTTGCAGACTAAACTTCATACCTACTCACTATGATGTAGGTCGCCAGATGTATTAAGCCTGCGGGGGTCTGTGGGATAGTGAGAACCTGCTTGGCGGCCTAAGGCTGGGTGTTGACAGGAAAGTAGCGCAGAAGCCTTTGAGAAACTGCGGTTTAATGACTTACAATTGTGCAGCCACTGCTTTAAAAGGCTGCTTCAAAATATGCTTGCTACATATGTGTGAACATAACTTTCTGTTTAGATACGTCTGCTGAAACCCAACGAGCAATCATGCTCATTGTGTACGCAATGTGTGTGCATTAGAAACGTGTGATATTATGAGCGACGAACTGCTGAAGATGGTTGTTGTCGTGTCTATTGCAGAGAGAGAGAGAGAGAGAGGATTTTACATCTTCAGCCAACCAACTAGGTTGTACAGATGTGCCAGGATTGTCAATAACCTGGTCAGATCATCAATACTAAGTGTTTATCATGTCTAAACAGTCTGAAACGAATTTGTAAACAATCATGCGCTCCTTCTGGGCAAAGAAGGATCGCATTGAAGAGGTTCGAGAACTGAAAAGAGTGTGGTACTTGTCTATGAGTGGCTGGAAAATTGGACACTCAAACACAAGATGATATTCATCACCAACACTAGCTAGGGGACAATGTGGGCAAAGTCTAGATGATCTAGGAATAGGTGGTCTATGATGTCTGCCTGTCTCAATTGGTAGTGAATGACAGCTGAGTCTGAAACGTAGAAAACGCTTCATGCGCTTGCCAGAAACAGGTAAAAGAAAATATGGGTTGGAGGTGTTGAAAGGGCGAAACCAATTATGCCATGTACACAGTTTGGCATTCTTGGTGGGTGTACGTGGGTTGGATGACGAATTGTTCCATGAAAGACAGGCTTGGTGTTCAAGTCCAGCTATGACTGTGTTGGTATCTATAACAGGAATACTTTGGACCTTGGGTAGGTAAATGGTAGCCAACACTGCAAAGGCAATGAGAGACTGACCAAGAAAAATTGTGAACACTATGAAGAGACGCATCCTGTAAATTATCAATGAGAACAAGTCTATGTAGACAAGAAGCTGGGGCTGAAGCTAAGGCATTCCAAAATGCGATGGGTTGCAGGTGTTATACAGTGTTGTTACAGTGAAGTGGTCCTTTTTAGAATACCTGCTTCCGGGAAGAAGAAGCGCCGGTCCAGCTTAAGCTTCATGTCAAGTGCTCGCGAGCGCGTTGTACAGCATTTTCCAACGCACTCGAGCTGGACCTGGCTCGAGAATGGAAACGGTGGAGCTGCTTGGTCTGGGTGGGAACTCTGCAATGCACAGATTCTGACTGACACGAAACGGTCAAAGTTGACATGTCTGTACTGCAAAAAGCCGCGCCGCCGCCTCGTCAAACGCTGTAAGGCCTAGTTCGGACTGTATAACTGCACAAAGAGCGTCGTTGACCTGTAAAATCCCCCGCTAGACTGGTGGAATGGTACTTGTTTAGATAGACACCTTTGAAATAGGGTTCCACCGGGTTCATGGCACAGCAGTACGACCATGCCAGCCAGGTAAGCCCTGAATAAGATTTCAACAACCAGCGCCAAGCCGTTGAATCGCGGATTTTCTGTTGCTCAGTTTGTTGCTGTCTGCAGTGGAACCCTGCACGGTACTTGCCACAAGGAAGCGCTAGCCTGCATGACTCAGCACCTCTGGTCCCGCCCCCAAGGTACACTGGTTTCTCCAGCTCCCTCAGCAGTCCCAGGTCGAAAATTCCTGGTGATGTGAGAGCCAGCCTGGAGTCCCAGCTATCTGACAGCCACCAGGACAGAGTGCACCAGCTTGCTGAAAGGCTGCGCACAAACATAGACTTGGAGAGTGATGAGATCCTAGCAGCTCTCAAGCACAGTCCTCTGACAGCAACTCACGCTCAGGCACGCACAACTGAGCTGCTGAGTGATGTCATAGCAGCAGACCAGCAAGTCAGTGCACGCCGCCATGCAGATCAGCTTGCTCAGAAAGACTCAGAGCTGCATGCTTTGCAGCATCAGCTGGACAGCTTGAAGCAGCAGCTATACAAAGCCCAAACAGTGCAACATACGACCAAGGACAAAGCTGGGCATGTTGCAGCAGAGCGAGCTCACCTACAGATCCAGGTTGGCAACTTCAATGCCTTCATCAACTCAATGGATCTTGTCTCATCTGCCCTTCTGAGTCACATTTGATGTGCTGTTTGCCCAGATGTGAATGGATGTTCTTGTTGCTCAGACATTGCGCTTCTGTCTTCCACACCAGAGCAAGTAGTCCTGCAAACAGCTGTGAACGCACCTGGTACCACCTGCTGGAAACTGTTTGCGAGCATGCCTTCAGTAGCGTGCTGCACAACATCATGCTGGAATGCCAGCTTGTGCTTTTTTCATGCTGGCTGCTTGCTAAGCCATTCATTCCTCCGCTATATCAGCACACGTCCTACTCTATGGTCAAGTTCAATCCTCTACCTCTTTGCATTGGGTACTTCGCAAATGTGCTCGACAAAGCCCAACAGACATGGGCAAGGGCAGCCCCACACGTGCATACACCACCCTGAAACATATGCTGGTTTTATCAACATGGACAACCATGCCACCTGTACACACAGGTCGACAATCTCAAGGCAGAGGTGGAAAGGCAGAAGAAGGCGGCATCTGATTCTCATGCTGCCAGAGTGGACTCTGACAAGGCTCTGGCATCGGCCCATGCCAAGATTTTGGCCTCTCGTATGTCAATGCAAGCCAAGATGGAAGAGCTGGAGCAGTCAAGGCAAGGCCGGCTCTGTGCATGCAACTGGAAACTTGAGCCCAGTTGCTGATGCAAACTTCAAGCAAATATGGCAGCACATTCATGCGTCACAGTGTGGTCCAATGTACTGTCTTGGTTAGTGCTGCATAGCGAGCTTCGTCATATCAATTCACGCTTATCTTTGCCACCGCTCTGCTCAAGGAAAGCTGCGGCAGCACTGATCTTTTCCACTCAGGCCGCAAATGAGGCTTCAGGTATGCCTAGCTGACTGCCAGGTCAGCTTGCTAAGTTGAGCTTGCTAAATCAAGCCTGCTGCTCCGTTGTATGGTCTGTACAACAAGGGTGTTCACAAGGCAGTAGCAATGCAGCAGTGCCTGCGCTGACAGTCAGCTCTGCTGGCCAAGCCCAACCTCACCCCCAAAACCTCAAGCATGCATCACGCCATTTGGAAAAATGTCAAGCACGCATCACACTATCCTGCTAAGTCTTGGACATGCATGATGCCATCAGTCACAACACAAGATGGGTCTCTTGACTTGGTCTATTCCTGTTGCAGGGACTTCCACAAGGCACTGGCAGAGCGCAAGCAGGGGGAGGTGCAGAGCCTGGAGAAGGGCTTACAGAAGCAGCTGGCTGACAGCAGCCACCGCAACGCTGCTTGGGGCCACAAGGAGCTGGCCCTCTCCTCTGATCATGTAAGCACTGTCCTGCATCACTTTGGTGGCAACCCAACAGCACACCTAGGTCAGGTTGCAGATTTCAGGCACACCATGTAAGCAATGTCCTGCATCACTCTGGCAGCATACGCAACAGCATTTCTGGATTAGGTTGCAGTCTCAGATCAACCCCCCCCCCCCCCACCCCCCAACCCCCGCCCTTCCCCAAGCCTGCCATTTGACAGCTTTAACGTTTGGTATTGATGCCTGGGCAGCCCAGTACAATACTTGGCTTCTCAGCATCGACTCCAAAAGGTGTAGCTTTCTCTTTTCTCTTTTCTTTTCTTTTCTTTGGGGTTGATGACCGCAGTACCAATGGATGGCTGTGTGTTTGATATTCCTTGGGGGTTCAGGGGCGCACAAGGGAGCAGCTGGCAGCAGCCCATGTGGAGGTGGACACATTCAGAAGCCAGCTGGAGGTGTCTCAAGCCAAGCTGCAGCGACTGGAGCGCAGCAATGCTCACCTGCGCAAGCAGCGTGCTCAGATGATGGCCGACTTCCAGGTCAGCTTTGCCTTTTTGTTATCATCATTCAGTCATGATAGGCCTATTATACAAGGCATAACCCGATGTTGCCAGCATAAATTATGAATCCTGCTGAGACTAAGGACCTTCCCCATGAGAAGGCATCGGCTCTTGTGAGTCAGCTTTGCCCTCTCCTGCTGCATCTCTGCACAGCATCAAAGCACAGTTTTCTTGACTGGTTGACTCCACAATTGCTTTCATTCCTACCTATCTGACCAGTGTCTGTTTCTGTGGTTACCTAAATGTAAGCTAAGCATGGCTGGTGTTCAAGAGTCACTCGCCAAGGAGGTAGTTTTTGTTGACGTAGTTATGGTTGGCCTGTTGTACATGGTGTATATGGATGGTTGCTGCATAAGTTTACATTCCTGCCAAGGCTAGGCCCTCCCTGTATTGCCTTTTGTAGTACTGCACATCAGCGTGCAGCAAGCTTCAATCACCCAGATGAGCTATGAGCTGAAACGCCGCCAAACAACGCCACTGCAGTGCAGCACCTAGCACTTGAAACTAAGCTGGGCATGGACACCATGTCTTGACCTGTTCTTATGCTGGGCTTGTGCTGCCCACCAGGACTGCACGAGAAGCAGTGACAAGTCTTTGGCTGATCCTGATGCAGAATCCTGAGATGACAGTTTGCAGCTGTTATCTGACGTTCACACCTCTACTCAAATGTGACGGCGCAGCACTGCGCCTGTCTGATCTTCAGGCAAGGCGTGTAGTCATCAGCAAGCAATGCAGGAGCGACGGGTGCAACTGGTCATCTGAGGGTGTGCGCAGCTGCCAGGCTGCTTCAGCCTGACATCAGGGTCTCTGACAGCTTCCGATGTGTCATCCAGGAAGTCGAAAGTGTGCTGGGTGAGTCAGAGCAGGAGCGCAAGGACATCAGGGACAAGTACATTGCTCTAGGTGAGAAGGTGGAGCTGCTGCTGCACCAGGAGGAGAGGGTGAAGAGCAATGCCGACCGGGACACTGAGGCTGCCAAGATGGCGGTCAAAGAAGCTGTCTCAGACCTGGAAATGGTATGCAGGCCAGACCATGCAACTGCTTCAACTGAATCAACCAGCAAACAGAGAGTGAATTAGTGCATGTCAGAATTGTGGGTTTGGCGTTGTAATCATGCTTACAATGGTGTGTTTTGCGTGCAATCATTCACCCATGACTCAGATTGCAGCTTGCGGCAAGAGCAGACACAGTACAGTGCCTCTGCAGCTGCACGCTGTAATGCAGCGTAACAAACCTGCAACCTGTTGCATCTCATGTACATGTTTATCACCTGTTCTACTGTTGCTTAGGTGAGCAGTGACAGGGCAGAGCTGGCCAGGAAGCTGAATGAGCAGCTGGCTCTCCTAGAGGAGGAGCAGCACTCCAAGAGGAAGCTGCGCAAGAAGCTGGGCAAGCGGCTGGAGGAGGCCGAGCGGGAAGTTGCACAGCTGCAGCTTAAGCTTGATGAAAAGTAAGCCCCATGGCTGCCGCTCTTGTCACAATCCAGCACACCCCTCCAGCACTATCACGACTGTATGCAGCACAAGCTTGACGCCAAGGCCATTGCCAGATTACTTGTCATTGTCACTCTGCTTCAGCCATGCTTCTCAAGTCAGGATGGCTGCAGGCTATGCATCTAGCTGCACAGCCTGCAAACTAGTCTGCATATGCAGACTGGAAAACTGCAGAGCCTAGCGGCGCTGCACCTGCTGCTTTTTCTTGCTGATTGCTGCCCACAGCAGCTGCATTTGCTTTGGCAGTGACAGCAGCATCTGTCCGAGAGATGCTGCCAAGTGTGCCACTGTGGACATGGGCAACAGCAGAGTGGTGATGCCGATGGTTTACTGTATATACACCATGGGTTACTGTATATACACCATGGGTTACTGTATATACACCATGGGTTACTGTATATACACCATGCAGGGTGGCGAGGCTGGACAAGGCAAGCAAGGAGTTCAATGGGCTGGCTCAGAGGAGCGAGCAGCAGGCCACTGCCTTTGAGCACAAGGTACCTCCTGCACCCATCAACCCTGTTCACCTGCTGCAAACATCTCTGCTCTTCTGTGGCATTAGAGCTGTGTATGAGCACAGCTTGCCAGACATGCAGACATACCGTCTCATGTTCACAGCCTTGTGTTTGAGTCAGCACCCTCAGCACAGAGGTCACAGTGCCAATTCCAGCAGCGCCTGTTTGCGAGTATGATGCACAGTGCAATGCAGGGGTGACGAGGGTGGTCTCACTGCTACCTTGGACGGCCTTTATCAAAACTTTATGCACCTGACAATTCATGTGGCAGTGCAACTACCTTCACAATACTAGAGTATTGTGTGGCCTCTGTATTTCACATGGAGCATTGACAGTCTTGCTGCAATCATTGGTGTCTGGCATAACCCATTTCTGAGGCCTTGCCAGCACACAAACATAAGCTGACTCTTATGTGTGGGCTGTAGATTGAGCAGCTGCAGTCACAGTGCTGCCAGCTGGAGAAGGAGCTGGCGCGCAGGCAGGGCGATGCTGATGTCTTCAAGCGCGAGGCTGAGAACAAGCTGGCTGAACGCATGCGCGTGGCACTGCGTGAGCAGCAGCTGGAGTATGAGAGCCAGGTATGCTTGGTGCAGATCTATGTTATGCATTCACCCTCCTAGAAAAGCAAAACAAGAGTAGACTACGCCTTTCGGCGTCAATTCAATAAGAAGCCATGTATTATACCGGGTTGCCATTCACCCTCCTACAGTGTCTTCTCGAAGTGTCAGGTACACACAGGGTCACATATTCTGACATTACGCATGCATTGATCAGGCACGCCGTAGATTGCACATCTTGTTGGCAACTGATATGAATAAAGTCCAGGCGCAGATGGCATGCCCTTTGTTGGCTAGGCTCATTGGGTGCCAGACTTCACCATAATTTCACCGTCAGCTTTGTGCAGATGCTACATGGTGGAGCATCTGCACAAAGCTGACGGTGGCTTCAAGACATTACATACAAGTGTGCCAAGCACTGGGCAGTGTATAAGCTGCTGGCGTCTTGGCCTCATTTAACCAAAGTCAAGGCAATGCTGCCTGGAGCTTTACACGCTAGCATGTTGTCTGTTGTGAGCCCTATCTAGGCAGTTGAGTCACCCGTGAAACACATGGCTGCCTCTGGAGTCAGGTCCTGAGTGGCTCTCTGCAGCTGGCCAGTTCACAAGCTGCCCACGTAATTGTCTGCGGCCTTATCTAAACAGCCATCTCAAAGCAGCACATCACATGGTTGCCTGCAACAGCACCTCAAGCGCTATCACAGATCAGCGTCTCACGTGATCACACACGCACAAGGTCCCACCTTGGTCTGTGCGGTGTCCATGCAATCACGTACTCAGTTGGTGCCCTCTGTTACGCCAGTATCCATGTTGCCTGAGTCTTCAAACACCCCAAAAGACACTCAGCCCCTAGCCACCTTCCAAGGCGCTGTACTCCTAGTCACCCTGCTGGACACTAATTCCCAATACACCATATGCTGTCAATATATGTCAAATGCAGACCTGGCCACCAGCATGATGGTCTAGACTGTGCTGCAAAGCAAAACAACCCTTCACAGTTAGCGCTCTGCTCATATTGTCGATACTGTGCTGCAAAGCAAATCAACCCTTTGCAGTAAGCGCTCGGCTCGTATTGTCACATTCTTGCAATGTAGATGTACGTGTATCACATACAGTGATACTTGTGTATGCAGGTGAGGGAGATGGAGGCCAAGCTGAAGCAGTACGGCATCAGTGAGATGACCACCAACCCCCAGGACTTCATCTCGAGGAAGGATCATGCTCGCATTTGTGACGCCAGGGTCTCTGCCCGGGAAGCCGACTTGCAGGTCACCATCCTGCTGCCTTGTTGTACCACTGTCTGTCTGTCTGCCTGTCTGTCTGTCTGCCCACGAAGCGGATCTGCAGGTCACTGTCTTGTGCTTTGTCTGTCTGTCTATCTGTCTGTTTCTCTGCCAGGGAAGCAGACCTGCGGGTCTTTGTCTTGCGCTTTGTCAGTCTGCCTGTCTGTGTAGTCTGTCAATCCATCTGCATGTCTGAAGGCCTGTCATATTGCTGACTTTCTTTTCTGCTCTCTGTCTGCAT
>JAABUK010008350.1_pt1 | contig 14568 bp, 13 predicted proteins | sample 5559141 | NCBI WGS metagenome assembly JAABUK01 (sample SAMN10711869, study PRJNA513367) | rock metagenome | isolation source: Antarctica rocks | place: Antarctica: Victoria Land, Pudding Butte nord | collected 2016-01-03
AATGTGTTTGCGGAAATCGAGGATGATCCCAGGTATGTAGCCATGCTTCGGCAATCGGGATCAACACCATTAGATCTGTTTTGGGATATGGTCGAAGAAGAGGAAAGGGCTCTTCGTGGCAGGAGAAACGATGTCTATGACGCTTTAGAGGTATGTTTTTGTCTGCTGCCAGTGTGTATGTACATTACTAACATGCCTTTCAGGATAAACGATATGAGATCACCCAGAAGACTACCATTGATGAGTTTGCCGATGTCATGGTAACTGATCGCCGCACAGCTGATATTGATCGAGACGCCCTGAGACTCATTTTCGATCGCCTCTACGAGAAGGTCCTAAAACGCAACGAAGAGGAAAAGCATGCCGCAGACCGCCATCAACGTCGTGCTATCGATGCACTTCGATCTCGAATCAAGCATCTCGACCCGCCTATCCGTTCTAGCGACTCTTGGGATCTCGTTCGACCTCGTGTTGAGAAATCCGAAGAATATCGTGCGTTAGAAACAGATGATGCTCGAAAATTAGCCTTCGATAAGGTCATCAAGCGCCTTAAAGAGAAAGATGAAGATGTTGATCGAGACCGAGATCGCCGACGCTCTCGCCGCGACGACGACCGAGATCCGAGAAATGGGCATGCCAATCGCGTGGATAGCCGACGAGGCCGCTTGTCAACAACACCAGAAGTGGATGCCTACGAAGCAGACAGGCGCAAAGCAATGGCAGACCGCGAGAAGTCATATCGTAAGTCAAACGCTTTGGGTCCAAGTCCACCTCCTTCACTATCGCACAGAGATCGTGACAGAGATCGGGATCGAAGAGACAGAGACGATCGACACGGTCGCCTCGAACGAAGCCCGCCACCACGCCATCTAAGCCACTACGACCGCGAGCGTCGAGACCGGGAAGAGGAGCGTGAACGACTCTATCGCACAAGAGGAGATCCGAGGGGTAGCCGAGACGAGCTCAACTACGGCGAGGAGTCCAGGAGCGTCACCGGTAGCGAAAGGCGTAGGCGTCGGGGCGGGGAGAGTGACGGCGACAGCGAGGGCAGTGCGCGCAGGACTAGCAAACGCTACCGCCGAGATAGGAGAGATTCGAGAGAAAAGCGCAAGAGTAAGACGCCTGAAACCAAGAAGGAACCTGTGCCTGAGCCTGTCGGCGTGCATTCCGGTAGCGAGGAAGGAGAGATCGAGGAGGATTGAGGTGCTCGGTCAGGTCAGTTCACTTCGAGATTTCTCACTTGTCCCAGGCTTGCAGCTTTTCAGGAAGACTTATTGTGGTCCAATTCTGCCAATCGTCACGGAAGTTTCAAGCGGCCATGGACAATAACTTGACTCCATCACGACTTTCACCCTTGCATTGATTTACTCCTGGACCACCGATTCGCATGCAGTGGTCGAACTATGTGCTATCATTCCGCATACAGTGTAGATCGATAGGGCTCGTTTTGCGCTGTGTCAATTGTAGAGGTTTTAGAAGAGAATCTATTTTTAATGCCATACTGACTACGAGCCTCCACCAACGTCTCTGCGCGTGAAGAAGGACATGGGTTTCCGCTACCCTGCTAGCCTTCGTACTCGTAGGATCGTCTTGCTATGGCGCATCTCAAATTGGGGCGCCGGAGCATAATCAACACAACCGCTTCCCAGTGGGGTATTGCCTCACCAATTTCGAGCCCACTTCACATTGTGCAAGCAGCTCGTTGCTCACAGCTCACAGCCCATCCGGGATGCTCGACCCCTCCATCGCAACTCATCCAGCCAGAATCTAGAAACGAATCGCCTCTCCATACTCCCCACAATCTCAATCCCAAGCCGGAAATGGACACCCGCCACCACCGTTGCCTATGCAGTCAACCATTTCCGCCGCCTGGCTTTCTCCACCGCGATGCTATGGAACCTGCCGGCGCAAGTCGCCATTCACTGCCCTTGAAAGTCGGGACCATGGTATGAGGGGCTGAGGTTCGGTCCTGGGTCGTCTCGTGGATGTGAAGTCGCCATTTCTTGTTGCTGGGGAAGTTGGTGTGGCGTATCCTGGGGGTGATGGTGAGGTTCTTGTGGGATCTGGGCAAGGGGAGTGTTTGGTCTTTCTGGATGAGGAGGGTAAGCAGCGTTAGCGACTCAGGTCAGTCACTCGGATCGATGGCGGGAGACAGAGGAACCATCTGGGTTATCCTGGCCGTGACGAATCATCTGCTCCTACATCTGGATGCTTTGGACTTAAAGTGTGCTAATGCTGTGCACGTGGAGATTTTGATCTGATTGAGCCTGTTGTGGGGAGGAGTGTTGATATGGAAGGCCACGTCAGTAGGCTCAGTTGAATGAGATACTTCAACCCCATCAATGCATAGATCAATGGCAGGTGGATCAATGAGGCCTTTTGCTACTCGAATGGCGAGCCGATGTTCGACAGGCAAAGCGCTGCAAGGGTGCATTGCCTGTTGCAAGCTCGGCGGTACGTTCGGTGAGCACATAGCCCAGAGGACCGTCATCTACCATCTCTGCCGTAGATGAAGCTTCGGCACTGCAGTGGTTCCTTGCTGCATACGACACATTGCGAAGCGGACGATATTCTACCTGCTTTTGTACTCCCAGGTGATCAAACATAGCAAAGCAATAAGCTCACTCTTGCTGAGATCGAGAAACGATTTGGAAGGAGATGTCAGTATGATTTGTAGTTTGAGCGCCTGGAAATGCCAAGCTATCCGTATTGGTCCCCTTACCCAGCGAGCCAGCCTAGACCATCAGAGCTACAGGAGTGTAAGCTACGAGAGAGCTTTCTCGGTATACTGGTACAATACGATCGAGATTCCATGCTTGACAAGGCAATGAGCCTGCTATGCAGCGATATGTCTGCCGCTGGGAGCATCAAACTGCAAATCCATGACGCATTGAGGAATGTCACGGACATCAGCGCGGCCGGGTGGCGTCTTCGCTTCTTGCATCCTCCGTCTTTTCGGCATCGTCATCCTCAACACCTGGCACCTCCCCCCAGCCGGAACTTCTCCTGCTGATCTTGCCTGTCTGTGCATGAGGCGGAGGACCGGCAAGAGGGCTGGTGGTTCCACCACCAATGCTATTTGTTATACTATCAGTTCTCCCGTGCGCCAGGAGTCCACTGCGAACGCTCGCGCCGTCCCCCGTGGCTTGCTTTCCAGCATAGTAGCTAGCTCGGTCGCTCGAGAGGACTGGCGCAACGCCCGACGAGGAGTAGAGACTAGCTCGTTCAGCACTTGCGATGCCGCCGATGCTCGGCCTTGGTAGTACACCAGGGGCACTCGTGACCGACGCAGCAGCAGGGTCAACAACGCCACTAAGCACACTTAGTGGGAGGCTTTCGCGGCTTCCCCCGAACATTGAGGCGGGGGCTAGAGCTCTCATTGAAGCATTAGTGTCTGCAGAGTTCCGACGACGGCGTTTCGAGGAAGATGCAAGCGTAAGAATGGAGGCATCGTCCGTCAAGACGTTGTTCGCAGTAGCCGATGTATATGTTGTAGGATGCACATGAGGAGCCAAGTGCGCTGGGACAGCTGTCGCTGGGGGAGAAGTCGAAGGGAATTGGTGAGAAAACTGGGACGAGGCATTCGTAGAGTTAGCTGTAATGGGATGTGTGCCATTCTGGGCGGAAGTTGTGTTCCCTTGACCAGGTCCTGCCACCGACTGAACAGTCGTAAGTGTGGTGGTCATAGAGCGAACAGACGGAGCTGGGGAGGAGAAGGTGCTATTGCCGCCTCCCTCGGTCCTGGCTGCTGTAGCACTAGTGCCTGCTTTTGACGCCGCAGCGTCGCTTATCGCGGTGTCTCCGTTCGTCGAGAGGGTTGGAGGTCTTGATATCGCGTTGGTGCCGGAGGAGTTCTGTTCATCATGTGAGGCATGTACTGATTCTTTGCTCCGTGTAGGGCGACTGAGCCGGGATCCTGACCAGGACAAAGGAGTCGAAAAGGACAGATGACCGTCTCCAGGAGCAGCGGCTCGAGTGGACATTTGATAAGGATTGTTCTTTGCAGTGTTGCCCTTTTTGCCTTTCGAGCTCATGGCTAGATTTGATCGTTTCGCGGAGAGATCTTGGGGGCCCACATCCGCATTTGAGCTCTTCAGATTAGCCAGACGCTTCATCCAATTCGAAAACGGTCGTCGCCGCCCATGCCTATCTGGTCAACAGGTTAGTCAAGCCTTGAGGCTGAGACGGCCATCCTCCGGCCTGAAGACGTACCATGCGCTCTTGCGGGGCCCTCCGTTGATGCCATGGCAGAATTGGGCGGAATGACTCTTCTCTTTTCACAAGCTTTCAAGACAAGTTCGAGCGCTTAATCGATCTGCCAGTGTGAAGAAGACCAGAGAGGTGTAAAGTAGGGTATTATCAGCGTGGAGCGACTAGTCTGAGAAGACCATCACCCCTGTCTCTTCGGATTTCGGGTCAGACTACGACTCATTGAGGAATTATCGTGGGGTGAGCTGGGCGAATATCGTAGTGAGATCAGTCAAAGAGAAAGGATTGAGGAGGTTGTAAGTGGATCACCTTCCGAGAAGCACCGTTGCTGCGCAGTCGTCGTCGAAACTGGGGAGGCTGAATCGATCGATCCTCTTACCGTACTTGTCGGCGCCGCAGTCTAGTACCGAAAGCTGTGTAGTCCATGCTTAGAACCGAAGTTATCTGTTTTCTCACCCCTACTGGTAGTTCATATCTCTTGTACTTCCTCGCCTCCATACCGACCAGTAGCGAAGACTGCAGAGAGGGCTGAAAGTCGGCGCAGGAGCAATTCGTACTCAGCCTGGAAGATCTGTGCCCAGGCGGTGCTTTCCCTCATCAGTAAGTGTCTCCTAGATACACTACATGCTTGATCAGGATGTCCGGAAAAGCCACCAAAGTCACTGTCTCTCTTCCGATTCTTGCCAAAATGATAGACCACTCGCTCCTACACCCAACGATGACAGATGCTGCCATCAGCGACGGGCTACTTTTGTCGAAGAAGTACAACGTCGCTACTGCCTGCATCAAACCATATTCGATACCTCTCGCAAAGGAATTCCTTAAAGGCTCAGAGGTTGGAATCTGTCCTGTCATCGGCTTCCCTGCTGGAAGCAGTACTACGAGAATCAAGTGTGTAGAAGTAGATGAGGTATGTAAGGCCCTTGTTCCGGTCTTCAAAGCGGAAATCGACATGGTTGTGAATGTCGGAAAAGTCTTAGGAGGGGACTGGCAATACGTCAAGGAAGAGATAAAGGCTGTCAACGACGTTGTCACATCCCATGGTGCCATATTGAAAGTTATATTCGAAACTGACTATCTATCAGCTACTGAGATCACCCAGCTTTGCCATATTTGCACAGATCTGCAGGTTGCGTTTGTCAAGACGTCAACGGGCTATGGCTTTGTAAAGCAACCTGATGGTTCCTACAACTACAAGGGTGCAACCCATGAGCATTTGAAGCTTATGAGAAGGGAGACAGGGAGTGATGTGCAGATCAAGGCAGCTGGTGGTGTCCGCACACTCGACGACCTTCTCCGAGTGAAAAGCCTGGGCGTGACACGGATAGGAGCCACTGCTACAGAACCTATGCTTAAAGAAGCGCAAAAGAGAGGAATAGGTCCAGAAGAGGTCGCTGTTGACGTCCAGTGGAAGGGTGATAGACAAGATGGGCATTGAGAAGCCGCCAAATCATCGAGATCCAGGTTACACTACTGTGAAATCCTTTTCGGACCTTTCTGAAGTCAATTTGTGTCTCGTTTTCTGTGCCCTGGTTGTTTCCCGACAGCCATATCAGATTGCTAGAATGACCAAGAAATTTGCAAATCTACACGGAGAAAGTATAAAAACTCCTGCCCTACCCCTATAAACTTGACAAGAAAATGGATATATTGGGTCCAACGGCCGACCAGAGGCCAAATTCAATCTTCAGGAGGGAATCTGACCAACCGTCGCCCAACGTTCCACTGGCAGGCATGTTATCACAACAGAAGTTCCAGGTCATTGGTGATAGAAAATGATGCCCATACCTCGACAGAGCAATTAAGGCAGGTGTACCGAATTGGCATAGAATGTTAGATGACTTCCATGTCAATTCCCCAACCATGAACCCGTATGGTGATGGACCACACATGACGCTACGAGCATGTCTACCACGCCTGTCCAAGCTTCACACGTTGTCCCGGCTCACCTATCGTTTCTAGCCATCTACAACCCATCCCTGGGCAGAACAGACGAATCATTACGAGATCAGATAGTGTTCTATTCTTCTCCCGAGACGCGAGCTCGCCGGAGTCGGAAGAATGATCCAGAGGGCAAACGTGACGCCGAGAAGGAAGAGGAGAATGAACAGCTGCGTCAAATAGGCCTGGCGCAGGGGATGGTGGAATTCGCGAAGTGGGTAGGCCAGATCGTATCGCAACCAGAGCTTCAAAGAGGAGAGGCTGATCCATTCTCAGGAACTTCTCGGATGGAGAATCGATTGATAACATTGAGACTGAAAAGTCTCGCCTCGTTCTGAGCGAGATAGAAGGAGGCTGGTGGATCCTAGCGTCCGTCGACTTGAGTCGATTGCCTTCATCACGAGCAAGTGATCGTGAGGGATCCTCCAGCCGAGAGACGCCTGAATATTCTTCCCGAGAAGTATCGCCGCCGCGGCTGATGCTCCAGCAACTCCTTCGAGCCCACTCGGTATTCCTCTTGCACCATTCTTCGACTCTTAACGATCTCTATTCGCGACTGTCTCGCACGTCTTTTTGTACTCTTCTTGACCGTTTCTGGACAAGGTTCATTTGGAACTGGGACGTGCTCCTACATGGAAACCCGGCGGTAGATAACTACAATGGCATCAAGCTTGCTGGTGGAGGGGAATTAGGGATCGGGGTTGGAGAAGAAGAATGGGGCAGCGGGGAGAGGGAGGTTCTCGAAGATTTTATTGCAAGAACTGAAGGACTTGTTGATCTGGTAGTTTCTCGATTTGGCGACGCCCCTGAGGGGCCATCAAAAGCTTCAGCTGGCGAAAAATCATCTCTGCCATCAGTACAGCGCCAGGCACCTTGGCTTGCAGCAGGTTTTGATCCAGGGCCTTCTGATGGCGCTCTGTTCTCAGGTGTCGGTGCCATTTCCAGGCGATCGTTAGCAACAGTCTCCCAATGGATGGCCGACATCTACAAGTACGGGGAAGATGCTTATGGTGTTGGGGAGAGCCCAACCGCAAGACCTCGCAGGAAGAAACAGAGATTCTCCCCTCGAACAACGAAAGCTACCATGCCCTCCAACGGCCAAGGTTCCGTCAAGCGAAATATCAGACCACCATCTCGAGGACGTTCGCCACTACCAGCTCGAAGCACGAGCGCATCTGAGGCTTCTGCTCCTGGCATCCCACCGCCACTCGTGAGGGTTGTAGAGCAGTCCCTGGAGAATGCAACTGCTAAGGCAGGCTCGGGAGAACCGAGCAGGAGCCCAACCAAGGAGCAACGAGGTAGCGTAGATGAAAAGCAGGAACCTCCCCTGTTTGGCACCGACACGATGAAGAAGTATTTGAGCCTCGGGTATGGCTCCTCTTGGACATTGAATCCTAGAGGGCTCTCGAAAGCCGAGACACCGCCAGTTTCTCGACGCGTGTCTCAGTTACGTCCACAGGATAAGCCTAAGGATGAAGGATCTGACCCAGAAGCATCCAACGATCAAGAATTGGATTTCCCGAGACTCGACGTAACCGAACCAACTCCTGAAGTTAGCGACAATGAAGAGAACTCTTTCGTCCAGCGTCTCGAGCAATCAATCGGCAAATTTCTGATCGGCCTCTCTGGTGATCTGGAAAATCAAGACCTGATTGACGACGAAACTGACGGTGGGCCCCGTATTGTGCTGCGAACTTTGACCGTCGAAATGCCCCAACCCTCTTCCACTTTGAAACGTGAAGATTCGATGCCTTCAACTCCTTCAGGGCTAACACCTAGCCCAACCTCCTCAGGCACCTTACCCACAGAGTCTGCGTCACCTCATTCAGCAAAACAGCTCCAAGTCGCCGTCTACATCCACCAACCATTCATCTTCACCTTCCTCTTTGAACTCCACACCTCTTCTCTCACCTATCCCTCCTTCTACCGCAGCATCCACCACCAACTAGGCCCTCTACAAAAACCACTCCTCCGCTCCAGCGACCCCGCCAACGTAGCCGCTCGAGTCGCCATCGCCATGGGCGAAGGCACCACCACAACGCCGACATCACCTGGAAAGTCCGCCGCCGCCCCGCCGCCAATCTACGATCTCGTCTATGACCCCGAGAAACTAACCGTCCAAGGAAGTCTCCCCAACATCCCCCCGCCGGGCTCCCTCGCCGCCGAGGGTTTGTCAACCGAAACAGTAAGCGGAAGCTGGTACACCCTCGGCATCCCCACCTCCTCTTCCACTCCGACCTCAACATCCACCTCGACGAGAAGAACTACTCACCCACGAAGTGACTGGACCCGAATCGAAGCTCTCAACGTCCACACCCAAATCTTGAATACCTACATCGCAACACGCAGACTCAAAGGCGAACTCGAACGCACCGTCAAGACCGGTCGGGGATGGTGGGTCCTCTGGATGCGCGTTCAGGGCAAAGTGACCGCCGATGCGGATGATGCGGAGAATACGGGTGGGCCGAAGGAGGCGGTCTTGGTTAGGAGGGCGAGGGAGGATGGGAGCGGGGCTGCCTTTGGGAAAGGGGGAAGGCAGGTTAGTAGCTGGTTGGCGAGGGAGCCGAGGAGGGATTTTGCAAGTGGGAGTAGTGCGGCTGGTGCTGGAGGTGGAACGACTGGCGTGTCAAGTGTGGCGGAAGGGGTAGGCGTTGATGCTAGGAGGTGGGTTGAGGGGTTGTTGAGTCTGAGTCGATGAGGTGGGATCGATACAGTCTAAAAGGATCTGTGAGTTCCAAGTGGGATCATGCTTTTCCACTATCTACCGTGATTGCCTGGACTGAAGCAGTGTAATAAGAAGACTCGACGCAGAAAGAGTAAAACTGCCTTGTATCTGCAACATTCAAATCGTATTCCTCTCTGCCTACTTAACCCCCCTTTGCAACGAACCTCTCTGACCACAAGTCCCATTCGGCTCAATACTATCCCACGACTAACTAGTTCCGCAATGCTGTGCACCCACTCCATCAATTCAAGTACATACATCCATACTGTACATCCATACCTGAAGCTATCCGTTGGAAAGAGACTGCCCTATACTTACGCTGTAACCCCTACTCAGGAGTAGAATGAGTACCGCATCCTCCTCGCTTCCCATGCTCCACCTTCAAACCACTGCCCCCTTGCCCCCTCCTCCAAGCGTCTCTAGATTATATCCGTGATGCGGCCCTGCTGCAACATTGACATTGACATCGAGATTGACGAATTAGGCAGCAGCAACAGCCTCTCAGTGATCAGCATCCCCACTCACACGAGATGCAGATATTGGGGCCCCCTTCTTGCTCTTCCTCTCCGCTCCTTTCTTCCCATCCGCTCGCTTTGTCGAGCAAAGCTCCTCTTTTCATCCTGTTCCATCTACTATTCGGCGGGAGAAGATCAATGCCAGTATAGGCTATCCGAGAGTCAGTCGGTCAGTCACGATCTCAACCAAGGTGGATTAGCTCCGAACCAAATAAATTCCATGCATAGGTCCGTCCGTGAAGTACAGAGATCGTGGCCAGTCTGTTTTAGCCTATCAACCAATCCGTCAGCATAGGTGTTGGTTCGTTGTGAGTGTCTCACCGAGTCTGCCGCATGCTCTGTGGTACCTTTCATCCCATGTGGCTGAGCATAGGGTGAAGAGATGAAAGGAGGTGTAGGATGTGAAGTCCGTGGCTTTGACTGAGGTTGAGAAGGTAGAGGTCCGTGTTCGCAGGACTAGTCATTAAGTTCAATGAGGAACAAAACGGATCGTGATGACAGCACTTTTGTCAATCCCAGAACTCATGGGGGGCATGGCAAGCAAGCGAGTGGGATAGAGGTTGAGGGTGGAAAGTGGACGTGGGCCGCTTTCGATCTGGGCAAAGGAGCACAGGAAAGTTGTGCTTCGTGGATTTGAACACTTCCCTTCTCCCCCAGGTGAGTGCTGGTCGGATTATGTGTGCGAGACGAATTGGGCAGATGGCAAGATTCGTAGAGCTTGAGCTCGTCGAGTCGTTGAATATCCGGTCGTACTCCTCGCATTTAACATTGCGACCTTGCCTGGCCTGATGCAGGAATTCTTCGCAATTACCATAGCCAGAAAGGAAAATCTGTTGGAACCTAGGATTTTGGGTGGGCCGATTTCTGCTCACTTTGATTCGAGAAGCCTGGTCGTTTCCCTACACCACTCATGGCCGCAAAAACGAGTGGAATTCTCGCCAAAAAATTGACATGTGAGCCATGGTCGGCACTCTTTTTCTGACTCAACATCCGACATGCTAAATAATCTTGAAGCTCAACTTATGACTGTTGCCCCGAGGATTGCGTCGAGTCTGGCATTAATCAAGATCAGATAATTCATCGAACTTCTCGAAGCTGTAAGAGAAAGTAAAGAAAGACTGAGATGGCAGGAGGTGACAGTGGGACAAGATGATACCATCAGAGTGTCAACATGTCAGTACAGCTTCAAAATTGGTCGCGCGTCCATTTGATACAAAGCTCCGAAAGTCAAGAGAGAATGGAAAGGAAACGTTTGTGAGGCTCGTTGCATGCTGATTTCGGAGTCTACTACAGAAGATGATTAGTGCTGGTCGAGAACCCATAACCAGCCTCAACTCCGTTTGAAAGTCCGAAGACGAAGCACGAAATTGTGCAATGACAACGCCGTTCGGGACATATGTGTATGAGGACTGATCTTGTGTGCTCTTTGCCTCCCCTCTCCGAAAAGCAAAATCAGCTTTGGCTTGATGTGTTATGAAGCTAGAAAAACACGTTGATGCCAGCAAGTGTGCTCGCTCTTGTCTTGACTAAACTGCCGCATACCCAATTCAAGAGAGCACCTGAGCAAGCTGATGGAATGTTGGCCTCGACGAGACCAGGGAATTGGTAGAACGTCGTGTCACAAAGACTGAAATATGATGTACGACGTGATGGTGGCTATTTCAAGGACGAAAGATGACTGGGCATGCAAGATTACAAGATCAAGCACTTCCTGTGAGTCTTTCTCTTGGTGAGAAGAGCAGCACGTGTGGCAGTCTCGAAGACCTCGCGAACGCCTTTGTTTTGCTTGGCTGAGCATTCGAGGTACTTGTACGCCCCAATCTTCTTGCAGACTTCTTCGCCCTGTTCACGGAGAATGTCAGCCCCAAGTCTGGCTATCTCGGTTCATCGTAAATGATTTGAGACATCAGAGGCGGGTGATAACGCACCTGTGCTGGTGTGACCGGTTTCTGGGATGTCTTGTGCAACTCTTCGATCGTCTTGCCATCTTCGCGAAGATCGGATTTGCAGCCAACAAGGATAATGGGAAGACCTGGGCAGAAGTGCAGAACCTCAGAGATCCACTATCGACAAGATTTGTCAGCATGTGCGAGCTTGGATGTCCCATAGATTTATCCTCACCTTCTCCTGGACGTTGTCAAGAGAGTCAGGGGAGTCGACGGCGAAACAGATCAGGATGACATGGGAATCTGGATATGACAGAGGACGGAGACGATCGTAGTCTTCTTGACCCGCTGTATCCCAGAGGGCCAGTTCGACATGTTTTCCATCGACTTCGACATCGGCGACATAGTTCTCAAAGACGGTGGGGACGTACACCTGCAGACCCGGAGTCAGCTATTGACATAGAGATTGACTTCACGAGGCCCAAAGGAAGGTTCTGGGGTGGTAAGGTGGGTGTCATGATGCCGAGCCTTCAATAAATTCTTGCGGCAGAAAGGAAGTCCGTACCTCAGGAAAAGTACCCTTGGAGAAGACACTGTGAGAAGGCAGTAGTTAGCTGTTTGAATGACTACGATAGCGTGGTACACGCCTGATTAAGCTGGGAAAGGGATACTCACATCAACAGACAGGTCTTTCCGCAGGCACCATCTCCAACAATGACAAGTTTGCGACGAATTTCAGCCATGGTGACTGAGCTCTTAGCGGGTCAGTGGATGAAGGATGATGAGATTAGATGATGGAATCGAGGACGGAGAAGCGACGACAACAAGTTTTGAAGGTGTTGTGGTCGATGTGCGGGTTGTGTGGGTGAGAGAAAGGTGATGCGAGGTGTGAGATGTTGAGGGAAGACTCACTTTTAGTGTCGTCGCTCCAGGTAGCGCGGCTGAGCGAAAAGCGCGGCTGGAATCAGGGCACTTGAGACTTCTGACGGGCTCGGCGTTGATAACACCAATTCAATCAGAGGATGATGATGGATGATGGATGATCTTGCGTCTGAGGAAGTCGAAGTTGAATGGATACGCGTGGATGCGTCTACTTTCTGTCACCAGAGGTGGCAGAGCCAAGGCAAGATAGCTGCTGATTGACACTGCAGGCTAACTTTTAAGGGGGGTTTTGTACGAGTATGTGAAGGAAGCAAAAGGACAGGCCTGCCACAGGTATGCGCATCAATCCATGCAAGTGTGGCTTGATTACAGGGCTGGTTGTGGCTCTCATTAACTCCTACTGATCCATTCCAGTCGATTTTGGCGCAGAAGTATCTCATCTACAAGTACAATCGGCCAGCAGGATGAACGATTCATGCAGTGATGAATGGACATGAAAGACATCGGCCTCCGGAAATGCAAACCAAAAAACCATGCCATTCCTCCTGGTCACTGCTTGTTGCAGGATCAAGCAATCGATCACCTCGTCAACAACTGGATTACACAAGGATGAGGTCAAGAAGTGTTCCACAACAATCTGTGTTTTTGCAGCTGCCAGGATCACCGATGACCACGATCGAAACCCTTCTCACCCTTGACATGTTGTGGTTTAGATAGTCACAAGACTGCGAACGGGAAGACTGTCGAGAACCATCTGTGACTGTGTACTCGCCATCGCAGGGACGTTTACTGCCAACAAACCGACCCGTCACATCAAGTGGAGTCTTTGACGACTCTGCCCCAGCTGGACTGCTCTTCAACTCAACCACCAAGGTTGTAAAAGATGTCAAAACTTGATCAGACGAATGCCTGTGATGATACTTCGTAGTTCAAAAAGGAATTCGACGTTTTCAAACACGAGCCTGTCAAGGCGGGATTCTCCATAGCAAGGAATGGGCCAGTAGCATGATCAGCATGATCAGCCAGTATAGGGTAATGCGCTGTGAATGGACTGGCTGTAAAGGGCCGAGACAGACTCTCCTTCCACACTGGGCAATTCTATCTTCGTAAGGGTCTTATTTCCCCTACGGTGTTGAGGTGGAATGTTCACACTGATGTGGCTGGGGTGCGAAACACGGTAGTCGAATTTGGGAAGTGGGCACACTCTCCCATCTAAGAACTTTATTGTTATCCTCTACCAGTCGATGAGAAGCAATGCAATAACGGTCTGTAAAGCAAGAGACGTGAAGTGTACTTGTTGTGCTGACAATATCATATTGACAGTAGGATGCCCTCCAGGGTGCTTGACCAGCAAAAAGAGAAGCGTAGTCCGGGATGAAGTATATATAGTACACTGTTGCGTTGCTAGAGTCAAGCCAACCTTCAAGATACAGAGCCAATTGTCCTCCGCTTGACATTGCCCAACGTTACTGCTTGCATCTCCCTAATCAGGTCCCACGTCTCCTGTGTCATCCCTGATTCGCATTGGGCCTCCTTCTGCTTCGCTTTGTGCTCCCAGTATTCCTGCTGTGGTAGTAGCATTCTCCTTCTCTTCTTCCATTGCTCTTTGGCATCGTCTTTCATCTTCTGCTCAACATACTCCTGTGTATGTTGAGCTCTCGTCCTGTTGTACTTGTTCCGTAATTCGTCGGATGCGGAAACAGGGAGTGGATAATGGTCAAGGCTCGCTGTGAACGTTCTTTTGTCGACAGCAATTCGCAAGGTGTCTGCCGCCTCGGCTTGCATCTCTAAAACGTCACCCTTCGGCCATGGGATAGGGATTTGAAGCCCAGAAATGTATCGCGTGTGCTTGGGCGTACTTGAACCATGTCCTCGATCAATAAACGGTCTGCCGCCCCGTAGATGGTCTATTATAGTATCTTTGATGTTGCCGCTCTTGTCCCGCAAGGGTACAACCAGTCGTACGTCCTTGATACTGAGAGGGATAGCGTAAGCTAGATAGGGGGCCTTCAAATCGGTCTGTTCACGCATGAAAGGAGGGATTTTCATATCGGCCTATTTCCACACCGATTCAGCATCATGAGCATCTAACAAAGCAGGCAGGAGTAGATCGACGACATCGATAAGCTCACCATATTGACATCCTCAAGCGTAACGGTTTGCCTTTCCGCATCAACAATCCTGATCCTGCCAATCTTGCCCTTCTCTCTCCCAGTAATTACCACTGCCCGGTCATTCGCAGCAAAATTGAGTAGTTCCGCCCTCTCCTGCTTTACGACAATGGGGGCGTGCAACATTTGCAGACTCAGCATTCCATAGCCACCGCCATCCTTTCCTGCTGTGCGGTTCGGAGCGAGTGGCCCGAGGATCCAATCTTCTCGTCGATTTGTTCGTTCGGCTTTGACGTTGG
>JAABUK010008351.1_pt1 | contig 14567 bp, 19 predicted proteins | sample 5559141 | NCBI WGS metagenome assembly JAABUK01 (sample SAMN10711869, study PRJNA513367) | rock metagenome | isolation source: Antarctica rocks | place: Antarctica: Victoria Land, Pudding Butte nord | collected 2016-01-03
GGTGTATCAAGCAGCTGTGAAGGAACGGTATTGCAGGCAGAAAATGCAGGCAGCTCAGAATGCAGAGATCTCCAAGTCAAATGATCAGGCCCTGAAGTATGCTGAGCTGACAAACACTCTCCCACCACCTATGCGTCAGGCAGTTTGGGAAGATTTTCCCGAACCAGTGCGTCCCCAGCCTCCTATAAGCGGACTGCAGCAAGCAGCAGCAGCAGCAGCAGCAGCAGCAGGTGCCCAAGCATCTGACCGAGCAGCTGTTGCACCAACACCATACACTGTGATGCCTCAGGGCAGGCAGCTGGCCTTCACGCCAGCTCTGGTGGGGTCTGAAGCAGCTGCACTGCATGCTAGTACAGCTGTCAGCGGCAGCCGAGGGCGGGGACCCAATGGGCAGAGCGTGACCGGCATTCCTGCCAATCCTGAAGGTGCAGGCAGCTGACAGTCGTCATGCAATGCTGATTGATACCATGTACTGCATGACATACAGCTGATTACAACAAACTCTGTGTGCTGTCTAGTCAATCACGTGAGCACCTGCCAAGGCAACTTTGCATTCCAGAACAGATGGTGTTGCGTGAAAATCAAAGCATTTCAGTCACACTCAAGTCAGTCAGTGAAATGCAGGCAGCAAGGAAGATGCATGCTTGACAGATCAGCAGACGTTGTTGCTTAGCATGATGCTGCACAAGACGTTCAACTCCACAGTCAGGCACTCTATGAAGTTGGCAGAGGTAGTGCAGATGTACAATGCGAGCGGGCAAGCACCAGCTTCTGCAGATAAAGTTGCTGAGGTGACCATGCAAATACAGCTCTGTTGCATGCCAGTCTAAACAGCAGATAGCACTTGAAATCACTGGAATTGTTTTGGCCTGCAGGCGCTTCATGACCTTGCAGACATTTATGACAAGGACAATAGTGGGGAAATGGAAGGCATCATGTATGATAGCGACACAGTGTACCACTGCTCAACTGGTGCACAAAGCATTGCAGATGCAACAGAGTAGTATAAGCGTAGCTGACTATGTAATCATCATCATGATCTGTATTGGTACCTTATAAGATGGTGCTGCATATATACCAATTGGCAATGTCAATAATGACCACAGTCACGAACAAAGACCTTCAAGGCAGCTCTCACAGTTTCACCCCTAGGCTGGTCAGAGCACCTATCAATTTTCCAAACCTCCCTAGGCATCTTGCCAACGAGTGCAGCAGTCCCTACCAGCCCAAAGAAGGCGGTGGTCAACAGCATATGCTGCATGAAGTTGCGAGCCCTAATGCGTGAGAGCTCGTCCGGGTCAGATTGCATAAGATCTGGCAAGCCATCGTCGTCCGAGGAAGAGCTGTCGTCCATTTGCATGTTAAGCAAGATATCACAGTGTTAGGATGCTGCCAATACAGGCTATTGCGCACGATTGCCACACACTGCTTGCTCACGATGCCGCAGAAACTACCGATTGTGCGGGAAAACTTGACTTGTTTGTGAACGCCGATCCGTTTAAGGCCCTGATCGGGCCGATTAGGCCATGCGAAATGAACCCCTAATCGGCCGCTTAATCGAAACAGTGTGAATAGGGCATAAGGCACTGAGACACTGCATTGGGTCCATTGGGTCCTTTCAGATGCGTTTCTAAAAGTGCAAGTCGAGTTTGCATGCACAGCAGCCACAGCAAGGAGTAACGTTTCAAACCTTAAGCTGCGCAGCCCCAAAGGGCTGCATAGGTTTTGCTTGTGAATGCATACTCAATAGATGTCTGCATAAATATCAGCAGCATCTCCAGCCACAGACATGCACTTGGGTGCGGGAGAGGCTATGTTGCCTTTACTGAGATGCTGTACAAAGCTAAGTATGCAAACAGGTCAATCAGACCATGTTCAACCATGAAGGGCGTCATGGTATGATATGCAGTCACAACTGTCCCCTGACCCACTGCAAGACAGACCAGCTTACCTTTTGTTGCACCACACAAGGAGACGTCATTTCCATACATGACATATATGATAGATAGATATATCGTTGAGTCCTGCTCCGATCATTCTGGTGTGCCCAGCTGGGCCTGCAGGCCTGAAGCTTCAGCCAGCTGGGTGCTCTGCAGAGCACTCAGCGCCTCTCCAGCGTGCGCGTCAATTGCACTTCGTCGAGGTCGTTTTGGTGTTGAACATCTTTAACAAGCTGTTTGTGGTTCGGTTGACCTATATTTTGCGACTGTGTGTAGCAATGCAGCAACACACATGTCCTGATTGTGTCAATGCTGAATGGGCAAAGATGACAGTTGTGTCATCACCAGCACTAGTGCTGAAACATCTGTCATCAAACAAGTGTCTGTCAGATTTGTTGATGCAGACATTACAGCAAGTGTCAACACACAGACTAAATTGCATTGCTGTTTGCTTTGATGCACAGCCGACTTACATCACAGATGCTTGAAAATGCAAACTCCTGCACCAACACTCTACAACATGTTGCAACCCTGCAGGTCAACAACTTAGGCAACCAAATCAGAGTGTTATGTTGCAAACCCTACAGGTCAACAACTTGGGCAACCAGATCAGAGTCTTATGGACCCAAGCTGCTCCCTCAACTGCTGCTATGACTCTAGGCTCCTTCTACGCTCAACCCAACGCCACTGGAGTCATCAATGTCCCCGGCACCAACAAAACAGCTGGTCTAGCAAGCACAATCCTCTCCATGACTCCGCTGCAGTTTCATTTCCATACCCCCTCTGAGCACACCCTCAACGGCCGCTTTTCAGCACCAGAGGCACACCTTGTGGCCAATGTTACAGCAGCCAACACAAGCTGTGCCAGCGGCTGCACAGCTGTGTTTGCAGTCCTGTATGATTTCAGCCCTGATGGTGTGGAAGGGAGCACATTCCTAGCACCTTTTCTAAACTCCATCCCTGCCAATGCAACATCAGATACCTCTGACCAGCTGGGCAGCAGCTACACTCTGAACCTGACCAACTTTTTCCCACAGGACACCACCCAATATGTACAGTACGCAGGTTCTCTTACTACACCACCGTGTACAGAAGGCGTGTCTTGGACAGTCTTCACCAAAACTCAAGCCATTTCCTTTTCACAAGTCGAAACCCTACAGGATGCCCTAGCTGAGGCAGTCATGCAGGGCTTCATCCCTGAGCGTACGGATGATCGCTTGCCTCAGTTACTGAACAACAGGCCAGTCTGGTATTTTGGGTCAACCGCTTGACCATGTCTACGCCAAGACAAAGGCTTTGGCAACAGCTTAGGCAAATGCATAGGCGCGAGTAGCAATGATTGATGCGTTATGGCTTGATGTCTGCATCTGGTTTGCAAATCCAATTGGCATGACAGCTATTGTGTTGGGGCATATATTTGAAAAACTAAATTAGAATAAAAGCTATATCTAAGTATGTGAGCTGTACGTGCCTGTGGGGATGGAAGGACTATGCTTGCAGATTGAAGTTTGAAGATTGAGTGATTGAGATGGACTGTTCATGTACTCTGAGCAAGACCACACTCTGTTATGAATGCATGAGTGTACCTCCAGGGTTGTTACAGTGGACAGCTTGCCCGTTCTTTATAAAGTTTGCTTTGATTATGGGATCCAGTTCTTTGTCGGTTTGAATTTACCTGCGCCAATTTAGCCAGCATTCTTTGATGCCTTCTCAGTGACTATGATGTTGCAGCAGCCGCCTTTGGCATTGTACGAAGGTTAATGACAAACACCAGATCAGCTTAATTTCTTGCGTACTATGCCTTTTAAATTGGCACGTTTTGCAGATGAAATACTGACATTACCACAGAGCAAAGCATAGATGTATGATCAACGGGCGGCTCTGAGAATATGACGAGCCTGCTTACAACGCCAGTTGTATTGTGTTACCAATTGGTGTGCACCATTGCATGATATCCCTCTGTTTAAGCACACTCTGTGCATGACACACAAGATGGACCCTTGCAGATCTTCATGACTTGACGCTCCTTTAAACACTCTTTGGAGAAACAGCTACATTATGGGACATTTAAGAAACAGCCACACTACAGGACAATTGCAAGGTGCAAGCTGTTCAAGGGTAGTCAACACGTGACTCCTGGGGGTTCTGGGTCTTGGGCTGAGACTTGCTGTAGCCCTGCTCAGCCAGACCCTGCCTGAACGCTGTGAGCACCAGCTCAATGTTGGCAGCTGTTGCATTGTACCCCATCAGGCCCACACGCCACACCTGCCCAGCACTTGGGCCCAAACCTGCAGTCAAAATAATAACAATTATGCAAACGTTATTCCTCATCAAGCCCACACACGCCACACTTGCCCAGCACTTAGGCCCAAATCTGCAGTCAAAGCAATAATCATGATATCAGCTTGTGCTTACATCCTTGTGTCTTTAATTGTGCCCTCGTGATATCAGTGCTGTCCAGCTCATGCTGAAATAGGTACTTGCTGGAGAAGTTTTCTCCCTCCAGAGCAGAGCTACAGTCACAGCGATAATCATAACAACGCTTTCTGGCACATGATGAGCTAGGTACTTGCAGGACAAGTGTTGTCTCTCCAGAGCAGAGCTGCAGTCACGACAGGCATGTCACACAGCAAGATGTTCCTACACTCTTGACGGTTCCTTGACTGACCACATACAGTGATAGGTTCCCCAAGGAGTTAGTCTTGCAAAAACGTAATATTGTGCAGAGTCTGGTTGAATGACATTGTTGTTGAATAGGCCCAATCAGCCAAATTTGTCATGAGGGACACTCAAAAAGGCTACAGCCCTTGCTGGAATACGAGCATCTTGCACATCTCACAGGCTCATCTGAAGTGGCTGCATGAGGGCTGATTTGGATGACATCCCAAGTTAACTACATCAGTTCTGATGGCTAGCTGCCCTACTACCTGTTGAAGCTCTGGTACTTGCCAGAGCAAGCGTGCAACACTTTGGGTTCAACATGCATCATGCTCTAGGCTCCAGCAAAGGTATGCAGATTGTGCAATGCCCGTGTAAAGAGCACCTAATGAGTACTGTGTGAAGAGAATGTGATACCAACCTGCTGAGATTTCCAGGCTGAACTTGGTCATTGCAAACGTAATGAGCTTGACAGCATCAATGTCCTTTGGCACTCTGATGGTATTTACGGTAATGAGGCGGTCAGCTGGGTCTGTTACATAGGGCTCAAGCCCTATCTCGTTCAGGCCAGCCCATAAGTACTTGCCTAGCTCTGTGTGTCGCTTCCACATAGAGTCAAGACCCTGCTCTGCCACTATGGCTAGGGCTTCCCTCATCCCATACCTGCAACAGCAAATGGCTGACCATGAGGTGTCCATTTGCTATACAGTGTGTGTGAGGGTGCAAAGCATGTCAGGGTCTGGCTGCCAATGATCAGCTTTGAGAAAACAAGACAAAGAGAAGGAAGGGTCGCCGTGACAAAGACAAAGAAAAAAGGAAGGGTTGCCGTGACAGAAGAACTTCTCACGACATAGAGATAGGACCAGTGTGGTAACACCACCTCTTGCCATACCAGCCCCAATAATGCCCACTCAGCTTTGAAACAAGACAAAGAGAAGGAAGGGTCGCCGTGACAAAGACCAAGACAAAGAAAAGGAAGGTGACAAAACTGAAGAACAGAAGAACTTCTCACCACATGGAGATTGGACCAGTGTGGTGATACCACCTCTTGCCATACCAACCCCAGTAGTCGCCCACCAGGTTCATGTCCAGCATGTAGGTGGCCACTGTCGTTTTGCGCCCCTTCAGCTTCTTCATCGCCCTCTCGCTCATGAAGAACGGGGCTGCGCCTGCAGTGCAGAGGGCGGTGACTAAGCAGTTGCAGGCTGGGACATGACTGATTACAGTCCAGTGACTAAGGAGTGTAGGGTGGCACAGACCTGGAGACCCCTGGAGTTAGCCCCCAGGGGTCAGTGGGGAAGGGGAGGGGGGCAGACCTGGGGGGGCGCTGAGACACTTCTGGGAGCCAGAGTACATGCAGTCCACGCCCCAGTCATCAGCGAAGAAGGGAACGCCGCCCAGGCTGCACACTGTGTCCACCAGCAGCAGTGCGCCGTGTTGGTGGCACAATTCCCCCAGGCCGGCCAAGCTCTGGTGCACCCCTGTGCTGCTCTCCCCCTGCAATTGCACACCTACACCCTGAGGCCATAAACCCTAAAGCTGTAAACCCTTAAAGCCACAACCCTATGACCCCACAGCAGACAGCTCCCCCAGGCCTGCCAGGCTCTGGTGCACCCCTGTGCTGCTCTCCCCCTGCAATTGCACACACAAACCCTGAAGCGGCAAACCCTAATGCTGTAAACCCTAAAGCCACAACCCCAGGCCTGCCAGGCTCTGGTGCATCCCTGTGCTGCTCTCCACCTGCAACAACACATCTGGACCCTGGATTTCCAAGTCTCAAACCCATACTCTCTATGTTATACAGCTGCCCCAGCCGTGTCATGCTTTAATGCATCTCTGTGCTGTGCCCCCCAGCCCCCCCTCCTCTCCTTCAACCCCACGCAGAAAACCTGAACCCTAGTCCCACAAACCCTACAGCAGACAGCTGCCTCAGATTTGCCAAGCTCTGGTGCACACCTGTGCTGCCTTTCCCCCTGCAACAGCAGAACAAGCAGCAACAAAAGATGCGCTGGTTATAGCTTGTTGTTTTGTCGGTGACAAAACCCAGCAGACAGCTCTAAGCTACACATGAGCCAGAACAGCCAGTGATACATGGCTTAGTTACAGAAGTGTCGTTACTCATCAGTCATAATCACTCAAAACATTGGTGTTGCGGACTGCGTTTAGGGTTGACACCAGACTGCAATTAGGATGCAGGGCAGACTGGGCTAAAACCAGATTCGGGGGCGCGCATGACACAGTTATCGTGATTTTTAATTGATCACCATTGTTACCTGACACAACTATCATTACTATCATTATTGACTGTGAAGATGATTGTTATTACCTGACACAAGAAGAGTGCCGCGGGCTTGTGCTGCTCCAGAGAGGCCTTGATGTCTTCCAGCTTCACAGCAGCTGCCGGGGGCGACTCCAGATTCACTACCTTGGCTGCAAGGCAACCAGTTGTGGATGGGCTTGCAGTAATGTTTGGACATTCATGTCAGACGACACTTGTATAACAGCGTGCTGCTGCTGCCAGTACATCCACATGCAGTATACTGGCAGCAGCAGTGGTTTGCCAGCAGCAGCTGTGCATATGTGCCCATGGCAATAGACAGATGCATCCACTATACTGCGTGCTGGGGGCAAGTGCAGTGTTATGTATAATCTCAGCACATGTTGAGTACGACCATTGCAACTCCTGCTGCACATGGTTTGTTTTGGCATATCATTGAGCATGAACCATATGCTCTGCTACAGGTGTCTTTGTGGAATGGCCTGACCCTATCTGGTAGTCCCAAGATGCAAAGCCTCTCCTGCTGTGTTTGTCATCATGTCACCTTGCACTTCGTGACGAAGTGAGTGTCACCTCTGAAAGGCAGGCACGCTTGCACTATCATGCAAATATGCCAAGCCCACGTTCGTTTTGTTATTATCAAAAGTTGGGTGTTAGCTGAGCAAGATTGGATTCAGGCAGATCAGGCAGTTGCTATCGAAATGTCCAGCAAACTCTCAGTTGTTACCTCCATATCTTTCTGACAGGTCACACACACGCTGACCCCAAATGCCTGAGGTGGCTACCACAATGGTTTCGCCAGGCTCTAGGCAGTTAGCAATGGTCGCCTCCATGCCAGCATGCCCAGTCCCACTCACCTGAACAGCAAACACCCATGCTATGTTGCTTCAGAACAAGTTTTGTCACATGTGCAATGACCACTGCTTGTCTACCAATATGGCCCTGGCTCTAGGCAGGTGGCATTGGTTGCCTCCATCCCAGCATGCCCAGTCCCACTCACCTGCACAGCAAACATCCACACAGATGTCGCATCCACACAAGCTGTGTCACATGTGCAATGACCACTGCTGGTCTACCAGTATGGCCCTGGCTCCAGGCAGTTAGCAATGGTCGCCTCCATGCCAGCATGCCCAGTCCCCACTCACCTAGACAGCAAACATCCACACTTATGTTGCATCAGAACAAGCTGTGTCATGTGTGTAATGACCACGGCTTGTCTAACAGCATGGCCCTGGCTCTAGGCAGTTGGCAATGGTTGTCTCCATGCCAGCATGCCCATTCCCACTCAAAAAAACGCGCTACTCTGCTTGAGACTGCAGCTACAAAGGCAACACTCATACATGGTTTGGCATGATCCAGCAGATGACAGGGCATCACCAGCAGCACATATGGTGAAGTGGTTTGGAACAAGTATCTGAGGCCCCGTTGGATCTCATCCATGATCGCCAAGAAGGGCGGATGCAGGTGGCCCAGAAGAGGCAATGACTGTGCTGACAGGACTCTGGGGTGTGCATTGGTGGGTCCAGGCCCCATCAGAAGCCTGGAGGGTACCTATGAGGGACCAAGAATGTGTTACACATTAGCTTTGGGGCTTCTGTCCCAGACAGTGAAAAGCTGAGCCGAAGTGCGGACTGGGCAGAAGCGTGTTTTACCTTGAGAGGAGACGGGTTGACCCTATCTTTCTCGGAGATCTTTGGCACGGTCTCTCCAGGGCGTTGGCTATAAGCACTGTTGTCTGTTGGTTGGGCCATGATCGACCGTTAAGTATCACAGTTCGATCAGCACAGCAACTACAGGGACCTGCAGGCGGATGATCATTGTCAATGACGTGTACGTTGTTCTCATACGCTTGGTTTTTGCGCAAGACCCTTGCTGCAGCTGATGACTCCTTGATCAGACCTTTTGAGCAGAAGGTTTACCTGGTTTGCGCGATTTTTGTAAGCGCCTGATATCGGTGTGACTCTAATTAATTAGCAGCAATGAATCCCATGCATCAGCGAGCCGGCATGTGGTGTTGTGTAGACGGAACGCCAGCTCAGCAGTGCATCAACTCACGTGCTTGCATGTCACCAGAGATAGACGGTTGATCTCCTTGGACAGAGCTCTGCACAAGGGCGGGCACGACAGGACACAGGCTCCATCGTCCTCGCGTAGGCCATAGTACGCCTCGCGTTGCAGAAAGAAAGGCTTGGATAGTCAGCTCGACTATCGTTCAGGTCTGTCTCTTGCAGACAGACATGATTGCTTGCTTCGCGGGTTACTCTCCGGTCGTCAGTCTTCTGTGTAACGCACTACAGGGCAAGCTAAATAGTCCAGACCGGTATTTTGCGAGGAGTCCCTCCCATCACATCGTGCCTCAGGTACCAACCATACTTGAGCGGGCTTCGATGAGCACTGCCTACTACTGCTATTGGTGGTTTTGCCAAGTGTCAGCTTAGGTCTGCCTGCTGGCTGTATGCTGTAGGCACATCTCACCTGAGTCGGCGAGCTGCTGCTGTACATGAGCTCTGCAAGTCTGGGTGGCAGGAACAGCCCTTGAATCTATGCCCCGGCCTGTCAGGGTCTTCCAGCGACAGGTCAACAAGCCTGGGGTGCTCAAGCTGTTTGCTGCTGCTGCCGTGCTTGCAGTGTGCTTGCTAGCAGTGACAGAGCTGCTCACCAACGACAGCAAGCAGCTATCGGCTGCAAGCTACGCTGACGCACAGATCAGCAAGCTTGATGTCAAGTCCTCAGACAGCTCTGTGGACACAGCTTCACAGCCAAAGGCTCAGTCCAGGGAACCAACAACTTCAGACATCTTTCACGCTGTTGATGCCAAGCTGGCTTCAGACAGCACTGAGACAGACATAGCAGAGCCCCTGGACACAAACGAGATTTTTCGCCAAGCTGAGTTGGCGAAAGAACTTTCCCGCCAAGCTGCAGTGGCTGCAGAGCAGCTCCAGATCTCCCGCCAAGCAGAGCCAGTGGCTGATGTGGTGTATTTCAACGATGCAAAAATTATGGCTGAAATCGGCTGTCCTGCGGCGAATTTCACAGAGATCACCGACAATTTCACCTGTTTTTACCAAAATCCCAGCGCAGAGGCACCAGAGTTTCTGTCTAGCACATGGGAAGCTGATAACGCAACAGGCTGTGCAGCTATCTTCTGGCCGCTGGCTGCAGATTTTGGAAGGCCGTGGTGTCTACACAAGAGTGAATTGATAGATAGCAGAGTTGAAGCTTCATTGGAGCAGACCACAAATGAGAATGCACTGCACCTGCAGGGATCGACTTTGTTGTTGGGGATGCTGTCCGGACCCAACCCAACTCACCAGCTGAATATCCATTTCTACCATGTATATGTATGGATGAAGAAGCAGGGGATTGAGATGGGCAATCTGAACATAGTGTCAGACTGTCCTAACCCATCAAAATGTATGGGTCCCTATGGTATAGGGTTGGCTAGGGCTTTTGGCCAGCTGCATTTCCTTCCAGAGTTGCCTCCTGTCACTCTGTTCGACGAAATCACTTTCTCTTTGCCCGTAGGGTTTCCATTTGATATTCACAAGTATGAACTAGATAAAACCCTAGACTGCAATTTTCTAGAGCTCACTTGGGCTGTGAAGCAGCATTATGGTATAGATCCAGAGCAGCGTGCAAACCCTAAGCGAGTTGTCATCGCGGTCAGAAAACCTAACGAGAGCCGTGCACTTGACAATGTTGCAGATTTGCATGCTGCTCTGCAAAGCAGAGGGTATAATGTTAGCATAGTCACATTTGGTAATTTGACGTTCCAACAGCAGTTGGAGGCTGTTTCTGACGCAGCAGTGTTAGTCGGCGTCACAGGTTCGGATTTGATGAATCTCGTGTTTTTGCCCATTTCTGGTTCCATAGTTGAGATCTTTCCAGTTGCGCAAGGACAACAGGTCTTTACCCCTGAGCTGTGGAACCTTGCGCACATGGTAGGCAAGAACCACCTGAAGTATGTGTCCCCTTACAATAGTACATTGATGCTTGACTCACAAGGCAAAGTCATGGGCGATAGGCCAGTGCATCAGACTAAGGCCACTGATGTGCATGTACCTGGCTTAGTAGCTTTGATCGAAGCAGCTGCTTTGTCTGCAGTTCTGGAAAACACTGTCTGGAATCGGATGTCCATAGAACCCCGTGCAAGTGGGAAAGGCATCAAGTGTTGGGATCGGACTCAATAATGACTTTTATACATGAGTTTCGTTCTGAACTGCCTTGTTCTGACAGACAATGTCTAGTCGAGCAACTCCTGTGTACAAACAATAAAGTGCCAGATCTGCCATGAACCAGGGAACTTCAAATTACGAGCAATGACAGCTTGACATTGCATCTGACTTCATGACCTATTGCTAGTCACCAATACATCATCTCTTGTGTCCAAGTTGCAGCTCAATGGTGTCTATGCAACCTGTGCATGGCCATCCTGTCTAATCACATCTGATCTGTTTCCAGACTGCGTAGTCTGTACATGGCCATTATATCTAATTTCATCGTGTCTACAGCCTGTAGGTGCATAGCCATGGTATCGAATCCCATCATATCTATTTCCAGACTGCGTACTCTGTGCATGGCCATCATATCTAATGCCATCATGTCTAGAGTCTCTGCATGACCATCATGTTTGTTCCCATCATGTCCACAGCCTGTGAATGGTCATTGTATCTGACCCAACTGCTCTTCTTGGAGTTGCTAATCCGCTGTCGCTAAATCCGCTGCTTAGCCAGGGACAAGAACTTGTTCAGCAGAAGAGGGGGCAACCCCTGAGGCTCCAGTGCAGCACACAGCCAGTCCAGCTGCAGCCACTGCAACCAAAGCACACATGTTAGGGCTTGGAGTATGGTTTCACATGTATGTTTTAGGGTTTGCATAGAGGCAGCCCCTGAGGCTGCAATGCAGCACACAGCCAGTCCAGCTGCAGCCACTGCTACCAAAGCACATTAGGGCGTGGGGTTGTATTCATGGGTGTATTGTAGGGTTTGGTGTTTATACACAGTGACCTTGTAGTTATACAGATAGAGGCAGCACCTAGGTCTGCAATACAGCACAGAGCCAGTCCAGCTGCAGCCACTGCATTCAAAATATAATGCATTTGTCAACCCAGTAGTATGTAATCCTCACTTGAACGTTGGGGACAGATGGTACAGCATGAGCCAGCGCATTCTGACACAATGGCCAATGCCAGATATGACGTTAATTGTCAACCAGACCATAGCAAATTGCGTATGTCTGTGACCACTGCACACTGATTGTTTCAGGCTGAGTCTCAGAGTTCAATTGGTAACTACGCATGATTGCATGTGACACACTAGATTGCCAGTTGATCCTGTGCACATGCAGCTCAATGAGCCAGTCATCACAATGCAGTCTTAACCACATAAAGCTCAACACACACTTACAAACATACCAGCAAGTATACTGACAAATATAAACAACACCAATATTGATATAGTACATAACCAAGCCCACTGGGAATCAGCCAAAGGATACGATAGCATGGAGCACCTGATTGATGAAGCAGAACTCACGGCTGTGCTGCAGCTACAAAGTGAATATTTGTACAACCTCAACAGGGGAAAACATTTCGACTCATTGACAACAACAGCAGAAAATCAAGAATCACAGTTTGACTCCAATGGCAATAATGACAATTACCTGCAGGTCTGGTAGGCTGGTCACTCTCTGGCTGCGCAGGTAATCTGAAACTGCTCCCACAGCATCTATGCCGGCTGCCGACTCAAACACATCCTTCACCAAGCGAGCAACTGCAGCAAACATGTAAACAAGCATGGGCAAATGCAATTTAAAGCACGGATGAACACTAATAAACCCCAGGTGAGGGTCAGTGCAAGCTATCAGACTGGCACATCTGTACAAGCTTCATGCAAACCAGGAATATCATCAGCATTGCAAGTGTGCACTCGTGCAAAGGGCAGACTCCTCTTACTGACTGCATGATAGACCTGATGACCGGTGCAGTCCTGTAGAGTGAAGACACTGTTTGTGCTGTGCAGGAGGCCAATGTTCACTGGGAGCAGAGGAGGAATGGGGTAGGGGTGGGGGGAGGGGGGGGGGGGGGGGGCAAGGCAAAGGCTGGTTCAGGGTTTGGACTATATAGACCTATATATGGACCTAACTCATGTAGCCTGAACCCTGAATAAGTAAGGTCAGATGCCCCAGCTGCCATAGATGGTGACATCCTCCATGGGCTATCACCCCTGAGCATGACAGAAGCAAAGCAAACTCAATCAGGCAGATTTGATGAAGAGGAGTTACCTTCAGGTGGCAGGGCAGGGGCTGGCTTGTCAAGTGCCCTGGCTGCCATGGAGGGTGACATGGGGCCCAGTGGACCCCCTGGCTGCACCCCCAACCCCAAGGGCATCCCTCCAGCAGCCAGCAGGTCAGGCATGGGGCTGTTCCGGCCTGGCCCCTGGTTCACTCCCTCAACAGGGCTCTGGGTCGCTGGATGGCCCTGAAACCAGAAATACAGCAGCTGAGAGTCACTTGAGATGTTGGCTTGAACTGACATGCTAAGTCTTGCTGTACACCTTGGATCCCATGCACACGCAGAAGACGCAAGAAGCTGAATACAGACTCATCAAAGTGACTAGTTAAGCAGGCGTGCGTATGAAGGGCCCCATCTTTAAGTGGGCAGCACTGATGTAGTGCTGCTGAATTCTGCGTACTGTATCCACTGGAGGTTGAATGCCTAGCCTTCCCCCTGGGCAAAGGGAGGGGGGGGGACCATGTGGTATATGTATGATGTACCTTGAGAAGTGCAACTTGGGCCCTGATGTCTGCAGGCAATCGCTTCAGCTCCCTGTACTTCCTCTTTGCGCCGGAGTCATCTGCAGAATAAGAATGAATGAGCTGAGATGAACTGAATGAATGAACAAATGAAGCAAAGGACTGATGGGTGACACAAGACAATCTGAATGACCAGCTGAATTGAATGACTGGCTGACTGACTGAATGCATGCAACAGGATGAAGCCCTACATGACTGACTGACTGACTGATTGGGTGAACCACTGAATGCATGAATCAGATTGAAGGGCCACATCACTGATTGACTGAACAAACAAAACAACCAACGAAACAATGGATGCATGCATCAGAATGAAGGACACACAGAGTGATGGAACGCAATGGGCAAAGTATTTGAAGCCATTGGAAGACATCTGGAAAACAGCAGGTGCTCACTGTTGAGCATTGCATCAGGATTAGACTGCAGGTCTGAGAGGGGGGCAGGGGAAGGGGAATGGAACACAGTGGGCAAAGTGTTCAAGGCCATTGGAAGACAGTTGGAAGACAGTTGGAAACCAATTGGCACATGATCAAAAGCCATCGGAAGAAGTGATGCAGGTGCTCACTGTTGAGCATTGCAACAGGGTTGGAGAGCAGATACGGGGGGGAGGGGAAGGTCAATGGAACACAATGGGCAAAGTATTCGAGGCCATTGGAAGACAGTTGGAAGACAGTTGGAAACTAATTGGCACATGATCAAAAGCCATTGGAAGAAGTGATGCAGGTGCTCACTGTTGAGCATTGCATCAGGGTTGGAGTGCAGGTCTGAGGGGCCGGCAGGCGAGGCAATGCCAATGTTGCCAAACCAGCCCATGGCATTCAGCTGGCCATGGCGAGCCTGCAACACCAGCAAAACATTGGTACCAAACCATTGGTTTT
>JAABUK010008352.1_pt1 | contig 14566 bp, 9 predicted proteins | sample 5559141 | NCBI WGS metagenome assembly JAABUK01 (sample SAMN10711869, study PRJNA513367) | rock metagenome | isolation source: Antarctica rocks | place: Antarctica: Victoria Land, Pudding Butte nord | collected 2016-01-03
CTTGCAGGATGCTCGGCTTGTGGCTGGACTTGCTGGCGTTGCGGATCTGCCCCTCGACGTCCGGGGACACCGTGCAGCCCAGCGCGGCCGCGATGGCGGCGCCCTCGGCCAGGATGCGCCGCGTCGCATCCCGGCAGGCGTCCTCGGCATAGAATCCTTCCGGCGCGCAGCCTGGCGCGCAGCCGGTCAGCACCGCCAGCGGGCCGCTGCCCAGGTTGAGCAGCAGCTTCGCCCAGACCGCGTCCCGGATGCGCTCGCTCACCTCCATGACCAGGCCGCCGGCGCGCAGCACTTCGGCCAGCGCCTCCGCCCGGGCGGAGCGGCGCCCATCCGGCTCCCCCAGCACGATGCGGCTGCGCAGGTTCTCCACCTCGATCTCGCCCGGCGCGGTCACCGTGCAGGCGGAGTACAGCACGCCGCCGATCGCCCGCTCCGGCCCGACTGCCTGCCAGACGGCGCCGCAGGGATCGAGCTTGTCCAGCCGCATCCCGTCATGGGCGCCGCCCACGGCGTGGAAGTACCACCAGGGGATGCCGTTCATCGCGAACACCACCGGCGTGTCCGGCCCCAGCAAGGGGCCGATCCCGGCCGCCACCGCTGGCAGCGCCGGCGCCTTTACGGTCACGATCACCACGTCTTGCCGGCCCAGCGCCGCCGGGTCCGCGCTGGCCTTCACTTGGGCGTGGATGTCCCCGTCCGGCGCCCGCACGCGCAGGCCGTTTGCCTGGATCGCGGCCAGCTGGGCGCCGCGCGCCACCACCGACACCTCGGCCCCGCCCTTCGCCAGCCGGCCCGCGACATGCCCGCCGATGGCGCCCGCGCCGTAGACGCAGACCTTCAAGACAGGATGTCCACCGCCGCGCGGGACAGCGCCTGCACGCCCATGCCGATGCAGGCCTCGTCCGGCTGGTAGGCCGAATTGTGCAACTTGTCGTGGCGGCCCGGCTGCGCCGAGCCCACCCGCAACTGAAACGCCGGCACCAGGTTTGCCATCAGGGCGAAGTCCTCCCCGCCCAGGCTCGGCTGGCCCTCCTCCACCACATCCCCGAACTGCGATCGCACCGACCCCACCGCCCGGTCCAGCACGCCGTCGTCGTTGACCAGCGCCGGTACGCCGCGGGTATAAGTGATCTCGCACCGCACCCGCATCCCGACCTCCAGCCCGGCGCACAGCCGGCGGATCGCCTGTTCCGCTCTCTCCCGCGCCGGCGCATGCAGCGTCCGCACCGTCCCGCGGATCGTACAGGCATCGGGAATGATGTTCGCCACCGTGCCGGCATGGATGGCGCCGACCGTCACCACGCAGGGGTGGATGGGTTTGACCTCGCGCGACACCACGGTCTGCAGCTGGGTGACCAGGTGGCAGGTCGCCACGATCGGGTCCACCGCGTCGTCCGGGTGCGCGGCATGGCCGGAGGTCCCGTGCACGGTGATGTCGAACCGGTCCGACGCGGCGAGGCAGGCGCCCCTGGCGAAGCCGAAGCGGCCGACCGGCATGTCCGGATGGTTGTGGAAGCCGAGCGCCAGGTCCACCCCCTCCAAGGCTCCGTCCCTGATCATCTCGGCCGCACCGGCCAGCGCCTCCTCCGCCGGCTGGAACAGCAGGCGCACCGTGCCGGACAGCTGCGGCGCCATGCCGGCGAGCACCGCGGCCACGCCCAGCAGGGTGCTGGTATGGATGTCGTGCCCGCAGGCGTGCATGTTGCCAGCGGTGCCGCTGGCGAAGTCGAGCCCGGTCTGCTCGTGGATCGGCAGCGCGTCCATGTCGGCGCGGATCGCCAAGGTGGGCCCGGGCCGGCCGCCCTTGATGGTGCCAACCACGCCCGTGCGCCCCACCCCGGTCTGGTGCGGAATGCCCAGCCGCGCCAGCTCCGCCGCCACCACGCCCGCGGTCCGCACCTCCTCGAAGGCCAGCTCGGGGTGCGCGTGCAGGTCGCGCCGCACCTCGATCAGATGCGGCTCGATCGCCCGCGTCGCGGCCTGGATGGCCGCTTGCGGATCGTTGTGCAGGGTGGCGGACATGCGCGGAGGCTCCTGATGGGCGGGGGTGGCCCATCATGCGGGGGCGGTCGCGGCTGGACAAGCTTTTGGCCTGCAACCTATACGGAGGCACCGATTGGCCCGAGGACCAGCATGACCGCCAGCACGCCCCCCGCGCTCACCTCCGGCGGGCAGATCGTCCCTGTCATCCTGTCCGGCGGCTCCGGCACCCGCCTCTGGCCGGTTTCCCGCGAGAGCTTTCCCAAGCAGCTCTGGCCCCTAGTCTCCGACCGCACCATGCTGCAGGAGACCGCGCTGCGCGGCGTGGGGCCTGGCTTCGCGCCGCCGGTGGTCGTGTGCAATCAGGAGCACCGCTTCCTGATTGCCGAGCAGATGCGCGCCGTCGGGATCGAGGGCGCCACCATCGTGCTCGAGCCGGTCGGCCGCAACTCCGCGCCCGCCATCACCGCCGCCGCCCTGCTGACCGCCGAGCGCGACCCCAACGCGGTGTTGTGGATGATGGCCGCCGACGCCGCCATCCAGCGCACCGACGCGCTGCACGAGGCGCTCGCCCGCGCGGTGGTGGCCGCCCGGGCCGGGCGGATCGTGACCTTCGGCATGCAGCCGCACCGGGCGGAGACCGCCTACGGCTACCTCGAAGTCGGCGCCGAACTGGCCGATGCGCCCGGCGTGCACACGCTTGCCCGCTTCGTCGAGAAGCCGAACGCGGCCACCGCGGCCGAGCTGGTCGCCACCAAGCGCCACCTCTGGAACTCCGGCATGTTCGTCTTCACCGCCGCCACCCTGCTCGAGGAGATGCGGACCTACGCGCCCGACGTGCTCGACGCCGTGCAGGCCGCCGTGGCCGGCCGCGCGCGCGACCTGGACTTCACCCGGCTCGACGCCGCCGCGTTCACCGCCTGCCCCAACATCAGCCTCGACTACGCGGTGGCCGAACGCACCACCCGCGCCGCCGTCGTGCCGGCCGACCTCGGCTGGTCCGACGTCGGCAGCTGGGACGCGCTGTGGGAGCAGTCCGCCAAGGACGGCGACGGCAACGTGGCCGTGGGCGACGTGCTGCTGGAGGGCTCCACCAACTGCTTCGCCCGCAGCGACGGCATCGTCACCGCCGTGGTGGGCCTGCAGGACGCCGTGGTGGTCGTGACCGGGGACGCGGTGCTGGCCATGCACCGGGACCGCGCGCAGGACGTCAAGCGCGTGGTCGACCGCCTGCGCGCGGCCGGTCGGCACGAGGCGGTGGCGCACAACCGGGTGTATCGGCCCTGGGGCTTCTACGAGAGCCTGATCCTCAGCGACCGTTTCCAGGTCAAGCGCATCGTGGTCACGCCGGGCGGGAAGCTGTCGCTGCAAAAGCACTTCCACCGCGCGGAGCACTGGGTCGTGGTCAGCGGCGCCGCCCTGGTTACCCGCAACACGGAGGAACTGCTGATCCAGGAGAACGAGAGCATCTACCTGCCGCTCGGCTGCATCCACCGCCTCGTCAACCCCGGCCGCATCCCGCTGACGCTCATCGAGGTGCAGTCGGGCAGCTACCTCGGCGAAGACGACATCGTGCGCATCGAGGACACGTACGGCCGCGCCTGATGGCGGACGCGCTGGTCGACGTCCGCTGCCTGCAAGACCCCGACCACGCCGCCAGCCCCACCGGGCGCCACGCGCTCGCCCTGCTCCGCCAGGCCCAGCCCGCCGCCGCGCTGGCCGGCCTCACCCTCGTCGCCCTCGCCGACCCCGCGCTGCCCGCGCTCGGCGTCGACCTGCTGTCCTTGTTCGACCGTCTCCGCACCACGGCCTACACCGGCGGCGCCGGCCAGCCCACCTGCTTCCTGCAGCTCTCGCCCATGGCGCACGACCCGCTGTTCGTGGCCCGGCTGCTGCATCACCTCGCCATCCCCGCCGCCGCCCTGGTCGTCGATCTCGGGCCCGGCCAGCACCCGGCGACGGCCGAGGGGCAGCTGGAGCACCACATCGCCCTCCGCTGGCTGGCCCGCTACGACCTGTTGCTGCCGGTGTCCGACACGGCCGCCGCCGGCCTGAGATCGGTGCTGGGCGTCCAGCCCTCGCGCATCGTAACCGGCGACGCCGGCAGGCTCTGGGCCGCCATCGCCGCCCGGCTCCGCCCCGCCGCCGCGCCCGCGACCGTCCGCGGCCCGCGGCCCCGCGTGGCGCTGCTGACCACTCTGCCGCCGACGAGCGACACGGTTATCGCCGGCATCGCCGCCGCTCTCTGCCCCGAACTGGGCCAGCACGTGGACTTGCACGTGTTCACGCCCACGGAAGGCCCGCAGACCCCGGAGGGCGCCCTATCGGTCCAGCCGCTCTCGGCCCTGCCGCAACTGTCGTCCCGCTTCGACCGCGTGGTCGGGATGGTCGCCAACACCTACCACCACGCGCCCATCCTGGAGCAGCTCCGGCGGTATGGCGGCGCCTGCATCGTCCACGATACCTGCTTGTTCGAGCTGTATCAGACGCAGCTCGGCGCCGGGCGCACCCAGGCGCTGGCGGAAGCCGAGCTGGGCCGCCCGCTCGGCCCGCACGAAATCTGGCACTGGCTTTCCGCCGAGCTGCCGCCGGGCGCGCTGCTGCTCGGCGAACTCGCCGCCGCCGCGGAGCCGCTGATCGTCCATTCCCGATGGGCCGCGGCCGAGATCGCCCGGCGCTACGGCCGCGCCGCCCTGCATTTGCCGGCCCCGCTCGCCGCCGCGCCGCTCGACCTCTCCGGGCGCGAGCCGGCCCGCACCCGGCTCGGCCTCCATCCCGGCCAGGTCCTGATTGCCAGCTTCGGGCTGCAACGCGCGGCGCAGGACTGCATCTGGGCGCTGGAGCTGCTCGGCCGCTGGGGCGTCGACGCCCGGCTCCATTTCGTCGGCCCCGCGCCGGCCCACCCCGAAGCGCTGCACCAGCTCTGCGCCGAACTCGGCCTCCTGGACCAGGTCGCGTTCATGCCGGAGCAGGCCGCCCGCGACCACCTTTTGGCCGCCGACGTCGGCTTGCAGATCGGCCGGCGCGGCTTGGGCAGCCTCACGCACGCGCTGGCCGATTGCGTCCTCGCCGGCCTGCCCGGCGTCGCCTCCGCCGCGCTGGCCGACGCCATCGGCGCGCCCGCCTGGGTCCGCCCGATCCCCGACCAGCCCAGCCCGGTGCTGATCGCCGAAGCCGTCATGGAGGTGCTCGCCGCATCCCGGCCGAGCGAATCCCTCCACCAAGCCTACGCCGCCGAACACGGCTATGCCGCCTATGCGCGCCGCCTATGCCAAGCCTTGGACCTCGCATGACCGTCCATCTCGACCTTTCGCAGCTCGTGCAGGACCCGCGCCGCTCCGGCATCCAGCGCGCCGAGCGCGAGTTGATCCGCCACTGGCCCGGCCCCACCCCGCTGATCCCCTGCCGGTTCGACCCGGCGACCGGGGACATGCACGAATTGCCCGCAAGCGTGCTCGCCGTGCTCTGCGCCGAGGCCGCGCCGGGCGGCGTCGCCGACGAGCAGGCCCGGCTCGCGCCCCACCTGCAGCCCGGGCGCCCCGTGCCCCGCTCCGGCCTGCGCTTGCTCAGCGCCGAGCTGTTCCCCGATCCCGCTCGCGCCGCCTATTACCGCCGCCTGCCCGGCCAGTCCGGCGCGGCTGCGTTCTGGGTGGTCTATGATTTCCTGCCCTGGCTGCACCCCGACTGGTTCGGCGCCGGCGCCGCGAACGGCGTCATGCCCTATCTGCGCGCGATGGCGGCGGTCCCGCACATCGCCTTTATCAGCGACAAGACCCGGGCCGACTTCGCCACCCGCATCCTCCGCCGGCCATTCGACGGCCCGGTGATCCCCATGGGCGGCGACGGGCTCGACCTGGAACGGCAGGCCTTCGACCCGGCCAGCCGCGACTTCGTCATGCTCGGCACCATCGAGCCCCGCAAGAACGCCGCGCCCGCCATGCGCGCCTTCCAGCGTCTCTGGGGCCAAGGTGTCGAGGCCACCCTGACCATGATCGGCGCGGTCGCGCCCGATGCCATGGAGGAGCAGGCGCTGCTGCGCGAACTGGCCGGGCATCCGGGCTTCCGCCACCTGCCGGGCCTGCCGGACGCAGGCGTCCGTGCCGCCCTCGCCGCCGCGCGCGCCATGCTGTTCCCCAGCGAGGGCGAGGGTTTCGGCATCCCGCCCATGGAGGCGCTGCACGCCGGCATCCCCGTGATCGTCTCCGCCCAGCTTCCCGCCCTGCATGGTCTGCCCGGCCTCGGCCAGATCCGACTGCCGGCGATCGACCCGGAGAGCATCGCCGCCGCGGTCCGCACCTTGCTCGACGACGCCGAAGCGCGGCGCCTGTGGCGGGAAGCCGCCCAGTTGCAGGTGCCGACCTGGCGCGACTTCGCCCATGCCGTCGCGGCCTGGGTCGGGCCTTGAACGCCGAGTCGGTCGAGAGAGCCGTCCTGGATTTCCAGCTGGGTTGGCCTAGAAGCTCTTCCTCGATCGCGACCAGGGAGATCAGGGGTTGACCAGCGGCGTTCCAGACGGATGGGTGTTGCGGCCCACCAAGGCCTTCGGCACCCATGTCGGCCCGTTCTATTGCCCCCCCGGCGGCGACGCGGCCGGCTGCGGCTTCCTTGCCGATGAGCGGCACGGCAACAAGCGCGGCGTGGTGCACGGCGGCATGCTGACCACCGCGTTCGACGTGGCGCTGGGCAACGCCAGTTGGGACGCCGCCAGCCAGCGGCCTTGCGCCACGGTGCAGCTCAATGTGCAGTTCCTGGGCGCGGTGAAGCTCGGCGAGTTCGCCTCGGTGCGGGTCGAGATCATGCGGACGACGCGCAGCCTGATCTTCCTGCGCGGCGTGATGTCGGTGGAGGGCCGCACGGTCGCGGTCGCCGACGGGGTCTGGAAGATCCTGGCGTGGCGCGGCGAGCCCTTCGTTCCCTAGGCCCCGGCGTTCCCTAGTGTTCTGATTCGTTCAGATGATGCAGCAGCGCGGCAGCCTCCGCTGGCGGTGTACAGCCATGCTGGTGATTCATATGAATGCCTCTGAACACTAGCGCGCTTTCTGGTGCGAATATTGTCGTGCTTCGCCAGGGCACCTTGGACGTCCAGACCACGCTGGGCAATTTACAGTCGTTTCTAAGTGGGGTGGCGCCTGCCGTTCCAGGTGCGCCCGGTGCGCCCGTGCAGGGCAATACCACGAACTCTGCCATCGCGTTGACCTGGGCGCCGCCGTCGACTGGAGGCGCTGTCGCAAACTATATCCTACAACAAAGCGCGGCGGGCTCTGGGAATTGGTCGGTCGCGGCGTCGCTGGTCAGCCCAAGCGCTTTGATCAGTGGGCTGAGTGCTTCCACCGGGTATGACTTCCGTGTCGCGGCGGTAAACGGCGGCGGAACCGGTCCCTATTCGGCGCTACTCTCGAATGCCCTGACGGCGGCCACGTTGGCCGCTCCGAACAGCGTGAGCAGTCTCGCGGCCAGTGGCGCGACCAGCAGTTCGTTGACACTGAGCTGGGTGGAAAGCGGCGGCGCCCCGACGACGCGTTCCGTGGTGCAGCGAACGCCCTCTGGATCGGGCGCCTACGCCGCGTCTGCTGGCTCGTTTGGGGCGACCGGCGGCACGGTCACTGGCCTGTCCGCAGCGAGCAGCTACGACTTTCAGGTGGTGGAGAGCAACGCCGCGGGTAGCAGCGCCCCGGCAATTCTCACCAACGTCCTGACTACGGCTGTCCTGGCGGTGCCCGGGCAGGTCACCGGCCTGACCTTGGGCACGGCGACTAGCAGCACCATGCCGTTGTCATGGACTGCGCCCTCATCCGGCGGCGCTACGGCCAGCTACAAGGTCGAGTACCGGGTCACCTCCGTCGCTGGCGCGTTTACCGCTCTGAACGGCGTGACTGGAACCGCCACGACACTATCGGGCCTGAGCGCCAGCACGGGGTATGATGTCCGGGTGACCGCGGTGAATACTGCCGGAAACGGCACCGCATCGGTGATTGTTGCCGGAACCACGGCTGTGGCGCCGGCTTCCTCGAGCTACCCTGCTGTGCCAGCCGGGATAGCCCGCGTGGCGGCCTTTGATGCAAACGCCGGCCTGACGCTGAACGGCAGCAACTTGGTCACGGCCTTGGCAGACCAATCAGGCAACGGGAACAATCTTTCCGGGGCGGGCACTGGCATCACGGTGGTGCCGCTGAGCCAAAACGGCCTGCCTGGAATCAACATGACCGGCACCAACGCCGGCTTGGCCGCACCAGTCGGGGCGGCCTGGCTTGCGAAGATGCAGGGTGATTCAACCATCGCGTACGTATTCAAGTCTGCATACAATGGCGGCAGCGTTGCCAGGTTGTTCGCTTTCGACGAGGTGACGTCCCGCTCGGCCGGCGACTACTTCGCGTACGTGAACAGCAGCACCACCACGCCCGCCATGACGGCTTACCGCCGGGCAACGTCGAACGGCGCCGGGACTGGATTGGGCGTGTACACCACGGCGAGCCAGCTTACCAAGGTAATCATACGGTGGAACAGCGCCGCCAACTCCGGTGCGGGTGAGATGGCGATTTGGTACAACGGAACGAAGACCACTGCCAGCGGCAGCTTCGTTCCTACTATTACAGCGTTCGCTCGCTTCATCCTCGGCCAGACAACAGACAATACGACGAATAACGGCCTGAACGGCTTGTTCTATGAGGCTCAGTTCTACCAGGGCGCGATGTCCGATGCGGACGTGGGCACGCTGGTGAGCTACATGACCGGCAAGTGGGGTAGCTAACCTATGACAACCCTCAGAGGGCGGTTGCTGAACGGCCGACCGTGGCTCGTGTCGGCTGACGTGGGCAGGCTGGGCGGCGCTGCCAGCGGCAGCGGGACGGCGGTCCTGTCAGGACTGACGGCGCTCGACGCAAAACGGGTATTCAATCGGGATGTATTCGCAGGCGACCCAGCGGGATTTACTACAGCGTTTGGCAAAGGCTATGGAGCGGTGCCGCTTTCGCTCAATGCAAGTGGCCCCAGCACTGGGCTCTGGGTGCGCCTGCACGACGCGGATAGCAGCGGGGCATCGGCCGCGGTGGGCACGGGTGCGGTACTGCAGCCCTCCGTGCAGGTGGCAGGCGTCACCATTGCGTCTGGGGCAAACAGCATTGGTCTCACGCTGCCCGCAGGGCCGAAGTTCTATTATGTCGACCTGGCCCTCGACCCGGTCATGAGTAATCCAATACGGATAGCAAGCCCACTGGGTGTCGGGCATGTCGCTGCTTTTGCCGGGCAGTCGCACGCCCTCGGGTTCGTGGCGCTCTACGCATACGGAAGCGCTGAAAGCGCGCCACCGATTTCCCAGATGGTCGCAATCGCACCGGGGGGGGTGGTTTTCGCCCCCCAGTCCGGCGATGGACCGGCGCCGGGCGCCTCGGGAACCGGCACATGGTGTCCACCGGGCGACGCGACGGCGAGCGGCGTATACCCGAGCACATTCGCGGCCGAGTACCTTCGCCTCGCGACCAGCAAGTTGGGTGTCGTCTCGGCGTTGGTTGGCTATGCCAACGCTGGGAGCAGCATCGACCAGTGGTCGCCCAGTAGCATTTATAGTGAGTTCGCCAAACTCTCCGCGACACTACTGCATTGTTCTTATAAGTTCGATGTTTTCTTCTGGTGTCAGGGCGCCAGCGACGGCAACATCAATACTACGCGCGGCACCTTCCGTAAGCGGGTGGCAGACATCCTCGATGCGTTGCGCGCCCTCGCTCCTGGACCGTTCGTGTCAGTGCTGGCGCCCGTTCCAGGCTGGTCAGGAGCTGATGGAACTGTGTCGTTTGGTCAGTACAAGCTGGCGTCCCGCGATCTCGAACAGACCCGGACTGGTGTTGCGAATGTTGACTGGTTTGACGTGGGTGGGTACGGCGTAGGCGGCCATTTCACGATGCTGGGCCGCATTCGGGAGGCGCGCCAGTTTTACCGGCAAACACTCGGGCTTCTTGGCGCCGCGAAAGGCGGGTTCGCGCAGCGGCGAGGCCCCCGCATCACAGGTGCAACCCGCACACCAGGCAGCAAGAATATCGATCTGGCCGTCGCGCAGGATGGCGGGACAGCACTCGTGCCGATTAAGTTTGTCGAGGTCGGCAGCACCTCACAAACCGCGATCAACGAGACCCGGTCTACCCCAACGGCAGCGGAGCTTGCACCGTTATTCGTGGTCTATCCCCCGGGCGGCACCGCGAAGGCGGACTTCTCTGGCTATTTCACACGAGTAGCATTGGACAGCACGACGCCGGTGCAAGTGCTGAATGCCGCGACGATTCGACTTACCCTGGCGGCGCTGCCCAGCGACGGCGACGCCTTCGATGTTTATCATGCGCTCGACTTGAACTATTCGGCAATCGGTGGCGGCATCCCGTCTATTCGCGACGACACCGATGACGGGGACGGCCTTCCCTTTGGCCGCGAGTTGCGCACGACGCTTGATCCCGTTTATGTGGCCGCCCCAACTCCAGCGGCTCCGACCTTACTTGTCTCGACGCCGCTGGACACTGCCAGCGGGGCCTGGGGGTTCATCAGTGGCCCGGCTGGGGCGGGGTGGCCGCCCAGCGCGGTCGAGGTCTCGGTAGGCGGATCGGCGTATACACAGCCGACGGGCCTCGTTGTCAGAAATGATGCGAGCTGGTCGGGCTTTGTTAAAATGCCGGGGTTGGGTTCCAACCTCGCGCTGAACGTTCGCCGAGCGGGCAACTCGGAGCCAGACGGCACTACGATGGTTAACGTAGTGACAGCGCTCGGCACTCTCCCCAGCGGTTTGCGCGCGCGGGCGCAAGCAATGTTCGATGCCAGCAACATCGGCACTATGTGGCAGGATGTTGCACAAACGATACCGGCTGCGGATGGCATGCCGGTGCGTTCTTGGGCTGATGCCTTGGGCAATCCGAACAACACCGTGGTGCAGACCAATCGCAGCGCCGCCTACGCGCCTTACGTCGAACTCAGAAGCCGGGGCGATACGGTCGCCACCAAGGATGACCCGGCAGCAAATCGCCCCTGCCTGGTGTTCGACGCCGACAGCGTGGCATCAGGCATCGGTCGCTCGCTGCGCTCGATAAGTACGCCGGCCATCGCCAGTCTCACTGGCGATTGCACAATCCTCTGCGTGCTGCGCCCGTCCTACTTCGGAGGCTATTGGTCATTAGGCGCCTCGGCGTCCAGCGCCGCTATGGGCCTTTGCACCGATGGGTATCAGTTTGTCATGGGGCAGCGCAGTGGGAACTCAGCGAGCATGGGCGTGCAGGCTGCCGAAAAGACCACGCACCAGTTCATAAAAGTACTGCTACGGTACACGGCTTCCACTGGTCGACTGGTTATGTCGCGTTACAGCGCCGCGGGACTCGCGGCCGACTTGTCCGCGACACTTACGGACATATCCGCGGTGACCTGGGATACGCTGCTTATTGGTGGCTTGCTACAGGGCTACGGCACGGCTCTATACGGATACTGCCGTATGCACGAGTTGACTTTTTTGTCTGGTGCCTGCAGCGATACTGAGCGCGACAGTCTGTTTGCTTATGCCAACACCAAATGGAAGTTTTGATGTTGGTTTAGAACGGTTCATAGACCTGGTATCAGCGCCACAGGCAACATCTCCTGTAAAAACTCGCATCGGATTGGCCGTTTAGCAATCGGCGGTGGATCGATATTGGAGGTATACGTTGAGCAAGCTCAGAAGCACTGTACGCGCTGCGACGGCCATTTTCTGCAGAGATCCATGGTGGGCAGAATTGTGGTCGGCCCTGACTGCGCTCGCGTGGGTGGTTTTATCATATGCGAGCACGGAGCAGCTCGCCGTCTGGCCTTCGATGCAGGTTCTATTGCAGATTAGTGACGACAGGTTCTGGCAGCTGATCGGGCTTTGCCTCGGCTTGGCGCAATTGACTTTCTTGTTTTGTAATCGACGCTGGTTGCGTTGGAGCGCGGCGATATTTCTGACCTGGTTCTGGGCAGTGCTGACTTTGGGCGTTTGGGTGGCCGTACCGGGGGCGCCGGGTGTCGCCGTTTATGCCGGGTGGTGTGGCGTGAACCTGCTGTCCACGCTGCGCCACTTTCACCGTCCGAAGTGAAGCGCCATGGCGGATTTTGCGGGAAGCCCCGGTTGGGTCGTGACGGCGGCGGCCGTCCCGAGTGCGGCAAGTGGATTGTGGGTATTCTGGCGTTATTGGGTCGAGCGACGGGACAAGCTGAGCGATGGCGCGCTCACGCGGGAGCAGACCCTTCTACGTGACCTGGAATTGCAGCGGACCGCCTTGTCTCGGGAGCAGACGGAGTCGTTCGATCGGCTAAGGAGCGAGTTGGCGCGGACGCAGGCGCGTCTAGCTGAAATGGAACGCGACCGGGATCGCGGTTGGGATCTTGCACGGTGGTGGAACCGACGAGCTCATGAACTTCGGCACGCCGGGCTAAATGCTCAAACAATGGTAACCGGCCTTTGCTCCCGTGAGGGCGTGGATGTGCCGCCCTGGCCCGACATGCTGGTGCCTGGACTCGAAGATCCCTTATGAGTACGTTTGGGCACGACAGTCTGGGTGGCGGCCTCATGCCGAGGGCGCCACCAGAAACTCCACCTCGTGCAGCGCTGCCAGCCGAACCACCTCCGCCGGATCCAGCACGCCGCAGTCGCCTTGAACAGGTCCACAGCATCCCGGTCGGCGCCACCCAGAACAGGCACGTCGTGGTCGCCCCACTGCGGTTGAACAGCCCGTGCGGCTGGCCCATTGGCAGGCGGATCTCGCCGCCTAGCAGCCTGTCGGAGTGAGACTATGAGTGATTTGTTGGGTGTCCGGGGTGAAATTGTGCCTGGCGAGTTGCTGGCGCGGTTTCCAGCAGGCGAGTGCGCTCGCAGACGGAGCAGGGTGGCGCCCCGGTCGCACCGCGCGATCCGGGGCGGTGCTCATGGGGTTCAAGCGGCCTGATTGCGCCTCAATTCTCGCTGGCCAGGACGAACATCCGCTTTAAATTTCACGCCATGGTCACGAGGCTCCACTCGCCGCGTACGTTGTCGAGCCCACGCAGCAGGAACTGGCGGAACCCGAGTGCGGATTTGATGATGCCGAAGACCGGCTCGGGTATCTGTTTGCGCAGGGCGTAGCGCTTCTGGCCTTCGGGTGTCTTCAGGTGGTGGCTCATCGCTTCGAGCGGCGTGGGATCTTCCGGCGACGGCGGCGGGTGTGCGCAGCGCTCGTCCAAGGTGGGGTGGCGAGCTTCGCGGCCCATCGCGATCACCAGATCGATCCCCGCCGCGGCGCAGGCGTTCACATTGCCCTGGCTGAAATATCCATTGTCCGCCAGCAACTCGCCAACCTTGCCCAACGCCTCCGGCAGGTCTGCGATCTTGTCCAGCATCGGTTCAAGCTGCTGCTTGTCGTTGGGCGCCTGCACCACAGCGGCCGCGATCACCAGCAGGCTGCCCGCTGCCACCACGGCTTGCGCGTTGTAGCATTGCCTCGTCCTCAGGTTGACTTGGTCGGTGGCAAGCGGCCCCTCGATCGGTGGCGCGGGCGGCCTGCCGCCGGGCTTCTTGCCGGTGGCGGCCGTCTTGACCGTCCGCGCCGCCATCTTTGCATCGTGCCCGGCTTGCTCGTGCGCATGCCGCTCACGCGCCCGCGCCTCGATGGTCGCGCCTTGGCGATCACGGCCAGCCGCGCCTCGCGCCGCACCATAAATGGTGAGGCCAAGCAGGCGTTGCGTGTAGTAGGACGCCTCACTGGAGCCACGGTAGCTGCCGGTCATCGCCCGCAGGTCCAGCCTTTCGACCACCCCCACCACGAACCGGGCCAAGTGCCGCTCCGGCAACCACTCGTCGACTGACGGCGGCATCAAAAAGCCAGTGTCGCGGTCGATGAGGCGGAAGTTTGCTCATGCAGCAGATGTCCGGGTGCAGAGTGCGAATGGATGCTACATTTCTACACCCTGCTTCCGCGTCGCGCTAAGTCCGACAGGCTGCTAGACCGGCTACCCGCGTTCCGGCTTCCGCGCCCATCTCCAGTGCCCCGGTCAGCACGTAGACTAACTCGTCCTGCGTCGGATGCACATGCGGCGGCACGAAGCTCCCGGCGGGGAAGGTCGCGTGCCAAGCCATCGAGCGCGCGGAACACTGCAGCGGCACATAGGTCTGGCCCAGGATGTTCCAGGCGATGCCGAGCATGCCGGTGCCGGCCGAGTGAAGTCCGGGTGTGAGCGAAGGTTCTTCCTGTTCGGTCCGCATGACCCAGCGTAGCGCGAGTCTATCATCGTTGCGAACAGTATTATATGTGTAGGAACCGGTCGGCCGCCGCCGGATTCCCCGCCAGCGCCGCCGCCGCGCCGGTTCAGGCGACCCGCCCCTTCTCCAAAATCACGATCCTGTCCGCGAGCGCAGTCAGCGCGCCCAGGTGCTTGTCGATCACCAGGATCGATCCCCCCTTCGCCCGCAGCCCGCGCAGGCACTCAAACCCGGGGCAGCATCAGCGCGCCGGGCCGCGGCGGTGGCGACCAGGTTCTCCTCCACGCTGAGAGTCGGTCCGAGATCATGTTGAGCACTGACAGAGCTTTCTGACCATCATGCGGATGGCCGCCCAGCGCAGAAAGGCCAGGG
>JAABUK010008353.1_pt1 | contig 14562 bp, 12 predicted proteins | sample 5559141 | NCBI WGS metagenome assembly JAABUK01 (sample SAMN10711869, study PRJNA513367) | rock metagenome | isolation source: Antarctica rocks | place: Antarctica: Victoria Land, Pudding Butte nord | collected 2016-01-03
AACATTCAATCAAATGCCACATCCGGCACCGGTACGTCCGATCGGCAGGGAAGGCGTTACGGTGGCCCTCGCGACCCACGTCCGAGCAGCGACGATTCCGCTGCACGTGGGGCCGGAGAGACATGAGGTATGCCGTGGCTGCAGGCAAGGGGCGCAAGCTCGTCATCGTCGAGTCGCCCGCCAAGGCGAAGACCATCGCCGGATACCTCGGAGGCGACTTCGACGTCGAGGCCTCGGTCGGCCACATCCGTGACCTGCCGAACCCGTCGGAGCTGCCTGCCGAGATGAAGAAGGGCCCGTTCGGCAAGTTCGCCATCGACGTGGACAACGGCTTCGAGGCCTACTACGTCGTCGACACGGACAAGCGCAAGAAGGTGGCCGAGCTCAAGCGCCTCCTCAAGGACGCCGACGAGCTCTACCTCGCCACCGACGAGGACCGCGAGGGGGAGGCCATCGCCTGGCACCTCCTCGAGACCCTGAAGCCCCGAGTGCCGGTCAAAAGGATGGTCTTCCACGAGATCACCCGTGAGGCGATCCAGCGCGCCGTCGCGGACACCCGCGAGCTGGATACGCGCCTCGTCGACGCCCAGGAGACGCGCCGGATCCTCGACCGGCTCTACGGCTACGAGGTCTCTCCCGTGCTGTGGCGCAAGGTCCGGCAGGGTCTGTCCGCCGGCCGGGTCCAGTCCGTGGCGACCCGGATGGTCGTCGAGCGCGAGCGGGAGCGGATGGCGTTCGTCCGGGCGGGCTACTGGGACGTCGAGGGCGACTTCACGACCCGGACGAGCTCCGGCGGGGCGAACCCCGGTGACACCTTCACGGCCCGGCTCAGTGCCGTGGACGGCGAGCGGGTCGCGAGCGGCCGCGACTTCACGGACAGCGGCGTGCTCAAGCCCAAGTCGGTCGCCGTCCTCGACGAGGCCAGGGCGACCGCGATCGCGGCGGCCGTTCGCGAGGCGCCGGTCCGCGTGTCCGCCGTCCAGGAGAAGCCCTACACCCGCCGGCCCGCAGCGCCGTTCACCACCTCCACCCTCCAGCAGGAGGGCTCTCGCAAGCTGCGGCTCAGCTCGAAGAACGCGATGCGGGTCGCCCAGCGGCTCTACGAGAACGGCTACATCACCTACATGCGGACCGACTCGGTGACCCTCTCCGAGTCGGCGATCACCGCGGCCCGCAGCCAGGCCCGCGACCTCTACGGCGCGGAGTACGTGCCGCAGGAGCCGCGCCGCTACTCCGCCAAGGTCAAGAACGCCCAGGAGGCGCACGAGGCCATCCGTCCCGCCGGAGACCGCTTCCGCACTCCGGCGCAGGTCGCCGGCCAGCTGCGCGGCGACGAGTTCGCGCTCTACGAGCTGATCTGGAAGCGCACCATCGCCTCACAGATGGCCGACGCCCGGGGCTCGACCGCGACGGTCCGGCTGACCTCCGACCTCGAGGCGGTCCAGGACGCCGGAGCACGTCAGGTGGAGCTCACCGCCAGCGGCACCGTGATCACCTTCCGCGGCTTCCTCGCGGCATACGAGGAGGGCCGTGACGAGCAGGCCACCAAGAGACGCCGGGAGGTCGCCGAGGAGGAGCGTCGGCTGCCCAAGCTGGGCGAGGGGGTGCAGCTCGCGGTGCTGCGGGCGGACGCCGAAGGGCACGAGACTGTGCCGCCGCCGCGCTATACCGAGGCGACCCTCGTCAAAGCCATGGAGGAGAAGGGGATTGGGCGACCCTCCACGTACGCCGCGACGGTCGGCACGATCCAGGACCGCGGCTACGTCGGCACCCGGGGCAACGCGCTCGTGCCGACCTGGCTCGCCTTCGCCGTGACCCGCCTCCTGGAGGAGCACTTCTCCAAGCTGGTCGACTACGACTTCACCGCCTCCATGGAGGAGGACCTCGACCGGATCGCCAACGGCGACGAGCAGCGGGTTGCCTGGCTCCAGCGGTTCTACTTCGGCGACGAGGCGACGTCGGTCACCGGGCTCAGCGAGCTCGTCCAGGACCTGGGGGAGATCGACGCCCGCGAGATCTCGACCATCCAGCTGGGCGACGGCATGGTCGTCCGCGTGGGGCGTTACGGCCCCTACGTCGAGGAGGTCGTTCCCGCGGAGGTGGACCCGTCGACCGGTGAGGTGGCCGAGGGCGCTCCCACGCCGGCCACCCCCCGTCGCGCCACGATCACCGATGACATCGCTCCCGACGAGATGACCCCGGCGAGGGCCCGCGAGCTGCTGGAGGCCGCCGCCGACGACGGCAGGATCCTCGGCCAGCACCCGGGGTCAGGGCTCGACATCGTGGCCAAGGCCGGGCGCTACGGGCCGTACGTCTCGGAGGTGCTACCGCCGGACGACGAAGCGCCCACATTCGGTGCGAAGTCCCGGACCAGGGCGAAGGTCAAGCCGCGGACCGCGTCGCTCTTCACGGACATGGACCTGGCCTCGCTCGACCTCGAGACGGCGGTCAGGCTCCTGTCGCTGCCCCGGGTCGTGGGGGCGTCGTCTGAGGAGGACGGGACGACGGTCGAGATCACGGCCCAGAACGGTCGCTACGGGCCCTACCTCAAGAAGGGCACCGACTCCCGCTCCCTCGCCACGGAGCAGCAGCTGTTCGACATCACGCTGGAGGAGGCGCTGGCCGTCTACGCCCAGCCGAAGCAGCGGGGCCGTGCTGCGGCCGCTCCCCCTCTCAAGGAGCTCGGGCCGGACCCCGTGTCCGGCCGGCCGACGGTGGTGAAGGAAGGTCGCTTCGGCGCCTATGTCACCGACGGAGAGACCAACGCCACCCTGCGCCGTGACGACGACCCGGAGTCGGTCACGCCGGAGCGGGGCTTCGAGCTGCTGGCCGAGAAGCGAGCCAAGGGTCCGACGACCCGCAAGCGCGCGGTGAAGAAGACGGTGAGGAAGACCACCAAGAAGGCTGCCGCCCCGACGACGACGAAGAAGGCGACAGCGAAGAAGACCACCGCGAAGAAGGCCTGACAGATGGCGGAGGCGCCGCAGACCACGATCGACCCCTCGACCGCCCGAGCGCTCTCCCAGCGCCTGGCCGTGGCGCAGAAGGAGGGCCGGCTGCCGTCGGTCGCGGCCGGGCTGGTGCGCAACGGCGCGCTCGTGTGGGCCGGCTCGCGCGGCACGGTCGATGGTCGCCGGGACGGCGCACCGGCCGATGCGGACACGCAGTACCGGATCGGGTCCATCACCAAGACGTTCGTCGCCGTCGCGGTTCTGCGGCTGCGTGACGCCGGCGGGCTCGACCTCGACGACCGCTTCGAGGACCACGTGCCCAGCACCGCGTTCGGACGGGTGACGGTCGCGCAGCTGCTGTCGCACTCCTCCGGGCTGCAGGCGGAGACGGACGGCCCCTGGTGGGAGCGGACGCCCGGCGCCGACTGGTCCGGCCTCACCGCACGCTCGCCGGTGCAACGCCTGCGAGCCGGACGTAGCTACCACTACAGCAACGTCGGCTACGGGGCGCTCGGCGAGCTGCTCGCCCGGGCGCACGGCATACCGTGGCAGGAGGTGGTCGCTCGCGACCTGCTCGCCCCGCTCGGCATGAGCCGCACCACGACGCGCCCCGAGGGCAAGGCTGCTCCGGGGTTCGCGGTCCACCCCTTCGCCGACCTCCTCCTGACCGAGCCGGAGCACGATGCCGGAGCCATGGCGCCCGCCGGGCAGCTGTGGTCGACCGTCGAGGACCTCGCCCGGTGGGCCGTCCTCCTCGGCGGCGACACCGGGGACGTCCTCAGCAAGGACACCCTAGAGGAGATGCTCGAGCCGCAGGTCGTCAGCGACCTTCCGGGACAGACCTGGACCTCCGCGCACGGGCTCGGCTGGCAGGTGTGGAACGTCGACGGCGTCCGGTATGCCGGTCACGGAGGGTCGATGCCCGGCTTCCTCGCCGGGATGGAGGTCCGGCTCGAGGGCGGTGACGGGGTCGTCTCCTTCTCGAACGCGACGGCGGGGATGAAGCCGTTCGGGCGTGACCTGCTCGAGCTGGTCGCCGAGCGCGAGCCGCTCGAGCCGGAGCCGTGGTTCGCGGGTGGGTCGAGCGACGGTGCGCTCGAGCTGGTCGGGATGTGGCACTGGGGGCCGACGGTGACAGTCGTCCGGGCGACCGCCGAGGGTGGTCTCGTCCTCGAGGTCCCGGGGGAGGGCCGTGGCGCCCGCTTCCGGCCGGTGGAGGACGGCTCGTGGGTGGGGCTCGACGGCTACTACGCGGGCGAGCCGCTGCGGGTGGTGCGTGACGAGGACGGCGCGGTGAGCCACCTCGACCTGGCGTCGTTCCGCTACAGCCGGCTGCCGTACGACCCTGAGCGGGACGTCCCCGGCGGTGTCGCCGCCGCCGGCTGGCACTGACTCAGCGCGGCGTGGCCCACGCCGCGACGCGGGTTGCAACGCCCGCGTAGGGCAGGTGACTCTCACAGGGACCGCGATGATGAGGTCGTAAGCGTCGTCCTCCGGCGCCACCACCCGGTATCCGTTGAACCCCTCGCACACCACTGCTGCCACCGATGACAGCCGCTTGCTTCCGTCGAGGAGCCGATGGTTCCGCGCAATCGACTCGAGCAGCACAGCAGCCTTGGTGTGGATGTCCGGGTAGGCGTCCTCCCCCCAGACCGTGACGGCTGGTCGGTTGGCGGCCGAGTCGAGTAGCCCCATGGGGAGCGGACGGCGTAGTCAGGCGCTGCACCAGACCAGCGACGGACTAGCGGGGTTGCGGTCCTCGGCGCCGGGCCAGGAGCCTGCGCACGACGTCACGCCCGGTGCCCCAGACGCCATGGCGGAAGAGCAGGACGATGACGACGAAGATCGAGCCGGTGATGATGCCGATGGCGTCGAAGCCCGACGAGGCCAGTGAGTCCTCGAGCTGGACGACGATCAGGGCACCGACGGCACCACCCCAGAGCGTCCCGATCCCTCCGAGGACGGTGACGAGCACGACCTTGCCTGACGTGGTCCAGTTCAGCGCGTCGAGCGAGGCGAACCCGTGGGAGATCGCGAACACCCCGCCGGCCAGACCCGCCAGCCCGGCCGACATGACGAAGACCATGATCTTGTAGCGCTCGACGTCGTAGCCCAGGGCCCGGGCCCGGGCCGGGTTGTCCCGGATCGCCACGAGCACCCGCCCGAACGGGGAGTTGACGATCCGCCAGGCGAGCGCGATGCCGAGCAGGATGAGGACGACCCCGGCGTAGTAGAAGTAGAACGAGTCGATCTCGACCGGCGCAACGCCGAAGAAGCTCCTTGGGATGCCCTGCAGGCCGTTCTCGCCCCCGGTCACGTCCCGCCACTGGTTGGCGATGAAGTAGATCATCTGCGCGAAGGCCAGGGTCACCATGGCGAAGTAGATGCCGGTCCGCCGGACCGACAGGTAGCCGATCGGCACCGCGATGAGCATCGCGAACAGGGTTCCGCAGAGGACTGCGACGGGGAACGGCAGGCCGGAGCGGATCGCGACGAGGCCGGTGACGTAGGCCGAGGAGCCCCAGAACGCCGCGTGCCCGAAGGAGAGCAGGCCCGTGTAGCCGAGGAGGAGGTCCACCGAGATCGCGAAGAGCGCCCAGGCCGCCACGTCCATCGCGACGGGCGGGTAGACGAACCGCGGCAGCGCCAGAGCGACGAGCAGCCCGACGGCCAGCAGGAACCAGCGAAGCGGGCTGCGCCGCGAGAGGACCGGCCCGGTGTCGAGCTCGACCTCGACCTTCGCGGTGAGCTGCTCGCTCATCAGGCCACTTCCTCACGACCGAAGAGCCCCGACGGCCGCACGAGGACGACCACCGCCATGAGCACGAAGATGACCACCTGCGCGAACGCCGGCGCGTAGGCCTGGCCGTAGGCCTCGACGAGCCCGACGAGGAAGCCTGCGACGACGGCGCCGAGGATGGACCCCAGGCCGCCGATGACGACGACGGCGAAAAGGATGATGACGAAGTTGCCTCCCATGTCAGCGGTGATGGCACGAAATGGTGCGGCCAACACGCCGGCCAGGCCGGCGAGCGCGATCCCGAACCCGAAAACCGGTGTCACCCAACGGGTTACGTTGATCCCGAGTGCGCGGGTCCGCTCGGCGTCCTCCGTGGAGGCGCGGACGATCATGCCGATGCGGGTCTTCGTCAGCAGCGCCCACACCCCGGCGCAGACGAGCACCGAGAAGAGGCAGGCGAAGAGCTGGTACGCCGACAGGTTGATACCGGCGACGGAGAGGTTGCCGTTCAGCCCTGCCGGCACCTCGTAGGGCAGGCCCGAGACTCCGTACCTCTTCTTGACGAGGTCCACGAGGACGAGGCTGAGGCCGAAGGTGAGCAGGAAGTTGTAGAGCGGGTCGAGGCGCAGCAGCCACCGCACCAGGAGCCGCTCCATGAGCACCCCGAACAGGAACATCAGGACGGGCACGACGACGAGGGCCGGCCAGAAGTGCAGACCGAGGACGTCGAGCAGGACCGCGGAGGCGACGGCGCCGAGCATGTAGCAGGCGCCGTGCGAGAAGTTGACGACTCCGAGGACCCCGAAGATCACCGCGAGGCCGAGCGCGGCGAGGGCGTAGAAACCGCCTGCGGCCAGGCCCTGCAGGGTGTACTGGAGAAAAGCGCTCATCTCACCTGTCACTCACTCGACGGTCACGGTCGCTGGGAGGCGGCCGACCTGGCATACCCACCCTCTGCCAGCGGGCATGCCGGGTGAGCCGCTCCCGGTCAGCCCATCTTGCAGGTGGTGTCCGCCGGCGGGTAGGCCTCGGCGGCCGGGATGGTCTTGACGATCTCCTCGTAGTCCCACTCCTCCTTGACCTGGTCCTTGGTCTTGACCTTGGCGAGGTAGACGTCGTGGGTGACGTTGTGGTCGGCCGCCCGGACCTCGCCGCCGCGCAGGAACACGTCGTTGATCTTCTTGCCCTCGAGCTGCTTGACGATGTCGTCGGCGTTGTCCGTGCCGGCCGACTGGACCGCCTCGAGGTAGCTCAGCGCGGCCGAGTAGTCCGCCGCGTGGGCGAACGACGGCCGGGTCTGGGTCTTGGCCTGGAAGCGGTCGGCCCACGCCTTGTTCTGGGCGTCGAAGTTCCAGTACCAGGCGTCGGTGAACTGGGTGCCGGCGAACTGGTCGACACCGAGCGAGTGGATGTCGGTGATGAACATCAGGCCGACGGCAAGCTGGACCTTGCCCTTGAGCGGGCTCTGGTTGAACTGCTTGACGAAGTTGATCAGGTCGCCGCCGGCGTGCATCGTGCCGACGACCTGGGGGCCGCCGTCGCCGGCCTTGGTGATGAAGGTGGCGAAGTTGTTGCTGGGGAACGGCGTGGCGATGCTCTGCCCGAGCGAGCCTCCCGCTGCCTTGACCTCCGCGGAGAAGGACTTGTTCATGTCCTGGCCGAAGGCGTAGTCCGGGTAGACGATGTTCCAGCTCTTGCCGCCGCCCTGGACGATCGTGCCGGCGGTGCCCTTGGCGAGCACGGCCGTGTCGTAGGCCCAGTGGAACGTGTACTTGTTGCACTGCGCCCCCGTGAGGGCCGTCGTCCCGGCGCCGGTGTTGATGTACAGCTTCTTCTTGGCCTTGGCCTGGGTGGCGACTGCGAGCCCGGCCGCGGAGTTCGGCACGTCGAGGATGACGTCGACGTTCTGCCGGTCGTACATCTCCTGGGCCTTGCTGTTCGCGACGTCGGGCTTGTTCTGGTGGTCGGCCTGGACGATCTCCACGGTCTTCGCGACGGCCTTGTCACCGTACTTCGCCTTGTAGTCGTCGATGGCGAGCTGGATCGCCACCGCCGAGTTCGGGCCGGACAGGTCCTTGTAGACCCCGGACTGGTCGTTGAGCAGGCCGAAGACGACCTTGTCGTTGCTCAGCTTCTTGTCGCCGCCGGCCTGTGGACCTCCGGCTCCGCCGCCGCAGGCGGCGAGCGCGAGGGCGCTCGTCGCGGCCACGGCGATGGCTGCTGCCGTCCTGGTGCTACGCATGTTCTCTCCCAAGGGTGTTGAGCGGTTCGTGCTGAGTGGGTGTGGTTACATTCCGAGATAGGTGAGCAGCTCGCTCTCGCGGGCCTGGAACGCGTCGTTCCCGAGCTTCTCGACAACCTCGCCCTGCGCGAGCAGGTAGTGCCGGTCCGCCACGGTGGCGGCGAACGTGACGTTCTGCTCGACGAGCAGGACGGCGACGCCGTGGGCCTTGATCTCGCGGATGATCTCGCCGATCCGCTGCACGATGACGGGCGCCAGGCCCTCGCTCGGCTCGTCGAGCAGGAGCAGGCGCGAGCCCATCCGCAGCACCCGGGCGATCGCGAGCATCTGCTGCTCGCCGCCGGACAGCTTGGTGCCGGGGAAGTCGCGGCGCTCGTGGAGCACGGGGAAGGCCTCGTAGACCCGTTCCAGCGACCAGGCCTCGTCGGGCCGGACGACGGGCGGCAGGCAGAGGTTCTCGGCGACCGACAGGCTCGCGTAGATCCCGCGGTCGTCCGGGACCCAGCCGACGCCGAGCCTGGCCCGCACGTCGGGGCCGCGCCGGGTGATGTCCTCGCCGTCGACGCAGACCGTCCCCCGGGTCTGGCGGTGCAGGCCGATGACCGAGCGCAGCAGGGTCGTCTTCCCGGCCCCGTTGCGCCCGACGAGGGTGACCACCTCGCCGGCGGCGACGCCGAGGGTGACGTCGGTGAGCGCCCGGGCCTCGCCGTACCAGGCAGAGAGCCCTTCGACGGTAAGCACGTCGGCCGTCCCTGCCGCCGGCTGAGGGCCTGTGCCGGGTGTGGTCCCGGTTGTCGGGTCAGGCATGAGCAGACCCCAGGTATGCCGTGATGACCCGCTCGTCGCCCCGCACCTGCTCGTAGGGTCCCTCCGCAAGGACGTGGCCGGACTGCAGGACGGTCACCGTGTCGGCGAGCGAGCCGACGACGTGCATGTTGTGGTCGACGAAGACGACGGTCCGGCCCGCGGAGACCTGCTTCACGAGGGCGATGGTCCGGTCGACGTCCTCGACGCCCATCCCCGCCGTCGGCTCGTCGAGCAGGAGCAGCTTGGGGTCGAGCGCGAGCGCGAGGGCCAGCTCGAGTGCCCGCTTCTGACCGTAGGCCAGGGACCCGGCAGGCTGGGCCGACCGGTCAGCCAGGCCGACCTGCTCGAGCAGCTCCATCGAGCGGTTCCGAAAGGTCGCGAGCCGCTTGACCGACCGCCAGAACTGCATCCCCATGCCGGTCGGGCTGGCCAGGGCCAGCTCGAGGTGCTCGCCCAGCGTCAGCTGGTCGAACAGGCTGGTGATCTGGAAGGACCGGGCGATGCCCAGCGGGGCGATTCGCTCCGGCTGCCTGCCGGTGATGTCCTGGCCGTCGAAGACGATCGTCCCGGAGGTCGGGGTGAGGAACCCGGTGAGCAGGTTGAACAAGGTGGTCTTGCCCGCGCCGTTGGGGCCGACGAGGGCGTGCATCGTGCCCTCGCGGACGACGAGGTCCACCTCGGAGACCGCACGGAAGCCACGGAACTCCTTGGTCAGGGCACGCGTCTCGAGCAACGGCCTCGCTGCCTGCTCCACCAGCACCTCCTCGTGCTCCACGCGCTCGCAACGGGCCTTCGCCCGGCAGCAGCCACGTTGTCCGGAACCCTAGGCACGGACACTGGTCGCAGACATGGTGACATGGTCCACAGGGTGGGGGTGGACCATGGTGGTCGGCCACATGTGCCGGGTCCCTGACCACCCTGGCGCGCCAGCCTCCACGTCGCCCGGAGTGGAAGGGGTGCACGCCGGGTCGCTCGGCACACGGCATACCGTCTGCTGGGGCAGCCCACGGTGTGCTGGGCGGGACCTCCAGGCGCGGTATAACGTTGTATGCGCACGGCGACGATGGGCGTGAGCGGGTCGACGCTGCGGGACGTGGCCAGGCCGGTGCGCGACGGAGAGCTCTACGATCTTGAGAGCGACCGGGACGAGCTCGACAACCTCTGGAGCGACCCGGGCCACCGTGAGACCCGCGTTGACCTCGCGGAACAGCTGCGCGACGTGCTCGTCGCGACCGAGGACCGCTCCGAACCCCGAAAGGTCTTCTGGTGACGCCGACTGCCGAGCACCCCAACCCGATGCTGCGCCGAGCGGACTGGGTCGACCTCTGCGGCGAATGGGCGTTCGCCCACGACGACGACGACGTGGGCCGCAGGCAGCGGTGGCACCTCGACCCGTCGAGGCTGACCTGCACGATCACGGTGCCGTTCCCGCCGGAGTCGCAAGCCTCCGGCGTCGGCGACCCGGCATACCATCCCGTCGTCTGGTACCACCGCACCGTCGAGGTGGCCGCCGGACCAGGGGAGCGGGTCATCCTTCACTTCGGGGCGGTCGACTACCGCGCCACCGTGTGGGTCGACGGGCAGAAGGCGACCGACCACGAGGGCGGTCACTCCTCCTTCTCTCTCGACGTCACGGACCTGCTCTCGGCGTCGGCCGAGCACGACCTGGTGGTGCGGGCCGAGGACGACCCGACGGATCCTGGGCAGCCCCGGGGGAAGCAGGACTGGAAGCCGGAGCCGCATGGCATCTGGTACGACCGGACGACCGGCATCTGGCAGCCCGTCTGGCTCGAGGTCCTCCCGACAATCCACCTGGTCGAGGCGGTCTGGACGGCGGACCTGGCCGGTGCCAGCGTCCGCGGCGAGCTCACGCTCTCGGCAGCCCACGAGAGCACCTGGGTCGACGTCATCCTCCGGGTCGGCGAGGAGCTGCTCGCCGAGACGCGGGTCAAGGCGACGTCGTCGACGCTGTCCGTCGACCTCGCCGTTCCAGCACTGCTGAACGCCCAGGACCGGTGGCGCCTGCTGTGGACGCCCGAGTCACCCACCCTCGTCGACGTCTCGACGACCGTCCGGTCCGCGGTGTCCGAGGACCGCTCCGAGGGCTATCTGGGGCTGCGCTCGGCGGGGTTCCGCGACGGCCGCTTCCTGCTCAACGGGATGCCCTACTACCTCCGCCTCGTCCTCGAGCAGGGCTACTGGCCCGAGTCGCACCTGGCCGCGCCGAGCGGTGAGGCCCTGCGACGTGAGGTCGAGCTGATCAAGGAGCTCGGGTTCAACGGGGCGCGGATCCACCAGAAGGTGGAGGACCCCCGCTTCCTCTCGTGGTGCGACCGGCTCGGTCTGCTCGTGTGGGGAGAGATGGCCGCCACCTACGAGTTCTCTCCCACGGCCATGGAGCGCACCACGCGCGAGTGGCTCGACGTCGTCCGGCGCGACCGCGGGCACCCGTGCATCGTCACGTGGGTTCCCCTGAACGAGAGCTGGGGCGTGCCCGAGATCGCGACCGAGGTGGCGCAGCAGGACTTCGCCACCGCGCTTTACCACCTGACCCGCGCCCTCGACCCCACCCGGCCGGTGATCTCCAACGACGGGTGGGAGCACACCGTCAGCGACATCTGGGGAGTCCACGACTACACGCCGCGCGGGGAGAGCCTGCACGCCCGCTTCGGCAGCCCCGAGGCGCTGGAGCAGACTCTGCGCGGCGCCGGCCCGGGACGCCGGCGGGTGCTCCTGCTCGACGGCGACCACCGTGGCCAGCCCGTCGTGGTCACGGAGTTCGGCGGCCTGTCGCTTGCGCCCAGGACCGGTGAGAAGTGGTTTGGCTACGGCACGGTCGAGACGACCGAGGAGCTCCTGGCCGGGTTCGGTGACCTCGTCGGCGCGCTCCTGGACTGCGAGGACGTGGCGGGGTTCTGTTACACCCAGCTGACTGACACGCTCCAGGAGCGCAACGGCCTGCTGACCGAGGCCCGCGAGCCCAAGCTGCCCGTCGCGGCGGTCCACGAGATCCTCACCGCCCCGAGTCGGGCGATCGCGTCCGAGGAGGTCGACGCCCACCGGCGCCAGTCCAGGAGGCAGGCCTCGGCTCCCGCCGCCGAGAAGCCTTGACCCGGGTGGCGGTATGCCGGGTGCTCGCCACCCGGCATACCGTGCCTTCGTCCCGCTCGGCGACACCGGCAGTCGAGGGCCGGACGAGGCCATGCCGGGGTGCTGGGCTGCCAGGACCCGGTTGGTGCCCTCGCCGCTCCACTGCAAGCCCGCTGGAAGCCGCCGCCCCACCTAGGCTGGGTCGTCGGTCGACCCTCACGTGGCGTGAGGCCGCAGGTGGACGGCATGACCAAGGGACCACGGATGCTGAATGGGGCAGGGCATGGTGCTGAGTGAACCTCAGGGTCGGTGGCGCTGGACGGTCGCGGTGTCGAGGGTGACCCACTCGCCGTGGCCGGCCTGAACGAGCATGCGGTTGGTCCAGCGCAGCCGGATCCGGTCCGGCTTGACCTCGAGCAGCCACGCCGTGTCCCACTCCCCGTCGCGCAGGACCCACCACGGGTCGGCCAGGGACGACAGGCCGTGCTCGCGCACGAGCGACTCGGCGAGGTCCTGAGCGCTCGCCGGGCCGAGCGCCGCACCGAAGATCGTCGCGGGCACCCATTGACCATGGTTACGGGGCAGGAGCAGTCCGAGAGGCTCGTCGTCCTCCTCGCGGCGGACCTCGATGGCGGTCTGAGGGTCCGTGGGCTGGCTGGTCATGTCGTCCACGGTAGAAGCTGACGCCGCGTCAGCGTCAACTCGATTTCGTCGCGGGCAGGGCATGACGGGCGTCTGGCCTAGGCTCCCTCCGTGACCTCGACCCCGCAGCCGACTGGACGGCATACCGGCGTGCTCATCGCCTTCGAGGGCGGCGACGGGGCCGGCAAGTCAACCCAGGTGCAGCTCCTCGCTGCCGCGCTCACGTCCGCCGGGCGCGACGTCCTCGTGACGAGGCAGCCGGGCGGCACCGACCTCGGGGCCCAGATCCGGGCCATCGTCCTGCACGGCGACCACGTCTCACCGCGGGCCGAGGCCCTGCTCTACGCGGCAGACAAGGCGCACCACGTCGACACGGTCATCGGCCCGGCGCTCACGGAGGGCAGGGTCGTCGTCACCGACCGCTACGTCGACTCGGCGGTCGCCTACCAGGGCGCCGGGCGCGACCTGGGGGGCGACGAGGTCGCCCGGCTGCAGGGCTGGGCCGTCAGGGGCCTGGTGCCCGACCTGACGGTCGTCCTCGACGTCGCGCCGGACGTGGGCCGCTCCCGACGGGGCGCGGTCCACGACCGGCTGGAGGCCGAGGGCGACGCCTTCCACGCCGCCGTGAGGGAGCACTTCCTGGTGCTGGCGGCTGCGACGCCGGGGCGCTACCTCGTCGTCGACGCCGCGTTGGCCCCCGACGTGATCCATGCGGCGGTCGTCGAACGGCTGACCACGGCGGAAGTCCTGTCGTGAGCGTCTGGGACGACGTCATCGGGCAGCCGGACGCCGTCCAGACCCTGACCCGCGCAACCGTGGATCCGGCCGCCATGACCCACGGGTGGCTCTTCACGGGACCGCCCGGATCGGGTCGGTCCGTCGCGGCGCGCGCGTTCGCCGCCGCCCTGGAGTGTCCCCAGGGCGGTTGCGGGTCGTGCCGGGAGTGTCGCACGGCGCTCGACGGCACCCACGCCGACGTGACGGTCGTCGCCACCGAGGGCCTGTCGATCAAGGTCGAGGACACCCGGGCGCTCGTGCAGGAGGCCGCCCTGCGCCCGTCCGTCGGGACCTGGCGGGTCATCATCATCGAGGACGCCGACCGGCTCACCGAGCGAGCCGCGGACGCTTTGCTCAAGGCCCTCGAGGAGCCGACGCCGCGCACCGTGTGGGTGCTCTGTGCCCCCTCGCTCGAGGACGTCATCATCACCATCCGCTCGCGATCGCGGCACGTGCGGCTGCGCACCCCTCCCGTCGAGGCCGTGGCCGAGCTGCTCACCCGACGCGACGGGGTCGATCCGAGCATGGCTGTGTATGCCGCGCGGGCGGCCCAGTCGCACGTGGGCCTCGCGCGACGGCTGGCCCGCGACGAGGGCGCCCGGATCCGGCGGCGTGACGTCATCTCGCTGCCCGGCAGGATCCGGACGATCGGGGACGCCATCGGCGCCGCCGCAGACCTGGCGACGATCGCCGACGAGGAGTCGACGGCTGCCTCGAGCGAGCGGGACGCCGCGGAGCGCAGTCGGCTCATGGAGACCCTCGGCGCCGACCCGTCAGCCCGCACCCAGCCGCCGCACATCCGCTCGCAGCTCTCCGCGCTCGAGCGGGAGCAGAAGACACGGGCGACCCGGTTCGGGCGGGACATGGTCGACCGGTCGCTGATCGACCTCCTGTCGGTCCACCGGGACGCACTCGTGCTGCTGTTCGGGGCGCACGTCGAGCTCGTCAACCAAGACAGCATCGACCTCGTCCGGTCGCTGGCCGCGTCGCACCCCGCCGAGCAGCTGCTGCAGGCGATGGACGCCATCGGCGAGGCCCGGGAGCGGATCAACGCCAACGTGCCGCCGCTCCTCGCGCTCGAGGCGATGACGGTCACCATGCAGCAGCCACGCTGACGTCGGGCGAGCTTTTCGGGAGTCTGTCCGGGGCCGCCAGAGGGACCTTTCGTGCAGGTCGGGCGAGCTGCTCCAGCCTTCCCGGATTCGGCTGACGCCGGCGTCCAAGCAGGATCACACTCCAGGACGAGGTCGGCTCTGAGCGCCAGCAGTCAGGGGGTCGTCGTGCGTGGTCGGGAGCCGCCTGTGAACCGACAA
>JAABUK010008354.1_pt1 | contig 14561 bp, 13 predicted proteins | sample 5559141 | NCBI WGS metagenome assembly JAABUK01 (sample SAMN10711869, study PRJNA513367) | rock metagenome | isolation source: Antarctica rocks | place: Antarctica: Victoria Land, Pudding Butte nord | collected 2016-01-03
GGTTGCGGATTGACACCAATAGAATGTTGCCCTGGATAGGAAGCTGGAAGTGATTGACGTCTGACTGGTTGAGATTGCGGGATGAGCGGCCTCTTCGCCGGCTCAACTGTCTGGAGGAAGTTGGATGTAGGGTCATTGACAGGTTTTGCGAGATCTCCGGTATATTGCGCTTTCGACTCTGTCGATGGCTGCCCTAAATAATACCACAATCGACGATCCTTGGATAAATCAACCGGCTTCTGATCCTTGTTGGAGGCAGGAGTGGCAGAAGTGAACTCCTCCCATAGATATGGCCTGGATTGGTCCCGACCATCACAGAACAGATCAAGTCGGCTAGGTTTGCGGTTGGTTGAATCCTCCAACGACAAGGCCTTACCCCTGAGATGCAGGGGGATCTCCTTGGCATTTGGTGAGGGCTTCTGAAGACAGGAGGTGGCAGCATCGACAAACAGAACCGTATTGGCTTCGATTACTCGGCGTTGACTGAAGGAATTAGCAACAGATGGAGCTCATAATATAGATCAGACTTACTGTGAAGGAAGAAGGGCAATCACGAGCGTGCCTTCCTCCTCATCGAGTGTTTCGACTAATACACCCGCCTCGATGTCGTCCGCGCTGCTGATTTGATACTGCACAATATCGTTTTGTTTCAGTCCCGTCAGGTACGCGTGGGACTCGTTCGTGTCCTTTTCAATATGCCGGTAATTGTCCTTTGCCAAATCACTGCTGGGTTTGGCAGTCTTGACCGAACGATGCATTTTGCATCTGAAGTCCAGCCCAGTGTCACGGTACTCAACATCTTCATGCCAAATGGGAATGTCACCGATGTCAACCTGCACCCCAGCTTGGGCAGCACAAGTTGCATGGTAAGCACGTGCACATTTGGCGGATGAGCATTGAAAACATGATCCTCTTTTCTGTCGGCATTCATTGCATCTCAAGTCGAGACGAGCTTTGGAAATTTCTGCCATGCCTCGAATCAGCTCCTTGCCATCGACTTCGTCGAAATATGTTTCTGGAGTGTACAGAGCACATCTTCGATGAGCCTTTCGGTTGTCGTCTGTTGGAAGCAATTCATCGCAGGAAAAATCGTTCGGACACAGACAGCAAGGTATAGCAGATTTAAGAATCTTGACTTTGATCCTTTTCATCTTCTTGCCTCCGCCATCTTTGTTGGGAGGTCTTTTCCTCTTACCAGGTTTGATGTGGCCTCGATCGCTTCCGGGTGGTGTTGGCAGATCAGTAGGACCGTCCAGGTCATCCTCGTCATCGGTCACTTCAACCCATTCTTCAATTTCAGGGGTCGGTTCACCGTTGAGTCTTCGAATGAACCAATCGACGTCGATAAACACACTGTCATCCTCGCACTTACACTTCTTTGAACTCTTTCCATAAGGCAGCCAGCTTTCCAATGCAAAGTTGACAGATTCAGCACAATTGTACCCGAGATTATAGCCCGAATGGTATCCGATCGGAAACGTCACGACAAATTGACCTTCACGATGGACCACTCTGTTGACAGTGACTCCGTACTTGTTCTTCAACAACGACGGGCTAACGAGGAATGTCTTGTGCCGCAGAAATTGATCACAGTTCTTGGCTTCATTTGCGTAGATCGACCGCATCGCTTTCTCAAACTTTGGAGCATCAGCCTGAGAAATGCTATACCATTGCTTGGGAGCACCAAAGTGGATGTAGTTGATGCTGTACAGATCAACATCCTCAAGATGCCAAGCGAAGGTCGCTCTCCACATTCCCAAGTAGAGATAGGCCGTATTGACTCCAGGAATTTTCGAGCCAAGGATGTCAAGGAGGTTCGGCAGTTTAGCGACATTCCAGCATTTTGTGTCATCATCGAAAAGAGATCCGGGCATATCGGCACCGTACATAGGGTTCGTGTAACTCAGAGACTTCCAGTACTTTTCTTCTAGCTCTTCACAACGTTCTCTTGTCCATTCGTCATGATTGTGGGTCCGGTAGTCGAAGTCTTTGAAGTCTTCTTCGTTCACGTCATCAGCGACAGAATCAGCCTCATTGTGTAAGCGTCTTGCTGCAACTGTGGTAGCCTTTTCTCCAGCACCGCTTTTGTCTATTACCTTCTTGGTTGTGGCCTTTGGTTGACGACCAGGCTTGGATTGGCCACCTCCCCGGCCTCGTCTTTTGGTTGGCGTAGGGTCAGGAATCTCCTGATCCTCATTCTTGAGCGGTTCTGCTGGGCTCGTCTCGGGGCTGGTCGGAGTCGGAGGCGCGAGTAGGCCACTATCTTCCTCCGTTCTCTCCTCCTTCAAAGGCTTGACGCGAGGGCGTCCGGCTTTTCTTTTGATGCCTTCGGGTAATGGTAGAGGCTCACTTTTGCGCTTGAGTGGCACTACCTTGGCGCCGGATTGTGGGCCCGCCTTGTTCCTCCTCTCTCCTCTCCTTGCAGGTGGCTGATATTGACTCTGTTCGCATAAAGACTTCCATTGTGGTAGATTGTATGACCGCATCTTCTCCATATTCCGTTGCGTGTAGATGCCGTATTCGTTGTGATGGAACTCTTGAGTGATGGGGTTTCGGACCTTGATGTTCTTGATCATGTTATCCAACGGCCTGCGCGCGGCTTTCCTGTGTGCGCAGAATATGTCAACATGTAAACCTCACTAAACGGCGGATATTGTGGCGAGACAACGTACCACTCCGCAGGCGGGTCTATCAGTACTATCCCCGACTTCATGCCATAAGGGTTGACGCCGTTCATGTACTTCTCGAAGTCCTGAAATTGGTCCATGGTCTAGAAGAGTTGCATTGTTAGCCAACGGCCTTTATGAAGATAATGTGCTCGTTGCGCCATCACTGCGACAACGGCTGAAGTGATGCAACCGTATGCAATTGGGACGTACCGGCTGGAAAATGGGGATCCCGCCCTCATACCGATCCGGCTCCACAGTCGCAGCCGCATCCTCCATAGGCATGTCCTGCGTGAAAGAAGGCTGTGGCGCTCCTTCAAATTGGTCGTCTAGGTCGCTCAACTCGGAGCTTGAAGCAGCGTCGTCATCATCACCTTTCCTCCCATGACTTGACATGTCACTCGCAGGAGGAGTGTGTATGTTCTGTGCGTTGCTAGCATGCTTTGCGTCCTCCATCACGACGTCTTGCACCGCAGGCGGAGGAGCCGCCAAAGTGGCAGCCATAGGATATCGTGGAAGGCACACTGCCCGCAGCAAGGCTATCGAGGCTTGTAGAGGAAATGGTTCGGTCGAGACTGGAACTCGGAGACTGGAGAAAGTGTGCAGGTGAGATCAAGAAAGTGCTAACAGAGGCGGATCTCCCGTCTTATTATTCAGAATTGCCGCTCCAGACTTGAAGGTGGGTGAAGAGCGTAATGTACAGTCGTGACGTTGAGAAGAGGAGGTGGCAGCCTCTGTAGGTCGTGAAGTTGCGCAGCAAAGGACACGCCCAGCAGGACAACGGGTCCTTCACTCGCCGGCGACTGCGATTCAAGTGGATGTACTTCCCTGCATACACGCCGATGGTGATGTTGCGAAGTCGACTTGTCTTACATGGAGCTGCGGGAAGATATCGCTGGTATTGACTCGACGTTCGTTTCGCGAGGTCGAAGCAGGCAAACTATGCGCTTGCGGTGCTAGTCTGTTAGCGTTGCTGGTGATTGGCTAGCAGGCTGCCAAGACCCGTGACCCCCCCACTTTCGCTCAGGGACCTGGCATTTCGTGCATCGAGCCACCAGAGAGGGGCTGTCCGGCGAGAAACGAGAATTACTGCCGAGTTTCCTCTGTGAGCACCGGTATGGGTACGATCAAATACGAGTCTTGTCTTCTAGTCCCTTCACAGGCCCCAGGAGACCGTTGCCTCAGACCGCTACTAGCTATCATCAAATACACCCTATCATCACTCATTCACGTATACATATGTGGTAGGTGGGCATCCTCTTCCCCGCCTGTCAGCCACGGGAGACAGTCCTCCCCCAACGTCAAGTCTGCTCACTTGCCAGTAGTGCGTCGAGCTCCCCATCCTTGAGGTCTCGACACGTGCCAGCCTCACAGATCATAACCCGATTGTGCTCGCCATCGCTCAGCTCTACCCCTCTCAGAAGCTGATTTCTCTCGAGGAGCCACCCATGTCCTTGTTTGTGATGAAGCCTGACCACCGTCCTTCCGAAGCCACCGAGTTGGTGTACCACTGCATCGCCAGTAGCCACAAAACTCTTGACGCCCAACGCCTCTAGTACAATGGCGCTCAACATGCTGACAAACAGGAACGGGTGTTGAACAATCTCGATGGCAAACGCGTCAATGGTTCGTTTCGCCAGTATTCTATACGAAGCTTCTCCGAGGTATGAAGAGAGCAGAAGGAGATTGCTGGCAACGATGCCGTTGGGTGAAGCAAGAGCGTTATCACTCCCGGGCTTTAGATTCATGATCGGCAGACTTCCTTCTTCTTCAAGCCCATTCTGGAGCAGGCTCGATTTTGAGGCTGGCGTTGTGGAAGTGAGGTTGTAGCCGCCAGTTGGGGAGGAAAAGTGGGCGTTCAGGTAGACTAGATCGATCAGCCACAACGTCCGCGCAGTGGTCACAATGATGTAGGCTTACTCTGCAATTCGTCTGCCCATCTCAACCATTCCTCTGCGAAAGTGATTTCATACAGTGCAAGACATGCCTGTGTCATGTACGCATAGTCATCCAAGTATGCGGGAGTGCTGTCGGCTTCCTTCGATAATCTCGGTGAGTGATACCTTTTTAGTGTACGTCCTTCGCGGTCATACAGCGAACTTCGTATAAAGTGCGCTGCTTTCAGAGCTGTTGCCTCACATTTTTCGCTTCTGGCGGCATCAACGTCTCTAAGTGTAGCACTTGCGCGACATAATGCCGAAATGGCTAGAGCATTCCACCCTGCTAATACTTTCTCATCAACATCAGGTCTGTCCCTTGTGTGCTCTCGATGTGCTCGTAATTTCTGTCTCCCATCCTTGATGATCTTCACAATTTCTGCTTCAGGAAGTCCAAACTCCTTGGCAAGTATGGATGGCGTAGAAGAAACGTGAAGCACATTCTGACCCATAAACTCATCGTGTAAATCGTTTTCGTACGGTACATTGCCATCGGCTCGGACACCATAATGGCGGGCGAGAATATTGCCATCACGCTCTGACTGAAGCGTGGCTTTTAGATCTTTGAGTGTCCAGACGTAAAATGCGCCCTCCTTTTTCTCCTCTCTTTCGGAGCCTTTTGCCAATGCAGAATCGGCATCTTCGCTTGCAAAAAAGCCGCCTTCTGCATGGAAGATTGGCGAGTCCCACGAGATGAAGTACTCCACCAATGAATAGATTGTGCCCAAAATTTCAGGATCTCGTGACAATGCCCAAGCATCGCAATAACAGCTTAGCAACTGCGCATTGTCATAGAGCATCTTTTCGAAATGGGGTAACTTCCAATCAGATGTGACAGAGTAACGGTGGAATCCATATCCCAAATGGTCGCGCAGGCCTCCTCGAGACATAGCGAGCAAAGTGTGGAGAGACATTGAAGCGCTTAATGTACAAGCCTCTTTGCCGAGTATGGAAGGGATCGGATTTGGAAAGCCAAAGCGAGTACTGGTAGATGCGATTGAGGCGCCAATGCGGAGAAGAAATGTCAGGTTCGATGGTGTTGGAAATTTGGGTGCGGGACTCGACGGACTGAAGCCGCCATGAACAGGATCGTAGCGGGACATAAAGTGATCGAATGCATCATCCATAACATCTATGTCTAACGGTTCTGGCGCTTCTGACTCTGTCCCTGAAGCTGACGAGGAGGAATAGCTTCCTTCCGATGCAAAATCTTTCAATTGCTGGGTGATTTCCCGTGCTGATTGGATACAGCGCTGCCGCTGCGTCGACCACACGTCTCTCATTTTTTCAAGGATATCTAGAAAACTAAGCCTGTCTTCAGATCCCGGCGCAAGCCTCGGTAGCGAACTGCTGCCAGGCCCAGGCCAGTAAGTTCCGCCAAAGACCGGCTCGAGATCAGGAGTAAGGAAAACGTTGAGAGGCCATCCACCGCTACCAGAAGTCGCGGTCACATAGCTCATATAGATATCGTCGATATCTGGTCTGGCTTCTCGGTCAACTTTAATGGGGATAAAATTCTCGTTTAGTATTCTGGCGACTTCAGGAGAGGAAAAGGATTCTCGCTCCATGACATGACACCAGTGACAAGCAGAGTACCCAATGCTCAAGAAAATGAGGCGAGCGGATCTTTTCGCTAGGTATATCGACGAAGGGTTCCATTGTTGCCAAGCTACTGGATTGTCCTTGTGACTTCGAAGGTACGAAGAGCTGCTGGATTCCAGATTGTTGGTAAGATGGAACGTGCCGCTTGCTTTAGTCAGTGCAACAGCAGAGGGCATTTTGAAAGATGAATAGCGGAGTGAACACTTGCTTGATCAGGAATGAAAGCAAAATAAGCTCATGGTAAGGATTCTAGCTTAATCCCTACCATTCACACTGGCTCGGGCAGTGTCCACTGTGCCGTGAAGAGCAAATTGCGTACAGTATGCATCTTCGACGAGATGAGTAAACAGCATGCGAAGTCAAGGATATCAATCAAGTTCAATCGAGGTTGGTTGAGAGTTCGAATCATCGATGCGCATCTAAATGATACTGTTATCCTGACTCGACGGCCACTAATTGGTTGCCAAGGATGAGTCATGCAGAGTCATTCGTGAGCCGAGTGGGAGATAAAACAGATGAGACACTAGGGCACGCATCTTCATCAAGATTTGTCTCATTATTTCTGCCACTCGGCGTCAGCTCGTAAGCCAACGAATACTAAAACACCTGACAACCATCGTCCTTCCATGCACGGATGACGAATATGAAGCCATACGGCATGGAGTTCACCCGCAGTCGACTCAGTACAGAAGCACGGACGAACATGTTCGTCTGTCCGAGAGATAAATTTGGAACTGAGCGCATTTAGTCCGTAGCCCGAGGACAAAAACACGAGCGTAGTACGTCTTCAGCTCAAGGCTGCACCAGAGGGAGCACACTCCGAGTCTGGAACTGAAAGCCGGTGGTAGCTCTTGAGAAGGTGTAAAGCAGAAGGAAGTCTCAGTAGTCAATGGGGCGTATTAGACACGGCAGCTCATTCGTAGCAACTTCGACCACAACTCGTCCATGCGCCCAACATTCTAGGATGACAGGTGTGTCTGTGGAGAAGGCCATGCGCAAGGACGTGGTGCCTCATGCGGGTATACAAAGAAGCTAGAGAGGTGCCCAAGTAACACGCTTTCAAGTGATGAAACGAGGCTTTGCTGATTCTAAAAGGTCAGATCACAAGGAGATACCCTTTTGAGGGCGCCCATTCTCCATAAGTTGTGCACAGCAAGCCTCTGATTTCATGTTCGTTTGCCATGGTATAGAACAAGTGGCCTAGCAAGGGCTTCTAATGAAAGCCACGGATGGTAGTGCGCGTGGACGAAGGGCTTGCATGCAACGAGACAGAGACCTGCTGCAAGATACCGCCGAGTCTGTGGGGTACATAGTGTTTGCTGAGACACGCGCGGAAGAGGAAAAAATGCATGAGACATCAGAATGTGGGTATCCTTACGGAAGCATCAGCTAGCCGCAAGACTACTATCATATCCAGCCAAGGGTAGCAGTCCCGCCCGAATGCACATCCTGATCATATGACCTTCGCAGCACTGTGGAGGGCGTAAGACAGAATATGATAAGATGGGCAGAGATTTTGGTTGGTGCGGCAAGGAAGGACAGTAGGACAGCTAATGGAGCAGCTGAGACACGAGCAAGGAAATCCAGAAAATTTGCCGCATTCATCCAACTTGTATATTCAACGGGCGACGTTCTTCGCCTTTCAGTATTCGATTCATCAGATGGATTTACGAGCTGATGCCTACCGCTAGATCGCGCACCCGGATCGAGGCCTGCCTCAATCGCTCTCTTCACCGACCAAACATATTTTGCTGAAACGGATAACGATGAAAACTCCACACCGGCATGAGCGGTGGAGCTGTCAAAGAAGGGTACGCACAGAAGTTTCTTTGATGCAAGGTCACATGGCATACCTCAACAAAGTCTAGACATAGGTCAAATATCACACTGGACCGATGGCCACATACTTGTGAAAGCAAGAGTAGAGGATGCAGAACCGGCTGACGCGCGTCCAGGCTGCATCATTATGCAATCGATAACGTGTTTTCTGCTGGATGAAATGTTGATTTTACTGTGTAAGATGTTGAGATAGAATTGTTGGCAGGGCTAGGCCAGGATTGTAACTCATAATGCAGGAGAGAGATGTCCACTACCAACCCTTCCGAGATTAAGTTTCAGGTATTTGAAGGTCACCTGTTGAGTGCGACGGGCACCGCTGAGACATATCATACGGCGTTGTCCGTCTCCCACTGTCGTCTTTTCGTTTCTGCAGGTAATCGTAGCTGGGAACTTAACCTCGAAAGAGCGCAGACATCATTTCGGTGGTATCATGGCACAAGTACATAGTCCGACGTTGAACATTCGTGAGGGGATGCGCCGGGGAAGGGTTCGTAGACGGATTAGCGCGTGGACTCTGTGCAGGTACCCAGCAGATCCGAGAATCTCCACCAATCGACCTTGCATCGTAATGGCGTGACTTTGGCAGAGCTAAAACCAGGGGGACAGCGACCAAAATCCACCAGAACTTCAACCCTTGTCCTCGTCTCTGCTTCATGCGCCCCCTTCTCGCTTGCAGTACCGAATACGTAAACCCTCCACTTCTTGACACGGAACAATTTTCATAGTGATAGAGCCCAGAATGCTGCTGCTGCTGCTGTTGTTGTTGTCGTTGTCGTTGTTGTTGCTGCTGCTGGACACAGGTGCACTCCAGAATCCTGTGAGGACACAAGAATACGAAACAGAGCTGCGCTTGAATTCATCGCTCCGGCTTTCGACTTGACCAAACGTTGAGAGACTGGCCAGGGGGATATGTGATCTGGGGCGGGTGGGGGAGTGTTTCAAGAATCCGAGTCGCATTTGCCCTGCATTTGAAACCAATCACGGCACAGATCTCCATCCAAAGTCTGAGCTGCCAAGACATCTCAAAACAACTCTTCTCCTTCCCCGCGGCCACCTGTGCTCACCACCACCACCACCACCACCACCACCACCTTCTTTTCTCTCTCCATCTTCGAGTTGTCCTACCCCTTCAACTCCTTCGGCACAACGCCACTCTTGTTCACTCGTCACTCATTCCAGTCTGCAAGCTCAGTCGCTCATTCAACTCCACTCCAGTTCGATTCTAGCCATCGACTGTGTCGAGCCAGCTCATTTCCAGCTCAAGCCTCAGTGAAGACAGATTCCGCGAATCGTATATCTTCACTCTTCTGCTGCCAGCAAGCACACCATCTTCGGAAAGCACGGAATACCGACGGTTTCACTACGAGCCAGAAACCAATTCATCTTCGTGTTGAACAATCTCCAAACCCTTTCTCGGCAATCAACATCAATCTTACCACATCTTCACCCCTTACTCGCCAACCAGACCTATCTGCTCTGACAAGATGCGCTCCTCGATCGTCCTCACCTCGCTCCTCGCCAGTTTGGCAGTTGCAAATCCTGTCGACAAGCGTTACTTGACCACCAAAGTTGAGATCTTCACTGTCTGGACCACTGTCACCAAGGGTGCTGCTGCAACAGGCCAAGGTGGCTATCCAGGTGGCCGCCATCATCGTTCCTCCTCGGTTGTAGCTGAGTCACCGGCGGTCCCCACAAGCTCTGACGTCTTTGTTCCATCCTCAACTCTAGAGGCAGTTCCCTCTTCGTATGGGTTACCAAGCTCATCTGAGTTGGCTACCACTTCGTCAGAGGCACCAATTTCAACCTCCGAGCCAGCTCCAGTTCCCGTCACTTCAGGTACCAACAAGGAGGTCAGCGCTTCTGCTCCGGCAGCCTCTGCTCCGGCAGCCTCATCGCCAGCTCCTGTTGTTAAAGGTGCATCTTCTACATATGGTCAGAACATTTTGGATCAGCACAACATCCACCGCGCCAACCACACCGACACTGGCCCTCTGTCTTGGTCTGATGACCTGGCTGCCACTGCTCTCAAGACTGCCAATTCTTGCGTCTATAAGCATGACACGTAGGTTTCTTTTCTCCGTCAGTTTGACGATCACTAACTTTTTCCAGTGTAACCGACAAGGCCAATTACAACAATGGCCAAGGTTATGGGCAAAACATTGGCGCTGGTGCCCCGGGTGACGAAGTCCCTGCCATGATCACCAACGGCATGTACAACGATGAAGCTGCTGCATACGAAGGCCTCTATGGCCAAGACAACCCAGATACGAACAACTTCCACGCGTGGGGCCATTTCTCCCAGATCGTGTGGAGGAACACTCAGCAGGTTGGATGTGCGACTGTCCAATGCGCGTCACTCGCCAACGACAATTCAGGCGCCCGCCCATACTTCACCGTCTGCGACTATGCTCCACCCGGAAACTTCGGCGGTCAGTACACCAATGTCGGCACTCGACTTGGCAAACCAACCGTCTCGATCTAAGGTTGAAAGCATGGGCATGGTACAAAGCTTGCGCGGCAGGCTGGAGTTCTGTCTGGCTTCGTCAACACTGAAAAGTTTGGTCTTACCTCTGGGCAAAGATCAATAGAAGCTAGCTTGCATGCATGGGGCTGTGTCTGCATATTCTCAAGGATGGTTCTGCTTCTTCCTTCTCTACGAGTACTCTCCCAGCACATCTTCTTCTCAGAATGGTGATGTTGCATCTCGACTTTTCTTTCTCGGCAGCTGGCTGCCCCTCTCCATCTCGACGCTAGGCCGTCGGTTGGCTTTTTTCCAAATTTCACTTCTCCCCCATACATGCAGAAAGCGAATAGCGCAGAAATTCCAATTGATCTGTGCCAAAACCCGTCGTCTTCCCATCCAAAAACTGTGCTGCTCCCGCGGAAGGAGTGCTGTAAAGTCGAGGCCCCTGGTCATGGGGTTGGATCTCTCCTTTCGGCCGAGGCTCAAGCTGGCTGGCCTGATCCGCACTCGGACTCCAGACTCCCCATTGTCTCCACAAACCCGTAAGGCTCCTCACCAGCACTCTTTAAAGCGACTGGGACTGCTGCTTTGACTGGTCCCTCCATCCCGACGTCTTCTGAGGTGGCCTTTTGACCGACGTCATTTGCCTTTTCACAGCTTGGACATGCTTAGTACTGGCAGTTTTGGATATCGATTTGGTTCATCTTGCTTGAGAATGAACTTCCGAGACGTCTTTGTACTGATCACCATCTTCAACTTGCCCTCCCTGTTGACTCCTCGAAAGAAGCTGCAGCTCGCCTGAGCGCAACAGCCTGCAGCAGCGCCGCTGTGAGGTTCTATCCCACCCGGCCGGGCTCAACTTCCACCACAGTCATTCTATTCACAACCTATCCCGACTACTGTACGCAAACTGGTAAGTGTCCAGGTCCGACACCTTACGCCTTACGCCTTGCTCAAAGCTACCTTATCCCCCGCCCTCCGCATACACAAGGGGGTGTAATTGAAGTGGTGATAACAATCGTCATCCTGGTAAGCGTTCCGTATCACCGACGGCTCTCTGGCCCAATATTCGAGACCTGCAGCATCCCCTTCAGAGATATCGATGCCTGCTTGGACTGGAAAGTCAGCAATGGCATCCCGGCTCCCAGTACGCTGATTTGACAGAATTTGGACCATCTCTGACTGTCACATGCTGCAGTCGTTCAGATGCGCGGGGTATTCTCCCATCTATACATCTACCTGCTCTACGGTTTAGAAACATACTGCCCTTTTCAGTAATTCACCATGCTTGTCTGCATTTGATGTCCAGATGCCTCCTTACTGTCTTCACGACTGCCACTACTTCTACCGCACAGCTCTGCGGCTTCTTTCGATACCAACTTTCCTAGCTTCGTCGTACGCATGAAAATACACAAGTACTAATAATGCCTACGACCACTACAGCACCACGTTACTTCACCATGCCGGAATCTCTCAATGGGTCATTGAACTCGACCCAGGCGGCTCCTGATGGCGGGTCTAGATCAATGGAATCAGCCACCGAGTCCAAGAACTCTTATTCAGAAAAGGCACAGGAACCATTGCATAGTCAAAAGCCGCAGCTGAAACCAGGCATCACCTATGCCGCACAGGATAAGCTGCCAAAATTACCAATCCCGGAGCTTGGTTCCACGCTAAAGAAATATTGTGATGCCCTCCTTCCCCTACAAATCTCCCGGGAGCAAGAAGATACGAAAGTTGCTGCAAAGGAGTTCCTCGAGAATGAAGGAAAGGAGCTGCAGGAACGGTTGAAAAAGTACGCTACAGGCAAAACAAGCTATATCGAACAATTCTGGTACGACTCATATCTGAATTTCGACAATCCGGTGGTCCTAAACTTGAATCCGTTCTTCTTGCTCGAAGACGACCCCACCCCTGCCCGGAACAATCAGGTCACACGTGCTGCGTCGCTGGTCATCTCTGCGCTTTGCTTCGTTCGTGCCGTTCGAAAGGAAGAGCTTCCACCTGACACCCTGAGAGGTACTCCTCTTGACATGTATCAATACTCTCGGCTATTTGGAACTGCGCGCGTGCCAACGGAAAATGGCTGTATCATTGGACAAGACTCATCGGCAAAGCACATGGTTGTGATGTGCAAAGGTCAATTCTATTGGTTTGATGTTCTTGATGACAATAACGATCTGATCATGACCGAGAAGGATGTTGCTCAAAATCTGCAAGTCATAGTCGAAGATGCCGAACAAATTCCCATTCAAGAAGCTGCTAAGGCCGCAGTTGGCGTACTCAGCACTGAAAACCGCAAGATCTGGTCAGGACTAAGAGACGTCTTAACCCGAGAGGAGGGATCAAATAATGCTGAGTGTCTTAACATTGTTGATTCGTCGCTTTTCATGCTCTGTCTTGACTACACGGAGCCTACGAACGTGTCAGATCTATGTGGCAACATGCTTTGCGGTACCAACGAAGTGATCAAAGGTGTACAAGTGGGAACATGCACAAATCGATGGTACGACAAACTTCAGATCATTGTCTGCAAGAATGGAAGTGCAGGCATCAACTTCGAACATACTGGTGTCGACGGCCATACTGTTCTCCGTTTTGCAAGTGATGTCTACACTGACACAATCCTTCGCTTTGCCAGAACCATTAACGGCCAAGCCCCCACTCTATGGGCGTCAAACTCTCCTGACCCAAGCAAACGTGACCCCGAAAGCTTTGGCGACGTCAGCACGACTCCCCACAAACTCGAGTGGGACATGATCCCTGAACTTAGCATCGCCCTTCGCTTCGCCGAAACCCGTTTAGCCGATCTGATCCAACAAAACGAGTTCCAAACCCTGGATTTCACCGGCTATGGCAAAAACTTCATGACATCGATGGGCTTCTCTCCTGACGCTTTTGTCCAGATGGCCTTCCAGGCTGCCTACTACGGTCTGTATGGTCGTATCGAAAACACCTATGAACCGGCAATGACAAAGATCTACTTGCATGGTCGAACCGAAGCCATCAGGTCTGTTACGCCTGAGAGCGTTGAGTTCGTCAAGACCTTCTGGGCGGAGAATCCGGCGCAGAAGAAGATTGATGCGTTGAAAAAAGCGACACAGAAACATACGGCTGTCACCAAGGAGTGTAGCAAAGCTCAAGGCCAGGATCGGCATCTGTACGCTTTGTATTGCGTCTGGCAACGCGCAGTAGATGAAGAAGGGGCAGAAAGAGAAGAGAGCACAGGATTCAGCTCGAATGGCTACACCAGCGCCACAGAATCAGAAAAGGGCGGGAGTCCAAAGCGAGGGGTAGACAATAATGAAGAACGATCCGCCTCCCCTTCAGCCCGAAATGACAGTGGCAACAACCCAGACCGTTCAACATCCAGTAACAACCGATTTGCCAACCACAGCGTCCCAGCCCAAATGCCCGCCCTCTTCATGGACCCGGGGTGGGACAAAATCAACAACACCATCCTCAGCACCTCCAACTGCGGCAACCCCTCCCTCCGCCATTTCGGCTTCGGCCCCGTCTCCGGCGACGGATTCGGCATCGGCTATATCATCAAGGACGACTCCCTCAGTATCTGCGCCAGTAGCAAGCACAGACAGACGAAGCGGTTTGTGGATAGTCTGGAGAGTTACCTGTTGGAGATTCGAAAGATGTTGAGGGCGACGAAGAGGGCGGGGAGTGGGAGTCAGCATGCGAAGAAGAGTCGGGCAAGGGAGGTAGATGAGAAGAATGTGATGGGGAGGAGGAAGAGTCTGGGTAGGGTAGTGAGAGCGGAAGGGGCGAAGGGTGAGACGAAAGCTATTGGCACGCAGACGCCAATCAGTGAGACGAATGGGGAGTTGGAAAGTGATGATGGGTTGGGTGGTTGTAAGTCTTCCTTTGTGATTTTCTTTCGTTGGACAGAACTGGCCCAAAGCATTACTTCACATCCTCTCGATCTCACTCTCGGTTATCGTCCTGCAAGCCTCGTCTACTGTACACACTATCGTTCCAGCTATGTACCCCCCTCTATCCCTCGCATCACACATCGCACCTCCCCCCCCCCACAAACTGCCC
>JAABUK010008355.1_pt1 | contig 14560 bp, 6 predicted proteins | sample 5559141 | NCBI WGS metagenome assembly JAABUK01 (sample SAMN10711869, study PRJNA513367) | rock metagenome | isolation source: Antarctica rocks | place: Antarctica: Victoria Land, Pudding Butte nord | collected 2016-01-03
CCAGTAGAATAATAAAGAATACATTAGCTGTTTCTCTTGCATAACAGTTCTTAAAAATCTACAATTATTATAAAATGGGATTGATATTATATTTACCGGTATTTCGATGTTTAAACAGGTATAACATCATAATCTCTATATCCCAATAAATGCTATTAAGAGGTTTTTTGCCTTGCATACAACTCAATTTTCAACCCTAAATTAATTTATATAAAATTAATTGTCAACTGCAGAATTGATAAACCGTTAATTGAATGATCACCTCGATCTTTAAAAATTATATTACTCTTTGTTCTTTAAAGTTAACATATAAGTAGTCAAAAGGAATGACTTGTGTTAAGTTAACTTTAAAGTGAGGCACGGTCTTTCCGCCGTCTGAATAGATTTGAAAAACATAATCTAAGTCTCATTAACTCACTGTTAACAGCTGAATTTTATTAAATTGTTAAATGTTTCTCCTTATCTTTAATATGGCTTTAATGTGTAAATACCCTTGAACTTCCACAATAAGTTTACGTTTATCATTAGTTTAAGTATGCTTTCCATAAAATAAGTTTAAAAGCTTTATGTTGTCAAAAATTAGTTTTAGAATGGAATTCCAGGTATAAACTGTTCATGAATAATATAATCTGCTGTATAAAATAGTTTACTTACTTTTTTTTAACCAAAACTCGCGTATAATGAAAAAAATGACTCAGCTATGCATGCTGCTCCTGTTGCATGTTGTAGTACTTGCCCAGACAAGGCAATTAACGGGTAATATTAAGGATTCAAAATCATCCCAGGGCCTCGTCGGCGCCACAGTAAAAGTAAAAGGAAAAAATATTCAGACTGTTTCCAGTAATGACGGTTCTTTTTCTTTAAATGTTCCCGCAACCGCGATAGACCTTGAACTGTCTTTTATCGGGTATACTACCAAAACCGAGCGGGTTGATCCTAACGAGAATAATATACTCATACTTATCGATCCATCTTCTTCTGAACTCGGGGAAGTAGTTGTTACAGCATTAGGTATTTCCAAAGAAGCCCGTAAAGTAGGTTATGCCGTTACAACCGTTGGTGGTGACCTTCTCAATAAAGCGCGTGAAACCAATGTGGCACTGTCCTTATCAGGTCGTGTAGCAGGTTTAAATGTACATGGCACTAATGGCGGCCCCGGCGGTACTGCGCGCATCCTCTTGAGAGGTATGCCGAGCATGAACTCCGGCGGTGCTCCTCTTTTTGTTATTAATGGAGTGCCTATTGATAATTCACAACGAGGCAGTGCGGGCGAATGGGGCGGTTCCGATAACGGAGATGGTATTGGTAACCTTAACCCGGATGACATAGAAACAATGACTGTGTTGAAAGGTCAATCGGCTTCAGCATTGTATGGTGCAAGGGCTTCCAACGGCGTAATTCTTATTACCACTAAAACAGGTAAGAAAGGAAACTTCTCGGTTGAATACAATACTAACTATTCAATTGATAAGGCAATAGATTATACTGATTACCAATATGTTTATGGACAGGGACAGCAAGGCCTTAAACCCACTACTGCCGCAAATGCACAAATCTCCGGCAGGTTAAGCTGGGGCGCTAAATTAGATGGTTCACAGGTTATCCAGTTTGATGGTAAGCAATATCCTTATTCTCCTTATAAAGATAATATCAAGAACTTTTATAGAACGGGTCCGTCTTTTACAAATACTGTGGCTGTTTCCAGTGGTACTGATAGAGGTTCTTTCCGTTTATCAATGTCTAACCTTGATAATAAATCTATAGTACGTAACAGTGGGCTTGACAGGAAAACAATCAATTTAAACCTGGAACAAAGAGTAACAGATAAATTGAAGATCAATGTTGTGGCAAACTATATAGATGAGCAATCAAAAAACCGTCCTCAGTTGAGCGATGGCCCTATGAATCCTAATAATGGATTATTTCTTGCAAATAATATTAATGAAGCTATACTGGCTCCTGGTTATGACCCTATAACAGGCATTGAAACCAGGTGGAGTGAAGATGAATATGTAACCAATCCCTGGTTTGTAGTAAATCAGTATGTAAATAACCTCGGCAGAAAACGGTTGATATCGTCTATTTCTGCCCGTTATGATGTAACAAGCTGGCTGTATGCACAGGGCCGTGTTGGTTATGATCTGGAAAACGATCGTAGTTTTAGAGTTACTCCATGGGGAACCGCTTTTTCTACCGGTTTTAAAGGTGGACTGGATGACCTGTCGCAGGCCAGAACATCAGAATTAAATGTTGATGGATTGATCGGCGCAACAAAGAACATTACACCAAGTATTAATTTCAACGTTGCCGTTGGTGCTAACCTTCGCAAAAATGAATATGAAAGAACCGGTGTAAGTGGTAGCCCGTTTGTATTGCCTTACCTGTATAGTTATACCAACGTATTAAACTATGGCAGGTCTTACGGATATTCAAGATCCGAAGTTCATTCGGCTTATTATACTTTAGATGTAAGCTACAAGAATATTCTTACCCTGAATACTACCGGCAGGTATGATGCTTATTCCACTTTGCCTAGCGCTAACAGGAGTATATTCACTCCATCTGTTTCCGCGAGTTTCATATTTTCAGACCTGATAGGACTACCGGTGCTTAGCTACGGAAAATTGCGCGCTTCTTATGCCGAAACCAGCGGTGAACCCGGATCACCTTATCAAACATCTACTTATTACGGTGTAGGAAACGCTCTAAATGGTATACCTACGGGTAACTTCAGTGGTAACCTTCCCAACTTATTCTTAAAGCCATTTACTCTTGATGAAATAGAGATAGGCGCTGAACTGAAATTTTTCCAAAACCGTTTAGGATTTGACATTTCTTATTTTTCACGCAAAACGAAGCATGAGATCCAGTCTGCAAACCTGAGCAACTCAACAGGATATTCAAGTACGGTAGTGGGTACAGGTTCTACCCAAAATACAGGCTTGGAAGTATTGGTTACCGGTACACCGGTCGTGGCAAAGAACTTTAACTGGAATGTTTCATTGAATATGACCACTGTTCAAAATAAGATACTCGAAACAGATGCTAGCGGTAATGATGTTTCATTAGGTACCAATCGCCCTAATCATGGTGCAGCCTATACAGCTTTTGTAAAAGGATTATCTGGTCCGCAGATACTGGTACATGATTATAAATATGATGCAAAAGGAAATATTATTGTTAACGCATCGGGCTTGCCTGTTTCCGGAAACATTATCAGGATGGGGGGCACATTACCAACATTGTATGGCGGATTGAATAATGAATTTACGTACAAAGCCCTTACCCTTTCCTTTTTGTTAGATTATAACTTCGGTAATAAAATTCTTTCTGCCACCAGGTTTTATACGCTTTACAGAGGATTGAATATGGAAACGCTCAATGGCCGGGAAACAGGTATCACTGTAGGTGTTCTTGCTGATGGAACCCCCAATACAAAGGCTGCTTCTGCACAGGATTACTATCAGGCACTTGCCCAAAACGTGCAGAGAGTTAGTGTGCTTAATGGTGATTATATTAAGTTGCGCCAGGTTACTTTTGGATATGGTATTTCAGAGAAGGTATTTAGCAAAGTACCTTTGATCAGGTCCATCCAGGTTTCTCTAGTGGCACGTAACCTGCTCACTTTATTGAAACATACTGACAACATAGACCCTGAAGCGAGCTTTGGTTCAAATGTTCGTTATGCCGGCATAGAAGGAACCAGTTTGCCTTCTACAAGAACCTATGGTGTTAATGTTAATTTTAAACTTAAATAATCCCGATCATGAAAAAAATACTGATTTATATAATTGTTTTCTCTGGTTTGTTTGGAATCGGTTGTACGAAGAATTTTGATTCCATTAACACAGATCCTACCCGCGCCTCTACATCCAGCTTTGATGCAAACCTGTTACTGCCGAGCATAGAATGGTCATTTGCCAGTGGTACGGTTGGATATGCAGGGCCTATCCTGTTTCAGAGCATGTGGGTACAAATACTTGCATCTACTACTTCAGGTTCTGCCAACTACTATTCTAATGCTGACAAATACCTTGCAACAACCGGTACATTCAGCTATGTTATTGGTTCCTGGAATAACGTTTACGGAGCAAGAGGATCGGCAGTAGAACTGGAGAATTTAACAAAAGACAAACCTAATCAGTCAAACCTGAATGCAATGGCTACTATATTAAGGGTGCTGGCTACGCAGGATCTTACCGATAAATACGGAGACATTCCAAGTTCACAAGCCTCTCAGGGTAAAGCTGGCGTTACGCTTCCGGTTTACGACAAACAGCAGGCTATTTATACCGCAATGCTTACCGACTTAGACGCTGCTGTCACTAAGCTTGATGCTACAAAACCCGTTACCAGTTCAGATGCGTTATCTTATAAAGGCGATATCACGAAATGGAAGAAGTTTGGTTATTCGCTCATGCTGAGAATAGCTATGCGCCTGACAAAGGTAGATGTCGCTACAGCCAAGACGTACGCCGAGAAAGCCGCAGCGGGCGGAACCATAGCAAATGTTGCTGGTGATGCCTATATTCAGGGTGATGATCCTCATGGCTATACCAATGGTAATGCAAGTGCGCTTGCTACAGCCGGTGATTTATATGAAGTAAGGTGGAGCAAAACTATGATTGATTACCTCAAAGCAAATGCTGATCTCCGGTTAAGCGTAATCGCCGATGTGCCGGCAGCAGGATTGAAAGGTAGTAATGACCCGGCAACAGGATCAACCGATCCTTTAGTTCAGATAGGGCTCCCTAATGGTTACGACCTTAACGGAGGAGCGACTGACATCAGCAAGTCACCCGGCTATCCTGGTGCTTCCGGTGCAGGTGCAGATATTACACCTATCGGAAAGTATTCCCGTCCCAAATCATCTTTATACAGGAACAGGAGCGGGGCTATATTTATTATGAGCTATGCTACCTCTGAATTATTGCTGGCTGAAGCTGCAGCCAGAGGCTGGAATGCCGGCGGGGTTTCTGCCAGTGTACATTACCAGAATGCTGTTGCAGGAGCGCTTCAATCATTGGCTGTATTAGGTCCTGATGGCATTATTCCACCGGCAACCGCTGTTGCTTATGCTGCTTCAAAGCCTTTAGATGTATCATCTATGGCCAATTCTTTGAAACAAATCAACGAACAATATTGGGCTACTACCGGAACGGTGTTGAATTTCGTTGAAGCCTGGAATAACTGGAAAAGATCAGGATACCCTGTATTGACACCAGTTAATTACACAGGTAATTTCTCAGGTGGAACTATTCCAAGAAGAGAAATTTATCCAGTGTCTGAACCTAGTCTTAACCCTGCAGGATACACCGCCGCCGTAGCGGGTATGACCGGGGGTGATACCTGGACCACAAGAGTTTGGTGGGACAAGTGAAGGCTTTAAACTATCAATTCTAAATTTAAAAGTATAAAAGATAACTTCAAAAAAGGGAACGACCTGTGAGGTTTCTAAAAACCTCACAGGTCTTAAATACAGGTTGTACCCTTATTCAAGACCTGTGAGGTTTTTAGAAACCTCACAGGTCGTTCCCTTTTTAATTACTTTTCACTTAGCTTTAATATAATAAGATTAAATTTCTTATTGAATAGGTGCTTTTTGCATTCTAAAATGAAAACTATTTCATTCATCTTATCTTTTCTCACAATACGTTTGTTGCGTGCTATTGATAATATTCCCGTAACAATCCTTTTGGTATTTTTATCCAATTCTATATTTGCACAACAACCTCTTTTCAAGTTATTAGATTCTAAACAGACCAATATTAATTTCAGTAACGACATCAATGAAACTGAAAATCTCAATGTTCTTTCCTATGAATATTTTTATAATGGGGGAGGAGTAGCAGTCGGAGACATTAATAACGACGGGCTGGAAGATATTTTTCTTACAGCTAATATGGGTCCTAACAGGTTATATCTTAATACGGGGAGCCTTACATTCAAAGACATTACAGAGCAGGCAGCGGAAGGACTTTCCGGAAGGCCCGGAGGCTGGAAAACCGGTGTCACCATGGCTGACGTAAATGGTGATGGACTAACGGATATATACATATGCTACTCAGGTAATTCGGAAAATAACCTGCGAAGAAATCAGCTTTTCATTAATAAGGGTAATCTTAAGTTTGTGGAACAGGCATCGTTATTCGGGCTGGATGATCCGGGTTATAGTACACAAGCTGCTTTCTTTGATTATGATAACGATGGCGACCTTGATATGTTCCTGCTCAATCATAATGTTAAAAAGATTGACAATATGGAATTCGCCCGGTACAGGAACGAAACGGATACACTTGCCGGTGATAAACTATTTGAAAACCGGAATAATCATTTTATTGATGTATCAAAAAAAGCAGGCATTCATCAGAACCCGCTGACTTTTGGTTTAGGACTTGCCATTGCTGATGTTAATAAAGATGGCTGGCAAGATATTTATGTAACCAATGATTATAATGAACCTGACTATTTATATATTAACGATCACCACGGAAGCTTTTTTGAAAAATCACAACAATACTTCCGGCATCTTTCACAATTTTCAATGGGCGTGGATATAGCGGATTTTAATAATGATGGATTACCTGATATCATGACTCTTGATATGTTGCCCGAAGATAACAGGCGGCGCAAATTATTGCAACTACAGGAAAATTATGAGTCGTTTGAACTGATGCAAGGCCAAGACCTTTACAAGCAGTACATGCGGAATATGCTGCAATTAAATAATGGTGATGAAACATTCAGTGAAGTGGCACAGTTGTCTGGTGTGGCAGCTACAGATTGGAGCTGGTGCCCGCTATTTGGTGATTTTGATAACGATGGATATAAAGATTTACTGGTTACTAATGGTTACCTGCGTGATTATACCAATAAAGACTTTCTTCGTTATTGGGGTGATTATAAAATCAAAAGAGCCATGAACAGGGAGCCCTACCTGCTGATGGATCTTATCAAAGTAATGCCCTCCACCACTTTGCCCAATTATGTCTTCAGGAATAATCATAACCTTACATTCTCTAACATGCAAAATGAATGGGGCTTGGGGCGCGTCGGTATTTCAAACGGTGCCTTATATGCCGATCTTGATAACGACGGCGACCTGGACCTTGTGATCAATAATATTAATGAAAAAGCTTTTGTATACCAGAATACAAGCCGCGAACAATTCAACACTGATTATTTATCTGTTAAGCTAACAGGAAAGACTGGGAATATAAACGCTGTCGGTGCAAAAGTTATTTTATATAGTAATGGCACATTACAATACCAGGAAGTAAATCCAAACAGGGGATACCTTTCATGTGTTTCCACCCAACTTCATTTTGGATTGGGCAGTCAGAAAAAAATAGATTCTCTTAGGGTCATCTGGCCGGATAATACCTCACAGTTAATAGTAAACGTAGTAGCTAATGAAAGATTAATTATTCATTATAAAGAAATTGCCGCACCTTTTAACTTTGCTAAGAGAGCAATTAATAATCCTGTGTTTACAAAAGTTGAGGGAATAATCCATCAGAAAGATACGGCCGCTTCCGATAATGATTTTAAGAGGCAACTGCTTATGCTTTTTATGTATTCAAAAACTGGTCCGGTAATAGCAAAAGGAGATATTAATAAGGATGGCCTGGAAGACATGTTCATTAGTGGTTCCAATAATAAACCAGGTAAAGTATACTTACAACAAGCTGGTGGAAAATATTTGCCTGGTAAAGAAATCGGTGCTGAAAACAGTTCACCAGTTTGTGCGGCTGTTTTTTTTGATGCCAATGGAGATGGGAGCAATGATTTGTACCTTGCCAAGGGTGGTTATGCTCGATATGAATCTAATTCCGCTGAGCTGCAGGATGAATTATATTTCAATGATGGAAAAGGAAATTTTACTCTTGCTAAAGGAAAGTTGCCTGATGTAAGCGCCAGCAGTAAATCGTGTGTCCGTGCATGTGATTATGACGGCGATGGAGATATAGACCTGTTTGTTGGTGGAAGGGTTATCCCGGGAAATTACCCTTTAACGCCAAAAAGTTACCTGCTTACTAATGATGGCAAAGGTTCTTTCTCTATTACTGTAGCACCGTTCACCGATATTGGTATGGTCACCGACGCACAATGGGCAGACCTTAACAATGATGGCCGTAAAGACCTGGTGATTTGCGGAGAGTTCATGTCAATTAAAATTTTTATAAATACTTCAAAAGGATTTGAAGATCATACAACTGACTATTTTGAAAAGCCTCAACAGGGCTTTTGGTTCACCCTTACAATAGCAGATGTGGACGCTGATGGAAAACCCGACATCATCGCCGGAAATCTCGGGACAAATTCTCTGATACATGCTTCCGAGAAAGAACCAGCTGAATTATATTATGCAGATTTTGATGGCAACGGTTCCATTGATCCGTTTTTTAATTATTACATCCAAGGTACCAGTTATCCCTTTGTTAGCAGGGATGAGTTAAATGAACAGATATATCCAATGAGAAAAAAATTTACTTCTTATAAAAATTATTCAAATGCTACAATGAACGATATCTTTTCTTTTGACGATTTGTCGAAAGCAAAGAAGTTAACGGTTACAGAACAAAATACTGCCTGCTTCTTGAACAGGAATGGAAAATTTGTGAAGTCTGCCTTACCTGTGCAGGCACAGTTTTCAGTAGTGACAAAAATCCTCGCACGTGATTTTAACAATGATGGAAAAATGGACCTGCTGCTCTTAGGTAATCATTCAGACAACCGGTTGAAAATGGGTAGTATGGATGCCGGTTATGGCTGCCTGTTAACAGGAGATGGGCAAGGCAATTTTAGTTATATAAACCAATCGCTTTCCGGATTGAGCATTAAGGGAGATGTTAAATCTGCAGAAGAGGTTTTGATCGGTGCTGATAAATACCTGGTCATTAGTATCTGTGATGAAGACCTGCAATTTTATAAAGAGTAGCTGTCATGAAGAAGGTGCTGTTTTTTTTGATATTGATTACTAATAACCTGCTGGCACAAAACAGCAACAGAAGTTCATTGCCGGTTTACCTGGACTTACAGTCACCAGTATTCGCAATCTCTATGGTAATGGTACATGATGTTGTAAATCCACCAGCAGCAAGCAGGTATTATGCTTACTGTATGTTAGGAGCTTACGAGATTGTTTCAAAACATAATGCTTCCATACCATCTCTTTCAGGTTTTGTAAAAGGTTATAAAAGCTTACCGTTATTAAATAAGAATACATACGATTACAGGATAGCATCCGTTTACTGTATTCTGGAAACAGGCAGGTTAATGCTGCCTTCCGGTTATATGCTGGAAGAAAATTTGGAGAAGTTTGTTCAATCGCTCAAAGATAATAACATTAATGCTCAACTTATAGAGCAGTCTATTGCTGCGGGCAAAGAAATCGCCAATGATATAGTAGCATTTTCAAAAACCGATGGCTATAATAAACTAAGTGCCCGGATGCGGTATGTTCCATTTAAGGGTGATGGCTACTGGTACCCAACGCCACCGGCTTACATAGAGGCTGTTGAACCAAATTGGAAAATTGTAAGAACAATGCTAATTGATTCCTGCAATCAATTCATTCCTGTTCCACCATTACAATACAGTAAGGATACATCAAGTTCATTTTATAAACAGGCTAAGGAAGTGTATGATGTTTCAATTAATCCTGTCAGGGAACACCTTATTACAGCATCGTTCTGGGATTGTAATCCCTTTGCTGTTACCACATCAGGTCATATGTCAATTGGTTATAAAAAGATAAGTCCCGGCGGGCATTGGATGAATATAGCGGGTATAGCGGTTAAGAAAGCCAAGCTGGATTTTGATCATTCGGTATTGTTGCTAACAATGGAATCTGTTACACTTGTAGACGCATTTATTGTTTGCTGGGAGGAGAAATACAGGAGTAATAGGATACGTCCGGAAACATTCATCAATAAGCACATTGATATACACTGGCAGCCACTTTTGCAAACACCTCCTTTTCCGGAATATACCAGCGGACATAGTGTTGTATCAACGGCTTCCGCGGAGTTACTCACTTATTTATTAGGAGACAATTTTTCTTACATAGATAATTCTGAAGAACCATTTGAGATCCCGGCCCGCTCTTTTCAATCATTCCGTAAGGCAGCAGCTGAGGCTGCCATTTCAAGATTGTACGGTGGTATTCATTACAGGGATGCTATTGAAGCTGGTCAGCAGCAGGGGAGGGAGGTGGCTGATCTTATCATCCGTAAAATTAAATCAGTGGGAATAAAACCTTTGTATAAATAAATATTAACCACTTAGGTAATGTTACCTACGTGGTTAAAAAAAATTTACAACAATCCAGCTATATCAAAGGGATTGGAAAGAACGGTAATATTGTCCGCACTTGCTGCGTTGCTGTGGCTGAATAATTTTTCTTTCCTGTATAACAGTCATTGGTTTTACAACAGCCTTCTTTTTTGAGAGACTGATTGGAATACCTAAGGAAACATTCCAGCCAGAAACAGAAGAACCAAGCATGGTGGTAGTTGACTTACTTCCTGATATGGTTGATACAGATCGTGTATCCAGGTTACCAATTCCTTTAATGTATTGTACGCTTACATTAAATTTTTTATCAGTGTTTTCACCAAATTCAAAGCCGGTGCCTGCAACAAAAGCGGAACTCATATTTCCAGCTACATAATTGATACCTGTTTTTGAATCCTGCATTTGAGTGCTGACCGATGATTTTAAGAAAGGAATGTAAGCAAGACCTACAGAAGGCTGAATGCTCACATACCAGCCTTTTACTGGAGTAATAGGCGCTGCTAACTTTGATAATGAATTAATATATGTCTCGCTACGATACCTGCTACAGTAACCACCACACCTGCTTCTTGAAGAAGCAGCTTTCTTCTGAGCAGCAGCAATAGCAGCAGCTCTTTGTGCCATAAGAGCAGCGGTCTTTTTGGCAGCCCCGCTTTTGTTTAAATAGATCGGCTTGCTGCTGATTTGATAACCACCTTCCAAACGAAGCTGCATGGCGCCTGTTGATACATTAGTAACATTCATACCTGATTCAGGACTGGAAAAGTTTACCGCAACAGAAGAACGGCTGGTAGAAACTCCCAGGTAAGGCCCGCCAATTTTTTTAAAAGCGTAATCCATTCGCATGCCTAGTCTGGGTGACAATTGAACAGCTTTTGGTGCGAATGAAGGCAGACTGTTATACTGCAATAATGATTTAGAAGTTTCAAGGCCAACTTGTGGAAGCAATGTAAATTTTTGTGCGTTTGCAGCGTAGACTAATACAACGCAGAATAGAAGTGCTGAGGTAGATTTTTTCATAATTATTAGTTTTGGAGAATACTAATTTAGCAAAATTTTACAATAGAAAAAAGAAATTTTTAAAAAGATAGAAATTGTTGATCAATTGCTCCTAAGCCACTAATGAAATTGCAATTAACTTGAATGCGCCGGTCATGCATCTTGCTAATGTAATAGTAGAAGCACCCTGAGAAATTTAAAGGTTTGTATTTAAAGATGAAAAAATCATACATTCATTCTTAAATATATCAGCATGGCCTTTTGTAAACTGATTGCTTTCTCCACATTTATATTAAGTTTTATCACTTCCTCCCAGGCACAGCAAACCCAAATGCAATACCTCTCCGGAACCGATAAGGACCATACGGTTCAATGGGATTTCTTCTGCACCAAAGGAACTAACAGTAATAAATGGACGAAAATTGCCGTTCCCTCAAACTGGGAGCTTCAGGGATTCGGTGAATATGATTATGGACATGATAAAAACAAACTCGATGAACAAGGCTTGTATAAATACAGGTTCAATGCAGATGTTACCTGGAAAACCAAAAACATATTTATTGTTTTCGAAGGCTCCATGACAGATACGGATGTGAAAATAAATGGCCAGTCTGCAGGACCGGTTCACCAGGGAGGTTTTTATCGGTTTAGGTATAATATTTCTTCACTGTTAAAATTTGGCAGGGAAAATTTGCTGGAGGTAACAGTCAGTAAAGCTTCAGCGAATCCTTCTATAAATAAAGCGGAGCGTGGTGGCGACTTTTGGGCGTTGGGCGGCATATTCCGCCCCGTGTATCTTGAAATTGTTCCACCTACTTATATTGATAAGGTTGCTATTAATGCAAAGTCGGATGGCAGCTTTAGCGTAGATGTATATGGTGTACATCTTACTGATCAACATGCCGTTCAGGTACAGGTGCAAACATTGAAGGGAGAAAATACCGGTGAAGTATTTTCCATGAAGGCATCCAATCAGCAGGAAAAAATTATACTGAAAAATACATTTACCAAGCCTGCATTATGGAACCCTGAGTTTCCAAACCTTTACCAGGCTGTGATATCCATAAAAGATGCTAAAGGTATCATTCATAGCATTACTAAACGATTTGGTTTCAGAACTGCTGAGCTCAGGCTTCGGGATGGTTTTTATGTGAACGATACTAAAGTTATTTTCAAAGGTGTATGCCGCCATAGTGCCTGGCCCGAAACGGGCAGAACATTAAGTAAAGAGATAAGTCTCCTTGATGTTGGATTGATGAAAGAAATGAATATGAATGCTGTCCGCATGTCACACTATCCGCCGGATCAGCATTTTCTGGATGTATGCGACTCTCTCGGACTCTTTGTATTAGATGAATTAACCGGCTGGCAGGCAGCTTATGATACAATGGCCGGAAGAAAACTGGTTAAAGAGTTGGTGGAAAGAGATGTTAACCATCCTTCAGTTGTTATATGGGATAACGGCAACGAAGGCGGTTGGAACAGGGCACTGGACAAAGATTATGCAATGTACGATCCGCAAAACAGGCTGGTGATACATCCCTGGGAAAAATTCAATGGAACTGATACCAAGCATTACCCCGACTATAATTATGTAGTGAATACTACCCTATATGGTAAAGAAATTTATTTCCCAACTGAATTCATGCATGGTTTGTACGATGGCGGGCATGGTGCAGGTTTGGATGATTTCTGGAATCTATTGCAGCATTATCCCTTAAGCGCTGGTGGATTCCTTTGGTCTTTTGCTGATGAAGGTGTTGTACGAACAGACAAAAACGGCATCATAGATACGCATTCCAACAATGCACCGGATGGTATCCTGGGACCACATCGTGAAAAGGAAGCCAGCTTTTATACCATTAAAGAAATCTGGTCGCCCGTTTATATCAATCAACGTTATATTACACCCACTTTCAATGGTACACTCGATATAGAAAATCGTTATTTATATACCAACCTCAATCAATGTGCTTTTGAATGGAAGCTTGTAAAGTTTGCTGCGCCATCTGCCGCAATCAATACAACAGTTACATACACTGCTAAATTAGATAAAGTATCCCTGGCACCTGGCGACAAAGGAAGTTTACAATTAGTGCTACCCGAAACTTGGAGAGAATCGGATGCACTGTATCTCACCGCTTACGACCCGTATAAGAAAGAAATATTTACCTGGAGCTGGCCAATTAAAACCGCCTTTGAAACCGCTCAACAATTCAATCAGTATACTCCTATTGCAAGAACCGGAGTTACTGAAAAGGATAATAGCTTGATTGTATTATCAGATGGTGTAGAATATTACTTTGACAAGACAACAGGTTTTCTTTCGAAAGTAATAAATGAAAAATCAACTATATCCTTATCCGGAGGGCCCGTTGTTGCAGGAGGTAATCATACTTTAAAAGAATTTAAGCATTATGTCAGGGGTAATCAGTATGTAGTAGAGCCGGTATACCAGGGTAATTCAGCGTTTAATGTAAAATGGATATTTGCACAGGGAGCCGCTGCTAAACTGGAATATCAGTATTCACAAAGAGGTGAGGTAGATTTTTTGGGGATTACCTTTAATTATCCTGAAGAAAAAATCACCGGGATGAAATGGTTGGGAAGAGGGCCGTACCGGGTTTGGAAGAACCGCTTAAAAGGAATGCAGTTTGGTGTTTGGCAAAAAGATTATAATAATACAGTTACAGGCGAAAGCTGGCTCTATCCTGAATTTAAAGGATATCATTCTCAGCTTTACTGGGTGGAGATTCAAAACAAGGAAGCATCTTTTAAGATACTTACTGAAGATGAAAATGTTTTTTTTCAAATGCTGAAACCGGCTAAGCCTGCCGGAGCTATTAATGAAAATAACAGTCCGCGTTTTCCTGATGGTAATATCGGCTTTATGAATGCCATCAATCCTATTGGAACCAAGTTTCAGGCCGCCGAAAAAATGGGTCCGCAGAGCCAAAAAAATACTATGCTCAATAATACCCCTATCCGTGGAAGTTTATGGTTTGATTTCAGGTAGAAAGCAGCTATGAAGGGGGTTTTAGACTGAAACATCAAAGCAATTCAAGACTTCGGAAGTCTGCGTCTGATTTAGCACAAAAAATCATTCGGTATTTTCAATCAACATCTTTATGTCTTCTAATGACAAACGCGATTGTCCTATTGCATCTATTCCTTCGCGGGTTAACATCTTACCTTGCCCCGATCCTATCAACAAAATATAAGTCACTCCTGTTTCAACTCCACCATTTTTAGGACTGCTGTT
>JAABUK010008356.1_pt1 | contig 14559 bp, 20 predicted proteins | sample 5559141 | NCBI WGS metagenome assembly JAABUK01 (sample SAMN10711869, study PRJNA513367) | rock metagenome | isolation source: Antarctica rocks | place: Antarctica: Victoria Land, Pudding Butte nord | collected 2016-01-03
TTGAGGCGGGCGATGGGGAGGGAGAGGGAGAGGTATTATGATGATGGCGGGTTGAGTAGTGAGGATGTTTGGGAGCAGAGGGGGAGGATGGTTAGGGGCGCGTTTGGGGGGGATTATTGGGGTGCTGTTGCTGAGGCTGAGGGGGAGCGGCAGAGAGCGGAGGAGGGGGTGGGGGAGTGAAGGGTGGGTGTGTTCGGTGTTACTGGATGTTCTCCATAGTAAATGGATGGGGAGATGGGGTCGAGCTTTTGGTGCGCTACTGGAGTGTCGCTTTCATTGGAAGCGTTGCTGTGCAGGCCTGCTGTCCGCTAGGTTGACATTGATGAGGGTGATGGTCACGCAGACTTTGCACGCCGAAGACAACGGTGCGGTGCCGATACCTTCTCTGTTTCTCTGGCCTTGTCATCGGCCGTCAAGCCTGCGGTCATTCGCGGGATGTTGAAGAACATCAATAGAAGTTGGATATGGTATACAGTTCCAAGGATGGTATGGTGTTTCACGCAGAGTTGTTAGGCTTGCAACGGAGATTTCGGCAGACATCGGAGACTGGAAAGAGCCCAAAAATGTCAATCTTTGAGCAGCTTGCCTGCAAAAACAATCCCCTCTCCATATACCGAGCCGACGAAGCCAAAACGACCTGGAAAAAATTCGCTAGGCAACTGTGCAGCCAATCATATATCATCATAGAACTCATTCGTCATCCTCAACGCCTAACAACCTCCGCTCCGCAAGCTCGCCAATCTTCTCCTGCAACAAAGTCCTCCCATATCTCCCAGCCACCTTCCCAGCGGCCTCCACCATCTTCCCACTACGATCCTTCATCAAGCCCACAATCTCAAGCGCCTTCATACCTCGCTCCTCACCTTCTCTACACTCCACATTCAGCAGCTGCAACAAAGCCTTATCCACGTCGATCTCGCGTTTCGTCAGCTCTGTCTGCTGACTGTGTGTAGCGTTTATAGAAGAGACCAGGTCTTCGAGTAGAGATAGCATGAGCGAGCTCCGGACGAACGATTCTTCGAGCTTAGGCCCCTCCATAGCTGTCGAGTCTTCCGAGTCTTCTATTCTCATGGCGCTTGAGCAGGGGATTCTCAGGTCGAATTCGCTGAGCAATGGTTTCGGGAAGTAAGGGTATTGGTCGCCTCCTTTCAAGATAATGCAGTGGAACCTCTCTTGCGCCACAGCCACTGGCCAATACGTCTCTTCTTTCTTGCCGCTCGCTAGTCGCTCGAGTTGTTTCGTATCCAGAACTGGTACCCACCTCGCTTGGCCAGGTAATCGCCAGTGCTGTAGGACGAGGAGAACACCCGTGGAGTCGTACACGCAAGGATCACCACCGTCCGAGAAGAAGACGCTTTTTACTTGCGCACCTTCTGTCAGAGCTACAATGTCTTCGCTTTGGCAGACTTCATCTCGTTTTACGTTCTCGATGGTGTACGACAGCTTTGTGGATCCGTCACCGCCAACAGGACCGTTCCCCATTGTCAGTATGTAATCTCGCCACGAGGCGCATGTGACTGTTGGTGAGGACTTTTGCCGATATACTCTGAATGGAGTACCGTAAAGAGTGAAGACCCGTATATAGTCCGCGGAAGTTGTCACCACGATATAGGATTCGCTCAAGGATATCGAGGTCACATCTTCGCCTTTCGGTAATTGAGTTCGCCAGTCGGCCCTTGTTGTCCAAGTCTCATGTGGCCGATAGAACACCATTGCTGAATTACCGTTTGCTGGCGGACAAGAGAATAAAGTGCCGTTTTCATCTATGATCGGTCAACATAACCCTGTTCAATGTCTCCCTGGGCAGCTTACTCAAACAAGCTTTATCATATAGATAGGGGTCAGTAAAGTGAAAATCACGGTGGAGTTCTCGGTCATAGAATTCCACAGTCACTGTGTGGTGAGTGTCCTGATCAACTGTCCAGACAAATCCTGTCAGATTTAAACCTGTTGCTGATTAGCTTTGGTTCCTTCAGGATACATCTGTAAAACCCACAAAGATATTTTCGATTACCTCGCCACGGCGTGCTTCCTGGCTGGAACGATTGATGAAGTCGTGGCTGCCAGCTTTGATAAGTAGCTCTCCGCTTATTATCAAAGCCGTCGATTGCGTCTAGATGACCGTTACTTCTTTTGCCAAACCCATTGACTTCAGCTGCATAGCCCGCGCCGTCATCATCGCTAACGAAGTCATCTTCGTCGCCGAGTTCTGGCCCAAGAAGATCGTCCAGAGAATCTGGGGTGCCCCTTCGCCTCGCGCAAGAATCTACGATCTCCTTGGTGCCATTGGTGAGCGGTTTCCGCGCATTTCCGGTAGTCTCCGCAAGCGGGTCACGAATGAATGGAGCTGGCTGCAGTGTCTTCTCAAGAAGCGGCACAAAGTCTGGCTGGACGAATTTTGTGTAGATAAAAAGCTCGCCATCCGATGTCACAAAGGAAACAATGTTCTCAGTCGGGTGCCAGGCCACATTAATGACACCGGGATAGTCGTATTTTGAAAGAATCTTCTGCGTCTTGGTGTCCCACAGCAATATTTTCCGATCTGATCCTGCAGTGATGAGCAAAGCCCCGTTCGGCGACCAGGCGAGCGCTGTGACATCTCCCATGTGACCTCCGGAGAAGGCTCTTTGTCTTTCCCCATCACCGCTCGATACCACCTGGATATCCCTCGTCGCCGTTGGTGCAGCAAACGCCCGTCCATCCGGGTGCCAAATCGCGCGAGACGACGACTCAGCTTCAATCTCAAGACTTCGAATTAGCCCATCAACCTTTTTGACTAGCTCGGGCTCCTCAGTGCTCAGGCTGTAGATATAGACGACGCCGTTCGTGCAAGAGGCGGCGATGTAGGAGCCGCTAGGGTCGAATGAGAGGTGCTTTGCAGGCTTTGGCAGCTCCCGGAGGTAGAGCACTTTGTATGTATCTGCGATATTCACGACTTTCACGGTGAGCTCGCTGCAAACTGTCAGTCATCAATCGCCTCCTCATAAATCCCGATGTACGCACTCGCTAGCCACTGCAGCCCATTGCCCGTCGGGTGACAGCGCAATATCTCGAATTGGTAGGGTAAATCGCGTGAGCATATTTTCGTAGGTATAGGTTTCCAATGAATACATGCAAACCGCGCCATCTTCCGCTCCGGTAAGGAAGAATTCGTTCGTAGCCGCAACTGCAGTGTTGTTCTCCTGGCAGTCGTCCAGATTCGTAGGTTCACCATCCGAACCCGTCTGGTAGACTCTGACCACATTGTTCGAACCTGCTGTGACGAGCTGCTTGCCATTGGGGGTATAGGTGAGAAAGGTAGGGCCGGAAGGGTCTGATCGGGTGTCAGAAGAGGAACTGTGATGGAATGGTCATCTTACGTGCTGGGCGTCCGCGCAATCGCTGCTGAGTGACAGTAGTCATTGTGCAGTAGCTGTATCTCTTTGCGCCTTGAATGCTGGTGTTTAGAGGTAAGCCTCGGTGAAACACAACGCGTCGAATCGCGAACCGCGAATCCCTGCAAAGTGATCCTGGGACGGAGCTAAGTCCGAGCTAGAATAACTTTAACTCCGAGCCAATTCTGAATCACGACACGCTCGATCAATACTCCACTGAGCCTCGTCAGACCCTAGGAGTTGAGTTGAAAGATCAATATGACTCGTCGTACCTACTTTCGACGTGAAAGTTGATGCCTTCCAGCGGGGCATGATCCTCTTCTGACTCTCGAGATGCTAGCTTTTACTGTCCTGGGCAGGCCCTTCAAGCAAGCGCCCATTACTATCAGAGCTTGCCGAACCATATCGACGGCTCCCAGACACCCGTTCCGAAGGCATGATGTTCTAAAGACGCTCAATAGCAGACGCAACAAGACTAAAGAGACGGGCGACAACAAGTCTGGTCACATAGACGCAGGCCAAAATGAGGGAATTTTCTTCCTTGACAACGTTTTCCCCCTCAACCTCACCTTCTTCGCCCCTTTGCCGTTCTTCGAGAGGCTCTTACCTCGCATAATGCAGCGCCTGCAGAACCCAAATATATCGGCTGCGCCTCCAGAGCAGATCGCCGAACGAGCTCTCCACAGCCCCCTACCTATCAAAGTCACCCAGATACTTCCACGGATCAGAGAAGGTGGTGCGTTTGTCAAATTTTCCCATGAACCGGACCAGGATCTCAATGAGGTGGAGACGACAGTCAAGCAGTTCCTGAAACAGAATCCCATAAAACCATGGTTCAATCCGGTCCGGAGGGTGAAAACATTCTTAGTCCATGGCAGGCCGTGGGTCGAGGATCTTCACCGGATGCCGACTCCTCGGGTCAAAGTCGAGTTCGTGCCCACAGCGCCCGGGCAACAAGCTGAAGAATTATCACAAGAGACGCTGTACTCCCTGTTTCGAAGATATGGCAAGCTCGCGGACATAATGCCTCAACCGACGGACTCGAAAGACCTTCCAAAATTTGCTCTTTTGAACTTCAATACAGTCAGACATGCTATTAGAGCGAAGAACTGCATGCACGGCTTCGTTTTGCCGGCGAAAGAGGGGGGTGGTAGCACTGGGACGATGTTGAAGCTGACGTATGAGCAAAGGAGGAAGGCACACTACATGTGGGATTGGTTTGTCAATCACCCAAGGATCACGATCCCTATATTGATTGCGCTTTTTACGACTTTATCAGTGATGATATTTGATCCGTGGGTCCCTCTCAGAATACTCCAGTCGACCTTTGCTGATCAGATTTTAGAGTTCGCACATTCTTCATCGAAGCCCACATTACTCGCACTTTTCACATCAAAGACAATGTAGTATACAAATGGATCAGCTCGCAAGCAACGCGCGCCACAGACATCATAAATTTGAGGCGAAACAAGACCGAAGATGCTGGCCTAAAGGCAATTTGGGACGATCGAAAAGGTGATATAGAGCAGATACAGACCTGGCTCATGGAGAGCGCGGATACCTTCATAGTCATACAAGGCCCCAGAGGCTCGGGAAAAAAGGAGCTTGTGTTGGATCAGGCGCTGAAAGGTCGAAAGAATAATTTAGTGATTGACTGCAAACCCATCCAAGAGGCCAGGGGCGACAGTGCCACTATCTGCGCAGCCGCTCTTGAGGTTGGATACAGACCCGTCTTTTCATGGATGAACAGTATCAGCAGCCTGATCGATCTAGCAGCCCAAGGCACGATCGGAACCAAGACTGGTTTCTCGGAGACCTTGGACGCCCAATTAGCCAAGATATGGCAGAACACGGCTAATGCGCTGAAGAAAATTGCCTTAGATGGGCGCAAGAAGGACGATAAAGATGCAGATCTGGATGATGATGCTTACCTTGAGGCTCACCCGGAGCGAAGGCCTGTCGTCGTGGTCGACAACTTTCTGCACAAAGCGCAAGAGAACAATGTTGTGTATGACAAGATATCGGAATGGGCTGCTGGCCTTACCACCGCCAACATTGCTCATGTGGTATTCCTTACGAACGATGTTTCGTTCTCGAAATCACTTAGCAAAGCTCTTCCAGACCGCGTATTCCGTGTGATCGCGCTTGGGGACTGTTCCCCGGAAGTCGCGAAACGGTTCATCATCAACCACTTAGACGCTGATGCAGAAGACGGTGGTGGTCCAGAACCAAAGCCAAAACCATCTCAGATGCGCGAGGACCTGGCTGAACTCGACAACTGCATCTCTACTTTAGGAGGCCGATTGACAGACCTGGAATTCCTCGCAAGGAGGATCAAGACGGGTGAAAGTCCCCAAAAGGCAGTACGCCAGATCACCGAACAGTCTGCATCAGAGATCTTGAAGATGTACATACTCGACAGCGGTTCCCGCCAATGGACACCCGAGCAAGCATGGCATCTCGTCACCTCTCTTGCCGCCTCAGAATCGCTCCGCTACAATGAAGTTCTGCTATCAGACATCTTCAAATCCGGCGGCGAAGCAACTCTTCAAGCACTCGAGCAAGCGGAAATGATTACGATTGTCTCTTGCAAAGGGCGTCCGACGAGTATCAAGCCGGGAAAGCCAGTCTATACCGCAGCCTTCCGCCAACTCACAGGCGATAATGTATTGAAAGCTCGGCTAGATCTAGCCACATTGTCTGAGCTAATCAAGATTGAGACCCAGGGTATTGACAAGTACGAGGCTGAACTACATCTTCTAGGGAGATTACCCGGCGCACCAGCAGAGGTGATGAGCCGGACCAAATGGCTGCTTGGCAAGTTGTACGCCGGGCAGGCTAAGATCGAGCAGTATGAGAGAGAAAGTGGCGCGCTGAAGAAGGTGCTTCAGCACGAATACTGAAGAGGGTTTGGTTTTGTGTATATCGTATGGATCTTTTGTGTTTGGCGTTTAAGATACCACTCTGCACACTCATGACATGTTTCATGGGCCGTACTCTGAATCTTCTTGTACAATTCTATACCTCTTCTGTACATATGCAACTTTGTTTCATCGTTTATGTGATCTTTACTATCTGATGAAATTGTCTCCGAGACTAGACATTTGGGGACTGATCCTGGTGATCGCTAACGGCCACAGACCAAGCAGCACGCTTCCTCCTTACCGCCCTTCATGCCTCCCACGTGTCACCAAGCATTAGCTCCAGTGTCCAAAACACCCAGCCTACCGTCGAATACCTTGGGATCTGCTGCGGGAGACTGCTGCGGAAACACTCTTCGGACTCTACGACGACGGACAAAGCATCTTAGCAATCAATTCCCCTCTTAGCAATTCCGTCACAGGCAGCCTATTGCTTGAACGGACTAGGCCTTACCGCTCACTTCTCAGCTGAAAGGTTTGGAAGGACCATATTAAACGCGGAGGCAAGCTGCCTACAACAATAACCTGTGTCAGAAATGGCATGGATAGATCTCATTCACTAACGCTTAACAAAAGCCGATATAATCTCGCCTGACTTCGATCCCTTCGACCCCTCATCTGAGGCTGGATTACTACAGTCATGCCCGTACAAACTTTGGCGTGTTTGTGGCACTTGCAGTCTCATAAATGCGTATAAGATGACGTATCCGACACTTCTACAATTCTCAATAATGTCATTTGCTTATCGGCACTAAATATGTCCAGAGTAGCATAATCCCTTTAGAAACAGGACCCTCATGCTTTCAAATATCACCTTCCCTCCCATATCGCTAAGAGAAGACCTATCAGATCTTTCAGAAAAGTCTGCAATGTGCACAGATGGCCCGCTTCGCTTGAATTTCTAGGCAGGAGACGATTTCCTACCATCTTAGGCTGGAAAGGACGGCATCATTGCGTCCACTACGTAATGCACGCCTATCAAGTGATACACCGAGATTACGTTCCAATCCAAACATTAATCAAAGTGACCAAAGATAGAGAATAGATAACACATGTATACTTGCTAAGGCACAGAAATCGCTCGACGTGACGGTTTACACTCCACTCAATTCATTTTGTTGATTGATGTTGATACGGGATATAATGCGTCAACGCAGAAAGCGAAGATGAGCTTGTGTATGAATTATATCTAAATTTTTGGCAATCGAAATAAGGGATTGGGGGAAAGCTTCATGATAGAAACCTGAAGGGTGTAATAGTATGCACTCTGATTTCATGCGGGGTGGGACTTCTCTATGGCTTACTTTACTTTGAGCTGTCTTTATGCAGCACCGATTGATCCAGATATCGATACGGACTCCACTTCTTCCTGATTGTACCTGGGTGGAGGGTAATCAAGATCGTTTATTTGAATTGAGCCGATCTTGTGGGAGGGATCAACCCAGATGGTCGAGTTGCCCATCGCGGAGCTCTTTCTGATGGTGATCTCGGTGATCGACATGGCGGGGTTTTGTGACGTCGGGGAGTGCGTGGGTGACTGGCTATTGTCGTTTCGGGTTAGAGTTAGTCGTGTGAGGTGTGTCACGCCCGAGGTTTGGCATTTGGGAATTGATCTATAGCGAGCTATTTGCTGTCTTTCGTTGAGGGATGATTGTTTGCATTGAGTATGTCATGGTCTCTTGTGTTCTGGAATGGTTATTGTCAGATTGTTCTAAGACTTGTGTTTGGGTTGGGGGCGGGGCTGGAAGAAGGCTGGCAGCAGAGCGAAACTCATCGTCCAATGACACTGTCATTTCGAGTTGCATGAAATGCATGTCCTCGCCTATGCCTGCCTCCACAGATATGAGATATGACCAGAGTATTCCAGCAAGCCTTGCGACTCTCGAGCCGGCTAGACAAAACCCAGAATGAAGCTGACACGATCTCTATATGGTTGCAGTTGCTCTGAAATGTCATCTAATTGATCGTGTGGGTCATTTCGACTGCGGATACGGGAGTGATGATGCTGACTTGGTGATGCTCCTTAAGCTGTGATTGTATAGCTAGCCTTGCCGACTGTTTAGGGGCTAAGTAGGTTTATTGTAGAAGAAAATCTCAGTATAGCTTTAGGAGTGATGCCACTTGAACTGAGTGTATGACTTGTGTCTTCAAAATTGCGCTTGTGGGGTCATGTGGCTACCAGCTGATCGAAATTTGGCCTGGCATGGAGGTGTGGTATTGATTGTAACGAAGTCCTTGACATCCAAGACAGCGTTTGCGCTTTTGCTGGGTTACGAGAAGATTAATCAGTTGAGTGACGCCAGACCCGGTAAGGGGGGGGGGGTGTGTTGAATGTATGTTGAATGGCCAATCAGCCGCTGTGGACCCGGATCTTGATTGTTGTTCGTATAATGGAAATCTTGGGTACCACGGTGATGGTGTACTCATGCCGCAAATGCACAAAGAGAGGGGTCATCTATTGCACCGCTCTGATCGGAACGTGTCTTTTCGGACCCTGCCTAGTCTCGGAACTTCTTCACTGCTTCATATCGTAGAATCAATGTTGAAGATCATGTGCAGATAGCTCTCCCACAGCCACGCATCTTGAAAAGACGCAACCTCCACGATTGGATTGGCGCCAATAGGATCGGACTCATTATGTAACAAACGAATCCGCAAACAGCGTCTGCGGCGAGAATTGGCCATTAGGTGTCGTTCCTGCAGTAGCCATACATTAGCCCCTCGCACCTTCCACATGGTGACAAGGCTGCAGGTTAGATCGCCCATCGGGCTGGTCTCTCGCAAGGTGCACTGTCGACGTCTTCTACCATCGAATTTGGATAGGGATGCATTCTAATGTGCATCCTTCGGGCAGCTTGAGTTTCATTGCCAATATCGAAGCATCTTACTCGGAGTGAAGAGCATTTATGGGTGAAACTTCAACGACCTCAACCGTCTTTTCGCAAAGGTCAAAAAGCTCGCACTTCACATGCATGAAGGAAGGTCCTAAGCCTCTCAGCTGATTCGATTTCTAACCAAAGGAGCGAGGATTCAACTTTGAGCCTTAGTGGAGGGAAAGTATTAGCGGGGGAAAATTGGATGGTCGTACCGGAATGCCCTTGAAGCGCAGTAGCAGTGGCGTTACGTAGCAGTCACTCTTGACTGGGTATGTGGATCAATTCGGCGATCCACAATCTCGCGGTTCGCCTGGTGAGAGTCGTCGCATGTCTCGGCATACCGCTAGCGGAGATCCCTCACCAAGCTGCCTATGCATTATCCATTGTTTACCTCATTCATTATCTTGTCATCGCTCATTCTGCATCAATAATTGCCAGCAGCCTACTAGGCACACTATACGCGACGAGCACAAGAGGGGAAGAAACGCATACAAAGGTTGTTAGGGTGTTCTGAAAGTACAACAGTACTGTGGTAGTGGCTTAGCGAAAAGGTCAACTCTTATGCAAGCCAGGCGGGGGTCTTACCAATAGAAAAGGAATCCTAATGCAAGGGGCCTCGACAACGTGGTCGATAGTGTGCAGGGGTCACGCATGGCCCGCATGGCGTTGTCGCATGTATCAATTATCTTAGCCTGAAACGTCGAAGCCTGGATCAGCGCTAGAATAAATGTAGCTAAAGCCGCTGACATAATAAACCGTATCTGAACTTCGCATGGCAAAATCACCAGTAAGCCTGCGCCATCTCGCGGAGAATTCATGGAGGTCATCGTACAACGAGACACAGCCCCTTCCGCCGTTGGGGGGCCATCTGTCCTCAAAGATGACCCGACTAAGTGCTGCCTCCACCGCAATGGGGCATTCGCCAGAAGAACACTGTCCGTTACGGCCCCACGCGAAGCAACCTCGTGTCAGCCACAAATTCCTCTGGCTGAGTCGACGTTGGCACCGTGGGCTTTGATATTTGGCCCTCAGGCGTTCCCTCGCGGCACGTTGGCCTCGAAGGCTGGTGGGGTTGGGGGCCGTTGACCAGGGCTGCTGATGATCTGGTCTATTACATGGCAACGCTGTCCAACGACTTCAGCTGACCACGAGAGGATGAAGCCCCGGATTCTGAGGTAAGAGCGTTTCGCTTTTCTGGGACCGTGCCTTCTATCGCTCTAATAGTACCGCAGTACGTCCCGCTAGCTGTTTTAAGTTCGCAGCCGTGCCGAACTTGAGGCCCCCTATCCTTAGCGCACCAAGTATTCACACTGCATCCGTGCGTCACCATGCTGGAATCATCCTTCCTTTCTCTCTTTGCCTCCCAATACCCTTGCCGGTACGGTCTTTTTCATTGAGTGTGGGCTCGACGCTGTAGGGAGTCAACTATGAACGCAGTTAGCATAGGTATGCAATGCCCCCTAAATATTTCAACGTCTACATGAATACGAGGTCATCAGACGTGCCGCTGGGCTAACCAATGCAGGAAGCGACGGATACCGATCGATCGGGTTGCTCGTACGAGGCTGAGCTGGGCTTCACAGCGCATGGAGGAAAATATACACACGAGAGGGTGCATTAGTGGTGCTGCATGACCCAATCCCACTCTAAGCTCCTACACGACCGCCTACAGGGCCAGTAATATTCGCTACCGCGAGAATGGGTGCGTCAGCCCTTCCCATCCACACGATGCTCCAATATCACCCTCCGATATTGCTCGAACGAGAGTCTTGGTGCTATGGGCAAAGCGAAAGACTTGACCCCGTAAGGTCTGGTAGCTACGCTATATCTCACCAAGCCGTTTCGTGATGCAGCTTTTCTCACCAACCTTTCCCAATGCGGTCCACGCGAGGGCGTCTACATGTTTGTTTGAAAGTCTGGACGGGCCGTTGGATCGGTAGACTCAAAAGCTGAAAATGAATTTAAGTCGCCAAACTCTCGTTGACCACAAAATGGTGGTGTGACCAAGGGATTCAAAACTCCAGACGAACCTTTTTCTTCGATGCAACTATCAGGTAGCTGACCGATTTTACATAAATAGGCCCTCACGCTTCTTCGAGATCGCTCTTTTCCTTCTCTTCAACATTCCTTTACTCGCTTATTTGCACTTCGCTCATTCCACAAATGTTAAGTATTGCACAAGCCTCGGATACACCATTCAGTTCGTCAGAAGTCGTTGAAGAAGACGTTGTGGTCATCGAGACCGTTGAAATAGTAGAGATCGTTGTCGAGATTGTCGACATAATCGTGCCCTCGAATCAAACACTGAATAATAATAAAAATAATGATACACACTCGCATCACCATCACCAAGCAGCTCACGGTCCAGGCCACAATCACTTCAATCAACCAGCTGCACCTAGCTCAAACCCACCTTTCAATCTAGGTCTAGCTCCAAACCCAGCTCCAGCTCCAGCTCCAGCTCCAAGTCCAGCTCCGAGCTCAAATCCACCTGATCGCTCAGATTCAGATTCAGATCCCGAGTCACACCCAGGCTCCAAACCCGGCCCAGATTACAGCTCAGATAAACCGTCAAGCTGGTCAGACTCTCTATCAAACAATCAGCCTGCCCTTGCAGCTTATTTGCCAGCACCGAACGGTCACGGTCCCTATATCAGCACAGGTTACTATCCTCAATCGGCGCCGTACCATTATTCAACAATGGCTGCCGCGGCTGTTGTCAACGGCATTCTTGCACTGAGTTCTCTGACACCTGCACTTCCCCAGTCTGCCACCAACGGTGAGTCATCTGTACTCGTCCATGTTCTGCTTCACTAATGTTATACCCTCAGGCGCCTCCGACTTGGGCCTGCTCACGACTCCCGCCACCCCTGACTTTTTGTCCAACAACGTATTTGCCTCCTCAGAGGATGTTGGAGCCTAAGCTGACTCATGTTTAGCCTCTTCCGAACGGCTTTCCGTGGGGCACCGACACTGTCAACAATACAAACCCTTACACGCAAGCCCCTAATTCTGGTAATCAATCTAGTTCTAGATTGAACCTAGTTCGTATCGTCTGACCTTTGCTGCAGGCGTTACCCGCAACTACCAATTCAACATTGCCCGTGGCTTCATCGCGCCTGATGGTGTTAACCGCAGCGCCTTACTCATCAACGGAGCATTCCCAGCACCAAAGATTGAAGTCAACTGGGGAGACACCATCTCTGCCACCGTTTGCAATAATATTGTCGGTCCCGAGGAAGGCACTGCTCTTCACTGGCACGGATTCTTACAGAAAGCGACACCCTGGTACGACGATGTACCCGCGGTTCAGCAATGCCCTATTGCTCCAGGGAAATGCATGACATATACTTATACCGCTGATCTCTACGGCACTTCCTGGTATCACTCTCACTACAGCGCTCAATACAATGCCGGTCTTGTCGGACGTAAGTCTTGGCATCACCAAAGCAGAAGTCTCGGCTAATGTTGCACAGCCGTGATCGTCCACGGCCCCAAGAATGTTCCATATGATATTGATGTTGGCGCGGTCCTTCTCACTGATTGGTACCACACTGACTATTATGATATCGTCAAGCAAGTCATGGAGACTCCGGGCGGTCCTCCTCCTTTCTCGGATAGCAACCTGATCAATGGAAAGATGAACTACAACTGCTCTCTGGTCACTAACGGACAAGCTTGCACACCCAACGCTGGTCTCGCCAAATTCAAGTTCACCTCAGGTAAGAAGCATCGTCTACGACTCATCAACGGCGGCTCTGAGGGCCTACAGCGCTTCAGCATCGACGGCCACAACATGACCGTTATGGCCAACGACTTCGTCCCAGTTCAGCCTTACGACACCAATGTGGTCACCCTCGGAATCGGGCAACGTACAGATGTGGTCGTGACCGCCAACCACCCATCTAACTCTACGTTCTGGATGCGCGCTGACCTTAGCCATACCTGCTCTCTCGCTAACCAGCCCCATGCGCTTGCCGCCGTTTATTACGAAAACGCCAACACGACCGCCGTACCCACGTCAAGAGCGACTGCCTACGATGACAGCAAATGCGGCAACGATCCTCTAACTGAAACTACGCCGTATTACCCCTTCCCTGCGACCTCTAATCCAGCTGTCACGCAAGACGTTGTCATCACCTTCGGTCCCAATAAGACCGGCAATGTACTTTTTTACATCAACGGCGAATCGTTCCGTGCTAATTACGACCATCCGGTCCTTCTCCTCGCAAACCAGGGCAACACGTCCTACCCCCAGGACCCTCAATGGAACGTCTACAACTTTGGCAACAACGCCTCCGTCCGCCTCATCGTGAAGAACGAATTCGGAGCTCCCCATCCCATGCATCTCCACGGGCACAACTTCAACGTCCTCGCCGAAGGTGTGGGAACGTGGGATGGAATCATCATCAATCAGCAGAACACTCAGCGTCGTGACGTGCAGATAGTGCAGGGGGGCAGCGCTACTGCCCCTGGGTATCTTGTCCTGCAATATGAGACCGACAATCCGGGCGTGTGGCCGTTCCATTGCCATATCGCGTGGCATGTCAGTGCGGGGCTGTATATCAACACTATCGAGCAAACTACCGCATTGAGCAAGAGGGTGTTTCCGGCGACGGTGGCGCAGACGTGTCGTGATTGGGCTGCTTATACCGGTCATAATGTTGTTGACGAGATTGATTCCGGTCTCAAGATCCGGGATCTCAGGCCCGAATGATAGTCTGGAACGCCACAACAGAGCAAGCACCACTGGGATCCAATTGCGCGGGGGTTTTTTACCTGGGAGCGAGTCTGCTTGGTTGGCTGCGGCTTTGGATTGCCATGGTATCTTTGGTTCTTTGGTTTGAGCGTCAATGTTGCGTTCGATCTTCCCTTCAAGTCACTCATTTATTATCGTTGGTATCTATGATATATAGACCTGTATTGTACGTCATCATATTCTGTACAACAGTAAAAGTAGTACGTTCTACCACATCGGGAAAGCCTTCTCTAAATCACTTTGATTGAATCGAAGGGTCTTCTAGATATAAGCAGTGCTTTGCGAGCCACAGTATCGTGATGGGCGTTGAGAGTGTCACGTGCACAGGTATTCCTTGGCGCCCGCAAGTCCGCGTGTGCCAAGCCTCGAACACGCCGTACTATGTAAACACCAACGCTCTCACTTTCAACAAGCCCTGACATCTCTCAAACTACAAACCCGCTCTACCAAATCACAAACCATCCACCACCCAAGACCATGCTCTCCCTCCCCCCCCTCTTCCCACACTCCGTACGCCCCCCCTCCCCCCCCAATTCACCCACCCACTGACCCCCTAGCCACACACCCTCTACCACCCCTCCCTCCACACCACCACCCCCTTATCCCCCTCCCCGACAACAAACCCCTCC
>JAABUK010008357.1_pt1 | contig 14558 bp, 27 predicted proteins | sample 5559141 | NCBI WGS metagenome assembly JAABUK01 (sample SAMN10711869, study PRJNA513367) | rock metagenome | isolation source: Antarctica rocks | place: Antarctica: Victoria Land, Pudding Butte nord | collected 2016-01-03
GATGTCCCAAAAACAGGTCGCCAGACCACAGACAGTCAAGACCTCAGTCCTCCAAGACGGGGCAGGCATGACAGCCCAGATGTAAGCCCTCAGAGGAAGCGAGGGCATGACCCCAGGCCTCAGCTCAGCAACGGGCAAGGCAGTGCAGATATCAGCCCTCCACGTAAGAAGGCTGACAGCACTCCTCATGATGATGTGGTCAGGCTGCAAAAGAGAAGCAGGCATGACAGTCCTGATGCAAGTCCTCCAAGGAAACAGCGCCATGACAGCTCTGATGCTAGCCCTCCAAGAAGAAACAGACAAGCCAGTCCTGACCTGGGCCCTCAGCAACGCATCAGACATGACAGTCCAGATGCACACCCTCCAAGGAAACAGCTTCAGGCCAGTCCTGATGCCAGCCCTCCAAGGAGGAAGAGACAGGCTAGTCCTGATCTTGCACGGCATGCACGTCATGACAACCCTGATGCAAGCCCTCCAAGAAGGAAGCGGCATGACAGCCCTGATGCCAGCCCGCCAAGAAATGCAGGTGAGTCCAGGGTATGGCTCAGACTTATTCAGGATTGAGATTGAATAAATTCTGCATTTACGCATTTATTCTGCAACCTTGGTACTGCATCAGCTGCTGGTGTTACAATGCGTTAGGTCTTGCAATGTGCACTCTGCAAGAGGTTCTGCAGGTTGTGCACAGATTTCTGCAAGGGTTTTGGTCGCCGACTTAACACTGCATGTTCCATTTCTGATAGTTCCTGGAGAGGGTTCTGCCTTGAGCTCTGCAATCAAGTCTGCATCAATTGCAGAAGTGTTACGGTCTGCGCCGTTCTTTGGGTGAGTCGTGCGTGTTCAGTATGTACTCTCTCAAGCACTGGTGTGGCAGCATGCTGAGTGCTGCCTGTTGCAACAAAGATCCTTTGCACTGTAGTGTGTCAGCAGCAGCAGCTTTTTCAGTTTCTGCACGCCCTGCTCATGCATTCATCACAAGTTGTTCCTGGTGTAGGGGGAGCAGGCAAGCAAGATATGTCGCCACCCAGGAAGCGCAGCAGAGCAGCCACTGCTGACATTGCCCCTGATGATCCTCGCCCTGATCACTCTGGTGCTTCCCGCAAGCCACGTTTCATGCCAGACGGCGGAAGAGCTGGCCAAGTCACTGGATCAGAGTTAGCTGCTGAGCTGAAGGCAAAGGCTCAGAGAGAAGCAAAGCAGTTTGCAGAGCTGGGTGTGCAGCTCACAGGGCGAGGAGCTGACACAGTAAGCACGCCCAGCTGCTCCAGGAGGGTTTTTGGGCAACATCCTGGCCTAAGTTGCCACATCGCTGAGCCTGTAGTCTGATGATGCACATTCACAGCAAGCATCCTTAGCAAGCATCCTTAGCAATGCAAGCAAATTCAAGCTCTGACTGACAGGGCATTTGACTACAGGTGTATCGAGATAAGACAGGCAAACGTGTCTCTCTTGAGGAGGTCAAAGCTCAACAAGAGGCCTCCAAGAAGCCTGTTGCAGAGACTCCTGAGTGGGGTGGGGGCATGGCACAAAAACGTGAAGCTGAGGAGAAGAGGCGCCAAATGCAAGCAGAAGCTGCCAAACCATTTGCCAGGCGAAGGTATGTTACATTGTCCATGTAACAGCTTCAATGCTTATGCATCCATCTAGCTGCATTGAAGCGTGCCACGATTGCCAGCCTTGGCTGCTGTTATGATTGGGGCCTGTACACAATACTTTGTTATTGTAATGCAAATACTTGATTCTGCCGTACCACAATGTGAGAATGTACTATGATGGTGCAGAGAGGATGTTGACGAGCATCTCAGACATCGCGAGCGATTTGGAGACCCCATGGCCTATTTGGTGAAAAGGCGTCCTGCTACAGAACCCTCCATCATTCCTGCGGCTTTGCAGAAACGCATGAAGAAAGCTGGCTTCATCATTCCTCAGGAAGTCCCAGCACACAGCTGGTTGAAACGCAATTTGGGACCTCCTGGGAACAGATACAGCATCAGGCCTGGTAGACATTGGGACGGTGTAGATCGCAGCACTGGCTTCGAGAAAGACATGTTTGCCATCATCAATGAGAGAAAGAACCGTTCACAAGAAGCGCACATGTGGTCTCAAGGGGATATGTAGGGGTGATGTAATCATGTATAAGCTGTGTAATACTGACAGAGAATATGCGTTGTTCATCATGCTAAAAGTCTGGATTTCTTCTTGCTGGTGCCGTAACTGTCACTTTCCCTGCGCCTGATGCAGCTGTCTCTGGTGACAGCTTGGGATCCGAAATTTTGAATAGTCCCCAACCATTGGCGACCAATGAGACTACTATCACGTCGGTTGTTTGTAATGTGTGCATTTTTAACATATTTGCCAGACCCACCGCTTGCCGCAAGGAGTTCAAATTTTCGGCGCAGTTAGCTACTTTTGTCTTGATTGTCGCCAGCTGGAGCACCAACCTTGACTGCAGGATTCGACGACTGTCCGGGGTAGATCGCAACATCGCTCAGGCGGCCAGCAGTGAATAATGGGTCGCGGGGGGCAGCGGCATGAGTTCCCGGTGCTCCTGCAACACATTCCAGGTGCGACGAGCAAGAGTTTGCGATGTTGGTCCGAGCAACAGTGTCAGAATGCTGTTTTTGAACAGATTGAGTGATCGCTTGCAGACTTCAGACAAGGGGGTGTCACCCTTAAGTATGTCAAGCGAGGCTACCATGTCCTGTGCACACACGCACTCACCTTGTTACTGCTTCCAGTGGCAGCGACGGTTCTGGTAAGCAACCTCAAAGAAGAGAAACAAAATATCTGTCCTTTCAAATTCTGAGCGGTTTCTTTGTTTTGTCTCAGTTGGAACTGGCAAATATGCTCAAAACAGGACAGCTGCAAGAGATGTGGGTTGTTGCCTCTCAGACCCACCTACAGTTTAACATGGTAAGAACTGCCACTACATTCTTCTGCTGCTGTATGTCTGTGCTTTGTAAGATGACTTTCCATCTGACGTTTACTGTACTTGCAGGTTGTGTTCATGGGCTGTTGCCTGTTGCTTGCAATCATGGCAGTCACTTATGTGCTTACACGTACAAAGCCTGTATATCTGATCAACTACCACTGCTATAAGCCTCCTGACAGGTCAGTGTAAGCATTGTCAGCCTGTTGCATAGTGCTGGTGGCAGCTCGTTGTGCATGTAGTATGTCTCCCATCACCATGTTCAGTCACAAGGATGAGCCTACGCCTACTGCTATCAGCCTATCAGAAGCAAGAGCTGACATGTTGCAAACTCGTTTGCAGCATGAAGGTCACTCGCCACGCTTTCATGGAGGGAACATATGGCTGTCAGGTGTGCAAATAACTTGGTGATCCCTGTCACCCAATCTCTCTTCTGTGCTTAATTGCAGCTTGAAGATGTCGCGTGAAAGATTTACAAATCTGTCTATCAAGTCACAGGTACACCTCCACTAGCAACCTCTTGCTATCAACACTTCCAACCTCTGTTACCACCAACTTCCACACTTCTCGTGCAAACATTTGGCCAGCAATTAGCTGGGCCACAGCCTTGATTTTTGTCTTCATTGACTCTGCCAGTGTCTTTGAGACCAGGCCAGGTCGTGGTTGATGTGTGTCGCCATGGCTGCAGATGTTCAATGAGCAGAGTCTTCAGTTCCAGGAAAAGATCATGGAGCGCTCAGGGCTTGGAGATGAAACATACCTGCCTGAGGGTATGCATGTTTTGGCAGTCTGGATATGTTTTGCACTGCCGTGTCTCATGGACAACTGTCAGTACCACAAGTTTTGTCAGCAGTCTGTCATCTTTACCACTGGTCTTTGTCAGCAATACGCTTTCAGCACCACAAGTATGTATCAAGAGTTTGCCTTCTGTACCACTCGCATTGGCTATCATCTATCCCATGTGCTGCCCATGTGTCTAGTACATACAATGAGCGACTGTAAATAGCAATTAACATTACAACCTCTGGGTCTGCAGCTGTTCAGCAAATACCTCCTCAGATCTCCATGGCAGCAGCTAGGGAAGAAGCAGAGATGGTTCTCTTTGACAGTGTCCGCAACGTACTTGAAGAGGCCAAACTCAAACCTGGCCAGGTTGGTCTTCACAGCTGTGTCTCTGTTGGGCAATTCATCTCATCCTTACTATTCTCATATATGATGAGGGGTCTGTGCGTCAGGCCAGGTCTGTCATTTGCATGAAGTGTGGCTGCTAGCTAGGTCAGCAGTCACAACAACATGTGCAGTCCTCCGTCTGTGATTGCTTTACAGCTGACATAGCCTCGTGCAACTCTGACAGCATCTTTCACTTATGCAGAATTTGTTGTTACGGGCTGATCAAATGTTCAAACAAATGTGGCTGATACATCAATGTTTGAGATGAGCTGTTGTTTATGCTGCATGACTTCAGACGTTAGCCTGACAAGATCAGTTGTTGGGTGCAGGTTGACATCTTGGTGGTCAACTGCAGCCTGTTCAACCCCACGCCCTCGTTGTCTGCAATGATCATCAATCACTTCAAGATGCGCTCCAACATTGTGTCATACAACCTGGCTGGCATGGGCTGCTCAGCAGGCGTCATTGCTGTCAATCTGGCTAAGGAGCTCTTGCAGGCCAGTCTTCATATAGATGTTCTCTCATTGCTTCTGCTTGCTTGCACGGTGTGTGTACGCATTCTTGTTTAATCTTGATAGGCCAATTGGGCATGGCATCCCCCAATGGTTGCTGGTAGGAATAGCAATCCTGCTGAGGCTAAGGCCCTAACCCTTGAGGGGGCATCAGCTCCTGTCTGCACGCAAGCATTTGCTGGCTGGCTTGCATGCATATCCATGCACAGTTTGCGCTGCACTATGCTGCCAGACTTCAGCTGCTGCACAATTGCTGGAGTTTTTTACTTTGTGGTGAGAAAGGCAGCGCTATGAAGACAAAAGTGAAATTATCAGTGTTGTGTGAGTGCAGGTATACCCTGGCAGTAGGGCTTTGGTTGTGAGTACCGAGAATATCACGCAGAACTGGTACTTTGGCAATGAGCGGTCCATGCTCATCCCAAATTGCTTGTTCAGGGTTGGTGGTGCTGCCCTGCTTCTGTCCAACAAGTACGCCTTCTCTTATTTTACTGCAGCGTATGCTGAGTATGTTGCCCAGCTTATTGTTTAACCCATGCTGATGCAAAATTTGCAGCCAAGCAGCAGCTCAGTGCATATCTGAGCTTGATGCAAGAACACCCGCCATTCTTTGCTGATACATGCATTTCCTGTGCCTGACTTGATGGCTCTTTTTACTCACACGGCTGCTGTTTAGCTTGTTGTGCTGACCTTGCTTTCCTTGGCTGATATAGGCGCAAGGACTACTGGCGAGCCAAGTATGAGCTGCTGCATGTTGTGCGTACCCACATGGGGGCCAACGATCAAAGGTGTGTGTGTGTGTGTGCATTGTACATCATGCTGAGCTGGGCATGCTCAAGATTTGTGTCTCAGCACTGACTATCCAAACTCTGCATTGCTTGTCTCTGTGTGACGCATGAATCTGAACCTTTGCAGAGCACAGCTCACGCAAAATGTTGTTTTGCATACTGCAGTGCATAGCTCATTGCAAACATCATTTTCCACGTGAACAGATGCTGGCTTGGGACCCGTTTCAAAGGTGCAGGCATGTCTGTGTCCAAAAGCTTGAATACTGCAGCTACATTACCTTGCAGGTACGGTTGCGTGTACCAGAGGGAGGACACTAAGGGTCGGGTGGGAGTGCACCTGTCCAAGGAGCTCATGGCCATTGCTGGTCACGCCCTCAAGGCCAACATCACCACCCTGGGACCTCTGGTGCTGCCTATCTCTGAGCAACTCATCTTCTTCGGCAACCTGGTTGCTCGCAAGGTATGTGGTGTTGTTTTTTTGGGGAGTTGTGGTATGGTGAATATTGTGTGTTGTGAATCAGATCCGTTTTGCCTTTCATTCAAGGATGTAACATTATACTCAGGAGACAGCGCTGAATTCTGTGCAGTGATGGCATTCAGCGGCCTTTGATGTTGGTCAGACCTGTAAGCATAGCATGTCCTGTGACGGCATAACATGTCTCATGAATACCTGGCGTGTTTTGTGTTTTTACACTAGCGTGCTGCTGCAGGTGTTCAAGATGAAGATCAAGGGGTACATCCCTGACTTCAAGCTGGCTTTTGAGCACTTCTGCATTCACACTGGAGGAAGGGGTGTGATTGAGGAGATTGAGAAGCAGCTGCAGCTGGCGCCTGACAATGTGCAGCCTTCCAAGGACACCCTCTTCCGCTACGGGAACACCTCCTCCTCATCCATCTGGTCAGTTCTTGCTGCTCTCACTGCAGTCATGGCTACATGTTGGCGCCTCACCATGGACTGCAACACTGTCAATGTCTCACAGCTTGCAAATCAAGATGTACACAGGCAAAAACATGCTTTTGTGCTGTCAATACGTGTTGAAAACTCTCCAACATGTTAATGTGATTCTGATATGAATGGTCGAAATCTCAAAGAATGTTGTTGACATCATCACTCCTGCCAGGAACATGACTTTTTTGTTTATGTATTGTTGTATGTATTATGTCAGACACGTCAAAGATGTGAGCAAGATTTGTGGTTGATAGCTGTTTGAATGTATGTGATTTGCATGCTGCAAGCCCAGATTGCAATGCCTTTGATGTCTCACAGCTTGTCTTTTGCTGTGTGCATTTGCTTTGCAAGCACTGAGACCCTTGATACTGTTGGATTCCTTGATACAGTGCCAGTTTCCAGCAGTGACTGCTATGCAATCAGATTGCTGAGCTACCAATAGCTTGAGCCTGAACTGCTGCTCATAAGTTGGCTTGCTGCATGGTCAAGACCCTGATTCTAACAGAGTTGCTTGGTGCAGGTATGTGCTGTCCAACATTGAGTCCAAGCGCGGCATCGGGAAGGGAGACAGGATCTGGCAGATTGCATTTGGCAGTGGGTTCAAGTGCAACAGTGCAGTGTGGCGGTCAATGAGGAACAACAACCAGCAGCACGCTGCCTGGGATGACACTCCCAAGCCTGTGGAGCCTTGAGAAGAAATGTGACATGTTTAAACAAGCATTGATGTGCAGCTGCGTCATCATGACTTTGTGTTGTGTGACAAGCGCAGATAAAGCAAAACAGGTGTGGCAAAGTAGTCTATGTCAAACATGGCAAGTTGAGAGAACTGAGAGACTGTTCGTACTGTGTGTGTTAGCAGCTTACCTCTGGTGTCACGTTGCAAGCTGGCCAGAGGTTGAGCGCTCATTCATCTCCCATTGTCCAAAGATGTGCTCTTTGTATGTATTGTAGTCTTGAATTGTCTACTGCAAAGCACTCTTTATCTGTCTGCTGATCAATGTATATTTTTTGGAACTGGTGCAATTATCTCTGTCTGTTAATGCTGGCTGGAACCCTGTCAATGACGCTGGTGCTGTCTTGGCGTTTTGATGTAGATCAGACGTTAAGGTTTGTGTACTGAGATTCTCATGCCTGCTTGATGCCTGAAGGCCTTCTGAAGTGAGTGCACCAGGAGCTGTTTGAGCACAAGATGTTGTTTACTGCACTTTGCTGTGACCGAAAGCGCTGCAAAGTGCGGTGCAGGCCTGCAACGGCAATGGCTTGCAAGTAACATAAGATGTTCATCTAATTAGACATTTTTGGTCTGCTACTACGCGCTCAACGTGAGGCAAATTCGCACTGCGGTCGACATGCATGTCTTCCGATCAAAAAGTTTGCGTATCGAAACCTCTAGCGGCACGGCGTACTGGCTAAGCTGATCATTGCGTTGAATATATTCGGGGTGATCATCTGCAATTTCGCGCCCGGCTTGCCAGCATTGGACTGGATAAACGGGGTAGTTGTCAACAGGCTGATCTGCGGCATGCACGACTTTGTCCCGTGAGCGTCGACGCGCCTCAGGCATCACAATCCACACTAAAGAACTTGTCTGTCGGTCATGCATTCCCTTGGGTTGTGTTTGCTTTCTGCAGCAGCCGCAGGCACACTGCTTGTTACCGCTGCAGCGCAGACGGAGCTGCCGAACGTGACATACGCTGGGTACGTACCCACAAATAAGAACGATGGCAGCGAGCTCTTCTACGCGTACTACGAGGCCCAACAAACCGACAATCGTGCAGCCCCTGTCCCTGTGCTGCTGTGGCTTCAGGTTTGACCTAACAGGCCCTGACTGAGAGCTTGACATATTCAACCATGTCTGATCATGCGTGTGCCATGCTCAACAGGGAGGCCCAGGCTGTGCCAGCATGTTTGGCAATCTATACGAACTTGGCCCTGCTTGGGTGAACGAGAGCTTGCAGCTAATACACAACCCAGGTACGGTGTGCCTGCTGGTGCAGTCAACTGCATGCAGTGGAAGCAAAGAATTGCACAGCGCATGGCAAACAAAACGCTGTGTGATTCATGGCAACTGCAGCCCATTGTCATTTGAACCTCCACTTTGTACATGACAGGAGCCTGGAACCGCCGCTTTGGCCTGCTTTTCATTGACCAGCCAGTTGGAAGTGGCTTCAGCATAGCAGGTAATGCATGCATATGTGGCCTTGTTACTTCATCTTTGTCTGCCTTGTGTTGCTGATCAACAACACCTGTGTTGGTCTTATCCTGGACTTGTGATCATGCAGGTTCTTTAGGAATACCATCAGATGAGACACAGATTGCTACTGATCTGTATGCTGGACTGCAAAATTTCTTTGCGCTTTATAAAGATCTGCAAAATAGACCGCTGTTCATCACAGGAGAGAGCTATGCTGGCAAATATGTGCCAGCTTTAGGTATGCTGCTTGGTAGCTGTGCCATTGCACGCGACACATCCATTTCCTATTTTCCATACTTGTGTTCCATCTCAGTCATGCATTTCATGCAGCGTCATCATTTGCCTGAGATGAACAGGCTGAGAAGAGTTTCATGCAGTTGTGAAAACAACCTGGACAAGTGTGCCGTTGGGATTTAACAATGCACGCATGTGCTGTTGAGCAAACACTTGGAGGCTTACTGCTGCACATCATAGCTCCTGACAATGCTAGACACAGCCATGATGCCATCCATTTGACAGCGTCAAGCATTGTGCTTGCATGCATACATTGCTCTTGGGCTGCAACTCATCCAAACCTGCAATCTGCACAGCCAGCATGCATGACAGCAGCCTCTGTTCAGTAACTGCTGTGCTCGTGTTTAGTCTGTCAACAAATCGGCTACAAGGGAGTGTGTTGCAGTCTCTCTTTCATAACAACATCCGCCATGCACATGCAGCAATGCTGGTCTCCAGCACAGAGTGACACAAATTTGCTTCAGGTATGCACCAACACTAGTGCATATACAGTCCACAGGGCATTGCCTGTCCACATGTCATTAAGGTCCTCAGGTCATTACCATGTACGGTCTGCAGGGCATTACATACTGCAGCTGGAGCATATGCACAAGCCTGAGCAGCCTGCACAGCCCCAGCTGGTGGAAACCCAAGAAGTGCCCACCCAGATGCTGCAGCTGGGCCCCCCTCCCTTCAAACTGGCAGGTCTGGCAATTGGCAATGGTCTGACAGACCCCAAGCTGCAGGTGATGCTACTGCCATGACAAGATGATGCTTGTGCTTCCCTTGACAAACAAAATAAATCTGATCAATATCACAACAGAAACACCAAAAAAAGGTATTATAAATGAACAAAAGTGTGGTATCTTTGTACGTTGCTTTCATTGCTATTGCTGATGTGCAGTGACCACACTCAGGCCAGCCTGCTGCCATTGTTTGCGTGCAGCTATTGCTCAGTGGCTTGACATCAATGGCAAATTTGCGCTAAGTTGACTACCTTCCTGACCACAATATCACCATGGTGCGTGTAATGATGAAAACGACCTTTGCGCCTTCCAGCTCATGATGAGCTAGGTATGCGTAGGGCGACTCTTGTCTCTCCAGAGCAGTCTTGCCTGAGCATCTCAATGCGGTATATTGACACGACAGCTTTGACACAGTGTGTGTGTGTGTGTGTTCATGTGAGCCGTAGCTCCTTTACCTCTGGCTGAGCAGCATTGATGTAAAAGCCCATGTGTGCAGGTGTTGACGCATGCAGACACATGTTACTATATGTCCATCATTGACCAGCATGAGCAGCTGCATGCCATGAAGCTACAGCTGCAAGTGGCAGGCATGATTTCTGCAGGTGTGCCCTGGCTGCAAGCATGCTTGAATTTGCTGCATCTTTGTCACACACATGTACAAGGCGGAGCGCATCAAGGCGCACATCTATCCAGCTGCGTTCAAGCAACACTGCTGTTGTATGGCCTGTGTTCATGCTTGTGACATCAGGAAAAGCTGAATATCACACAGTCATTGCAATCAACTCCTGTCATGCACTGCATAGCACCTCAGGTCAAAACAGCTTTTGCTATTGTCGCTGCCACAGTTGGTAGCAGCTAGTTTCACTGACATCAAGTATAACCGTTTAGGTGAGTGGAAGGAAGCAAGTAGGCAGCGGGAGCTGCTGCTAGCATACCTGCAGCAGCAAAGTGGTGTTGGCACTCTGCTTGACACCCGAAGAACCAGAGACTACGATGCTGACTCGCTTGTGGACAAGTACCTTAACTTGAAAGAAGTCCAGGTACCTTTTCAACAGCTGCATTTGATGTTACATGCACCCAGCTTGCACAGTTCATGAGCCAACCTGGTGGCATTGTGCAGTGACATGAGGCTTGGCTGCTGCTGCCATGTATGGTATTGCCAAGCCATACCAGTCAGCGCACTTTGCAATCTGCCTGTGCTACGTCCTTCATCCTGTGTTTTGGATGTCGCCCAGAGAAGTGTGTCAGTATACTAGGATGCAATTTGGCCATATCAGCAGACTGTTTGAATTGCGCTTCAAGCCTTGCCAAATACTTGGCATTCACTAGCACTGCACAGCAAGCATCATCGATGGTGGCGCATGGCGTCTCAAATGGCTGCTTGTCCCTTGTACTGATTGTGCAATGCTGTGGGCTCAGCAGTGTGGACCCCCTGCTGTCAACGGCATTAGTCGGAAGCCCTCTCATGCAAGTTTCACAGCTGGCCTGCTGTGTGGTGCAGGAAGCGCTGAACGTGAAGCCCAACACAACCTTTGTGGGGTGCTCAGACAAGGTGGCAGCAGTGCTGGGCCCTGATGTCATGAAGAGCGTGAAATCTCTCATTCCTGACTTGCTGGCTGCTCTGCCTGTGCTACTGTATCAAGGTTAGTCAGTCATTCTGTCAGCATTCTGTCCAATCTGTGACATCAGTGCGGGGTCCAAACATCATGAGAAGCCTGAAAGCAATCATTCTTGACTTGATGGCTGCTCTGCCTGTGCTGCTGTATCAAGGTCAGTCAGTCTCTCTTCACATTGTCATCAGGAGCATGAAAGCAGTCATTCTTGACGTGGTGGCTACTTGGACTGTGCTGCTGTGTCAAGGCTGGTCAGTGTGTCAGTCACTCTGTGGCCTACATCAAGCCTGCTGGATGCCTGTGCTTCACCTGGGCAATGCATGCATCCGCAACACTACTCAAGCTTGTATGTTCCTTGGCATAAGGCAGCGTGATGGCTGTGCGGATGCAGGGAACACATTCGTGTCAACCTGCAGTGCATGAGGGGCTGTCTTTGATAAAAAAGACTGCTCACATTTGCCAGACTGACAAGCTAAGAAAAAAGAATAAACAGCGAAGAATAGACTTTCAGCAATACCAGCAGGTGGCACATAGGTGTTCTGCAGCTTCTTAGCAGTAGTCATCTGTCAATTTGACTTTTTGTCTGGATTGCACCTGCAGGCCAATTTGATGCGCAAGATGGCCCCGGCAGTGTTGAAGCGTGGACCACCAATCTAGACTGGCCCGGCAAGTCAGACTTCTTCCGTGCTAAGCGTCACATCTGGCGTTGGGGTCAGGATTCAAGCAAGTTCTTGCAGGATGGTGATGCAGACTGGGACTCGGGAACAGGAGGTCTCCATAAGTCTGATCTGTCTGACTCCCAGCTTGCCAGCAATATGCAGCTGCAACTGCCGAAGCATACTGCTGCCACAAGTGACAGTGATGGCAGAGTGCAGCCAGTTGTTGGTTTCTGGAAACATCACAAGTCGTTGACAACAGTGGTGCTCAAGGATGCCGGGCATATGGTTCCAAGAGATCAGCCGATGGTGACTCAGAATATGGTTGAGAGCTGGGTGCAGCACTGTGTGGATCACTGGTGGAACAGCAGCCAGACAAGGTCGTCCATATAGTCTGACTCCACCATGCATGAGTTATATTTGGATGGCCTTTGCGGGTTGAACATGGAGGATGGGTGACAGACCAGTTGCCAATGATGTTCACCCGCTGAGAGTAAGGCTGTAGCAGCAACTACGTCAATGGTTGACTGCGCAGGAAGACGGCTGTGTAGCAGCACGCTCAGGGGGCGTGTTGTTGTGTTTGTGGCGCTCCCAAAAACATGATTGTGGTCTTGAAAGGCTTGAACATTGGTGGTTCATAACAGAAGCGGTCTTTCAACTTACATACACTACTCACTAAGTCAACATTCACTACCTATTGAGTCATGACCAATTGATCAAAAGGCCAACATTGATCAAAAGGCCAATATCACAGACCAGCTATTCCCAGATCATCTAGATTCCACTCACCCAGGACCTTATCTAGTGTCAGAATGAATAAGAAAAACCTGCCTTTGTTTGTAAAAAGTTTTCTGTTTTTATTTTGTATTCACACATCCAAATCTTCAGCCACTCAGGGACAAGTACCACACCAACTCTCATATCAATTCACCCTGCTTCTTTTATGCACGAAAGGGTCACATGAAAGTCTACCAACTTGTTTTGTAGACATTATAAACACGTAGTATTGATGTTCTGACCAGGATACTGACGACTCTAAAATATAAATTGGCTGAAGATGTAATTCCTCCTCATCAAGTTGGTTGATCATTGCACACTTGATCAAACCATTCAGCTTGTCCCAACAGCGTCGTCGCGACCTGCCCAGTTTGAGCTCGGGTTGTTGGTTGTCCACAGCTCTTATCAAGCATCGATGTAACATTCCAATATGCTCTCAGCTAGGCTACACTAACCAGTGGTCGATGTCGCAATAGACTGATAGGTCAAGTTGGCACTTCAGCCCGCTGAAGTTCCCTTTAATAGCCATTCGCGCTGCAGCTATGGTCTGCAGCTATCATGCGCCTATAAATATGCTGTTCAGCTGTCTCTTGTCTTGAAGAGTTGAAAATATAGGCATGGCTCAGGATCAACAGCAGATTACAGACGCACTGTACCTTGGTAACCTTGATCCTAAAGTTAACAAGCATATACTGTATGACATATGTATACAGGTCAGCAAGGAAAATGCATATGCTGTCCTTGTGCACAACAAGCTGTGCATGTGTTAACAAGTAGATGTATACTGTTTGGACGCAGGCAGGACCTGTGGCTTCCGTCAATATTCCAGAGTCAAAGGACGACAACAGACCTCGATTTGGCTTCTGCCATTACCAGTCTGTGGTGAGTCGCATCAGTGACATTCCTGACAATTTTGTCATCTTTCACAGCAGTCGTGAAAGCCACAGCCTGCTGAATGGCCTCTGCAGGAGTCTGCTAAATATGCTCACAGCCTCTTTCAAAACACAGTGATGTTGTATGGCCGAACTATGCGGGTTGACTACTCCCCACAGGGCAATCCTGAAGCAAAGTCAATTTCTTACGTCACAGCCAAGGGTGATTCACCAAAAGCAGCAGCTCCCTTGGGTGCAGTTGCTGCTGCAGGAGGTGGTTTTATGCTGAAACGCAAAAATCGTAATATAGATATGACGCTACCAGCCCCAATTCAGCCATAGAGACTTGTCTTCAATTCAACTGCATGCCCATGCCTTGCTCAAATAAGTCAGATCTTGCTACAATATTGACTTAATGGGCTGTCGAAGCAGTTTTTTTAAATGTGCAATACTGCCAAAATTTGCTGCCATGCTCCAGCATGCTGGGCGGCAACAGTTGTAGAAAGCACAGACAAACAATGAGCAATGTGCGCATGGGGCTAAGAGTACCAGTAGAAGTGTTTTGTCACTGTCAAGGTATTCATTCCTGGCATCACTTGCTCTTGCGGAAAGGGCAGTACCAAATCAAGCTTGCGTGTGGTTTCCCGATCGATATACCTCGACACAGATCAAGCAGCTGAGCGGAAGAGTCGCCAATGCCGTGAAAGCTATCATGCAGATAGATGAGTTTCGGAGGATACTAGCACTGGCCCCTTCCATCTCGCTGACTCAGCTCATTTATTTCGTGAATGCCTCTGGGAATCTGAACTCTGGCTGCGAGCGGTAAGCGCTGAGTTTGTCACAAGACAGTGCTGCAAAACCTTTGCAGGCTTTCTTGGTGCCGGGGAGAATTGCTTGTCAGAAGTAGTCAGTCAAAATGGCTCACGGAGGTCCTGTTGACCGTGAAGAATGTGTATATATGGCTAAGCTGGCTGAACAAGCCGAGCGGTATGATGAGATGGTGGAAGAGATGAAAAAGGTTGCACAGATGGTGCACGACCAGGAGCTGTCTGTGGAGGAGCGCAACCTGCTCTCAGTTGCCT
>JAABUK010008358.1_pt1 | contig 14558 bp, 21 predicted proteins | sample 5559141 | NCBI WGS metagenome assembly JAABUK01 (sample SAMN10711869, study PRJNA513367) | rock metagenome | isolation source: Antarctica rocks | place: Antarctica: Victoria Land, Pudding Butte nord | collected 2016-01-03
GGGGAAACGGACAGCAGTGCGCAGACATCAATGAATGCTTGGAGGGGACCGCTGGGTGTGACCACACGTGCATCAATGAACTAGGCTCATACCACTGTGAATGTGATGAGGGCTTCAATCTGGTGAGCTGATTCAAGACTGTGTTCTTGAGCACCTCAAAGAATACAACAACACTACAGTGCTAGCTGCTAATTGCCTCCTGAATGCTGGTGCAGAATTGCTGCATTAAACAGGATAATGTAGCAGCCTATTGCTCTGAACTTTGCTACAAGCACTGCCAGATTGCAAACTGATGCACAACAACGTTATGTGTCTGTCATTGACAGTTTGGTGGACAAGGCAGTCCAGGCTTCTGCTACCCCAAGGATATGTGCGGCAAGGACAATGGTGGTTGCGAGGGTCCATGCTACAGTGCAAACGGCACCTCAGTCTGCTCTTGTGGGTAAGCATAGCAAAGACAGCACATTGCTTGTGCACAGGGATGTCTGTCCTGTTTGGCAACATGTTAGCAGGCGGCTGTCAGTTGACACCTACATTCAGTGGCCTAACTGCATTTGCTGACATTTGCCAGGGCTGTTTTGGCAACCTGCCAGCGAGTGGCTGTCAAGTGACAGCTACATTCAGTCTTTTTTCCTTGCATAGCAAATGCAGTTGGTGATATTTGCCAGGGCTGGTTTGGCAACATGCTAGCGGGTGGCTGTCAAGTGACAGCTACATTCAGTCTCTTTTCCTTGCATAGCAAATGTATTTGCTGATCTTTGCAGGGCTGGACTGAGATTGGCAGACAATGGCAAGACGTGTGTCGACATTGACGAATGTGCTGAGCAACTTGCTGACTGCACTCAGCAGTGCATTAACAAGGACCCTCGCAAGTCTGGTGTGCCCTATTCATGTTCATGTGATTTGGGCTTCTCACTCAACCTTGAAGACAGACACCAATGTGTGAAGACGGTAGGCTCAACACTGCCTGTAATGTCCTGAGTTTGTTGTGTTCGTCACTCAAGCTTCCGGAACTGAAGTTGCAAGATCCACACTGGCCCTATTTTAGCAGAAACAATCAGCAACTTCATGAGCTGTGATGGCACGTGTTGTTGTCATGGGCATTGTGACTGATTCAGCTTCAACGTTAGTGCAATGTTACTGCAATGTGCAGAGTGAGTTCCTCAGCCAGATGGGCGTCTCTTTGAAGGCTGCAAGCTGGTGGTCCCTTGCTGCCGCTAGTGGAGCTGCTGCTGTCTTAGCCATCCTTGCAGGCTATGCCATTCAGAGGTTCAGGATCAGACAGGAGATGCATGAAGAGATTCATGAGATCATGTGAGCGATGCATACATTGGTTTCCTTACGTAATTACAATGTCTACAACATATATGCTTGTGCCCAGACTTGCTTTTGTTGTGCTAAAGATATCTTTGATGTTGCTTTGCGTAACAAACCTGGCAGGGCTGCTGCCTGCCACTTCTGCATTGCTAAGGCAGATGCGCTTTTGCAGGCGTCAATACATGCCCTTGGATTCAGCAGAAGATGCAAATGTCTCAGAGACCTATAAGATCGCTTCCTTCAAGCCAGCCAGCTTATCACCCAACAGAGAGACCTTTGTTGGCCGGGGCGAAGATGAGGCTTGAAAATTGGCATAAAGCATGTTATCTAGAATAATTTTGCCTGTCAAGCAACAGCTGGTCAAGTACCAGCTGCAGCACCAAAATCTCAGATTGGTGCAAAGCACAGCAGTCCTATCCATCATATTTGTTATGAAATCTAGTTCAAGTGTCATCTTGACAATGATGGGAAGTTCAATACAGGCATTAGATGACAGCCTGGACCTGCGCGGAAACAACATGTACAATAGTGCTTGCTATTTGAACCCTGTGCAGACAACAACCACTGCCCATTGCGTCTGGGCATGCGATTGTACTTGGCAGCCATAGCACTGCCCATTGAGTCTCTTCATGATGTGGCCAGAACTTCTGCTGATGCAGATGGCAGATGTGATTATATTCAGTTTGACATGTCTTTGAAATGGCAAACGTCTAGTAGCTTGCATAAACTAGGCTTTTGTTGTAGACGAGTCTGAAAAAATCCGCTCAGGGAGCTCCTCTGTTGCCTTGCGCTTGTTGCCAGGCACAAGTCCACCATAGCCTGCACATGAGACAGACAAGAAACCATCATGCATGACCTCATCATAGTATTACTCAAGCATAACGTCATCAGCAAAGCTGTTTTGGTACGCAAGCCAGGCAGGGGTGTTAGGAGACACTATTATTGTCACCTTTGAACACACTGTATGGTCGCTCAGAACTGCTAACCAGGCTTGTCTCTAGATCAAATATCTGTATGCAGGCAGTCGAAGCAGCTCAGGTTAACACGCCAGTGTCACAACTAAGATTGTTTCACAGGTCACAGATCATAGTGCACCTGCTTTTCTACAGCATTGAGCTGCTGCTGCAACTTAGTCTTTTTAGCAGATGGTCCTGCAATGGCCTGTGTACATACAAATTTGTCTTCTATAGTTGGTGCAGCTGTTGCTGCATCAGGAGCAGGACTATCTTCAGCTTCAGGAGAGCTGTGTTTCGCGGAATCGCTTTGCTTGCTGTCAGATGGTTTGTCGGCAACGCTTTGCAAAGCCTCTTTCGATTTAGGCTTTGTTTTCACCATTTGCAAGGACCGACTGCGCGCAAGCAAACCATGCGAAATTTGAATGATCGCTAGGCTGCTCAGCGAGCGGAACCCGCGTCGACACTATGATCAAAATGGGTGATGCTGCCTATCTTGAGCCAGGTTGCTGCAGCGCATTTGATTGACGCCCAAGCCTGTGAGGAGCATGTACAAACGCCACATGCTATGTAATCAACAGGCAGCCCTTCAAATCAATGACGGAGGGAGGGGGTGGGCCAACAGGCCCAAGCTGATCTTTGTCTCAGGGAATCAGGGCTGCCATTGCAGTAAGGTAACATCATGACTAGCCGCCAAAACGATTGTGTTGAATTGGCTTATGCCACAATCACATCTGCGGTATTTATTGTACAACTGCTGCAGCTGCACATTCAACAGCTGAAGGCATTGAGCGCTGCACCTGCTTTAGTCAAACATAAGTGTGACTGGACAAGAATTTATACAACTGCATAGAAGAACACTGCCCGCTCGGCACTAGCTGGCTCTACAAGTAAGACCCATCTATAGCTTTCCACTAATCTCAAGGGAGCAGGCACAAACATAGCAGCTGCCGCATTCTGCAGACTTTCCATGATTGCTTTGCGTACTGCTCCTGCTCCCACGCTCTTACCCACTGGTATAAAGACTGAGGCATACATCTGGCCATTGGACTCCACATCAATTTGGTAGTAGTCATCCATGCATGTAGCTCCTTGCTCATCAAGGACTTGCTTGCGGCATTCGCCGGTGATGCCATTGCACCTTAGGCTAATGCAATGATCTTCATGCTCAAACAGCTTCATCTGTAAAGCAATGATCAATGTGACCGAGACGCAAAGCTGACGTGATGCAGGAATAATGCACTTGGCATATATGTACATGCCTGGGCAGGCAAGCTTGTAGCTACCATGAGATACAATATGCATATGAGTGTAACAAACTGAACAGCAAACACTTGTGTGCTGAGTTCATGTGCTCAGGCACAGCTAGTTGGGGTCCATTAAAACCACACAATGGTCCTTTGAGTAGGCTACTTGCAACTGCCAACTGGCATGCTGCTCTTTTGGGTGAGCAAAGCAGTCAGTGAAGCACTGCAATAATTCACTGAATGCTTTGCTCACTCAAAAGAACAGCATGCCATGTTCAATGTGCAGCTTCATGTCACATTTGCAATTCAAAGACAGTTCTCACAGGCGTAACAAACTCAAAACCCATCTGATGCCTCAGGATGCACCAGCCACACAGAATGCACCATAATGCACCACGCAACTTGTTAATATATGTGTGGGAGCAATGGTCACACCAAAAAAATGTAATGTTGACTCACATGAGCCATGCCATGTAGCATCAGATCCATATCCCACATAGCACACAATTCTCTGATCTTCTGCCGCTGCTCCTGGTCTGCCACAGGTGCAAAGGTGGATATCTCTCTCAGCTGAGCTTTGGTCAGTGCAGTTGCTAAACAGCATTCCAGATCACCAGTGGGATCCAGAACAATGTCAGTGCCAGGCTCTTGTATCACTGCAACAGTCACATGATGTACAATCAATGTCAAGGAACAAGACAGGCTGAGATTGTCCATGGCGAGCTTGAGTTGAAGCTGGTATGGACTCGGAAAAGTTGGCAGTGGTATGTGTGCCATGCAAAATGCAGGATGGGTTTGCAGCAAAGAGTCAAAAGGGCGGTCAAGCAATCAGCAGGCCAGTGCCAGGTCAGCATGGGAGGTTGTCAATCGAGGGTTGACCTCACAAGTGAGCTCGCAAATGCTGTATGGCAAAACGCCAACAGGAGCATGTGCAAGAGCCTTGCATCACACCTGGTATTGTGGTGTCCAGAAAGCCAAGCTTGTGTGTCAAACCCTGCCGCCAATCAGCCCTGAAGGGTGCAAACAGCTTTTTGCAGACGACGCTTTTTGCAGATGGCGCTTTTTGCAGACAACGCTTTTTGCAGGTACGCGTTTAGCTGGAAGCAATCTTGCTTTCTTTTGCTCTAGTGTGAAGGCAGCAGAGTCGGGCAGTTTGTGTACAATTTTGGAGAGGGTTACTTACCCTATCTTGCTCCCATAAGCTGTGCCATCCACCCAGCCATCACCCAAATGGGCAACTTCCCAAGCCGGCATAACTTCACACAGGGACAGCATGTTCTGCTTCACATCTTGTCTTGTTGCAAGGCGGTAGTGCGGGTCAAAAGGGGTTGAAAGTTGTTGAAGACACAACACTCTGGAGGGTATTAGGATGCCAACTTGATTGGCCAGAACCTCTCTTTTGTCTGGCCTGTGCATGCATACACGTGCGCTTTGCCTTATTGCCAGATTCAGTGCAAAGAAACTGCTATGCAAAATTCTGCTAGCATAGAAGTGTTCATGAGTGACCGGTCCACGGTCAGGTTCTGTTGGAAAGCATACAGAGTGTGGGTACAAATTGCAGATATGCACATACAATGGACAGACTGGCCACATGCTGTGAGTCATGCAGTGCAGATTGGCTGAGCTGCGTGATCATGCAGATTACCCTGTGAGACATTGCAGATAACCACTGTCCACCCAACCGTCTTCCAAGTAGGCAACCTCGCCTGAGGGAACTACTTCCCACAGGAATTGCTTATACATGGCAACATCATGCCTTGTTGCCAGACGATAATTTGGAGGCAAGGCTTGTGTTCTTGGGTGAAGCACAAAGTGTGTGGCCTGTGAGAGTACACCTAGCTTGTGTCCCAATCTGTCACGAGTTTCTGACCTGCAACCAAAGGAGGTGGCGTAGTTGGACAGTCTTTCATTTGATAACGGAGAGCAGACGTCCATGAACGGCATACGGATCGATTCAAAACTCATGGCGGCTGATTGCATGATATTGTGAGTCCTTCTCAGGCTTGGAGCAGTCAGGTAGCAGCATCAAGCACAAGATTTGTCGGGGATGGGCCGAAAGCAAAAACATACTAGTACTTGTGTTTATTCTTGCACCTTACCCGGTGTTGCCGCCATAACAACAACCGTCAACCCATCCATCCGTCAGACAGGCAATTTCCCAAGCTGGCATTGCCTCCCATAGGAAAGCTTTGAATGTTGTAACGTCTTGTCGAGTTGCGATGCGGTAATCGTCTGGCAGAGGCTCTGCCAAAGGACGCAAAGTGAAACGCGGCCTGCTGATGAGGGTGGGCATGTTTGCCTACATGCCTTCTTCTACACAACATCATTCATCCTGTAGCACGACGCCGGAACATCATCATCACACAATCAAGGCCTGCTTCCGTTGACTTCGCTACCAAGCCGGCTTCAAATTTGCAAAGGAATGACTAAGTGCAAGAGCTGAAGTTTTAGTGCGTTGTGCCGTGCGAAATAAGTTCATTATAGGCATTACTGTCAAACTTTGCGCTTTACACTTCAATATGCAGAAGTGTTCGACGCCTCCTGAGATGAATCACCATCTATAAGTCTGCAAGCGTTGGTTGATCTGCGGAAAACCGATCCTCATGAGCGACCTTCTGCGCGCTGATACGCTGAAGGCATGCAACAAACTGGTTCTCAGCACTCGGAGCGCACACGCTAAGGTACACGCGCGTTTTCAACAGGCCTGTTGCAAAGCACGGCAGGACACACCTGTTGCTCAGTGGGCTCACTTGTTTCTTCAGGAGAAGTGGAAGTTAGCAACAGCTCACTGTGAAGAACTGCTCGATGTGCTGCGTCCTGTAGCACAAAAGTATGACCTGTCAGCAGATCTGCCCAGTGACCTCAGAGCTTTGTGTTGGGAAGCTGGTGAAACAGCTTACCTGCAGGTAAGGCAATTTTGTCATTTCACGTCTGCTGCATTGAGGCCGTCACTGTGTGCAACAGCATCTTGATAGTCTTCTTGGCATGCAGGCACTTGCATTGTGTCAGCACGGCAAGGAAGATCTTGCAGACACAATTTTGACCAGGCTCAACTGCACACACAGGCTAGCACCAGCTGTACTGATGCTAAACGCACAAGTCGTGCCAGCAACCGCTTCTGCCAAATCACTTGATGCGTTTCTGCCATGCGTCATCAGGGATGCTGTATCTGGTGCGCCCTTGAACACTCATTGTTGCTTGAGTCCACACTTGCTGCTGGGTATCATGAGAAAGCCATCAGCTTGTCATCACTCCTGCTGTAGTGGTGTGCCATGCTTGTGATGCAGAGGCACTGTTCAAGCAGTTGAGGTCAGGCCTGAGTGCAACAGCTTCCTTTTGGACAGACCATCAGTACTTTGAGCCAGAGACACCATTCTTCTCTTACTTCTACCAACTGGTGGGGTCTTTCTTTTCTTGCCATGCAGTAACCTGACAGCCCTTGCCTGATTATGGTGACAATGTCATTGCACCCATGCTTGCATCACAATGTTGTCACTACATGATGTCATTGTGACACCATTCAGCGATGACATTTTGGCTGCAAGCAAATGCTGAATGCATCACTGTCAAGTGGTCACGACCACAGTTTGTTCCTACATGCATTGCACATACCTTTTTTTGACACTCAGCTGGCTGTTGACACGGCCTAAATTGTACTCAGGGGTTGGAGTTCAGTATTCCTCAGGATCTCTGAGGTTTTGAGTCTAAACTTTTGACAGGATTCGATCCACACTGCAGGCTGAAGTGCATATGCTTCCCTGCAGGACTCAGTCCCTAGGACCATCATAGATGCAGCTATTCAAGAGCTACATTCCTTGTTGTTGGGCTCTGCTTATGGCCCCTGCATGACAGGGGTGACCTCAGCTGAGTGGTGGGCCCACTGCAGGTCATCCTCTCACCACATTCATCATTCTGTCAGGGTTCACAATTATAATTATTACTTTTATTATTGTTATTATTATTATTATTATTATTCTTATTCAGGGAGCCAGATGAGCCCCATCAGCTGCACTTTGACTTGAGGGAGGCAGCCCTGAGGCAAGGCCTGCACCACTACCACCTCCAACATCCGGTAAGCCCAGCACCTTTTTTATTGTTATTCATCAATATTTATTTATTTTATCATTGTAACTATTGTTACTATTATTATAAATATATTATATGTTACTTATTATTATTGTTATGTATCATCAAAAGGCCTATTGTACAAGGCATACCCCGATGGTTGCCAGCAAGTCCTGCTAAGGCTAAGGCCCTACCCCGTAAGGGGGCATTTGCTCTTGTGACTTGCACCTTCTGCAAGCTGACCTGATGAAATGGAATAACACTCAAATCCGGCATGACATGGGTGGTGTTTCAGCAAGGGCTGCAGCAGTTGGTGGCCAGTTCACACCAGCAGTGAAGAGAATGATGGCAGCCAAACTCATTTCTGCGAAGCAGAGGGGACTTTCTGCTTGCACTTGTAGCAGTTGTTTGCTCTGCGTCTAAGCCACAGACTGTGCATCATCTGCTTCACATCATCACAAGCATATTAGGCTACAAATCTCTTGGCAGTATCACTGATTGTTGGCAGTACCACTGATGCGTCATCAACAGGGGCGGTACTTGAGTCCTATCAAAAAGGGATTTTTAAGGGTATATATTATATTAATACTAATATAGTATTAATCTTTCTTCAGGGTACACATGTGGGCCGCTTGCCTCACAACATGTGAACAACATGTGATCGGGAAAATTTCACGAAGTCTTGAGTCATTGTAAAACTCCAGCCTCACACAATATCAAGTTGTGTGTCTGTGTGCTGAAGGTGCAAGGTAGGGTACCCTGGTTGTATAGGGTGCTGTCTCAAGAAATTTCTGCCACCCATAAAGGACAATTCTTGCCAGCGTTTCTACCTGTTTGTAATGACATATGGGCCATGCTAATGACGTATGCTTCCAGCAGCTTTGTATTTCCTCCAGCGTTGCGATCAAGTCCGTGTCTCACAACATCTCTCCATGTTTGCAGTTGGTCAGCTCTGTGCTGTTTCTGACAGAGTCAGGGGGCCCCACCCTTGTCTTGGATCAGGACCCCCAGGGGCCGTTGGCTGCAAGGGGCTGGCTGGTGCAGCCCTGCCCCAATCAGCTTCTGGCATTCAAAGGCAACCTGCTGCATGGCGTCATTCCTGGTAGGCGTTGTCTGCAAAAAGAAAAGAAAAGAGAAAAGAAAAGACTGCGCCTTTCGGCGTCAATTTAATGAGAAGCCAAGTATTATACCGGGCTGCCCAGAAGCATTGTCTGATACCTGCCATATGCATATCTCCTGTGCCCTCTAGAAATATTGTGTCTGTCCATTCAGCCTTGTAGACAGCTTTCTATGTAGTCACTCTGGTAGGCAGAATGCATTCATGTCTCCCAGGAATGCAGAGTCATCATTCAGATTCAGTACGTGCTTACACCAGCAGTCTCAATTGCAACATGGGGTTGTGTGTGACACTCTCATGATCTGAAGCACGTGATCGGAAGCATGATGATCTGCAGCATGAGATCTGAAGCATGAATCTGAAGCATGTGCAATTTGTACAACCTGTAAACATTTGATGTGCTGTGTTGCTGCTAGGGCACCCCAATGCCAGCACAGCAGACGGATCAGCCCAACAGCAGCTTTCTGGCGGGAAGCGCATTACCCTCATAGTGGCTTGGTGGGGTCCTGACATGAGGGCTGAACCAGGTGCCCCTGGCCAAGGGCCGTGCCGAACTGCCCCGTCCTGTCTCAAGGCTGCTGACAACCCGACACATCCTGATGTTGCACCATCATATTCATTGACACAATCACCCTCTGTGTCTCAAACAGATACGCAGTCATCTCAGCAGCAAACAGCATCGGTCTCACAGTCTCAGATAGACTCACAAGCTGACTCAGAGTCATGCTCAGGCTCAGATGCAGACTCAAACTCAGAACTGCGTTCACATGCATCTTCAGAGGCGATCCCAAAGCCGTCAGGCTGCCATTGGCTGCATCAGTGCCAGCTGACTTCTCAGCAGCTACAACACAGCCGCCAGCAACTGCAACACCCACTTTCAAATGGCATCTCAGGCAGACAAGTGACAGCCAGCCAGCATCAGCCTCAAATGCCATGTCAGGCTCAAGCCTCATCTTCAGGTCACCACAATGATCACAACAGCTTTCAGGATAGTCCAGATCACTTGCATGACGAGGATTTTGCTCACAGAAACCGCGGCAGGATGAGTCATGGTGATGTGAGGTCTACAGACTGTACGGATCTGCGCGAGTTGTCACAGCATCATCCTGTCACTCTGTCGCCTGTGTGGTTACCAGTTGGCAGCTTGCAGCAGCAGGACCAGCAGCAGCCTGATGCAAAGCGACCTAAGCTGAATGACAGACAGGACGAACAGCAGCAGCAGCAGCAGCAACAGCAGCTGCCTGTGCCTCCTTTGAGGTTCTTCATCCAAAGTGCTCGTGAGTTCGCCTCAGTGTACCTGCCAGGCGGGGCATTGCAACAGCACTGTGAATGAGACCGCAAATGCTGCCTTGGCGCAAAGCAGCAGAGTCTGTATGCAAACTGGGCAAGCTGTGCACTTCTGCTGCAGGTAAGCAGTGTTCTGGCATCAGGTTTTGATAAGATGTTGAATCATGCATGATGGTATGCTGTTTTTGAATTAGATGCAGGCAAAGCTGATGCTTACTATGCTCTACCTGCATCTCGCGCTGTTGTCATGTGCTATATGTCACAGATGTTGTGCCAAGTTCTGGCGTTTATCCATGGCTAGTGCTGCTGGGAACAGGTTCTACGCGTGTTCAAGTCATGTTAAAATGTGTTGCAGGTCATGGTCCGTATCATTGCCCCCCTGAAACAGTTTTGGACTGAGCTGCAGGCTATGGTGCAAATGCGGTGGTTGTCTTTGGAGGCAGCTGAGCTAGCTCAGCAGCGCTGCTGGACCGGAAAACATTTAATAATGCTGGGCTGCTAAGATTTTTGGATCCATGCTTCCTTTCCTTTGCTCGACAAGGGCAGGGACTGTGCACCTTGCACAGGAAGCGTGCAGGCATTCAACATCAATTTGATCTGCATCAGTGATCTGTGCACTATGGAAGCAGCGATCTCATCTGATGACAGTTCTTGCGTTATCAGATAAGATTCCCATATGCCTTTTGCTACCTCTAGGGTAGGCTTCTCCCCCTACCGCATGATACGAACACTTATAGCTTTCAAATTTGCCATTAGCATGTCCAACGACCTAGTACTGCTGCCAGACACCATGAGTTCCAAGCTGTTCTCACATAAGCATGTTAAAATGTTGTCCATGCTTTGACGCTGAGGAAGACCAAACGAATGCTGATGCCAGTGATAAACGTTGTGCTCAATGTGTGCGCTGAATAGTTCTGCAGCTGTCAGCAGTGATGCTAGTCAATGTTTTGTGCAGATAGACTCCAACGGTTGGTCAGGCCTCTGATCAGATCTATATGTCAGCAAATCCTTGGGCACCAAGCACTTGATCAAGCTTGAATATTTTTGATTTCAGGATTGTTGCAGCTTCTTTCTGACTCTCTCTATGGCTATACCACACAGATTCTGTCCCCACTGGTCTCTATGCTGTGCTGCATCAACAGCTGAAAATCCAATGCCCCATAGCTTGTCTTCTGAAGATGCCTCAACCAGGGGCCTGTTGCCAGTCTCAAGCAAGAGCTCTTTCAACTTGTCATGTTGTGAGAACTTCAGAAAATTGCCTTCAAAGACAATCTGTTCGTGATGTATTGTCCACTTCTCTTTGTCAAAGCCTGTCACCCTCCTACCTGCTGCTTTTGCCTCAGCAGGAGTATGCAAAGACAGTATGTCTTGGGCAACTGACTTGTCACCAAAAAGCAAGGCTTTATGATACATCATGTAATGCTCAACTGTCGAGAACGAGTTCCCCTCGGCGTCCAGCATCGTTGCTGAATACCAGTGAGAGAGCCCACCATAAGGGGTGTCCTCAGGCATCCAGAAGTATGCGGCATCTATGTTATCAGTGGTGCTCATGTGCAATTTAGGCGTATTGAAAGCCGTCCGAGCAAGAAGAAGCAAGCGCTTCGGCCGCAACGTTATGATACTGAGAGGAGCCACTTGTATGTAGGGTGATCCTGTTACGTGATTGCTTTGTACCAGCAGCTCTGCAGATGCCACCGAAGGCACCAAGCAGTTCACTGCCACAGCATGCTGCTGCCGATCAGTATAAGTCAAAGCTTGAGCTAGTTATATCTTTGCAGGGGCCTTTTGAGGCGGGGGGAGGGGGGGTGGGGGGGTCAGGGACCAGGGGATTGCCACCAGAATTGCACTGTATTGCGCGCCCATACTTGTGAGACCGGCGTAAGTGCAGAGCGTGTACCGTGTGGCAACAGAAACGTTGTACAGTTCTGCAACATGGGTTCTGACGAAAGCGCAGACACCGGTGCTGAAGTGAAACCAGACATCGCTGGTGATCAGACACAACAGACTTCCCATATCACGCTGCAATTTACCTCTCAGGTCAGCACACCAAGATATAAACTTGTTGTTTGAGATTCAAAAAGCCTGAGGTTGCTGCTCTGCCTCCCATAGGAACGAGACATGGTTCCTATCAAAGTGAAGAGATCCACACCGTTTGAAAAGATGTTTGTGGCTTATCGCAGCAGGTTCCATCTTGCGGAGCAAGACATCAGATTTGTTGTGAACGGCACACGTGTGAAGCCATTTCAAACGCCACAAGGGGTGACTGTATGTCCATGATCGCTGCGCCAAACAGCATAGCCAACTCGCCAGCCTATCCAGCTTGATTAGTGTTGTCTGTTGCAGCATGAGATGGAGGATGGAGATGCAGTGGAGGCGTTGCTGCTGCCATACATATTTTTTAACAGCAGTCTGCCCCATATCGTTTCAAAACATCTAGATCTGCAGATATCTTAAGCATTCACCGACCCATCTAGATTTGCAAACATCTCAGGCATGTCATCTCAAAGTCCTGCAGCTGGGTGTAGCAGTAGTCCGAGTGTGGCTATATAGTGGGCCATTGCATTACACTGGCAGAGGTAACCGCCACAATAGGCTGAGCACATCAAACAGGATGATTCAGCTGTGATTCTTCCATAGGCAACGGTACCATAGGCAAAGAGATGTTGTACACATACGCATATGACAGTATGCTGTCATGACTAATCAGGCCTGATTGTGAGCACTGTAAACGAGTCATGGTGCAGGAAAAATAGCCCACATTCTGTCCATAAGCTGCAAGCACACCTTGCCAAATGCTGAGCAGCAGTGCTTTGTGGAGGTGGTCAAAGTTGAGCTGGAGGTGGTGTGTTTGTACATAGACTGTCTCGATTCGTCTAGTCTCGATTCTGTCACAGTTGTAGCTATAGCTACATGATACAGCATCTTGTCTGGCTTCTGATGCGTTTTTTGTTCATGCTGCTGTTGAGCTCGTCTTGAGGATGATTGATGACTTGAGCTGTAATCACCTTCGCTGCGTTGCTGATGTCAGGTGAAGTGAGAACGACATCAGCTATGTCTGCCACAATGCGGTAGAATGCTGTAGCCACATTGTCTCCTGTCTTGGCTGAAACAAAAAAGCTGCACAAACGAGCATCAGGCATATTGCCATGTCAACAATGGTATTAGGATTCAGTTGCATCATACCACTTTTGCTCACCTGTGCATCTTGTGCAAGTCAGCAAACTCAGTATGCTGTGCTGGATGTACTGTGCGCATATGAGTCAAGTCTGCTTTGTTTGCAAGGATAGCAAGGTATGGCATGTCTGCCTGTGTGTACACTTTCAAAACCAATGACATCCAATCCTCCAGATCTTGGAAGCTCTGATCATCAGGGGGCAGAGCTGAGTTTCATTAGTTGTCATATCATGACATCCAGCGCCAAGGCTGTGAACATGTATATCAGCCTTAGTGCCGGCACTGACCTGAAAGTTAGTTATGTCATAAGTTAGGAGGATTGCATGTGCTCCATAAATATACTTAGACACCATCTTGCTGGCTATGGTCTGCCCTCCAATGTCCCATAACTGCAGATTTTTCAGGTTTAGAAAAGTTACAGACGATGCTAGACAGCTCACATGAGTATGTATGAAAACTTCAACCTGCAACACACAGAAGGCAGTGCAGCATCATGACTAGCTTCCCAAAAAGTGGTGTATACAATCTGCCAGCTTCACCTGGACAGCAACATGCTTGTCGCCAGGCAGCGTCAATTGTCTGAGAAAGAAGTCTACTCCAATAGTTTGCTTGTAGCTGCATAAGGCTATGCCTCAACGAAAGGCATAGCCATAGCTAGGGCACAGCACTCGAGCAGATAGTTGCAGTGATTTGAAAAGTTATCTTGCTACCTCCTTGAAAACCTGTCCTCGGAAAATCTCAAGCTAAGACTGGTTTTGCCAACCGCGCCATCGCCGAGAATCACCAGTTTGTACTGCAGAAACTCGTGTTCATCTTCACTGTCTGAAGTAGAGGGCTGACTAACCATCTCGTTCAGGACTCTAGAGTCACAAGCACCACCTCCAGTACAGCGTGCAACGTCTGCCACATGCAAGCACGCTGTCTTGAACACTCGTGAAGCCGTTTTTGCGGCACTTCCGAGGAAGAAGATCGGCCCAAACCCTTCTTTGGTGAGGAAAGCCCTATCATCCTCAGCAGCTGGATAAGGGGAGGAAGCCATCTTCGACTCAACAACGTTGAAATTGCACTTCATCGTCGCACGCCGACCTATCCGACGAGCTATTGACCCTGTGTTATAGCCCACATCAGACTGCATTCATCGCAGGTAGGTAGCAGCATCCTGGTGCCGTATTGCGCTCATGACACGCGTCCCACTGGCTTCGTCAGCACCCATGACTCGATTGCACTCTGATTTGCAGGATCACAGCACCTTGGATGGCGCTGTGACGTAGCGGGTGTCAGTACCGTCATATGGCAGCAGAGGTCAAAGCTGAACCAGCCTCATTTTCGCCTGCTGCTTCAGAGGCTGAAAAGGTACCTGTAAAGCAAGAGCCAACAACATCTGGATCAGCTCAACCA
>JAABUK010008359.1_pt1 | contig 14558 bp, 16 predicted proteins | sample 5559141 | NCBI WGS metagenome assembly JAABUK01 (sample SAMN10711869, study PRJNA513367) | rock metagenome | isolation source: Antarctica rocks | place: Antarctica: Victoria Land, Pudding Butte nord | collected 2016-01-03
CTGCCTCCCCCAGCCCCATCACCACCACAGCTGCCACCCCTTCACCCACTACAGCTGCTTCTCCTCTCTACACCACTGGCACTCTTGTTCCCTCTCCAACTAGCAGCCCAGTCACTGTGGCCAGCCCAATTGCTACTTCCCCTGCTAGTCCAGTCACAGTGAGCAGTCCTACCACAGCTGCCAGTCCAGTCACTAGCAGCAGCCCTAGTGCGAGCAAGAGCCCTGCTGCCACCCCTGGCCCCACTAACATCCTGAATGGCTACGTGGGCAAGCCGACAGAAAGCCCCTCACCAGTGGCATCTCCAACCACTGTGTCCAGCCCTGTGCCCTCACCTTCTCCAACCACAGTTGCAAGTGAGTGGCTTGCCCTGGATGGAAACCCAGTTGCTGGTGTCAATCCAGTGCTACTGGCCTGTCATATGTGTACTGTTTGGGTGTCACATTGACTCTGATGTTTGCACTGCAATGGCTGACTGCAGTCTCGGGACTTTGCTGCACATCAGATAGGCTTTGTTGGTTGTGCGTAGTGGCTGTGCTCATTGGAACTGACCAACCCATGGCTCACTGCTTGCCTGCCTTCATGCATGCATTGATTGCATCACTGCATGTGCTATCATACCCTGTGAAGCACACAAGCAAGGTTGGCCAAGTCCTGTGGTGACACTTGTTGTACATTTCTTGCAGGTGGCTTGCCCAGCAGCAATGACACCTTCAGCATCTCGCAGACTACAGGCACCAGTCCCAGTGCTGCTGCTCCAGGCACATCAGCCACTGAAGTGCCGGTGTCAACTGCTACTGCAGTCACTGGTGGAGGGGTACCTTCACCTGCTGTTGCAGACCTACCTGCTGGCGTCACCCAGCAGACCTGCCAGCAGTTCCAGTCTGCCTGTGTCTCTTCTGACAGCACTGCAGCGCCATTTGAGTTCACTGTGACTCTAACATGCAATGTTAGCAGCAGCTCTCAGGTATGCTCTTTCAACATGGCAAAATAGCAAAGATTTCGAAGTGGTGTCTGCTCTACCATGTCCATGACAGCAATGTAGCAGTAGCCCGGCTGCACTGACAGGGCCTGTCCTTCCTGCCCAATTCCTCCAATCTCACTGAAACATGACCATTGTCTTCTTGGAAGTGTGACCACAAGTTTTGGCTGGCTAAAGCAGTACATTGTATGTCCCTCTCTCTCCCTGTATGGTGTTGTGAATGGCTCTTCAGGCGAAGCTCATCCAATGGCTATGTCAACCAATTTCACATTGACGCTGCATCAGCCATCAGCAAGCTAATTTACTCTGCAGGTGACCTACAACTCCAGCCTGGTGTACACAGAGGGCGCCTCCACAGGTTGGGCAGCAGTGGTGCCAGCCACAGGCACCCTCACTCTGGACCAGGCTGCTAGCTTCACCATTGAGATCACCCCTTCAAAGGCTGACACCGGTTACAGCACAGTCTACCTGGCTCTCATGCAGACCTATGCATCAGATGCTGCTGCACAGACTCTCATGGGCACTGTCCAGATCAGCTACTTCAACTTTGGTACCACCAGTGTCAACTTCACTAGCATTGTTCCCAGTGGAGATGGCACTGCCAATGTCAGTGCTACTGTTGGGGTGGACTTCACAGCACCTTCAGGCTTCTCGGTCCCAATGTCTGGGGCTATCACCACAGATGCGTCCAATGTGTCCACAGCTTGTGCCGCTGCTGCACCCAGCTCCATTGTTGGCTCTACATCCATGTACACGTGTGAAGCCTCTGTGCCCATCAAGGTGGGTCCTGCCTCCCCTACCAGATGCTGGGAGTCTGCTTTGTATGCTGCTTTGCTCATTCACAATATGTGTCAATTCAAGTCGTCGTGTCACCTGTCACCCACATAATCACTTGTCATGACCACTACCTAAGACACTGTTGTGCTTGACTGATAACTGACTTCATGCTTTTAGGTCTGTCCTTGCCTGACATAGACCACTACTTCCAAGGCTGCCTCTCAGTCTGCTTGGATCTACCTTCTGATCAAAATGCTTGCTTCAGCTGAAACAGCAGTAGTTGCGCTTGGTAGTCCTGTTGCGCAAAAACTTTGATCTGAAAATGACTGTGTGACTATGCAGGATGCGTATGAGTGCCTGCAGACCTCCTTTGCCTTTGACGCCAACTTCTCAGCAGCTCTGCCTGCCAGTCCCCAGTGTGGTGCCTTCTCAGCGACAGGCAACACCACCTATTGCCAACAGCCAGTCTGCCAGATCTACTCTGTGGACATGGCCTTCTGCGGGCAGGAGGGCCTGGTGACTGACCAGTCACAGGCTCTCTTGGTCATGGTGTGCACACAGGAGGTCAATGTCTGCCTGGACTGCTTCACGGTAACCATACTTGCTCTTGCACAGTCATGCTGTGTTACATCACTTGGTACAAGCCAGTCTATGCATTGCCTGCCCTTGCTAGACGATCTGCCTTTGCTGATGCAGTCTGGATCTGGTGCAGACTGTGTTGCTTGCATTTGTGTCTGAGCCTGTCTGCAACATGTGTGTGCCAAGTGTTTTGTTAATACTTGTTCAGCGACTTTTCGCCATCCTGACAGGTGCTGCTTGTATCTGGGCCTGTCTGTGGCACATGAAATATTGATATGTGGTGACTTGCACTTCAGGTGACTGGCCCCGGCAATGCCACTGTGCAGTACTTCAACTATGCACAGAACTCTACTAGCTCCTACCAGTTGCTGGTGCAATGGGATGACGCTTACAGAGGCAACGTCACTGTGGACCTGCAGACCAACAGGTGGGTACAGCTTCCTGCTAGTATGCACATTGGACATCAACCACCTGTATTGGTGCTGTTATCAGTTGTCATGTAATTCAAGTTTTGAAACGTAGTTTACCTGACTGTCTGTTGCTCCCTGACCTGCTCACTGCTCATGCATGTGATGAACTTGATCAAGACTGGCCGCTTGCAGAGACGAGAGCTACTGCAACCTGGACCTGACCGACCCAGTGTGTGGATATAACACAGTTGCCCCTGTTGATGCCCTCAGCTTCACAGTGCAAGACAATGTACAGGTCAAGGCGGTGGCATACAAGATTCTGTATGACTGTGATGGCGGGCAGTGCTCGTACACCTCCTAGGTCCTCGAAGGCTTGTGAGATGTGACACGCATGATATGTGTCAGAATAAACTTTTGCTCAAGATATAGCTGATTTTCCTTCTGCCCAACAAATGTCGAAGTCCTTTTAATATGCCCAATAAAGCACAGTGTATATGTGCTGTGTGCACAGATGTTGGCTCTGATTGTCTTGCTCTGTAGAGTTGCACCGTTGAGTTGCAGCATGATACAGAACGCTGGCAATTATTCTTATTGTGTTGAATATCAAGTGACTCTTACAATAACGACAATGCAATAACAGTGAAGCATCAAGACTGTACTTAAAATCAGTCCTTGATGTGCATTATTTGGTTGTAATAGCTTTGACTCCCTTACTCATGCTGATATGATTGTAAGACAATGTTGCCTGCGCCATGCAGAACATGACCTGACTTGCTTGACATTGCTCTTGCAGCAAAGCAATGCTAAATCTGTTCTGCTCACTGGTAGGATAGACTGCCAGGTCCTATATGTTGTGTTGATCAAAAGGTACAGGCCGTGCTGGCTATCGCTTGAGAGAGACACTACCTGTTACAGCAGAGAGCAGACAGAGGCTCTGCCCAATATGGTTGTTTGTTCAACTGTGCAGAGTCATGGAACATGTTTGTGTCTGAGTATCAGCATGTGTATACTGTGCACATCATCTGCCAATCTCAGCACTCAATACTGTGACACTTACAAATACCATGTAGTTTACTTCTTGATCAGGCACTTTGAGATTTTCATGTCATCATGTTGCCGTTATTGCTTCAAGCCAATATCTGGTTTGCAAACCAAAATCTTCCTTGCACATCAGCAGGCAGACTATGTGCGTAATGCAGCGCCAGTGCTACCAGGTAAGACAAGAACAAAGGGGGGCCCAAGGGGGAGGGCCCCGGGGCTGTGCTACATCAGCGATCTGCATCTTTTAGCAACGGTGTCACATATTGTACACACATGATACTGTCCTGCCGGTGTTTTCTGGAAAGTTTGCAAATGCCTAGCCTAGCGTGCAACACTGCAACTGTACTCTGAGCTGTGCTGCAGTCAATCAGGCAAAAATATATCTACCAGCGACATTCAAATGCAGCAACAGCGGACAGGGGGCAGAGCTGAGGGTGCCCTAGGGTGCCGGCGGTTAGGTCAGCAGAGTCCGACAGCTGCACTGTCAACGAATTCAAGTTGGAATTGACAAACATGCTCACCTGCCAGCGTTGATCAGGTCTCAAGGCACTTTTCGGCTCACACCTTCATTGCCACTGGACATATCCTATCTGGTCTTGGATGACGAGCGAAGTTGACGACGATCAGTCTATCGACCTAGAGGCAAGCATAAGCGCAGACGAGGTTCATACTTGAATCAACGTGGCTAATCTGACAACTCACTACTGGCGCAGTGGAACTTTGGGTTTGTGCAGACACCTGCAGACTCTACAAGCTTGTTGAGACACCAATTCCGGAGCAAAGTTGGTGGCAGACCAGTGAGCGCAACAGCTCCATTCCTTTGCAGATTCTGTGTTGGATTTGGCTGCAACAATACTACATGGAGAATGCCTTGTGCAGGCTTGGTTGGACCCGGTGCACCTGCCTGCCCCTGAGCACTTGATCTGCAACAAAAGCAGAGAACCGCTCAATTTCCTCCTGCAGGTACAGTACAACTTGTTGTTGCAGCAGCAAACATGCTTTGATCCTAACACATTTTGCCTCTGCATACTTCGACTCAAATCACAGTGTCAGTAGCATTTCAAAAACAGACCATGGAGTTTGTGCAGCTAACTTCAGGTGTACGCCCCTCCACCACAGGAAAGCCCAGAGGCATTTCATAGGGTCATATTCCTGTTTGTATCACAACAGGTGAAGCTGTGCACATCAACAGCATTGCGTGCACATTTCGCTGCTGTTAAAAAGTGTCAGCAGGGCCATCGCAAGGACACCGCCCAAAACCTGTCAAAACTGTTTGCAAATCAGTGTACTTTTGGATTTATGCATGCTAATTTTGATCGTTGAATGTGTTACCCACTATGTGCATGCGCTAGGTGGAACTAGCTGCAACCTGTTACAAGTCTGTTGTGGTGCTTTGCCTTGGTTCACTTCCACCTGTAGCCCGAGGAAGCAAGATTTGGTCCCACATTCGACCCAGTTGCTGACATGCCAATGTTGCATGTCAGGGGTCTCAGCTGGCACTTCCAGGCGCTGTAAAAGCCTTTCGGTGTCAGTTGCCCAGGAGTAACCCATACTACAGCCCTGAGCCCCCCACCTCCAAACAAAGACTCCCTCCACCTCTGCAGGTTGCAATTCTGTGCTTGTCTCCTCTGCAGCTGCACATGGCACTGCCCTGTGTTGTGTGACACATGTCCAGCATCTGAGAAGCTGAAAGTTACCAATGCATTCAGTTCTGATGCTATTGCTCACAGAGCGCCAGTGCCAATCCCAGTCATGTGCATGCCAGTCCCAGTCATGTGCATGCTAGTTCCAGTCATGTGCATGCTAATTCCAGTCATGTGCACGCCACTCCCAGTCATGTGCACGCCACTCCCAGTCATGTGCATGCCAATCCCAGTCATCAAGCCGTTCCTCTGCTGCCTCCCCACAATCACATTCCCAAAGGCAAATGAAGCCACGCTGACACCCTGCCAACATGCTTGCTGCGCACAGGCAGGCCAGGTTGCGCAAGTAGCCAGCATTGATCCATGGCAAGTTGTGCAGCATGAAGCAGCGCTTGCTGCAGGGGAGACAGGTGCAACCCTCTCAGCAGACCCCCCGACAGGGGTACAGCTATATAAGGAGCTGGAGATGATTGTGGAGCCCGAGTCGCAAGGCAGCACTGCTGGTTCTGACGAAGAATCACATGTGCAGCAGTGAGTATACACTACAGTTAGGCATATTTCTTGTCCTTGTGTTACACTGTCTGTGTGTGCACTGGGATATCTTAGCCCAGTAAGACCGATTCACAGACGCATTGCTGCAGCATGCTTGTACCAGCAACACAAGCTGGAGGGAGCAAATCATTGAGTCATACCTACATCATCAGAGATGTGACCTGCTGCATGCAGCATGGGCAAACACAACTTGTTAGATGGCTGATGTGGTGTGCCCTGTCAGGGTTGTGATCTGCTGCATGCAGCAGGGGCAAACACGAATTTTTAGATGGCTTATGTGTTGTGCCCTCTAGGCATGCCCCCCTCAGACCCTTGTTGCACAATGCAGAAGTTCTGCCAGCGCCTGCCAACACAAATACAGGGCTGTTGCACAACAAGTGATGAGTGCAACTGCCTGCGGCATCGAGCATGGGCTATCTGTGTGTATCCTGCGTCTGATCGTATGTGCGTGGTGTGCTCAGGCTGATGAGGGAATATGAGAGCACGCGAGCCACTGAGGGTGAATTGACAGAGCAGGATATGCCATCAGAGTTGCTGGCTGATGTAGAAGCCAATCAAACAGAAGATGACAGGTCAGCCGTGCAACATTCATGTGCCATGACATAGCAAGCTCCCATTCAGCCTGATCATGATGAAAGCATGCTATACCACTAAGCTGTAGTCCAGGGACAGATGCAAGGGATGACACTCATGTGCTTGTGCAGCAAATGCTGATGTGAGTCAGCTGCTGCATCAGTCTCTGGTCACAATTTCCAGGAGGTGGTCCCCTCAACCTTCTGCTTTTTCAATTTAAAGTCCTACTTGTGCAGTATGTCAGTATTGGAGTGTGCAGATGCTTTGATACTTTTTATTTGGCTTTGTCGCATGTGCCAGGCAGTGAGACTCAGCTCTGTCTTGCCAATGTGCTATGCAGTGTCTAGCAGCCAGAGTGCTTCTGTGATGCACGAGGCTGCTGTGCTCAAGCCGCACTGATGACTATGCATGTGGAGTCATGTGGTGTAGGTGACTCCTGTAATTGATGTATGAACCCCTTGGCTGCAGGCAGTTTGCGCACTTTGCAGCAGTGGTTGCAGAGGCCCCTGGGCAGTGCCTGCGCTACTGCTTTGATGAGGGTGCTGAACCCCTGTGGCCTAGTTGCAAGCACATACCCACACCCCAAGACATCCCCCCCTGCCAACACTGTGGCACTCCCAGGAGGTTTGAATTTCAGGTAATCGGTCATACCCTGCCAGTACTGGCAATCACACTGGCTGACTGTATTGCTTTGAGTGTGACTGCTTGCATGCATGCCGGCCTTGTGCACAGCGTGAACACTTTCGCCACAAAAGCAGTGCATAAACTGGTGACTGCTGAGCGGCACATGCCATTCCAACCTTGGTGACAGACTGGTACAGGTGAGCTAGGATATAGGCACGTCACTGTGTCATTAAATAGCTGTGTTGCACTGGGCAATGCAGGTGCTTCCACAGCTGCTTCATCACATGGATTTAGATGCTGAAGATCCTGAGAGCCCTGATTGGGGCTGCATCGCTGTCTATTCTTGCCCCAAGAGCTGCACCAACTCTGTCAGCTCAGACGAGTCTGCATACACAGAAGAGTTTGTCTGGGTTCAAATGCCTTGAGGCTGCACATAGACTGGACTGGTTTTTGTGCACCTACATTTTGCCCCAAGTGTATGTCAACTGTGCATGAGCACATGTATGTGATCAACAGTTTGCTATGCATGAGTAGCTGCACCTTAGAGACTCATTGGGTGGTAGCACTTGTTTGCCATTAGGGCCTGGCCCAACAGGGCATGTTTAGACACACATGGTAATACTTGGACCCAGACAGAACTTGACAAACCAGTCTGCAAGCCAGCAGCGCACAAAGCTAGGCTGGTCACCTTCAAGCTGAGTTATGGATGTGCTAATCAGAGGGCTCCAACAGCCCACCGCCCTGATTCATATTGATGAGCCGGCATCAGCAGCTGACATCACAATTGCAATCCAAATCATACTAAGGTCATGCAGGCAAGGAGCGCTTGTCAGCACACAGGGATTGCAGATCTTGTTATTTTGATGGGCACAGATGCGAATGAATCAGAGAATTGAGGCCGTGAACTTGGAATAGAGACAACAGGGCTATCAAAATTGAGGTAGTGATGTTGGTCAGCTTGATCAAGGGCACAGGTCATAGAACAGCGCAGTCATGGCCGTTTGCACTTACAGATTGTTCGTGTCCAAATTGAGGCCCAGCACCATTCCAGGTTGCGTCTACTGGCCATAATGCATTTTGCTTTTGTTTGTAACTGCAGCTTGAATCCAGTCAGAAGATTAGTTTCAGCCTTGCTTAGGTATATATTTACAGATAATTGAGGTTTAGAGCCTTCTTCATCTAGGGCCTATGCGTTGTATCTACATTTGTAGAACATAAAAACATATTTACAGATATGATGTACTGGACAACAAAGCTGAGCTGCTCGAGGCAATGAGGTCATTGTTGAGACTGCATGGAGTTGAAATACTGATGCCATGGCAGACTGGTTGTAGGCAGGTGCTGTCCAGTGCAGAATGAAAGACCTGTGATGATGGCTTTGTGGTTCCAGGAATGATGACATTCTGTTCTCTTTGGACTCTGTTAGACTCTCATGCTTGTGGCCGTAAGAACTGTCAGCTAGCACTGTCAGCAACAGCTCAGACAGCAACACAACCGGCAGCAGCTCCAACTTCTACCATTATTGCATGATACACTCTGCAAGTGTCAAACTCCTGCTGTTACACAAGCAGTTTGTTTTGCACCTATGGTGATGCCACTCTGTCTAGACGAGATCTCCATCCATCATTGAGTCAAGTCCTGGAGCTCAGCAAATCTGCTTCACAAGGCCCCGCAAGTGTGCTAATTTTGGCAGCAAGGTCAGCATACTGATGATGTTGATTATACTCGAAATGTGGGAGTGTGTGCTGCATCTCTGAAAGAAGCACTTTCCTGAGATTTCTGAAGTAAGCAGTGTGATCAGCCGCAACACACTGAGGATGGAAAAGCATTGAACTGAGACAATGTGCTCACGCCAGGCTGATCTAGCGCTGAATACTGTCATCAAGATTGCTTTCACAATTCATGTTACCTGAGTAACAACTGCAAATGCTGATGAGCGACTCAATATGTAGGACAATGATCATACAATGAGCTCTATATCAGAGACTGCTGATGCTGAATAGGCTGCTGACTTTGATTGCTACTTGGTCTATTCATAGCCATGCTTCCAGGTCTTCGCAAACCCCCCGACATTGGCCCTTGACTGCTGCCCACAGAGATGGGAGGTATCAGTCCTTTTGTTGCTGTCTGATTCTTCCATTGCATTCCAACACCACTACCTTGAGTCCCAATGACAGTTGAGCTGGTAGGAACAGCAGCTGGTCGGTTTGAAGCTGTTGCCCCTGCAGAACAAATTTGCACATCAGCTGCTATTGTCTGTTTGAGGCACTTTACATGACTCCTTCTGCCCGACTAAACTGTGTAGGAAGCTGCAATTGAGAGCCTAAGCAATGGTGGATGAATGCCAAACATAAAACCATATGTACAGATATGATGCACTGGACAAGGCTGAGCTGCTTGAGCCTCCTGTGAACTGGCAGGCTTGACTGCGATCCTGAAGGCTCAACCTTCACAGTAGCAAGCACATCTTGATAAGGAGACTACTAACTGTTACACCCACCAGAAGAGCCTCGTGAGAGGCTGAGTTGTGTAAAGGGATCAGCAGCAGCACTGCTCTGCATGCTTGGGGGGCTGGGCTGAGCCGGTCTGGGAGGGCCCCCCTGCCCCATCCCCATCCCTCTCCCAGGCCCACCCAGATCAGGGTCTGTCCAAGATGGATCCATGAACAGGGCATCACTCCTGTCAGTACTCATGACATTTGCTAGTTGATCCCCAGGGTGTGGAGCCTGAGGCTTGGGCCGCTGATAGGAAGTTGACGCAGGGCCTGCAGTCAAGGGGCACAATCAAACAGCAGACACAGCAGACAAACTGCAAGTAGACATGCAGACTACTTGGCATGAGAAGCCATCAGAGCCTGTGTAGAAGCCATAGAGAACAAAAGCAAGGAAAGGTGAACCTGCAGGTTGGGGGGGGAAGGCTTGCCTGAGGACAGGCCATCAAACAGTGATACTGACAGAAGGTCATTGGCACCCCCCTCATGCCGGGGCTTAGCAGCCTGGGGGGGTGGGAGCCCTGCAAAAGGGTCACTAGGCCCTGCTGAGGAAGGCGCGTCCCGTACTGCAGCTATGGGGTTGGAGTTCTGCCATGAGGGCTGAGAGGCAGGCTGTAAATTGGGGCGGGGTGTGGAGGCTGGGGGTCTGGTGCCAAGGGCAGGTTGGGAGGGCATGGCTGGGGTATCCCATGAAGTCATGCTGCCTGTCAGGCTACCTGTATCCAACAGCTGCACTCTGAAGAAGGTGGTTTTGCTGCATGCAACTCCACTGCAAGCCAGCTGCAACAGCAGCAGACTCCAATATGCGTGACAGACAGCCAGCATGAGTTGATGCACATTCTTATACAGCAATCTGCACTAAGTCAGCTGGCTGGTATGGTTTTGACTGCCCAGCAGTTACCCACCACAGCAACCAGCATGCAGCAATGCCCTGAGTAGCAACATGGATGGCCAGTGACATGAAGGCACTGTCCTCAAGGGCAACAAGACCTACAACAATGATCACAACAGGTCAGTGATTGGCAGTACTTGAGTTGCTTGATGGCCTAGCAGTATTGACAGCAGAGTCTGGCACTTCCAGCTCGCGCGCCCTCTTGCTCTCTATCTGCCCCAGGATGCTTTTCACCATCCTGCAATTACATTTGGAGCATACTCGGATAATAAAGTCATCATAGCGTTGTGTTCTCTATCACAGCAACTTGCCATACCATGCAAAGCTTGGTGCTAATTTGGTTGTCCGCACAACTTGCAATTTGAAGGTCATCAGATCAAACATTTGGTTGTCTGCAAAATTTGCAATTTGAAGGTCATCAGATCAAACACTCAACAGCTTTCCTGTCAGACCACTACACTGTGCAGCCATGCAGTTTTATTGCAGGACACTCCTTGACATGTCTGTGTGCACAGTATGGTAAACAACAATACAAAGAAGGTACACACAAGCAGGCAAGTCAGGGCTATCAGGGCACTATTCATAATTGCTCTTCTGCAAAATGCAGAGTGGATGGGGTAAGAGCAGCACTCCATGGCCTGGGAGAATTGGGGTCCAGACAGGGCAGGTAGAATGAGCAGGGGGGTGAGCAGGGGCAGAACTTCCTTGGCAGCCATGGCCAGGCCATACTGCTTGGAAATGGCATCCCCCAGGGCCAGCACACACATCACTGTGGGGGCGGTATGATCCACTGCAGACACCTGCACGCGCACACACACTCACCTTCTAAGCATCCAAGTGCGTTTGTGCACATATACTAGGTGCCTGATACTTGCACGCTTTGTGAAACTTTGAATTGAGCGCAAGTGGGCAGTTGCACATCAGCATACCTGAGCATACCTGAGCAAGCTGACAAAACAATAGTGCACACTGCGCCTTGCTGTTTTGCATTGCCCATACACGCAAATTATTCAACCTGATTTGCTGTGTCTGACAGAGCTATTTGAGGTTTGTGGACGGTGGCAAGTGGCCACTAGAAGACAAAGAGGGCTGAGGAAAGAGGTGTACTGCTGAATTGCTCTACACAGGCACAGCTTCCATACAGCCCAAGAAACAGCCTCAAATAGTGTTCTTTGACACTGGGAGCCGAAGGCAAACAAGAAGGCATACCTTGCCGGCAGTCTGAAGCATCTTGCCTGCCTCATCTTCATCAAGCCTGGCTACAATGCGGCCCATGCAGGTCAGAGAGTTGACTCTCACAGAGGCCGAGGTGGTCTTGAGGCACAAGGTGTGCATCCTGGGCAGAAGCTCTGACTTGAGGGTGGTGTACTCTGTCTGCTCCGCCACAGGGGGCAGCTGCTTCAGCATCTCATCCTGACACCTGGGATCACCTGCGACACCATACTTCACCATCTTCATGACCTGGCATGAGACATGTGTCCCATAACTCATTCTCTTTTGACAGTTTTGTGGTGCATGCAATGAGTGGATGCGCACTACCAATTTTGGTTTTCTCACTTGCTTGTTGATTTCATCATGGTGTGCTGAGATGATGTGGTGCATTTGGACTCTTTTTTTGGGTTAAAGTTGAGGGCTGCCTATGGTGATTGCAGATGTGAAGGAGTGTCAGCAGTTGAGCCTGGTCTCACCTTGCTCAGCTGCCCGCACAAGCAGAGGAACCATCATAGAAGTGACATAGGGCCGGGGCATGCTCTTCATCAGGGTGGGGGTAGAGCGCACCAGCAGCAGCAGCGTATCCCCTTTTGCTGACTGGAAGATGGGCATCAATGCAGGTGCTGAGATATCAGCAAAGTCCTGCAACAAATCACCTTGCTACACAGGGTCTGCAGATAATTCTTGACACAGCAGATCTCCCGAAAGAATGCCTCCAACGCTGCTGTGCATGCAATCCAGCCAATCAGGCAGATGACCTTCTTGTAAGGCAACGATGATCCTGGTGCATTTGCCTAGTGATTGTTCGCTCGCTTGAAGCAGGAGTTGCATTTGGCTATATGCACTCACTGTGACGCTCTTTGTGCTGGCTGTTAGCTGTTACGTGTGCTGGACAGACAGTATCACCTGTTTGTCCTGCTTGCCTAGGATGTGGATGACTAAGGGCAGAACCAGCTGCTGTAGCTGCTCAGACCGTACTTCTTCCAATAGATGTGGCAGCACCTGCAACATAGCTTTGTTTGTATTGTCGTACACTGCCACATCAGCACATGCTGCTTGATCTGCCAAGTACCAGTGAATGAATGGCAACACAAGGTCCCTGTGAGGTACCTGCGTGATAATTTCTTCTGCAATGTGACTGATCTGAAGCACTAAACTGCAGTGAGTGCAGAAGACCAGGGCGATCTATGCTGCAGATATGTGTGCCGCATTTGCAAAGAGTACCTTGAGCCGCAGCACTCTGTCATCGAATTTGTGCCAGAAGGTGGTGAGGTCGTTGAGAAAAGCTGCCTTCTGCATGGTGTCCCGCTGTATCATGCTATCCATGAACCTCAAGGCACGCAACATCACATCCCCCTGCACACCCAAGCATCCAAGCAGCTGCATTGCAACTGTTCAAGCGAGGCAAATCTGACATAGGCAAGCATCTAAGCATGCTACCAAGTCACTGTTGCACACAACATTGATTTCCATCAAGTCTGACACATGTGACATCAAAATGCCAACACCTTTGACACAAACAGCATTGCAAGCCTGGCTATTGACAAAAAGGCATTCTGTAAGCGCTGTCAACAGGAAGACCTGTGAGGTGAAGCAGAGGAAGGCAATGACAGTATTTGTGCGCAGACAGGACAGGTCTACGCCAGACAAGACACTACAGTGCAGCTTTGTATGACTCCCGACTGCAGCCTGGGGGGCTATTGTTATGACCGCCAAGAGGCATAGAGCTGTTATGTTGTACAGGTGTTTGGATCTGACCTGGAAGTACTGAGAGCCTGTAATGGAGATGGCTGAGGGCCTGGCAGCAGGTGTCACGGACAGCATTGGCCCCAACAGGGTCTGCAGCTCATACGGAACTGCTGACAAATCCACTTGCTGAAAGGCTGATATCTTCGAGCGGTAGTCATAGATGCTCTGGCCAACATCCAGCAGCTTCTTGTCTCCAATCACCTCGTACATCACAATGCCTGCAAGCATACACACACAAAGCTCAGTGTTCATACTGCTGGAGTTGAGTATTCCTAGTACTGATGTCTGCAATGTTGCCCTGACCATCTCTGCATTGCAAGATTTATTTCAACTCAGCTTCACATTCCCCCAGGTTTGAGCTGCACATGACTTGTGCAGAAAGCAGCACCAAGCTTGCCACAGCATGGCACTAAGGACTTTTTTCAAAAGTATATTGAGCATAACATGAAACAAGCTGGCAGCAGTGATGGCCAATGAAATATGCAAGGCAGATCAAGATGACAACACATGACTCACCCAGAGTGAAGATATCTGCAGCTGAGAAGAGCCCCCCAGCAGTCTGCTGGGCGCCCACCACCAGCTCTGGGGCGGTGTAGGAAAGAGCAGGCTGCAGCACAGCTTCACAGTCAGCAAGAGATTTGTTATGGCAGTATCAGACAGCTTCTTGGTCAGCATAATATGACGAGCACTGTGATTTGCATGGCTTGCATGTCAAGAGAAGGTGTTGCTGCATGCATTTTGGGTTTCTCATGTTGTCCCGAACAGATATGTCCTGTGCAGACAGATTCTGGAGATGTCAACGTTGTAGGTGGCTTGCCACCTAAAAGTTTCAGTTACAGACATGTGCACTACCCTGAGAGACTGTGCAAGACCGTTGCTACTGTCAGAGTAGTCAAAGGCAGCTTCAGCAGGATTGCTGTTGCCAAACTCAGCCATCATAGCAAAGCCAAAGCCTGCGAGCTTCCAGGCACCACCAGCAGTGATGCAGATGGCCTCAGGGCTGATGCCCCTGTGTATCTGGTTGGCCTGGCTGTG
>JAABUK010008360.1_pt1 | contig 14558 bp, 19 predicted proteins | sample 5559141 | NCBI WGS metagenome assembly JAABUK01 (sample SAMN10711869, study PRJNA513367) | rock metagenome | isolation source: Antarctica rocks | place: Antarctica: Victoria Land, Pudding Butte nord | collected 2016-01-03
GGCGGCGGCGGCGTCGCCAGAAGCCGCGCTGCTGGTCAGAGATGGCGGTAAGGCAGTGCTGGAAGCGGCAGCGGCGCAAGAGGCCTGGGAGATGCGGCAGTCGAATGAGCGCTCAGTGCGGGATTTTGCGCAGTGGAAGGCGCGGCACACATACAGCTACGCCGTGAGCCGCTGGGAAGCAGCGTTCCAGGGACGCTCGCAGCCCTGGACAGACCTGCAACCAGCGCTGCTGCAGGCTCACGACCGGCGGGTGTGCCGCCTGAATGCTCACACATCAACACCCTGGCGGCCCGGCTGCTGGCAATGTTGACCTGCTCTTCTCGCAGGTTCTCCACAGCATGAGGAAGTGGTTATCTCAGACTTTGCTTGTGCACGCAAGTGTGCGCAAGTGTGAGCAAACATAGCACAGTGGAAGAGCGCTTGTATGGCGCCCGTGTGCCAGCCGTTGGTAGTCGCAGGATGCCGGTGCAGGTGGAGCATGCAGTGTTGGACTACAAGGCACGGGCAACCATAACAACGTTCAAACGAACCAGTAACGATCTGACCACCCAAAAATTTAGCAGAAATGGCGGCGTTTTTGCTTCAGGGTATGGGGCGGCGTTGGCGGCTGAGGTAGTGGCGAGGCAGGCCGCCCGGGACCTCCAGACCGAGGCGCAGCGGGAGGCCCTGGAGCACTGGGACCCGCCGGACGCGGAGGCGGCATTTTGCGCGGCGCTTGCCGCCGGGCTACCGCTGCCCGCGCACGAGGTGATCAAACCTCATAGTCACGAATTCAAGTGGAATCTTCTGCATCTTTCAGTTCAGTGGGCTAGTGTTCCTGCGCTCCACTGAACGAATGGGCTATAATTTGAGACTACTTCGTCTGTATCAACGGACACCCTGGCTGCCTTGTTGCATAATGGCTGCTGCAATAAGGCCGAGCCACGAGGTTGCAGCCGCCAACGCTGCAGTGCTCCGGCAACACAGCTCATGCTCATCATCCAGCTGACCTGGCGTGAAGGCCGCGAGCTGGCTGCACTGAGCGACAAGAAAGACGACATGTGAGTCCGACATTTGTGATGTGCAAATGTTTGATGTCAGGTATGCGGCAGCACTGGCGGCAAGGCAGAGGTAAACAAGAATGCTTTCGTTGTATCACTTGCTGTGTTTCAAAACAGAATATAGAGAAACACAGGCTAATGGGGCCGCCGCCATTATGTACGCGGCTGCTATCAGTTCAGCCAATGTTTGGAGCCTTTTACAGCAGATCGCAAGACGTACAGGTCAAACCGTATGAGAGCTGTTTGCAGGCGTATCAGCAACTTGCATCTGCTAGTTCGAGTTGAAGTGTCTCCAGGATGACTACCCAAAACTCCCAACTGGACTGCAAGGTCCAATTGTTTCGGAGCATGTGAGATTACTGTTTCCTGTTTTGATTAGCCGACTGATGTGAAGTGGCTTCTGCTCACAGGCTGCTGGCTCTCCGCGACGTGGCACAAGGCCACAGCTGGTACTGCAGCCGCTGTCGCCCCCCGCACCGCGGCTGAGCAGGGCCGCCGGCAGCCACGTATCGCGGTGGCCCGGCTGATGCTGAGGTCGCCGCCGGGCTCGCCACACCGGCAACCGTGGGTGCGGCCGGCGCCGTCGTCCGAAGCGGAACGGGCGTCGCGGCAGGCGGCGCTGTGCGTAGAGTGCCGCCTCATGGCGGAGGCGCAGGAGGCGGCTGCAGTGAAAGAGGCGGAGGCGGAGGCGCAGGCGGCGGTGGCGGTGGCAGAGGCAGCGGCGCAGCGGCGGTGCGGAAGCCGAGGCTGCCACGGGTCAGGCAGCGCTGTTGGCGGCGGCAACAGCTGCGAGGGCCGCCGCTTCAGGGGCGGCTGCACAGTCTGCCGCCAGCATGCAGCCTGACGTCACTCTGCTGTCGTGCCTGCAGACCGCTGCCGCGGCCCGTGCGGCGGCTGCCGCAGACCTGTCAGAAGGCGTCGCAGCCTTCGTGCTGCTCGCCGCAGCCGCCGCCGGCGCCGCAGCCGCTAGACAGGCCGTGCCCTGCAGCAACAGCAGCGGCGGGCGCTCGGCGGCGCTGGCGGCGGCGGACGCGGCGCTGGCGATGGCCCGGGGCGGCGGCGAACTCCGCCGCGGCGTGCTGCGGCAGCGCCAGACACCCACCCCGCAGCAGCATTCCAGGCGGACCAGCGTCGCAGCTGCTGTCGGACACCGGGTGTGCACCTGGAAGCCAGTGCCGGTTGCGGGAGCTGCGAGAACACGCAAAAGGTGGCCCCTGCTCAGAGAGCCACCCCTGCGCCGGCGGTGGCCCTCCTCACAGCGCTGAGAACTGGTCGCGGCAGCTGCCTTAGAGGAAGCGGGGCTCTGCGCTGAGCGCCCGAGCGCGGGGCAGCGGGGTTGGTGATGACTTGCGCGGCGGCGACAGCGGCGGCGGCAGCTGCAGCGCCGCAGGCACAGTCGGCGGAATGGCGCCCTAGAAAACCCTTTTCTTGTTTCTCTTTCAGCACCCAGGGCGCCGCCAGAAGCGACCCAAGCTGGACCAGCTGCGCATGCGAGATGTGGCCAGCATTTCCTAGCATTGTGCAGCTGAATAATTGAGGGCATCCTTTTCATCTGTTGCCGTCGCTATCTAGCTGGTTGCAGAACAGTATGAACGACGTTCGTTGTGTGTCAACAGCAAATTTGAGGACTGCTGCATACCGTCGCCGGAGGCACAGCAAACTCCTCGGGTTGGCCTGCATAGTTTCCTGCATCAGCGGCGGCCAGTGGTCCAGTTCTCGCGCGTAATGGTTTGTGCAGTGTACTTCAGGGTACGGCATCTCTGGTCAGGCGTGAATTATGAAGGGGAGTGACCGCTACCGAGCATCACAATAGTCCCACACACGTCAATGCCAGCCGGCCAGCGGGGCGGAAAGTATTGTATCGCACTATTTCGCACAATTCGTTGCGGCTGCCATCCTCGCTGCGCACACAAGGCGATTACATGCGTATGTCACGCCGCAATCTGGCGCCGCAATTTTGTGGCTAAGGTACAGAACTTGTTGTCAGCGGTGCTGACACACAGTTTGGGGTGCGTCCTGCTCGGCCCGCTTTATTGGTGGTCAACAAGTCGTTACAACGGTGACTTGCAGTGCCACTCGTTCAAGCCACACTGCTGTCAAGCCAAATTCGGACTATTGGGCATTGCCTGCCGAGGAGGCCAATATTGATATACTAGGCTGGCGACAGTAACCCACCTCAGGCGCCAGACAGCGTGGTAGGTCCTCCAGCTTCGCCTGAAACTGGGTGCGCAGCCCTCGGAGCTACGCAGCCCGGGAATCGCCACTTGGGCGACATACATTCAACTGCAGTGACTGCACCTATTGGAGCACCTCAGTCCTATGGCGCTCCCTCAAGTCGATGGGAGCGCCTGATATGTTATCTCTAAACATCTTTTGCCAGTATCCACGCGCAGGCTGCACTGCTGCAGTTCCCAGCACGCCCCTGACTCGCGTAGTTGCGTTATTGCAAGTCGCTGCTCTGAGAGCATAGCTGCCCCTCGACGCATTGAGCATGCAGCGCGGTCGGCCAGGCGCGGCCCCTAGGCCCGGACAGTGGATCAGTCTCGACGACACAGCGTCGGCGGTGGGGACGGCGCCGCAGCAGCCGCTGCCCGTAAGTGGTGATGCAACCCTGTGGCCTTGGCGCGCCCCCCTGGGTGACAACATGCTGCAGCCTGGCAGCGGATTCGGCGGCGGCGCTCTCGGTGGCGCCGCTCCAGCCGATGCGAATGCCGCCTTCGTTGCGGCCGTGGCGGCCGCCGACAGCAGGGTACCACCGCCCTCGGTTGCGCCCGCCGCCGCGCGCGGACATCGTGGAACGGCAATGCCCAACGGCGGCGGCAGCGGCGCAGGGGGTACCGGCCCCGGCTGGCAGCTGCCGGCGGCGCTGCTGACTGCAGGGGCAGGCGCGAGTGGAGGCACGGGTTCTGGGCGCGCCAGACTCGCCAGCGGCGATCCGGGAGCGTCGGCGGCACAACAGGTATGCTGCACCATCATCATTTACAATTCATCTCAGGACATGCGTGCAGAAGTGTTTGGATCTTCTAGGCAAAGCATTTTCCCAGCTAGGCGAAGCGTGCACCCTGTCGGCTGCTGCTGGTGCTGCGCACCACCTGATATCCAAATTCAAAAGGCAAATGGCACACCTTTGTTTTGGTCAGTGCCTTCTTTGCCGTCTTCGTCATTGTTGCCTTGCGATCCTGCAAGTCACTTGATGTGGCCAGCATTTCAGGCATGATGCAGGTGTTTACCAAGTCTCCGTCCATGAATATTGACGCTTCTGCTGCCGCAAGACCTTGCAGCCCGCGGCAGCAGCGGTGACATGGCCAGCCGCAGCGGTGCTGCACACCCAGCCGCTGAAACTGTCACATTCCGTACGCCTGTTTCTCACTACGACTTTGTGTTGCGGCACAGGGGCGAGCCGGCGGCGGCGACACCTCGGCGGCTGTGGTGGCGCTGCACGTGCACCTGCTGGCAATGGGCCCTCTGCATCACACTGACATCCCTTCACCCATCTGTCACTTGAGAGTGGCCCTGCGGGGCGGGGCGGCAGCGGCGACATGGCGACGGCCGCGGCGCCGCTGCACACCAGCTGCCGGCAGTCTCAATCATGGCCATTTGCTTCTTGTCAATCCATACCCCGACATGCAGGGCACAGCAGCTGTGCGCGGCGGCGGCGGCGGCGGCGGCGGCGGCGGCGGCGGCGACGGCGACATGGCGGCGGCAGCGGAGGCGCTGCATGCGCAGCTACTATCGCTGGCGCACGGGCAGCGAGCCGCGCTGGAGGCCGCCCTGGGGAACCTGGCCGGCAGTGCCAACCCGGCGGCGCAGTCACGGGCGGCGCTTGCGGCGGCAGCGGCGTCCGCACTCGCAACCTCACTGGCTTCGGTGAGCTGAGACTCAGTCGAAATTTGATAAGCAAATCTTTGACTGAGAAAAGACGGAATATTGCTGATCCCGTGGCGCAGGCGCGGGCGGCGGCCGCGGCAGCAGCGGCCTCTGCATTGGCCACTTCGCTTGATGAGCAGTTTGTATAACAGATGAGCAGTTTGTATAACATTTGTATAACAGCTGCAGCCCAAGTAATGTCTCGACGCTCGCGGCGGCAGCGGCGTCAGCCCTGGCCGCCTCACTCCCCTTGGTGGGCAGATATATCAGATACTTGTGCGACCAGTATTACGACTGAAAATCTTGCACGACCATTTGAAGGCCGGAAAAGCTTTGAAAATGAATGACCACGTCCGCCGCAGCAGCGCTGCCTGCGTTGCCAAAAAAAAACTGATGTTACTGGCGGCGATGGGCCAGTTTGGGTTTTTTCCACATCATACATAAGGATTGATGAAGCTACCGAATTTTACATTGGTTGCCTGGGGCCGCCATCTGCTGCATGCAATGCTGCATGCACACGTGTGTTATCATGACATTAGCGTTGATTATATCAGCTTGATCACATCAGCATCATGCACTCGAGCCGTCTTATCTTGAAAAACGCAGGGGGTGGCGGACAGTGTTCATCCAGGACCCCCTAAACCCCCTAAACCCCCTAAACATCGTAAACATCGTGGTGAATTGCCAGTGCACAGCCGCCGGGCACTATTCGCCGTGTCGACCCATTTCCTTCTCCCTGCAGGCGCGCATCGCAAACGACGCCGCATCCCGCGCCCAAGCGGCTGCGCATGTCGCGAAGGCCTCGGCTGCTCGTGCAGCGATGGCCGCCGTGGCCGCGTTCTCTCAGTTTGGGCTGCCCCTGGCCGCGCTGGGCGGCGGCGCTGCGGCTGCCGCTGGCCGGGACGATTCCGGTGCGGTGGCGGCGCTGCCGGCGGGGAACCCACTGGCGGACACCTTCCCGGCTCTGGCTCGCATGGGCCTGCTGGCCGATGGCGGCGGCGGCGGCGGCGGCGGCGGCGATGGAGGGCGACGGGCCGGCGCCGGCGCTGCAGCTACGGGTGCATCTCACCGGACGTCGCAGCCGCCGCCGCAGCGGACGGCGTCGGCGCAGGGCGTGGCGGCGGGCCGTGGATCGCTGGTGCTGGACGTGCCGCAGGTGCCGCGGGACGAGGCAGTGCTCAACCACACCGAGCGGGTACGCCATTCACAACGAATTTGCAGACTGCAAAACCCATCCCGGAGCCAACTGCAAGCCCACAGCTGCAGGTTCTGCGCGGCAAGGCGGTGCGCAACACCACGCGGGTGGTCAACTTGATGTAACCTGGGGTATCTGACTCTCATTCTGTTCAATCCGTGATGTCTCGCACGTGAACGACCTGCCCCAACTGCTGTACCCTAAACCCTAAACCCCTAAACCCTAAACCCTGATGAACCTTGCCGTGCCGATGCAGCAGTCTTGAGCAGAATCAGCTCCGTCAACAAGGTCTGCAAATCCATACAAGCCCACACAAGACGTGATTGCCACAGCCGTCGCAAAGAAGCATGCTGATACGCACAGCGGATGGGGTCGACCATTGTGCCCGAGAACATCTGCAGAAACGGCTTGATCACTATCAAGAGTCAGTGATCAGCTGCGCCTCACACGTGTCTCAGATTCAGAAGCTGACGCGCCTCGTCCGCTGCTGTGCATGCAGGGTCGCGCGCTGGTGGCGGCAATGAAGGCTCACTCGGCGGTCGACCGGCAGCAGGCAGCCGCGATCCTGTTTGGTGAGCGCCCTGCAGCAATGCTAAAATAGTAGGGGGTTGTAAGTTTAATTTTACCAAGTAGAATTAAACCAACTACCTTTTGGTAGGCACGAAGTGCCGATGATCTGGTCAGTGCAGCGTGAAGATCACGTGACTGCAAATCGACCGTTTCCTTGGGTTAACAGTCGAAGTTACATAGCCTTGTTTGTCAGAGTCAAGCTCGGTCCTGGAATGCCCTCGTGACGAGCCTGATGCAGATTCGGCCCCCTGCATGCACTGTGCCTGCTGCGCACATGCTGCAGGTGCGGCTCCTGCTGCGATCCCAACAGCCTTGAGCAATCCACGCAGCTGCTGCCATGGCTAAAGTGGAACATCGTGGTATGAGCACAACCGGACATGTGCATGCAGTCTCTCTGCAGAGGACACGACCATTGCACTGGCCATACACGATGTTGCAATACTGATTTCCCGCCATCGTTTCTGTGTCTCGCAGTTGCGCGCCAGGTGGCGTCTCAGCAGCGGCCAGAGGCGGCGCCGTCGTCGCTGCCCTCGCACCCACCGCAGCCCTCACCACCGCTGCCGTCGGCGGCGGCCGCGGCGGCAGTCTTTGCCGCTGAGGCAGCCGGACGGGCGGCCCCAGCCGGCGGCGGTGGCGGCGCCGGCGGCGGCCGCGGGCTGCAGCCTGGCCGCGGGCGGCATGGCCAGAGCGGCGTCCGCACCTTCCGCTCCCGTCGCGCCAAGGCGCCGCCGCCGCCAGTTCCGGCCGAAGTGGCGGTGGGTGCCGAGCAGCCTGCAGCTTCTGGCAGCGCCCCGCCGGCGGCGTCGGGGGGCGCTGTGCCGCATGAGAATGGGCAACCGGCAGCGCCGGCGGAAGCAGGACACCTGGCGGAGCGACCGGCAGTACAGCCGCAGGAAGACGACAGCCCCGCTGCAGCGCCGCCGCAGCCGGTGCGAGCCAGCCTGCGGCGCCGGCGGCGCGCTCGGACGCCTGACTCCGCGCTGTCTGATTCGGGTGACGATGCCGCTGACGGCTCCCCTGCCGCCGGCGGCAATCCCGCTGGCGCCGGCTCTCGCGGGGCCTGCGGCTCCCCTGCCGGCAGCGACGGTGAGGGGGATGGCCCGGACCACCCGTCGCGGCACAGGGCGCCCGATGGTCGGCGGTTGTCGGAGATGAGCGGGGCGGAAGCCGGGGCGCTGCTGGTGGCGATGCCGCCGCGGCCGGGGCAGCCGTCGCTGTGGATCCGCGCGCTGCGCCGCGCTGCGGGCCAGGTGAGCAGGATCTCAAAAGGCTTCGCAACCCTGCTGGAGGTGACAGCGTCACACAGCAGCTTGGCAGGGAAGCAGGAAGGGCTTTTAGGCCGTACAGCCTTCCAGCTGCCGCGAGACCGATGGCTCTCACAGTGGTATCATCTGGCATTCGAGGCCGCATTGCCAGAGAGCTGTGCCGTCTTGAACTGTCCCGCCTCCTCCACTGCCCCCTGTTTCAGGTGTTGAAGTTCATCGGGGTAACCTTGGCCAATGATACCCCGGATACAGCTTGCAATGACATGGTGCTGAACCCCAGCCGTGTATATTACCGTGTGGACATATATACACGGTAATATACACGGCTGTAATATACATAGATATATACACATATATATATATATATACATTATACATATATATATATATATATATATGTGTATACATATATACATATTTATGTATATATCTAATATATAATATGTATAATGTATGTATGTATATATTACCGTGTATATTGTGCAGTGGCCTCGCAGCAGCCTGAACATCCAACACACAGCTCCAGGCACAACATCAGTACTACACCATCAGCCTGATCCAACCAGATAACATGGGACAGGTCTACTGGAACGCAAACGCGCAAGGAGGATGCCTTCTTCGCCTTGGATCATCGGTTCCGATGTTTGTGTTTTGTGCCACAAGGCCGCTGGAAGAGCAAGAATTCCAGAGTAACTGTTATTGAATCTGACCCTTTATATGTGCAGGGTCGTCGGAAGAAAAGACGCTAGACTAGATGCTGGTCAGGCTCTGAAACCTGATGCATTGCGGCACGGAACAAACAAATTGCATTCTTTCTGCTACAGGGCCGCTGGAAGACCAGGGCGCCAGACTACCTGCCGGGCAACTACACACGCCGTCGGCGCGCCCGGCAGCAGTCTGCTGACCGCGGGGCGTCGCCGTCGCCGCTGCAGCAGCAGCTACTGCAGCAGGAGGGCCTGCAGCGGCGGCAGCAGCAGCAGCAGCCGGTGTCGGAAGTGCAGGCCGCAGCCGCGGAAACCGCTGCCGGCGGCGCGTCACCGCTGGCCGTGGACGCTCTGCTGCCGGCGCGCAAAGAGCAGCAGACCGGCTCTGGGACGGAAGCGGCACCAGAGGCTCCACCACCGCAACCGCCGCAGCAGCAGCCGCAGCCGCAGCCGCAGGATGCAGAGGCGGGCCCATCGGCACAGGATGCGGCCGGCGCCGCCGCCGCCGCGCCGGATGCGGCCGGGCAGCCTGGCTCGCCTCCAGACGAGCAGCCAGATGTTGCCGCAGACCCGGCAGCGGCAGCAGCGGCAGCAGCGGCAGCAGCGACAGCTTACGGTGCCAGTCTGCAGCACGAGTCGCCAGCGGGAGAGCCGCCGGAGCAGCTGGGAGCCGCGACTGGCCCGAAGGACGATCCCTCCCGCCATGAGGCGCCGGACGGGCGGCGGCTGTCGCAGCTGTCGGCGGCGGAAGCGCAGCAGGTGCTGGCGGGCCAGCCGCAGCACCGCAAGGGGCAGCCGTCGCTGTGGCTGCGCGCGCTGCGGCAGGCGGCGGGCCTGACACGCTACAAGACCCAGGACGACGGCGGCCACGGCGGCGGCGGCGCGTCGCTCACAGGCGCGGCGCCGGCTGCTGCTGCGGAAGCTGCGGAAGCGGACGCCGCAAAGGCCAGGTCTCCAAACAGCCCCGAGGCCGCCGCCGCCAGGGAACGTCTGCCGCTCAAGGGCCGCGCGCGGGCGGCGCCGAAGCGCTTCCGGCCGGGGGCCTCCAGCAGAACGACGGAGCAGCAGCGGCCGGCGCTGCGCGAGCGGCACAGCCGCGGCGCCAATGGTGCGGCAGCCGGCAGCGCCGCAGACGAGTCTGATGTGGACGCCTCTGAGGCGCGGAAGGCGACGGCGACGGGAGCACCAGCGGCGGCGCCAGAGCCAGGCCAGCAGAAACGGCGCAAGCCGCCGCCGGAGCCGTCGCAGCAGTACGCGCCGGACGGGCGGCGGCTGTCGGAGCTGACCCGCAAGGAGGCCGCCGCGCTGCTGCAGGTGTGGCGCTGCCCTTTGGTTTCTACTGTACTCCCAAGTGTGAAACGATCAACTGATTGAACAATCAATTAAGGCAAGCATCTGCGAGATGGCACATCGTCCATGTGGAAGGGCGCAGTCTGCCGAAGCCACGTCCCCGCTGCTGCGAGTCCGGGCCTGCCTCTACAAGTGGATACTGTCGTCTGCTTCCTGTTGGCCTTCGCTTGGAGCCCCGAAGGGCCCTATAAATCCCTAAACCCTACAACTCTCAGCCCCTTCCATGGTCAGTGCATGCACCTCCTGTGGTGTGGTTGGGGCGCAGCAGTGTTCCCGACACTTGCTGACAAACGGCTTCCCTGAAACGACTCGGCTGCTATATCTCGTCATATTTATCTTGCTAATCGTGTCGCGTGATTGAGCTGCAGGTGCAGCCCCCGCAGAAGCCGGGTCCTGCTTCAAACTTTCTCAAGGCGCTGCGCATCCAGGCCGGCGTTGCCACTGGCGGCGGCGCCAGCGCCGGCGGCGCCCCGCCAGCCTCCGGCCAGCAGCGCCCGCAGCCGGCTGCGTCCCAGTCGGCGGCGCAGCCGGCGGCGGGCGTGTACCGCCGCGGCGTCAAGGTTGGCCGCGGCTCGCACCTGGTCGTGGCGCCGTTGCGCCGCAGGCGGGCTGGCGGCAAAGCCGCGGCGGGCGCAGCCGGCAACATCCGCGGCGGAGCCGCCGCAGCGGATGGGGGCAGTGACGCCGAAGATGAGGCCTCCCTGCTGCCACAAGAGGCGCTTCCCAGTGACCACCCGTCGCGGCACGCGACGGACGACGGGCGCCGGCTGTCGCAGCTGTCGGCCAAGGAAGCCGGCGCGCTGCTGGCGGTGCAGCCGAAGCACGCTGCGCCGCCGACGCTGTGGCTGCGCGCGCTGCGGCTGCAGGTTGCTGCGACAGCCGGCGGCGCAAAGGCACCCGCCGCCGCCCTCGACCCTGCCGCTGCTCCCACCGCAGCAGCCAAGGCATCGGCCGCTGTGGGCGCCGCGGGCGGCAGCGGCAGCCGGCCCGGCAGCGCCTCCGCCAAGAAGCCGCGGCGGCGGGAATCGGGCGTCGCCCTGAGCGCAGGCGGCCTGCCCAAGGATGACCCGTCCCTACACACCACGGAGGACGGGACTCGGCTGTGCGACCTGCCGCCGGCGGACGCCGCGGCGCTGTTGGCGGAGCAGCCGGTGAAGGCGGGGCCGCCGTCGCTGTGGCTGCGCTCGCTGCGGCAGGCCGCCGGGCAGGGACGCTTTCAGGTGTGCTGGTCTTCACGGCGACGACCATTTCAACGATGTGCTGCAAAACCCTAAACCCTAAAGTCGCTGCGCGGCAGGCCGCGGGCCAGGGCCGCTTTCAGGCAAGGTTGCCCTACTACTATCCAGAAATTCTCCACAAATCCAAGACCAGAAATCTCAGACCATAAACTCCATTCCAGCAATCCCAGAATCCATAAATTCCAGAATCCAGAATCCAGAATCCAGAATCCAGAAATTTCAGACCAGAAACTCTTCCTGTACCCTGCGCTTTCATTGAGACCTTGGCCGCTTCCTGCGCCTGCCAATCGATCCCCAAACCCACATTCGCGCACCACCCCTTCCTTTACAGGGCCGCGGCGCGCAGAAGCGGGCATCAGATCTGGCGGTGTCGCAGCTGGCGGCTGGCGCCGGCGGCGGGGGAAGCGTCGCAAAGGCGCCGCGGCGGGCGTCTGCCGGCTCGCCGCGGGAGCGGCGGCAGCCGCCGCAGCAGCCGGCGGCGCAGCCTGCGGGCGGGCCGGGGTCTGCGGGCCGGCCGGCGTCGGCAGCGGGGCGGCGGGCGTCTGACGCGTCTGCGGGTCACAAGCGGCCGGGCTCGGCGGCGTCGGCGGGGCTGACGGAGGACGGCCAGAAGGACGACCCGGCGCGGCACTTCACCGACGAGGGCGTGCGTCTGTCGGAGCTCACCATCGAGCAGGTGGGCGCAAAGAAAGACCTGCCACGATTTGGCGTTGCATCTGCAAACCGCCTCCCAAATCCATGCACCTCGTCGTCGGCGTGGCTTTCTACAGGTGAGGGCGTGCGCCTATCGGAGCTCACAATCGAACAGGTGCGCTTGGCGTAGAGCGGCTTCGCAACCCTTTAAGCCAGGTGAAGTTGCCGTTGGCGTTTCAGTCTTCGCCAGTGAGGGTGCGCCTGTCGGACCATCCAGCAGGTGTTTTTCTGCAACCTGCGAGTTGCAACACAAGCACAGGCCTTCAATCCGCCATGAACGCGGCACTCCACGGACGAGGCGTGCACCTCTCGGACCTCAAACTATCGAACAGGTGCTCAGACTGTGCAAACCAAACCAGACGAGCTGTTGCAGCGCAACTTATCAATCCCCGTTGGAAAAGCCCCCTTTTTCATCTGTCGCCAGCGTGTTTGTCATGAACGAGGGCGCGCCCCTGTCGGGGCTCGCCTCGGGGCAGGTGTGTCCTGTTTGTTGATGTTTTCACAACAAACAGATGCCTCCCGATTGCCGTCAGCATCTTCTTCAGATGACGAGAGCGTCTGCCTGACGGGTCTTAACCCTAATAACCCTAACGGGTCTCGCCGTCCAGCAGGTGCTGCTTGCTGAGCATCGTGCACCCTCTTGCAGCGCAACTGCACAGTCTCCTGCGAAGCCGATTCACCCATCAACTAAGTGCAATAGCTGCATAGAACACAGCTTGTGGCACAGCTGGCAAAGCTCCCTTCAATATTTTTGCCAATCATATCCTTTTGAAGGCGCCAGCACCTGTTCTGAACAAAAGTCGGCTGGAAGCCCAAGATGCAGACCCTATTTGTTTGCGCAATCATTTGGATCTCCGGACACAGGCTTCACTGCCAACGCCATTCTGCAGCAGTCCTCATCATGTAGTATGTTAGGGTAAACCCTAAGTAGTAAAACCCAGATTGCTGACCCGCTGCAGGCATCAACGCTGCCGGCAGCGTAGCCGCCCCACGTCTGCTTTCAAGCATGTGTCCGTCGCGTGTGACACTCGACATCACGGCCTCTCTCTTGACTGCCGCAGGCGTCGGCGCTGCTGGCAGCGCAGCCGCCTCGCCGCGGCGGCCCCAAGTCCGCCTGGCTCCGTGCTCTGCTGCGGCAGCTGGAAGCGCAGGAAGTAGCCGCAGCGGGCAGCGACGCCCACGCAGCCGGGGCGCTCGCTGCGCTGGCGGCGGCGGCGCACGCGGCCAGCAGCGCGCCGCTTGGCGGCGAATCTGACGGAACCGGCGCGGGCGAAGAGGGGCCGGCGGTGACGGGCCGGCGGCGGCGGCGGGGCGGCGGGGGACTGCCGGCACAGCGCGGCGGCAAGCGTCGGCGGGGCTCGGGCGAGGCCGACGGAGCCGGTTCTGGCGTGGCGGTGGCCGCTTCCGAGGCGGCAGCGGCGTCCGGCGCGGCAGCGGCAGAGTCTGGCAGCCCAGCACCAGCGCGCCGCCAGAGCCGGCAGGGTCCCTCTGCGGGTGGCCCCGCGGGCGGCGTGGTAGTCCCAGCTGCAGCGGAGGCAGCAGGCGGCGGCAAGTCGTCCAGCAAGCTGCCGAAGGACCACCCATCGCAGCATTTCATGCCGGACGGCCGGCTGCTGTCGCAGCTGTCGGCGGCGGAGGCTCAAGCGGTGCTGGCGGCAGAGCCGCGGCGCAAGGTGTGCATCGAAGAATCAGCCTTTGCAGCTACCGACTCTGGAACCAATAAGTTCCCCGCCTCTGGATGCAGAAACACATTTCTCACGTTCATGGACTTCCCCAATATGATGATGCTTTCTAACCCTCATAGCACCATCTCTGACTAATGCGTGAGGACCGCTCAGAGCAGTCACTGATGAATCAAACACGTGGTCATTTCTGATGCCAGGGGCAGCCGTCGCTGTATCTGCGCGCCCTGCGGCAGGCAGCGGGTCGGCCGCTGTACGGCTGGGATTCCCCGACAGGCGGGGGTGCGGCTGCGGAGGCGTCGGCAGCAGTGCCGTCTCCGCAGCAGCAGCAGCAGCTGGATCAGCAGCGGCCGCAGCAGCGGCAAGGCTCGCAGCCACAAGCGACACATCCGCCGCCGGATCCTCTGCAGCCGTCGAATCAGCAGGCGGCGTCCCCGCCATTGGCGGCGCTGTCTCAGGGATCACGGGGCAAGCGGGCTGCGTCTGCGCAGCAGTCATCAGGTACTGCCGTAAGTCGAGTAAATGGGAATATACTGTAGATAATACTCTTTTTGACTTAAACCAGAATTAAAATTAGTGTTCCTCGAGTGCATTCTGCGCCTCCGTCGTAATCATGTAATGGTCCATACGACAGCACGCGCAAGACAAACAGCTGCAAGTTCAGGAGGGAGCAGGAAGCTCTGGGGCATGAAACGCGGTCCCTCACGATTGCCAGAGAGAACAATGCTTATGCTGGTGGGTCTGCAGGAGAGACGCGCCGCCTGCGGCAGAGGGCTGGGACAGGCGAAGCTAGCAGCGCCGCGGCGGCCACGGCGTCTGCCGGCGCCGCCAAGAGCGCAGAGGCAGCGGCCGCGCAGCCGTCAGCGGCCGTGCAGCCGCCTGCGGCCGCGTCAGCTGCGGGCGCCGCGGCATGGCCTGCAACCGCAGCAGATGTGGATGCCGTGGGGGCGCCCG
>JAABUK010008361.1_pt1 | contig 14557 bp, 12 predicted proteins | sample 5559141 | NCBI WGS metagenome assembly JAABUK01 (sample SAMN10711869, study PRJNA513367) | rock metagenome | isolation source: Antarctica rocks | place: Antarctica: Victoria Land, Pudding Butte nord | collected 2016-01-03
ATTCAATGACTCAGAGAAAGTTTTGAACGAATTTCATAAGCTATATTCAAACAAATCGCGCTAAATATCGAAATAACTATCAACAAAAGTGAGCAAATGAACTACATTCATGCAAACATGAATTTTCAAAGAAAGAAATAATGTTACGAGTGTATCAAGACTGATAAGACTGATTAAAGCTAGTCAATGATCTAGCTGAGATCTGATCTAGATCTGACTTAGATTTGACTCAAATATGACTCAACACTCTTTTTCTTTCTCAACATTCTTTTTCTTTTTCAACACTTTTTTTCTTTCTCAACACTCTTTTCTTTCATCAACATCTTGTTCATTTACATCACATTCTTTTCATGTCACAAACACATCTCTTTCAAGTTTAGCACAGTCTCTGAACATTACATAAATAGAAGCTTTTGTATCAATCTTCTTCTGTATTCTTAATATTCAGTTATAGCTATTTCTAAAGATCAAGCACTATCAATTCTGATCTTCATTGATTGTATCATTTAAACATGATTCTGACACTATGTTCATTGAAGACATCGATAGAAAAATCGTCTACAATACTCAATGCAAACTAGATGTTATAAACATCTTTTCAGTCAATGAAATGACTCAGAATCTAGAAGATATTAAAGTCAAGCTATCATCAAAATATCAGAATTTTCTAGATGTCTTTGATTGAGTTCAAGCAGACAAGTTATTGTCTCATCATTCATATGATCATAAGATAGAGCTTACTAGTGACGTAACATCATTTCGCTGTCGAGCATATTGAATGTCTTTCTACAAGCTTCAGAAAGTTAAGAAATATTTAAACGAGAATCTTTTCAAAGAATTTATAATTTTTAGCAAAGCTTTGTATTTCTCACTCATTCTGTTCATCTTGAAAGCAAATGAAGATCTACGATTTTGCATTGACTATCAAAAGCTCAATGCTATTATTAAAAGAAATCGCTATTCTTTATTGCTCATAAATGAAGTAATTGACAAAATAGTTGATTGCAAACATCTGACTCGATTGAATATCATTTCAACATTCAACAAACTACGAATGCACTTTGATAGTAAGAACTACACTATCTTTATTATTGCGTTAGAAGTGTATAAGTCAAAAGTGCTACTCTTCAAACTTATCAATGATTCTGTCTCATTTCAGCAGTATATGAATGATGTTTTATGAGACTTTTTAAATGACTTTTATCAAGTCTATCTAAATGACATTTTGATCTACAGCAAAACTTAATGAGAACATAAACAACATGTCAAAATGATATTGAGCAGACTATGAAAAGCTGATCTACAGATGAATATTCAAAAGTGCGAATTCAATGTAGAAGAAATCATCTTTTTAGAAGTCATAGTTTCAGAACAAGATCTTCGTATGAACTCTATCAAAGTGAAAGTCATAGTCAACTGAGCTACGTTGATTAACTTAAAAGAAGTTCAAAGCTTTGTGAGATTTGTTAACTTCTATCATTGTTTCATTAAAAACTTCTCGAAGCTAGTCAAATCATTCACTCAGCTGACTAGAAAGAATACACTCTTTGTATGAAATGAAGTTTGTGTTCAAGCTTTTGATGATCTAAAGAAACAAGTCAGCTTAATCTCAGTACTACAACATTTCAATTTCAAACGACATGTTACAAGCGTATCAAGGCTGAATAGAGCTAGTCAGTGCCTTTAGCTCAGATCTGACTCAGTTTCTATTTCGTACCAAGGCTAAATAGAGCTAGTCAGTGTCTCTAGCTCAGATCTGACTCAGTCTCTATTTTCTTTCATCAACATCTCTTTGTTCAACATCATCTTTCTTTCTACATCACATTCTACTCGTGTCACAAACACATTTTCTTCAAGCTTAGCGCAGTCTCTGAATATTACTTAAATAGAAGCTTTTGTACTCATCTTCTTCTGTATTCTTAATATTCAGTTATAGCTATCTTTAAAAATCAAGCATTATTCAACTCTGACTTTCGCTGATTGACTTATCTAGACACGATTCTGACATGATAAACTATTCTGAAAATCAATGCATCTGACTACGTCAAAGATGAAATACTATCACAGTATGATGATGAGAATGTTCTTCACTCAGTAGCATTCTACAGCAAGAGCATGATTCTTGCTGAATGCAATTATCACATCTATGACAAGAAATTGCTAATCATTATTTGATGTTTTGAACATTGAAGACTTGAGCTTGAATGCATTGAATTGCTTATTCAGATGTTCATCGATCATCAGACTTTGAAAATCTTCATGAAAAACAAACAGTTAACTCAACGTTAAGTCAATTATCTAGACATTCTATTTAAGTTTAACTTTCAGATCATTTTTTAATCAGGCAAAATGAATACTAAAGTCAATGCTTTAATCAGAATGTTTCTGATCGACGTTTCTGAATCAACTCAGCGTACTGAAGATCACTATCAAATTATTCTGACATCAGATAGAATAAATATTCTAGCTATTGAATCTGAAGTTGATTTCTATTAATGAGTAAAAGATGTCAACAAAACGAATGAGCTTTGCAATGAGTATAAATAAGCTATAAGCGAAAACAAGCTCAAGCTACATAGTATTAAATTGAAGCATTGCAAGATCATTGATAACGTTCTGTTCAGAAAAAATCTACTGTGAGTTTCTGAGAATATGCATACAAAATTGTTAAAGAAAATTCATGATCAGTCTTTCATCTTTCACTTTGACAATCGAAAAACTATTGATCTAGTTCAACGTTTCTATTATTAATCAAATCATTGAGCAACAATTAAATGTTACATTCGAAACTGTCATGTCTGTTAACAAAGCAAGATATCTAGAAATAGTATCAATGAACTTCTTCATTCTCTCTCAATTTCATAGAAACGCTGAAAAAATATAGCTATGAACTTCATTACTGAGTTATTTCTATCAGAAGATTATAACATCATTTGCATAATCATATGTCATCTCATCAAGAAACATCACTATGTTCTCTGTCATTGAGAAGATGAAAGCATCTCAGTCAAAGAAACGGTTTGAATCATGCTATGAAACGTTTATCAACTTCATGATTTATCTAGTTCTATTGTTTCAAACAGAGACTCTCAATTCATATCAACAATGTGACAAAGTCTTTGTAAGTGACTAAGAATCACAGCTAGTTTATCAACAGTCTATCATTCTGAAATCAATGATTAATCAAAATGAGTTAATCAAGATGTTGAATGCAAATTAAGAATTTACTGTAACTACATGCAGAATGACTGAGTGAAATGACTTTTCATGATGAAATTCAGCAAGAATTTCAATATCTTCTTGATCATCTCAATGATTTCGTTCTACTTCAATAAGAGTTTTCATCTTTAAATGAGTTTCAATTCAAATACGACTGACTATGAAACAATTCATGAATGTCTTGAAGCTAGAAAAGCAAATGATATTGCAATTCAAATGAAAGAACTTCTTATTTTCAATCATCAACAATTGAAAAAGATGAAGCAGATCATCGAAGCTCAGATCAATAAACATAGATGAGACATTATTTATGAAGTAAATGACTGAGTTTGATTATTATTTAGAAACATAAAGACAACTAAATCATGTAAAGATTTGAAAGATAAACAGCTAAAACTTTATCAAATCACTGTCAAAGTTGAAATCTTCTATCATCTTCGTCTATCAATAAGCATGAAGCAGCTGCATTTAATGTTCAGCTCAAAGCTATTATGTTCTTATTTTCAAAACTTGTTATTAGAACAGCATTTGAAATCTTCTAGATCATTGACAATCAAGAATGATAATCATTAAGAGATAAATGACATTTTGAACTTTAGATGCTATTGAGATCAAATACAATACAAGATCAAATGAACAAAACTAAATCAAGACAATAAATGATACTATGTTGATAAAGAAGAATTCAAGAACTCAAAAGAAGTTCTAGTTGAATTTCATAAGCTTTATTCAGACAAGTCATACTAAGTTGAAAAACAGTGAAAGTTTGTGTTTCATTTTGTGTTATGAGCGTATCAGAGCTGAATAAAGCTAGTCAGTGTCTTTAGCTCAAATCTGACTCAGTCTCTATTTTCTTTCATCAACATCATCTTTCTTTCTACATCACATTTTACTCATGTCACAAACACATTCTCTTCAAACTTAGCGCAGTCTTTGAATACTACTTAAATAGAAGCTTTTGTACTCATCTTCTTCTGTATTCTTAATATTCAGTTATAGCTATCTTTAAAGATTAAGCACTATTCAACTCTGACTTTCGCTGATTGACTCATTTAGACACGATTCTGACATTATATTAAGAATTCATTAATCACACAATACTGATCTCATTACTCATTCAACATACTTGTACAGACAGAACAAGTCTAAAGAAATTCGTTTATCTGATGATCAATGCAATCGAAAGATTGAACAACACTAGAAAGTTTGATAAAATCAATGACAAGACTGTTTGAATCACTAAACAACTTATTGCTCACTAAGTATGCAAAGTTCACTCGATCAAGAGAATCAACTCATTCTCATGAAACAGATGAGTGAAAATAAGCTGTTCAACTTGATTAAGAGAATCAATGATAAAGAATCTTCGTGAATTGCTTGAGAATCACTCAAAAACTCACGAAACAGAAATATCTTTCTAATCAACAACATTCTTTTCTGAAGATTAAACACTTGATCATACGTCTTCATTAATACTGTCGAGCATCATCATTCACTCAATCTCGTTCTTTCTTCAAATTTCATCATGTCAAAACATTCATCTATCAAAGAACGTTTCAAAGAATTTTGAAGTTGCTTTTCTCAAATCTCTGAGACTGATTCATCAAAACTCTCTAGTGCTGAATCATTCATCAATGAAGATGATGAGTCATTTGCTGAAACAGTAATACTCTCTGTTTCTATTGAAAACTGAAAGACTTGATGCATGATTCTCAACAGAGAAACAGATTGACTCAACAAGCTGAGTAAACAACGAGATAATAAAATCAAAGAGTTGAAGACTAAACTTCAAACTAAAGAAATCACTTTTTCTGATTTCATTTACTCTGAGCGTTCTAGATTTCAGAAAATACCTGATTCTTTCTGATTTACTGATGAAAAGAATTCTACTTGAAAAAACTGATACGACAAAATTCAGAATAAACTAGAGATCAACGTTGATCTCTTTTCAAATGAACGAGTCAAACTGAGCTATGTACATTTCAGATTATTTGATGACGCAGTTAATGTTACTCAATCTAGATGCAAACATGACTGTGTCAATCTTTATAAGATCGTCGATGATCTTTTGAAAGAACTAGCTGAGTTGTTTAATGATTCAGATAAGAAAGTCAACTTTCATAAAGAATACTACAACTTGATTCAAGAATCAAAGAAGTTCAGCAAGTTTTACACTCAGTTTCAATGATTATCTTTCTATCTGAAGTATCACGAAAAGCAACTGATCATCGATCTGAAAGATAAAATAAACTCTCGTCTTTGATTCATTTGAATAAATCAATTAGTTCAATTTGATTCTTTCAAAGAGATTCATTTCTATTTAATTCATTTGAATAATGATCAACGAGTCATTTGAAAAATCAAGAACAAAGTCAATCTCATTAAATGTGTTGATGATCTGTCAAGAATCATCTTTCATAGAGCTGTTGTTACTCAATCAGTTAATCATTCAAAACCTGATTATTTAAAGTCGCATGATGCGATTTTAACTAACGTCAAGAAAGCAGACGTTCTAGTTGAAATCTGTTTCATATGTCATAAATCAGATCATAGCTCTAAAGAGTGCTCTAATCAACCTACTAGAATCAATGCAGTGAACAATGAATATGATTGTTTTGAGTTCAATTTCAATTTGAATTTCAATTCAAAAAACTAGTCATTTCTTCAAAAGTCATTAAAGAAGTAAAGATTATATCTTTGTGCAAACTAGACGAAATTCTATCAGAAGAGAATTACTTTGAAAAGTCGTTTTTAATTGACATCTTTCTCAACTCTCAAAATCAATCTTTTAGTCTTTGTTCTCTGATAAACAGTGATTCAGTCGCTCATATGCTCATACACGCTAACCTAGTCAATAGAGTATGCGAGAAACTAGAAATTCAATCTATATCATTGACAAAAGAGAAGTTAATAAGAGATTATGATGAAAAGATATCTAAAAAGATCATCATTCATAAAATTCTACTCAATCTCATCATCGAAAGTCATAAGAAATTGACTGTATCAATGCTGATAGCTGATATCAATCATCATGAAGTCATATTGAGTAAGCTTTGAATGAATAAAAACGAAATATTATTGAATATGCAAAACGACGTCATTGTTTTTTCAAATCAATTAAATACTTCTATTTCGATTTTTTTGATTTCTCTCAATTCAAAGCACTCAAGTTGATCGCGATCAACTTTGTTCTCTTTTATCATTCAAACTAAAATCTTTATTATGCTCAAACGATCTGTTTCAACTACAACTAAGAAAGAATCATTCTTGATTCAAAGCATAGATGCAGCTTTGTTCAAAACTCTACTGAATCAATTAAAGAAGAATCAGACTGAAGTTTTTGCTCTATTCATGACTGATATTGATAGAGAAATCGCGTATAATACTCAGTGCAATTTGAACGTTTTAAACGTCTCTTCAATTGATGAAATGACTCAGAATTTGAAAGATATTAAAGTCAAGTTGTCATCAAAATATCATGAGTTTCTAAATGTTTTTAATCGAGTTCAATTGAATAAACTACTTTCTCATCATTTCTATGATCATAAAATCAAGCTCATCAATGATTCAACGCTTTCTTGCTGTTGAGCTTATCAAATGTTCTCTGTCAAACTTCTGAAAGTAAAGAAGTACTTAAACGAGAATCTGTCAAAGAAATTCATCACTTCTAGTCAGACTCTTTATTTCTTTCTCGTTTTATTCATTCTTAAAGCAAATGAAAATCTTTGATTCTGCGTGAACTATTGAAAGCTAAATGTCATTTTCAAAAGAAATAGATATTCTTTATCGTTGATAAATGAGATCATTGATAAAATAGTGAGTTGCAAGCATCTGACTAGATTGAACATTATATCAGCATTCAACAAACTTCAAATGCATTTCAATAACGAGAATTACATCACTTTTATCACTGCTTTAGAAGCATATAAATACAAGATGCTATCATTTAAACTGACTAATGAATTGATCTTCTTTCAGCAATATATGAATGATGTTCTATGAAACTTTCTGAACGACTTTTGCTAAGTTTATCTAGATGACATTCTCATTTATAGCAAAATGAGAAAGAAACATAGAAATCACGTCAAACTAGTATTGAGTTGACTACGCAAAGCTGAACTGCAGATGAATATTCAAAAGTGCAAATTCAATGTAAAAGAGACTGTCTTTCTAAAAGTCATTGTATCAGAACTAGATCTTTGTATGAATCTCAGCAAAGTGACAGTCATAGTCAGCTGAATCACTTTGATCAATCTAAGAGAAATTCAGAGCTTCATGAGATTTGTTAACTTCTATCGTCGTTTCATTAGAAACTTCTCGAAGCTAGTCAAATCATTCACTCAGCTGACAAGAAAAAACACGTCTTTTGTTTGAAATGAAATCTGTGTTCAAGTCTTTGACAATCTAAAGAAACAAGTCAGCTCAATCTCAGTACTTCGTCACTTCAATCTTAAACGACAAGCTATTCTGAAGATTGATGCTTCAAACTATGTAAAAGATGAAATACTATCTCAGTATGATGATGAGAGAGTTCTTCATTCAATGATCTTCTACAGTAAAAGCATGATTCTCGCTGAAATCAATTATCACATTTATGACAAGAAATTGCTAGTCATTATTCAATGCTTTGAACACTGATGATTCAAGCTGAAGTGCATTGAACTACTCATTCAAATATTCATTGATCATCAAGCTTTGAAGATTTTCATGAAAAATAAACAGTTGAGTCGATGACAAGTCAACTATCTGAACATTCTGTTGAAGTTCAACTTTCAGATCATCTTTAGATCAGGCAAAATGAATACTAAAGTCAATGCTTTAACTTGAATGTCTTTAACAAACGTCTCTGAATCAGCTCAATAACTTGAAGATCATTTTCAGACTATTCTGACTCTTGATAGAGTCAATGTTCTACTTGTTGAATTGAAAGCAAATCTCTATCAATGAGTATGTATGATCAATCAAATGAATGAGTTCTGCAACGAATATAAACAAGTTATAAATGAGAACAAGCTCAAATTTCATATCACTAAATTGAAGAACTGCAAAATCATTGACAGCGTTCTCTTTAAAAAAGACTTACTGTGAGTTTTTGAGAATATGCATACGAAACTGCTACAAGAAGTGCATGATCAATCTTCAATCTCTCATTTCGACAATAAATGAATCATTGATCTAGTTCAGCGTTTCTACTATTGATCAGATCATTGAGCTACTATTTGATGATACATTCAAAACTGTCATGCTTGTCAGCGAAGCAAAGTCTTTAAAGATAGCATCAATGAATTTCATCATTCTCTCTCGATTTCACAGAAACGCTGAAAAAATATAGCTATGAACTTCATCACTGAACTATCTCTGTCAGAAGACTATAACGTCATTTGCATAATCATATGTTGTCTCATCAAAGAACGTCACTATGTTTTCTGTCATTGAGAAGACAATGACATTTCAGTCAAAGAAACGATTTGAATCATGTTATGAAATGTTTATTGACTGCATGATCTACTCAGTTCTATTGTTTCAAACAAAGACTTTCAATTCATATCAACTATGTGAAAGAGTCTTTGCAAGTGACTGAGAATCACAGCTAGTTTATTCACAGTCTATCATTCAAAGATCAACGATCAGACGAAATGAGTCAATCAAAACGTTGAATGCAAACTTAGAATCTACTGCAATTACATGCAGAACGACTGAGTCAAATGAATATCTATGATGAAATTCAGCGACAAGTTCAATATCTTCTTGATCATCTCAATGATTTCTTTCTACTTCAATAGAGAATTTCACTCTCGAATGAGTTTCAATTCAGATATAACTGACTACAAAACAACTCATGAACGACTTGAAGCTAGAAAAGCAGATGATATTGTCATTTGAATGAAAGAGTTACTGAGCTTTGATCATCAACAATTGAAAAAGACAAAGCTGATCATCAAAGTTCAGATCAATAAACATAAATGAAACGTTATTTATGAAGTAAATGACTGAGTTTGACTATCTTTCAGAAACGTCAAGACAACGAGACTCTGCAAAGATTTGAAAGATAAACAACTAGAATCATATCAGATCACTGTCAAAGCGAGAGTCTTCTATCATCTTCATTTATCAATCAGCATGAAGCATCTGCATTCGATGTTCAGCTCGAAGCTACTGCGATCGTATTCAGAAGACTTTCTATCAGAACAGCATGCAGAATCTCTCAGACTCATCATTATTGATGATGATGATGATGAACACTGAGAGATAGATGACATTCTTGACTTCAGATGCTATCAAGATCAAATACAGTACAAGGTCAAATGAAAAGATCTAAATAGAGACAATGAATGATACTATGTTGATAAAGATGAATTCAATGACTTCAAGAAAGTTTTGAATGAATTTCATGTGTTATACTCAAGAAAGTCACGCTAGTATCGAAATAACTCAATAAGAAAGCAAGCAAACAAGCGACATTCATGCAAACATAAATTTTCAAAGAGAAGAGTAATGTTACAAGCGTATCAGAACTGAATAAAGCTAGTCAGTGTCTTTAGCTCAGATCTGACTCAGTCTCTATTTTCTTTCATCAACATCATCTTTCTTTCTACATCACATTCTACTCATGTCACAAACACATTTTCTTCAAGCTTAGCGCAGTCTTTGAATATTACTTAAATAGAAGCTTTTGTACTCATTTTCTTCTGTATTCTTAATATTCAGTTATAGCTACCTTTAAAGATCAAGCACTATTCAACTCTGACTTTCACTGATTGACTCATCTAGACATGATTCTGACATTTTGTTCTATTCATGCAAACATGAACTTTCAAAGAAGAAAATAATGTTATGAATGTGTCAGAATTGATTAGAAGTATTTTTGACTCAATGCATGTTTCAATTTCGTGCACATCTCACTTTACTACTTTCATCTTTCTTCAAAAATCAATTACAAATTCAATATGACTTCAATTGAGACAGCGCTTGCAGATCTAGCTTTGCAAGACTCATTTAACTACACTGCAACTGCAAAGAAATTCAATATCAATCGAAGCACGCTGTTGCAACGACATAGAGATAAAACAATCTTCGTGAAGAAAAGCAAGCAAACGACGTCAATTCTTTTGAATCAACAAGAAAAAGAGCTTATTCGCTATATCAATAAGCTTATTGAGCGTGATATATCTTCTTTCAATGTCATGATTCGCGTTTTTGCGTATAATATATCTGAAAAACAGTCAGACAAAAACTGATCTTATGAGTTCATTCAACATCATTCAGATATACTGCAGTCAAAGTTTCTACAAGACGCTGATTTAGAGCGAAAGAAAGTCAATAATGCATATTAATATCAGCTTTATTTTGACCTTGTAAATGTCTTCATTACGTTTAGTTTCATACTAATATAAGAGTAGGTAAAGCAAAAAATTGAAGAATATGAGATTCTTTCTTCAAACATATACAATATGAACGAAAAGAGCTTTCTACTTGAACTTCTTCAAAAGACTTGAAGAGTCTTTAGTTTAAAGCATCTTGACAGTGACAAATTGCTGAGTGCTGATCAAGATAACAATAGAGAATGAATTATCTTGATTGCAATCATTTGCATGAATATGATTCATATACTCTCTTCAATCATTTATCAGACGATATCAGGCAATATTCAGAACAGCTGACTTACTGAATATGATTTCAAAAAGCAATTCTGCTTCTTTGCTTTCTTCGTTACTGACTGAACTAATGATGAATTGACTTACTCTTGACTCACTATCATATTTGATTGAAATACGAGGTCAAAAGTCAGAAATTCACGCGATTATTACCTTCTATTTGTTAATGAGCATGACAGTCATATCAACATGAAGTTTCTTGACTGATGTGAGCAGAACAAGATGCTTATGACTTTATATTCTTCTCATTCTACGCATCATCTTCAATCTTTAAATGTCAGCTTATTCAACTCTTTGATCAATTACTACTCGCAAAATCTGAACGACTGAATCTTTAAAAGTCAAGAACTTTCTTGAATATTGAAAAAAGACTTCTTTGACCTGTTTTGACCTGCATATCAAGCTGCTTTCACGTCTGTCAACATCAAAAGTGAATGAGAAAAGACAGAATTGCTGTCTTTCAATTTGTCACAGATCATAAAGCAGATTAAATCGAATGCTAAACCTGTTTCAAGTCATTCTTCTTCTTCAGCATTGTCAGAAGCTGATTGAAGAAAGATTCAACAATTAATAAAGTCAGTTGTAGAAGAAGTAATTGATTTGCAAGCTTGTAAGTTGAACAATACGATTGAAAAGCTTACTACAGATGTTGCTTTTTTGAAAGCAGAAAATGAAGATCTTCGATGAACAGTATGTATTGAAAGAAGTTGCAGATGACGTGAAAAGTCTTTATTTGATGATTTAGAGGTTAATGATGAGACAAAGAGAGTGTTTTTTAGTTCTAATAAGATTCAGATGACTTGTGATCATCAAATTCAAAGAATTGAAGAGAAACAGCAAGCTGCTATTCAAAAGACGAAAGAAAAGAAACAATGAAAGCTTAGAAAGCTAGAGAAACAGCGTTTAATAGCTGAAAGAAAAATGAAATGAGAAAAAAAGAAGATGAAGCGAAAGAAGAAAGCGAAGCAAAAAAAGAAGCTACAAGCGAAGAAATTGAAGCAACGACGTCTAGTTCAGAAGCAAAAGCTGAAGGTTAAAAAGCTTCAGAAAGAGCAAAAGAAGAAGTCTAAAGAGATGAAAGTACAGCAATTCACTGATTTTGTTGCTATTGAGAAGATGAAAAGAAAGTCAAGTCAAATCAGGTTTACGCAAGCTGAAAGACAATTCAAAGCTTTTAAATGATTTGATGATTGATTCTTATAGCTTGAAAGCTTCATATAAATATTGACAACTTTCTATATTAATTGCAATTTGATTCTATGAATGATGATTGAATAATAATAAAAAAAGTATGAGTTGCTAATCAAGTTTAGAATGTGCACGAAATTGAAACATGCATTAAGTCGAGAATACTTCTAAAGCTAGTCAATGATCTAGTTGAAATCTGATCTAGATCTGATTCAAATTTGATTCAGATATGATTCAACATCTTTTTTCTTTTCTAGCATCTTCTAATCAACTTCTATTATCTTTTAAACAAACACACTTCTTTGTGTTATGAATGATCAACAGATTTCTATGGCAAACACATTTCTTTGTGTCATAAACATCTTTCAAATCAACATCTTTCTTGTGTTTCAACACGTTCTCTTTGAGACTAGCGTCGATCTGAGTAACTACTATATAAAGTGTGTTCTTCTTGCCTTTTATATCTTCTTTCTTCTGTATTCTTAAAGTCTTAGTTATAGTTATCTCTATTGAATCAAACATTTCACTTACAACATGATTAAATTGAATATCTAGGCATGATTTCAACATTGTTGCAACGACAAGATACTGAATTGAATGATTTTCATAAACAATTTTTCTCGTAGTTCTGCGTTCTATTTGACTTTCTCATCTGCATGCAGATTGCTTGTAGCATGCACATTGAGATTATCAAAGTCTGCACGATCGCGAAAACTCTGCATGCAATCAACGCATAATGCTTCATCATCACGCAGCGTCTCGATGTTGTTCAAACTTTTGATAATCTTTAGACTCTACTGTAACTAAACAGTAAATTTGTAGTCAGCATCATATACAGATGAGTTTCATCGCTGATTTAAATTAATCATTGATTAATAAGTTATTAATAAATGATTAATCAACTTTTCTTTTACAAATTTGAATGAAAATACAACAAGTGTCAATGATTCAAATTAATTTAAGATTAATTCTAGATTAATCATTTAATATCATATTTGATAAATTAAAGTAAATGAGCATTTATTGATTTAATTAACATTCTACATTCTTGATTGAAAACATATTGATTAGTGATTGATTAGTGATTGATGATTGATTAATCAATTATAAGAAGTGATTGTGTATTGATCATGAAGTAGTTACAGATGTAAAGGTTCATGTGATCATGAAATCTATGTGTGAGCTCGAGCGTTAGCGTGAGTCTTAGCTTCGAATGATCGACATGGTCGCGCGACCTCTAGTATGGGTCGCGCGACCTACATTCTCGTATGAGTTCGAAATGATTCCCATCCCGCCCCGAAGCTTTTCCAACCCGACGCCAAGTCTTGAATGTGCGGGGCATATGCTACTGCTAGAATATGCTCAAAGTCCAATCCGACGCCAAGAATCTTTTCCGACCTCGGCTCCACTTTTCCAACCCCCCGCGAGCTGAAACCCGCACTATTCGAACGACAAGCCAACTATGAATCCCTGTATTAAATTTGCTACCTACTTCGTACTGCGTCAACATTGATGATGGCGCGAGTAGTTTAGAAGTGAGTCGTTTATTGTACAGACTTCTCAAATCGCGATTAACATCAATAAAATCAAGGGCTTTCGAAAATAAATCCATAAGGAAGATTGCATGAAACAATGTAAGATAACACGACACTCTGAACACACTATACAAATGTTGATTTCGCACATCTCGCATTCTCTTCCTGCTGCTGAATTCGAAAGATCGCATCTACCCTTTCCGCCAATGCAAAACCCCTAATTCCAGGCCCCGTGATGATGCTGCTTCTGGACTTAATTGCAGGTGAAGCCACAGTCCATGTCAGTGGTGCCGGAAAAACTCGGACCGTCCATACGTCCGACCTTGCATTGGGTGTCGACGCTCTGCCACGACTCACTGCCATAGGCAAACTGGATGTAGCCGGCCTCGCTGGTAATAACCAACACGTTCGGGAGCTGACTGTCCACGCTAACGGAAGGGTCGGCGTTGGTTTTGGGCAAGTATCCGATCTGGTTTCCGTCGGGGTTTTTGATAGTCACTTCCACGGCGTATTTCAAGTCTAGTTGTTTGAAATCGAATTTTTTCCCTGGGCTGCTACTCACGAAGAGCCTGACGTGCACGCCACACCAGCCAGGGCCACGAGGGGCAAGGTCCGAGGATCGGGTTGCGAGACTGGTGGACTCGACAGGTAGAGCAGCGGCGGAGGCGGAGGAGATGAAAGACGCGAGGCTTGCGATGGAGGTGAGGGAGGTTGAGAACTTCATTGTCGTAATGGTGATATTTTTAAACCGTTGGAACTTAGGAGAGCGCTGAAGTGCCTGTGAGACGATCAAGGTATTGAGGGGACGTCGATTCGCTAGTTGAAGATGCTTAATGAAGATGGTAGATGAAGATGCTTCAAGGTTTGTTTGATGTGGATAGAAAGGTGGACTCAACTGCCTTCCTATACCTCTTTGCTGGCACGTTCGCAGCTTTGCATCACCGCCATGTCTTGCTGCGC
>JAABUK010008362.1_pt1 | contig 14557 bp, 8 predicted proteins | sample 5559141 | NCBI WGS metagenome assembly JAABUK01 (sample SAMN10711869, study PRJNA513367) | rock metagenome | isolation source: Antarctica rocks | place: Antarctica: Victoria Land, Pudding Butte nord | collected 2016-01-03
GTTTCTTATTTCGCTCCGGAAAAAAGTTGGGTCAATAGTCCCAATTACCCGCCTCACAATGTTAAGTTCGATAGAAATATTCCGATAAGTTGTTTTGAATGCCACAGCTCCTATATAAAAAAAACTTTCGTTGAGGTTGCAGAAGACCGGTTAATAGATCATTTTGATAGCAATCAAATTGTTTATGGAATCGACTGCGAACGTTGTCATGGCCCCGCGGCCAGGCATGTTTATTTCCACGAGAAAAACCCACAGGAAAAAAAGCCTACATTTATTTCTTTGTATGCTTCATTATCGAAACAGGAAAAGTTAGATAGGTGCGCCATGTGCCATTCAGGGCCAAGACAACCTTATAAGTCAACATTTGATTTTGTTCCGGGTGACAGGCTTTCTAACTACGTATATCCTGATACTTCTTCCGTTAGTACATCCGATATAGATGTTCATGGCAAACAATATCAATTGCTTGCAAAGAGCCAATGTTTTATAAAGAGTGCTGATTTAAATTGCTCATCCTGTCATAATACGCATGTTAAAGAAAGAGAAAACCTGGCACTGTTTTCACAACGATGTATGAACTGTCATAATACAGCCAATCATAATTTCTGCAGGATGGCGCCTCCACTTGGTGACAATATTGTGAGTAATTGCATTGATTGCCATATGCCGGCAAAGCCTTCCAGGCTGATTACATTAATGTCGCAAGGGCAGAAAAAACCACTACCCGCTTTTGTAAGAACGCATTTTATCTCAATATACCCGGAAGAAACAAAAAAGTTTATAGCAACCAGCAAATGAATAGTCATTTATTCAATTGAATAAAATGTATCTTTCCGTTGTTTGTGGCAACAGCAAACATGATTTTACCACCTGCCATTTTTATAGTTTTTATATCCCGGATCTCACCCTTTATATTTATGCCTGACTGGAACATATTTAAAACAATAAATGTAAGATTGCCATTGCCAAGTAGCAATGTTCCATATCCTGCATCATAACTTCCTTCATAAGGCTGCACATTTTTAAAATTACCACCGGCAATAATATCACAGAAGCCATCATTGTTGAAGTCTCCTGTTAACCAGCTAAACACGGGAGCCCATTGAATTGCTGCAGGCAAATGAAGCGGTTCATATTTACCATTGCGGTATACCAAAACCATGGTTGATAATGTAGCCGCTGACAATTTTTTTGTGTTGGTCAGCTTACCAGCAAAAACTTCTTCTACTGTTTGCCCGGCAAAACTTTTATAGTGAGGGTATTTCTTTCTGATTACACCAGGCAATATCCTTTGCAATTCATCCTTGCCCAGAAAAGAATAATACTGGCCATTCTTTTCTGTGGCGAGTATTTGTTCCAGATAAGAATTATTATCAATATCCCCTTCATACATTATTAAAGGATATTTTTTTGAAGCATGCAACTTGGAGTTTTCGCCCCAGTTTCCTAATAGTATATCTTCCTGGCCATCACCATTTATATCGGCTACCTTAAGACTGTTCCATAAGCCCGTTAATTCATCCAGGCCCATCTTCTTTGTGCTGTTTTTTAAATGACCCTTTTCATTTAAAAAAATGGTAACAGGCATCCATTCCCCGGCTACTATTAAATCCATCCAACCGTCTTTGTTTATATCTGTCCAAACTGCATCTGTCACCATTCCAATTCTTTCCAACTCAGGACAAATATTCCTGGTTTGAATGGAGAATCTTCCTTTACCGTCATTAACTAAAAGATAGGATAAGGGAGTTTCGCCATACTTACCGGCCACTACCCGCCCGCCAATAAATAAATCCATATCACCATCATGGTCAATATCGGCTGGTATAGCAACGGATTTATTTCCAAAAAATAAAGGCAAATTTGTTGATTTCCGGAATGATCCTTTGCCATCGTTTATATACAACCTGTCGTATAAGCGGGAAGTATTTCCTTCCCATTCATTTCCGCCACTAACCACGTATAAATCCAGGTCCTTATCATTATCGGCATCAAAGAAAATAGCATTCACATCTTCACATAATGAATCATTTGCCATTAACGCTTTATTCGTAGCTGTAAAACTTCCCGAAGGATTTTGTATGAATAACGACCCTGCCTGGCCCGCAGCACCACAAGCATAGAAATCATCCAATCCATCAGCGTTTACGTCTCCTACTGCCAGTTTCGGGCCTTCGGTGGAGACACCATGCAGTATTAAAGGCTGTACAGCAAAATCATTAAAAAGGTTTTCTTTATGCACAATGTTGATACCCTCCACTTTAATAACATTCGTAAATAAGGTTTGCAGAGCAATTGCCTGGTGTGCTTTATAGGATGCCTGATCCTGTTGCAGCGTGATTTGCCGGTTTGCTTTAATATGGTATAACTCCTGAACAGTTCCAAGACTGTCTGGCCAGATAACTTTAAGTGTATCTATTACTGAAATATCTCCCAAACCAATATGGATATCACCGGTGGAGCAACTTTCAAAACCTCTTGTAGCCGTGTTATAACGATAAAATTTTTTGTTACCAGATGAAATAATAATTACAGCGCCAAGTCCGAACCTGTTAAAGCTGTTACCATCAAGATGAACAGAGAGGTAATTACTTTCCTTCCTGCCCCGGCTGTTATTGCGATAAATATCAGCAGCACCATTTAAATTATTTATCACGAGGTCAACGTCTCCATCGTTATCCAAATCAGCATAGGCAGCACCGTTAGAGAAGCTTTGTTTTCCTAATCCCTCTGCCTGGCCTGTATTAGAAAATTTCATTGATGCGGTACCTTTAAAAAAATAATTACTTTGTTTTCCTTCCGGCATCAGGTTGAAAGCTATATCATTCAATTTTTTTTTAGTTGTATCATACGCTTCAGGTGTATGCGCATAGTAGTTCATAAAATCAAGATCATTAGGCCGCCGGTAAATGCCATTGGTTACAAACAAATCGCAAATGCCATCATTATCAAAGTCAGCAAGTAATGGAGACCAGCTCCAGTCAGTTGCAGCAATACCCGCATATAAACCGATATCACTGAAACGCTTGCCGCCACCGGTATTCAACTGCAAACAGTTTCGCGAACATTGTGGCTGGTAACCAAAACCAAGCTTGTATTGATATATTTCCATCGGATCGTCGGACATAGAAGACTTCAGTACTTTTTCGTTTTCTGGCAGCATGTCAAGAGTAACCAAATCAGGCCATCCGTCATTATTTACATCCGCCGCATCGCTACCCATAGAAAAGTGACTTTCATGTCCAAACACTTCTTTATTCGATTCAGAAAAAGTACCATTTCCGTTGTTGAGGTAATAATAGTCTTCCTCATTAAAATCATTGCTCACATAAATATCCGGCCATCCATCGTTATTAAAATCATTGACTATCGCGTTTAATCCATAGCCTGTTCTGCCATTAAATATTCCTGCTGCCGTTGTAACATCAGTGAACTTCGATCTGCCATTGCTCATTTCATTCCTGAATAATTTATCCCCGCTTGCCGCATCCGGTATATGCCGGAAAGAGGTATCAATGTATTGCTCCGATGAATGAACAGCATGTTTCACCAGGTAAACATCCAGGTCACCATCCTTGTCGTAATCAAAAAATGTAGCCTGCGTGTTAAATCCCTCTTCATCTAATCCATACTCAGCAGCCTTTTCAGTAAAACTGAGATTTTTGTTGTTGATATACAATTGATTCCTGCCCTTCATACTCTGGTATCCTCCAACCGCACAAACATATATATCAAGCCAGCCATCACCGTTTACATCTGCCATGGTAACCCCTGTTTTCCAGGTACCCATGCCCGTTACACCGGCACGCGCTGTTATATCCTGAAATTGCAAATTGCCTTTATTGAGGAAAAGTTTATTATCGCCTTTATTAGAAGTAAAATAAATATCAGTCAGTCCATCATTATTTATATCGCCGGTAGCTACTCCTCCCCCGTTATAGAGGTATATGTAATTCATGATATTGAGTGAATCTGTAATTGTGAGCTCATTATTAAATGTAACTCCGGAGGACTCTGGATCAAGTAATGTAAACAGTGTTTGCTTATTTGAACAGGAAAAGAAAAAGATAGTTGACAGGATAAGAAACAAATAATAGTGAATGTTGCCGTTGGAAGCAACGGATCTTTTTCGTATATATTGTAGTGTTAGATATAACAATGTGCTGCAGGCTTTTGGTTTTAGGTATCAGGTATGAGTAAATCCTTACCTGAAAGCTGAAAGCAATATTTACTTGCAAACAATTCAGATTTTTAATTTTAAAAGAGAGCCAAACTGTTATCTACGTTCCCCTCCTTTTCAAGGAGGGGACGTTGCGTTAAGATGCGAAGCACTTAACACAACGGGGGGTACTGACTGTGAATAGTCAGTAACTTGCAATCAATACATTCTTCTAAACGACCAGTTTGACCAATAGCAGTCGTTAACCACCCCCGTTGAAAACGTGCTTCGCATCGTTTTCAAACGTCCCCTCCTTGAAAAGGAGGGGAACGTACTTTACCCACTTCATCACAACTTTCATTTTTTATTGAATATTAATGTTAATGACATTGCCCTATACGCCTAAAAATGCTTTAATAAAATTTCCCTGTATATTCTTTTTCTATGTTCTCAAAGAATAAGCCCTGAAATTGCCCTGGACTGAGAACTGGTAATGATAGCTCAATTGAATGGGCCTTTTCAGGCGCCAGGTCACTGATATCAACATACCATCCTACAAACGAGCGGCGGTTAGGCCTTACCGATGAATAGGCTTTTGTGAGTTCAACAGGTTTGCCATTTAATCTTAAATTTACCTGCATAGTATCTTCGGGTTCCGCTACCTGAATATATAATAACAGGCGCTCCGGTACCAGCCATGTGGTTTTATAATCATCCTTGCTCCAGGGAATCGGCCAATCTTTTTTCCGCTGTTGTAATTGCTTAAATATCCATTCCGGAATAATAAACGAGCTGGCAAAAGTGCCGCCGGTAAAAAGAGGATCGAACTTTCCCACCTCCTGCATAGGAGAAAAGGATCTTCCTGTAAATGTAAGACTACCGGTAACTAGTTTACCTGTTTGGGTAAACTTAGATTCTTTACCATTAATAAAAACTTTCCCCAGCTTTTTAGCTTCAGCTAATGCTACCTTCCAATTAACAGAGCTGCCCATTTCAGCGGAGACATTCTCCAGGTAAAGGGTGGTGCCTGCAAGCCTTGCTTTACCTTTCATATTAAATAGCTGTGGTCCGGTTATTTCTTCCTTTGCGGGAGAGATGGAAAGTACTATCGTGGAGGCGCCATCCATTTCAAGTTTAAATAAATCACCTTGCTGCCAATAGACCAGCTTGTTCGCAGGACTGATTTGCAGGCCTTCCTGTGGATAGATCACGTTGATCTGATAATTACCCGGATTGGTTATTCCAATAGATGCATCAAGCAAAAATTTGGCAGGTAAGCGACGTCCATTAGGATTGAACAAAAAGATATAACCTTTATTGTCTTTGATTGCAGTTGTGCCATCAACTTTTCCTAAAGCAGGCTGGCCGAGGATAAACCTGGTTTCCATCAGGTACTCCCTATTTTTATCCGTCCAGTTCAACCAGTCCCTAACAAATTTTTTATCGGTTTCAGAAAAATGCCGCAATTCTTCCGGGTCACGGGCGGGTATCATATTAACCACATTGTTCAACCCACCGGTACCGATAGACGAAAAAAGCGAGTATTTCCAACCAAGATAATCCCAGTCCCGCTGGTGAAATCCGTCCAGTTTAAGAACTACTTTTCCGTCTTGTACATCGGAACGGGATGTCTGATGAAACATAAAGCCAGGCATAATAACCGGTGGACAATAATCATTTACCCTGTATCGGTAAGCCGTATAACGTTGCCGGTTAGCCGATACCCTGTCGAAATGCAGATCCGGGAACGGTATAAAGCTTTCGGGTTGCTCGTCTTCATTAGTAGGATGCGGAAAGGAATTTGACAACCAGCTCCAGGGCCCATATAACTGATCGAGTTGCCGGCCATCAATAATCATTGCAGGATATTTCTTACGGAGGCTTTCCTTAACACGGCGCCATCCCCACCACTGTTCGTACCGGCTAGTTCCTTCATACCATAAATAGGTATAATCGTAGGAATAGCCGCTGATGCCGGTACGCTCATAAAACCTGCTCAACGTCCTGATCAGGTAATCCTGGAAACTCCTGACACCCAGGCTGGCCTGTTTCTTTTTTTGATGATAGGGGCTTCCTTCAACGATCCACTCCGCATTGCCGGTGAATGGAAGAACGGGGTACAAGTAAGATACTAATTGTATGTTCTTCGCTTTAGCATAATCAAGCAGCTCCTGCACAGAAGCAGGAATTGGATCCTTTTCCACATCCCATTCTCCTTTTCTTATTTTAATACCCAGTCCCAGCCAAAGAAGGTTTTCCCAGCCCCAATCGTCTGTTGCTTCCTCCCGGCTTCCCAAGGCAGCATTTGAAGGAGTGAATAAAACATGGTTCATACCCATAGCCGCGGTTTGATCTATAATGTGTTTATATTCCACTCTTCCTGCTGACGTGGAGATATCGATCTGGTAATCATTTTCACACCAGCCTACATTCATTTTAATAGATTTTCCCAAATGTGGCAAGACAAATTTTGAGACGATGTTCGTAAAAGCTTCCACTTCAGCCTGATCCTGTTCTTCATCTGTAATGGCAACAACGCCATTTGTCCATTTCCATTCAGGGATCATTTTGGCGGGTATGCGATTACCTGTTAACGCATAAGCGCCTATATTTCCGATATCCGACTTAAAGGGCCCATACTCTTTTTTCCAGTTCATTTCAGGTTGATATTGAAGGGAAAGCTTGTCCTGGTTTTTATTGAATTGAAGAAAAGGATTTTGAACCGTCATCACTAAACCAGTGGCATCGGAAAAGCGCAGGAAGGCACCGTAGTCACCGGTTTTAAGTTCCGGTCTTTGAGTATGAGGTATGTAATAAGCGCTTAATCTTTCTCCTGGTTTTATGTCCCATACCCGTACATTGTCAACCCGGAATGATTGGTCTTTATCAGGATAAATTTCAAGGTGTTTGGAAAAGAAAAAAGATTGCTTGTCGAGCTCATAAATCACCTTGATAGTAAAGTCAGGTATGGTGTAAGAGTAAATAAGTTTATCCACAGATGCCGTAACGCCTTCAAGTTTTGTAAGCAGGCTGTCATAAATTTTTCTGTTCAGGGAAACCAGGAACTGATCGCTGGAAAATGTGAATGTTTTTCCTAATCGCTTATCTGTAAGCGATTGAATTCCGTGTTCATTAAATGACAAGCTGATAATTTCATTATTTAAGGAATAGGGCTGTGCCTTTATGTGTTGGCAGGAAGACACAACAAAAGCAGCTATCAGGGAAATCAATAATCTTAAACGAAATAATAAATGAAAGTTTTTTTTCATAATGATGCAATGAATGAAATGTCAGTGATACACCTATCAGGTTTTGCTACAGGCAATCAGCTTTAAGCAATGTTAGTGCAAAAAGGGGGTTGAAAACCGGTTTTTATAATCATGTTATTGAAGTATTCTATCCTTTTGGATTGAAATGTTTTAGAACATCAGAGCCTCAATCTCTCAATAACATGCATGCCAACCTTTCTACCCTGTTTCTGGCCTTCGTTAATTGCGTCCATATAATGAATACCGCCATAAAAACGTGATATGGCAGCCTCGTTCGCAGCCTCCCTGAAAGAATGGAAAGTACGTGGCGCCAATCCAAAAGGCAGTTCAACAGTATCCGTATAGGTTACATTGTCGCCGAAGTAATGTGTCAGTAGCTCGGCGGATGCCGTAGAAATAACCGAATGACCACTTAAGTATTCCGGAAAAGGAGGAGTTTGCAAAAGCGGACGCCAATTAGGATCTATCATTTTCCTGATTACCGTTTCAGGCCTTATTCTGTTACTTCTAAATTTTTCATCCCAGCAACACATGAAAGCGTCCATCAATGTAACAGCTAAGGCCGCATGAATTTCCATAGCTCTTGAAAAAGACACATGCTTTTTTTTACAAACCACTCCGGTAATTCCCATCCAATGAGCCCCCGGTGAGATTTTTTTCACACCTATTTGGAGGTGGCCATTATCCTCCAGTTCAAAGGGATTACAATCCCAGAAGGCTGATATTTCCCTTTGCGCATCTGTAAGGTGAATGTTAGCGTCATAAACTGATTTTGCCAATGAATAAAATGACGAACCAGGTTTTGAACTGTAAACAACCGGTGGTTGAGGAACAAACTGGGTGGCTGAGTCGAGTGTAAAAGGACGGAGGCGGTTAAAAAAGGGTTCTACAGCAGGGAAGTATCCGGGAGGTGTCGGGTACCAGGAGCCTTCTTTCTCTGTCGGGGTATAGCGGCTATAATTGCTGATCTTCCTGTAACCATCTGCTTTTGCATAGGCCAGGATGCCTTTCGAAATAGCCTTACCATAAGCACGCGAACTATCAACCAATTCCCTGCCCATACCCAACGCATAACACGAGTCAGTAATAACCTGCATCCTGGCCTGAAGTAATTGACCGGAAGGTTGAAGCGAAGCAGCAGTTTCCAGCATGGCATACACAGTGGCCAACTGCCAGGAATAATCTCTGATAGCCGGTGCCGGAATTTCCGGATAGTTATTCAAATGGCTGCTGAATGATTTTATGGAAGAATCATTTTTACTTACTACTTCATATCCTGCCAACATCGAATACGCATAAAATCGTGCGGCAAGCGGCGAATTGGTTACATCGTGAATCATCAGTTCAGTCATGTAATTAACTACGCCAGCTATCTGGTCAACCCCTGCCTGGTATTTCTTTTTGTGGGAAGAACAAGAAGACAATACTTCCATCAGCACAATGAAAGGCATAACAAACTTTAGGCTGCTACTCATAGTATATGATTTAATGTCGTTGGTTCAAGAATGTGAAACACCCATAATTAATATTCAATTTTCAATATAATACAGAAGCCTTTTTTTAAAGAGTTCTTCATCGAGAATTGAATATTGATCATTCAAATGTCGTTGACTTAAGGGTTTTGTATTTAGCAGGCATTCCTTGCGCCCCTTGTGGGATTTCCTTTGTGTTCCTTGTGGTTAAAAGATTTCTGGAATGATAGACCGTATTTAACCACAAGGAACACAAAGGAAATCCCACAAGGGGCGCTAAGACCTCTAACCAAATTATAATTCTAATATTCTAATACGAAGTCAACCCTTTGATTTTCTAAACCATCGCACATCTACTCCTTTGCTTTTTTCTGTACCCGGATAGCCTGCTCGTATTTCTTAAAAAATTTCAATCGGCCCACCTCATCTCTTTTAAAAAAATTTACTTGTACCACCAGCCTGGAGCCTTCAGGAGCAAGCTGCGGAATTCGTATCCCCATTACAATTTTTTCTACTGGTTTTGTCCATTTGTATTCCAGTGGAATCAGAAAAAGCGTAGCATAAGATGAACTGCTTATTACGTTAGCGGAACAACGGCCTTTGGCAATGTACAATGGCACACACATAGTTCCTGGTGCGTTATTATAGATATATTTGATATCTCCATTACAATCGGGGGGAAACATATTTCTTTCTGTTAAACAATAACATAACGGATAGGTAGCACCCTCGCCATTATCAAGGTCAAAATAGTATTCCCCAAATTCAGTTTTCTTATCAAACTCAAATGTAAGTTCCACAATTTCACCTTTTGAACCTATCAGACTTTCAGGTTCATTTAAATAAAAGATAGCAACAATAACGGCCAGTAATATAATTATTATTAAAGCAACCCGGCGAAGAATTCCTTTCATTATTGCTTCTGACTTTTGATATAGTTAAGTACAGTTTTGGCTATTGGCCAGTTAATGCTGATAACGCCTTTGGCTTTTCGTTGTGGCTGTATGCGTTGAACCTCCGGCCCCTAACCGATTCCGAAAAGAGTTGATAAAGTTGATAGTAAGAACTTAAGATTAGCGTTATTGCCATGCTGGAATTGCAGTTGGCTAGCGAATTGTAGCAGAAGTATATTCCATTACCCCTATAATGCTAACCGACTGCTGTGTGTATTCCTTCTTTACTTTAGCGTTATCCTATTCGTTTTGTTTTATTGTCTGCCAATTGTTTTTTGATGTAGGCTTTCAATTCTTCAAAACTCATATTTTGTGTTTCAAAACTAATTTTGTCTCTGATTTCACGCATCATTTTAACTGCGTCAAATGTTTTTTGTTTTTTAGTCGTCTCCATAATTTACAAGGTCTTTTGGGCTTCTGATTTCAAGCATTGAATATCCAAACCGCAAATTAACAGAATTGTAGCCCTTAATTCTGTCAAGGTTTACGATATGTTTAAAGTTCCAACTAGCCAATACATCTACTTTCTTAATAGTTGCCAAAGCAATGTGTCTGCAATCTTCCAAGCTGGTTCTACCTACAACTTTTTCCGTAATGTAAGTGTCAGCAAGAAGTGCTGCTTCTTCCATAAATTCAATGCGTTCAAATTTGTCTGCCGGATATTTAAGTAAATGTTCTCTTACATGTGTAGGTGCATTTATTAACTCAATTTCAAGCAAGTCAGAAACAACAAAAATTACTTCATTGTTTTCAAGCCGTTCAAAAAGTCTAATTGTCGCTTCTTTGAATTCTTGATCGAAGTAACCGCCTACAACTGAAGTGTCAATGTAAATACGTTGTTTCATTACTTACAAAGATAGCTAAAGTGTTCGTCTATGGAAGTAGAACATGCCAACGTATTTGTTAGGAGTTCGTGCTTTTTTCTTCACAATGTGAAATAGTATTCTTTTATTTTAGTTGCAATAAGTTTTCGTCTTAAATTTAAAAAGGCAGGATAATCATCAATATCCATTTGCATTATTTCAGACGGCACACAATTCATTGCCAAGTTGGCTAAAAGTTCTTGTTCTGTTAAAAGTCCGCTAACCAATCTATTGTTGTCCACCATTTGTTTTAGTAATATTTCAAAATATTCTTTTGGTGGTTTATTTCCTACTTTTATGTTTATTTCAGACTGCATAAAAACATAGTTTGCAATCTGATTGTATTTACTTCTGTCTAACCCAAATTTCCTTAAGTAATCTTTTGGAAAAAGATGGTGAATGTCACCCCGCAATGAAATTAAATCACTTACTAAAACGTCTTTAGATAAAAATCCTCTGTCATTAGTTTTTACTTGTTGCAGCCAAAAAAACAAGAAAATAAGGGCTGCTTGCAACAGAAGTATCTAAACTTTGAGGTAAAGATGCATTCCAAAATGCGTCTGACAATTCGCCTTCTTCTTTCTCTTTTAAATATTCATCAAAAGGTTTTTGGGAAATTTGTTTGATGTCAAAATCAAATGCACTTTCTGGTGAACCTGAATATTTGCCTGTCAAGATTGAATAAACTAACCAACGTCTTACAAAGCTCTCAATAGCAACTGAATTAATTCCTAATTCTTTAAGTTTGAGGTAAACGATATAAGCAAAATTTATGACGTTTTGAGAACGAATAAGCTTTGGCGAAATAAAACCTGCGGATTTTATTATCATTAAAAATCTTTTATAGTTGGTTTCGTTTATGAAGTTATGCACTCCACTTTTTAATTTCCCAAATGATTGTTCGGCTATCATTTCTTCAAAAGTTCTTGTTTCAAAGTTTCTACCCGATAGCAAACTTACTAAGTCTGATAATCGTCCTCTATTAAATTGTGAAGTAAATGCAACACGAATTAAATCGTTATAGTCAGGGTCATATAAATCTTCGTTTTCAATTTTCAACCATTGCATTTTCTGAAAGAAATCTGTTTTTGAAAATTCCTTATCGTTGTCAACTATATGCTTGTAAAACTCTGGGGCAATAGCCAAATGGCAGAAATAATCTTTAGCCTTCCTTAGCTCGTTTCCTTTATAATCAGTGTTAGAAGCAATCTTGCTCATCGCAAAATCTGCTTGACTTAATACAACTCCTTATGAATTGATGCGGATAAAAATTTCTGTAACTGTTTCAATGTCCAAGTCATGTGATAACTCAATAAGTCCGATTTGTTTTTTAGGAATGTTGATTAGGTTAGAAAAGGAATTTCTAACATGCTTTTTATCTACGTCAGGATTAAGTTCAAAATAATTATCAGCAACCTCAAATAAATCTGCCTTCCCGTTAATTGCTTCTGCAATGTCGTGAAGCCATGTTTTATCTTTTAAAATTGCAGGATTTTGAACTTCAAACTTTTCTGTAATTGGGTTAAAAGCAATTTTTATTTTTACCCGTTGGTAAGTTTTGTTAATTACATATTGTCCCAAGATGGCTGCCGTTAATGCTGTAACTCGTTGTTGTCCGTCGATAAGTATTTTCTTTCCTTCACTTAAACTCCCGTCTTTCAAACGAACATTTGGGTTTCTCCAAGCGATAACATAGCCAGTAGGATAACCTTGATACAAACTATCCATAAGGTCACGAACTTTTGAACTGTCCCAAACAAAAGGCCTTTGAATTTCTGGAATTGCAATTTCACCCGAATTTACCCAAGCTAACACTGTCTCAATTAAATGTTGGTTTACTGAATATTTCTGCATGAAAGTTTATAATTGTTTTGGTCTGTTCAAATATAGTAATGCCGCTCATAGCATGACGCATAATTAATTCGTAAAACAATTTTAAAATAATGTAAACCCGACACTTAATGGATTTAATTTTTATTAAACCGCCATGCCCGGACAGCCTTGCCATTTACTCCGGCCAGTAGCAAGTTACCGAAAAGGCAGAAAGACCGTACTTCTCCTTTTATATCCAGCCCTGATTCAGGCTGCCGTACATACTTAAATGAACCTGACCCGTCTCCTATATAAAGCTGGCCGTGGTTACTCTCGTTCATTCCAACTTTTACGCGGCAATAATGGACATTACCGCCTATAAGCAGGTCCATTTTTCCATCATTATTATAGTCAGCTATTGACATAGCATACACCGGCGCAAACTGAGCCTGTATAGGCAGCGGCTTCTCCAAATATTTACCCGCAGTGCTGCTAACCCATACTGTAGAAGCCATTCTATTAGCAGATAACCGCCTGGCATCTTTAAGTTCTTGCGGTGTAAATATATCTGCGATTTGTGCATTTGAATAAGAATTGTAATCGGGGAAGCTTGTACGCATTATTGATATATGCTCTAACAATTCATCTCTTGCTACATAAGGATAAGATTTGCCATTAATAAAATAACAAAAGATAGGGTCAATGGCGCCATTATCATCGAAATCTTTGTAATAGATTTCCACTGGTTCCTTACTGCTTGCCCGCCACTGGCAATTAAGTCCGTTATTACCCGCTACAATGTCCGGCTTTCCATCACCGTTTATATCTTTTACCTGCAAGGTATTCCACCACCCCTTACATGAATTATCCATGAAGTCACTTGTTTTATCCTCCAATTTCTTATTGATAGATTTCCAGATTTGAATGGGCATCCATTCCCCTGCCGTTATCAGTTCCCCTTTTCCATCGCCATCAAGGTCTGCGAAAACGGCGCTGGTAAACATGCCGGCAGTTGAAATTTTTGAACAAACAGTTTGGGTGGCTTCGTGGAATTTACCTTTACCATCATTTAAAAGAATGAAAGAGGCAGGCGTTTCAGGGTATCGCCCGGGAATAACACGGCCTCCTAAAAATATATCAGGATATCCATCTGCATTCATATCTCCTGCGGCTATGGCCCCACAAGAAACCAGTAACTGAGGCAGGGCAGACGGATCTTTTTTTAAATGCCCTTTACCATCATTGATGTATAAACGACTTTGTAGTGCCTCATCGCCGGGCTGAAAATTATCATATCCTCCGCTTGCCACTAAAAGATCCGGATGACCATCGCCATTAGCATCAAAAATGATGGCCTTAACGTCTTCATAAAAAGCATCAGTTTCAAGATCATGTTCAGCAAGCTTAACAAACTTATTAACTTTTTCCTGCAAATAAACTGCACCGGCAAATCCAGCTGCCCCACCAATAAAAAGATCATCCATACCATCGCCATTCAGATCTCCCTTTGCCATACAGGGTCCATCATAAGAAAGAGCATTAATCAATAGCGGCTGCCGTTTAAAATCGTTTACCAGGTTTTCGTGGTGAACAAAACCGACAGGAGAAGAAACTTCTGAAAATATTGTTTGATTTTTACCAGGCGTTCTGCGCATATTGGTTACGGCATCAGATTCTTTCAGGAGGATATCCTGGTTACAGGCAACCTGTGTTATTACCTGCTTTTTATTTCCTAGCCAGGTAATAACCAATGAATCAATTATTGCCTGCGCCCCGGTTCCAAATACCAATACTGGCGAAACACTGGATTGAAATCCCCGGCTCATTAATTCTTCCTGAACCTGGTGCTGGCCCTTATAAAACAGTTCAACTTTTGCCCCTATTCCGAAGCGATTTTTTTCCTGGCCTTCAAGTTTTATCCGAAGGAAATTATTTTTATTCTGAAGCCTTCCATTGTTGCAATAGACAAACGCGGTTTTATTAATGTTATTAACTACCAGGTCCAGGTCACCGTCATTGTCAAGGTCCG
>JAABUK010008363.1_pt1 | contig 14556 bp, 21 predicted proteins | sample 5559141 | NCBI WGS metagenome assembly JAABUK01 (sample SAMN10711869, study PRJNA513367) | rock metagenome | isolation source: Antarctica rocks | place: Antarctica: Victoria Land, Pudding Butte nord | collected 2016-01-03
CTGGCTGGCCTTGCGCTTCCTCCCAGCAGATTTCGGAGCACTTTTAGCTGCCGGCACTTGCGGCGCTGAGACCGTAGCCCTTGCCGAAGGCGAAGGAAGTGCACTAGCTGCCTCAAACTGCTTCCGAGCTTGTGCCACCCGGCCTCCAGCGGACCTGGAAGCGGACCTGGAAGCCTTGCTGGCGCGGCCATGACTGCCCGCGCTGTCTGCGTCGCTCATTGCGCCGTGGCTTAGCGCCGTGGCAGCCAGTGGGTAGCCTATTTTGCCCTGAGCAGTGCTGCAGTGCATTGGTGTTGCATCACTGTACAGCTGTATGAAGAGCAAATCTCCACAGGTGTATTTGCAGTGGCACAAGCATGCCGTGAGCCTGCTTCACAAAGCAGCACTGAACAGTGGGGAGCCTATTTTGCCCTGAGCAGTGCTGCAGTGCATTGGTGTTGCATCACTGTACAGCTGTAGGAAGAGCAAATCTCCATAGGTGTTTTTGCAGTGGCACAACGCTGCTGTAAGCCTGTTTCGCAAAGCAGCACTGAACAGTGGGGAGCTACTTTGCCCTGACCAGTGCTGCAGTGCATTGGGGTTGCATCACTGTACAGCTGTATGAAGAGCAAAACTCCTTAGGTGTTTTTGCAGTGGTACAAGCATGCTGTAAGCCTGCTTCACAAAGCAGCACTGAACAGTGGGGAGCTTCTTTTGCCCTGACCAGTGCTGCAGTGCATTGGTGTTGCATCACTGTACAGCTGTATGAAGAGCATATCTCCATAGGTGTTTTTGCAGTGGCACAAGCATGCTCTGAGCCTCTTTGACACTTGCATGTGATCTTTCTGTATAAAGCAAGAGCTCACAGTGTCGGTGCCTGTGTAAAGAAGTTGCATGCTGTTTCCTAGGTGGTTGTCAAGCTGTACAGTGACATCCCACATGTAGCTCGTCTGCAAATGCACCAACCACTGCAGCGAACCTCTGTTCTGTCAAGATGTTGTCCACCAGAACAGCGGTTAGTGACCACAGGCAAAGGATGTGAGGCAAGCCTAAAACACCGAGGCATGCTCTTTGTTCTTGGCAATGCAACGGTGTGCATTGGTTGTCCACATGTGCAGACCTACATAAAAACCGTAATTTGATAGTGTGACAGTGATGACACAAGGGTGTTGTCTGCGAGCTTTGTAGGCAAATATGGTAAATTTGTCGAGTCTGCGGTCTTGTTTCACACTAGACATCAACACAAAACTGGTGCTAATAAGTCTGTCCTAAGATAATCAATAACGATTGATACATACCATCAATTCACGTGTCAGCATGGTGAGCACTGGTTGGACTGTTGCTAGCCTATACATGAAATCAGATGCCTCATTGAGAGCACCCACACTCATAATCATGTTGATGATCATTCCACCACAAAAAGTACAACACTTGCAGCATCAATGAGTAACGCATGCATGATGTGCCCATAAGTCATCTCTCACAATCTAAGACAGTCCCTGGTCAGATGACCCCTTGCTTGCAACTTTCAAAGATGCCTACTGCTTGGCAGGCCGGGTTCATTCACGCCTTAAATTGACACTCACGTATGACATGCCCTGCTGCTTGATCCGAAACCAACGCTGTAATTCCAGTGAGCCATACATTTTGATTGGGTCCTTGGGAGCGCTGTGTGTGCCTGACATACCTTCTGGATGCCCAACAACACTCTTCACGTGCATCACGACAAAGAACTCATTAGCTAACTTTTTGCATACATCCATATGCGCCTCAAGGTTGTCGTCACTAGAAATGAGGGCAACCCTGATTGGGTCGTCGACCTCGTATGTTGTCATGGCCAGGTATCTGCGCACATCTTGCATCGATTCAGCTCGTATTGTGATGAGGCAGTTGGGCCTCTGCACAGCATCCTCCCAGTGAGCCAGAGCTACCGAGATCATTACTCTGTTGATGAGTGTCTTGGGGTCCGTATTAGCGTCCCCTTGTGCGTCCCCTTGTGCGTCCAGGTGTGGAAGGTTCCTGTCGACCCAGCTTGACATCTGCGGTGCCTCCTCAGACCCTGCATATGCATATAACCCCTCGACTACGCAGGAACAGCCCAAAACTTGCTGGGGGACATTCGATCAGTGTCATGACCATATTTTCCTACCCTTACAACAAAGGACACGCGAAGAGACTGGTTGAGGCACAAGGTGCAAGTACTCCCTTTTCAAAGTATGCTTCGAAAGAACTCTTACCAAGACGCCTGTTGGTGAAGGGCCGCATGCCTTCACCGACACGGGCGCACCCTTCCTGCCCAATGGTGAAGTCACACTCAACACTTGTGATTGTAAGCTCGCTGTCAGTCTACGCGCAACGCACCTGTCTGAATGGTATATTACGTCAGCATTTGTTGAAACTGCTGAAGTCAGGTAGAACCTGTTCTTTGTCTGAATGTCTTTGGCTGTAGGGTTGGGATATACACGAGTTTGGGGCCATCAATACCTGTATATACGTGTATATATACGGATACGCGTATATATGGACTAAATACATATGATGATTGATTATTCTACAAATGGGCTAAAAGGAGCATATACAGCGTATACAGCGCAAATACATGGTATTTAGAACAATCTACTAAAATGCCTGTATTTCAACGTATACTTGGTCAAATTGCATGAGACCTTCACTCATTGGTAGCTGTTGACGTGGTACACCTTGTTCTATGTTCCTAATGCTTTCTATGGAGAATCTTGAACAAGAACGCAGTCAGCAAGAGCTGATCCAAAAGACTCTTCATCAACACTGGTGCACAGCAGCTCCAGCTCCTGCTCCTCCATGCTCCTCAAATCCTTCCGCTTCACTTTAGCTGCGCTGCTCACAAAGACCAGTTTCTCAGCACGCAACAGTCCTAGCCTACTCCTGTTCTTGCGATACAGCTGGCCCCACAGAGACCAGTTACGCTCAGGTGCACAACTAGTGGCATGCAAGCTTAGCAAACGCAATACCAGACCAGCTAAAGCACTATAATCCTTGCCTAGTTGGCCACGAGGTAGCCACACTGCACGGCGGTAGGTGGAATCATAAGCAAAGGTGTGCCTGCCCATTGTGCTGCCACATGCCTCCTTCTTGGTCAGTTCCTCTCCCAGCTGAGTATCTTGCAAACCTCTCACCTCAAGCATACTCAGCTGGATGATGACTTTGCCTTGCAGCTGTGGCCCAGTCATCCTAGTCAGCACCTGCAGTGGCAGTTGTTTGTTAGACGGCGTCTTGCAGAAGTATGAGTGCAGTGCACCTCCAAAGACAAATTGAAGACTGCAATGCAGATCTTGATGTGAGTCTTCAGCACCGCAACCACTGTGCCAACATCATACATGCATTTTGGACGGTCATGACAATCACCTTGCGTGCGTCCTTCCAAATGTCAATCTCAAGGCAGGCGTCCATCTTGTCAATCATTTCCTTGTCAGGAGTATACATGTCGCCACTGGGGTCCTTCTTCCAGAACACAGGGTCCATCAGGAAGGCTGCAGCCATTGCAGCCTTCCTGATGGTAGCACTTTTTCAGGAAGCGCTTTCTGAGCACTGGCATGACACCCTCAAAGCTCTCGAACTCTTCTTCACACCAGTGCCTGACATGTTGGTAGATGGAGTACCATGCAGGCAGACATTGAGACAGCAAGGGCTTGTCTGCCTCAAGGCTTTGCAGCAAGGCCAGGATGGGCTCAAGCAGCTTGACTGCATTCTCTAGGGACGCCACAAAAGTGATATCGGTGATATGATCACGGACTTTCTGCGGTGCACAAGAGACCCATCAGTAGCATGGCAGTCATTGAACAATCACCCAGTTGAGACCTTTTTTAAACTCACTGCTGCTCCCTCATCAGCATGGTTGTAGGCAGCATCCATGACAGCAGCTTGCAATGCCTTGGCAGATCGTAGCACATCTCTGCACACCATCACCTTGGTCCCAAATCTGGTCTCCACCTAAACAACATCAGAGTCAGAAGCAAGCTCGTGTATTGACAATTCTTGATTTGAGCCATGACCTATAGGTTAGTGTATAGACCTGTGAGCATATCTGATAGATCTTCCCATAGACCTCCTTCTGCTTTTCCTGCAGCAGCTTGCGAAACCAAGCGTGAGCACCCTCAAAGTTGCTGATGTCAATGGATGCCTCCAAGGCAATGCCCACACACCCCACATGCTTTAGCAGATCCTTGATCAGCAGACTCAGGCCATGTGCCTGCATCTCAACACTCAATATCAGGACTCAAGCAAGCAGCTGGAGAAAAACTTATTGTCACACAGTGTGAAGTTGTGCAATAGCAGGGGCATGTGGACCTGGCAAACCAGGTTGACCATCCAGTGAAACTCAGTCTCCAGCATCTGGAAAGCCTTCTGTACGGCTGGTTCCCTGTCAGTGATGCAGCCAAGCACCTTGTTCAATGCACCGAGCCTTTTGCCCAAAGCAATAATCTGCTCTTTCATGAGTCGCAGAAACTCCAGGTGATTCATCGTAGCACCCTGGGTATCAGTGACACCCAAGAAGCTAGTGCCACCATCAGGGAAGTCGGCAATGAAGTTGAGCAGCTTCTGGCCATTGTTGACATTCTTCCTTTTCCATCCATCAGTGCCAAGCTGAACCCCAATGCCTTGCTCATGCAGACGTTTTGTGACATCTTGTACAGCACCGTCATATTTGGTGTTGAGTGTTGTTGAAACCAAAGTCTGCAGAGCATATGCAGTGTAATACTTTGTTGTCAATTGACTATGCAACACTTGTTGCAACAGAGCAAGAAATGCTTCTTAAAGCTTCACATGATCAGACGCTCACCTTTCTAGACAAGGGCTTGACACCAACAAGCTTGCAGAACCTAATGAGAGCTGGGTGCTCACACATGTTCAGTGCAACTGCATCAGACCCTTCAAGGAAAAAGTCTGCCAGGGCCTCCCTAGCCTTGGCTTGCTGATCCTTTGACATGAAAGCATGAGCAGCAGACGGCTGACCAACTGCAACTTTGCGCTTCTTGTTCATCAAGAGTTGCAGAGCATTGACTTCAGCTTGAGGCTGACCACTCTCTACTGGGTGCTTTGGAAGGCTTCACTGACCTCAGTTGCTATGTCTGCGTCACCTTTGATCTTGGGGCAGCCAGCTTTCATCAAGTGACTACTAGCAATTCTGCTGGGGTTGCTAGATGAGAAATAATTGGCGCAGAATTTGCACTTCAGTGCCACATTCAAAGCCTCGTTTGGATCATTTGGATCTGTCTCAAGAATGACAGCAAGATATTGCCACCAATCTGCAGGTTTTCCTTTGCCTTTGCCATTGTCAGCAGCCTTCTTTCGTTCCAACAGGACCTCATAGTACCTTTTCCACTCTGCACTTGTCTTTTTGTCACTGCTAGATGTTTCAGACGAAGAAGCAACGCTGGGTTGCAAACCTAATGCTGATGTTGACATGGCTTACAGCCAACAGCTAGCGCTTGCGTGCTCACACACTGCCAAGATCGTTAAAAAGATCACTTCCCGCTTGCAGCACGGCCGCCGTATACGCCAGTTGTGTACGCCCGGATTTTGGTGTATAAGGGCATATTTACGGTGGACACGTATGTACGCCGGTATATACGCGTACACGTACACTATACGCATGCGTACATCCCAAGCCACGGTGGCTACTCAATCAATGTAACATTTAGGTTCTCACAGTGCGACAAACCACTTTGAAAGCGTCTGTTCGCAACACTTTGCGAAATTACAGTAGCGCGCTTGGCGTCGCTTTCCGCTTGTGCTAAGCCAACCTTACCTTTCCCTGACCGTTCTCTACCTGCTGAGCACAGTGTGTCCATCGCGCTGAGGTGCAAATCCGCCGTGACTACACTTGATTGGCTGCCGCTGCTCATAGGCACAGTTGTTGCTGGCAGCTCCGAACATGACTAAAGTGCGCAAAAGCGTTCCGCGGTCTATGCGCGTCATGACAGCTACCGCAACAGTGGTCAGGCTGGGTCCTAAAAAAACGACGCTCAAAAGCTCCACAGAGGCCTCGAACACAACAGCAGGCCCGCCGGCGACGCTCACGATCGCTCGAACGTAGCAGCTCTGAGGATGTATCTGACAGCCCTCGCATGCCAACGGCAAGTGCAGCCCCAGTCGGAAGTCCACAGTGTCCAGATCAAGCACCTGAACCCAACCAGGCCCCACAGGACAGCTATGGCAGCCCAGAAGCACATGCATCTGTGCTTACAGGCAGCTCCAAGGATTTGCAGGCTACCTGATGAGCTTGCAAATGCGACAGCACTGCACAGTGGTGGCTTACAATGATAGGGGTGCACTGTGTGTTGCAATTGCCACTGCTGATGAAAGCTCCGCTGGACTCATCATGCACGTATGCGATTCTGCACACTGGGCTGGCCTGCTATATATTGCACCTGCATTTGAAGCCTGGCATTGAGGGGTGGTGTTGATGCAGGAGACACAGCTTGAGCATGTCTTGTGTGTACCGCTCTCATTTTGCGGGTCATCTGTTGATCAGGCCCAACCTCAATGCGTCTTTCTATGCTCTTGCGGAAAGATGCAAGATCAGATCACTGCTGTCAAGAACTTAGGCACGTCTTCGACACCTTGTTATGCAGGTAAGTGCTCATAGCTATTGCATGGGGTTTGCAGTCAGTCCCACAATTGAACTGCCTTGTAACAAGCTTTGTTTGGCGGTTCAGAGTTTGAGCAGCAGCTTGATTTATGCTGGCATGCCAGAGCTGTAAAAGACATTGTACTGAGTGATCAGAGCCACATGCATTCTCTGAAACCTGAGGATGCGTATGAGTACATCAGTGATGTAGAACTGCAGCATGATCAAGTTCGCCACATCAGTGGGGGCTGCTCATGCAAGAGTGATTTGGTGCTGTCAGTGAGTGCGCACGAGTCTGGATGGCCACGTGTCATTGTTGGATCTGACAGAGCTGGCAACTTAGTGTGCAGACATGTTAAGTGCTGCAGCATGCCTGGCCTCAAGCGCAAATGCCGTCACTGCACAACAGTGTGCACATGGCTGAAAGCTATTGATCATGACTTGGACATGCTTGAGACCATAGGAGAGGATCCAGCACGCCTCGACAGATTGTCAGCTCTGGCAGCTGAGATGGAGGGGTACCAGCTACTGAAAGACAACCAATCTCTTTCACAAGGTCAAGATACAGATATCAGCACCTGCCCAGTCTCCATGAGCAGGATTCAGCCGGACATAGCTCACCCTGTGATGCAAGCTCGTGTCAAAGGACAATTGGGTGATCTTCATGTTTTCAGTGGTACCCTGCAATGGAGGTTTGGATGAATGCAGACTTGACCAGACTTGACCTTTTTCTGAGGGTGCTTGCATTGCAGGTGGCTTGCTACCTCAATGCCAGAATTGTGCAAAGAGCGGCTGTCAGATGTGTTGTCACTGCATCCCTGCAATGCCAACAGATGCTGATGCTATTTGCACTGTGTGCAATGTTGCACAATGGGATGATGCTGACCCTGTTGAGCAAGGCTGGGTCACACAGCATGGATGCACACTGGTCTCCTGGGCAAGTGACCAAAAAGTCTCGGTGTACCACCGCAACTGCTCTGATAGGCAAGACTCAGTAGCCATATTTATTTGCTGATCTGACAACCTGACGCAGCGGCAGATGCCTTGGTGCTGTTGGTGCAGGTGCTGCAATGGACGGTTGTCCTATCAGGGTGACCAAGATTGCATTTTCAATTGGTCTCACAAGTACATGATCACATATGAGCTAGGTTGTGAATACGCAGACAACATGGCTCAGTCCAGGCTGCCATTCAGTGAACATCATCAACACATGCGCAATAGGTTCAAGCATAGCAATGGTACAGAGCTGAGCATGACACATGGCACCCACAGGCAAGCCTTTCCTGTGCAGTCATGACTCATTGCGTTAAGGTGGCTGAAATGTGAACCCAGACTGGAAAAGATTTGGCGCTATTGTTACGCTGGGCAAAGGTCATTCTGAACTGATGTATATCTGTGGCAGCTGTTTTTGTCTTTTTGCAGGCCTGTCATGCAGGCTTTCATAGCAGCACTTGACATTGAGTATGAGTCTTTGTTCACATGTCCCATCTGTACAGAACATGGCTATACCATCATCATAGATGGCAAGGCCATGGGAGTGAATAGGAAGCTGTCCAAGGTTCATCAATGCTGCATGGCAGATGGTACTGCAACTGTCTGTGTTGAGTGGTGAGTGACTCGTCACAAGATATGCCAGTTACTGTTACCCTGCAAGGCCAAACTGTTCTCTGTTCATTGCAGCTCTCATGCACAAGTTGTTGCGCTACCGGAACCTGAGGCTTGACGGCTGCTTGAGGAGCTGGCTATTGGCAGACTGCCAATAGGCAGCTACCATGAGCTGCATGCTTTGTGTGACAAAGTCAACAGCCAACTAGGCTTGCTACTGAGCGACATCTGTGTGGCCTCAGGGTATGTGGTGGTATGTTGGCTATTGCACCAGTGTAAAGTGACTGATCAAGGTCAGCCTTGAGCCTTTGTCTGTGCAGCCCTAAGCCTTTGTCTGTGATGCACACAGGGACGACATGGAGATGCTGTGTCACACAGACTACCGAAGCCTGTTACAGGCTCTGGCCAAGAACTACCCTGCATCTGGGCTCATCTGTGCAGACTATGCTGCACATCAGCTGACTGCACTGCTAAGTCAACCTGCACTGTTAGCAGTGCCTGACTCTCAATGCATGCAACAGGGGTTTCCTGAGCTGTTTGCTGTCATGCTAAAGCGTAGATGGGACAGAGTACCAGAGGCATGGAAGCCGTTCTTGCAGCAATTGGCTCTGTGTGCCTGTAAACCGCAGATGTGCTCCCAGGTATTGCAACACTACTTCCACTCAACTGCAGCATCCCCGTCAATGCTGGAATACTGATTTGTGCTTGCAATACTGCAGATCCCTGACCATCCTGTCAGCCAGGGCTTTGTTGATGAGCATTGCTTTATGCCGGCGCATCCATTGTGTAGATCTCTGCCTACATTTGCTGCTGATAAAAGCAAAGGCACAGACGGAAAGACTTGCAACAAGTTTTACAAGAAACATCCTGGGCTCACGCCTGGCATATTCACACTGTTTTGTGCTTATAGAAAGTGCATTGGTTTCAGCTTGATGTCAGATCAAGAGGGGCGTAGCACTGCATTTCAGCTGATATACAACAGAATCAAAACAGGCAGGACTTTGAGTGTTTCCTGCTTTTGTTCTTGTCTCACTATCATTGGCGCTATAAGTACATGTCTCATGATACCTGCTGTTTGACTTGCAGCGCCGAAGATGATCGTCTATGACAATGCGTGCAACCTGCATCGCTACGTCCTCAGACGTGCACCACAGTTCTTCAGTTCTACACAGTTTCGGATTGACAGATTGCATATCAGGAATCATGATGGGTGAGTGAATCAAGTTGTGCTTCTGCTGTGTTGTGCTATGAGCAATTTGACATTCTTTGCATGAAGTTCAGGTGCAGCAGTGGCTATGATCTGCATCAGTATCCAGCCAGTATGCTTGTCTCTCCGGGTGTCACGCTAGGACAGCTGAACACACAAGTTGCTGAGCAGGTCAATGCCCTGTTGGAGAATGTCAGGACACAGGTGTGCATCGCATCTACCCGCAAATTTGATCATTGATACATGTGACTGTTCTCAGCAGCAGCTTCTTTCATGCAGGTGGCATACATGAAGCATGACAATGCCATGTCATACTTGAAGTACTTCTGGCTAAGTACAACGCAAGACTTCAGAACTGAAGATTGATGCAGCTGTAAGGATGGTGAAGTACTTAACAGCATTGCAGCCAGCCAGCCTGTGGCAGCCCTGTACTGAAATTCAATGATGATTGCCTGGTAGGTAGTACCATATGGTGCCTATTGTGCATGAATTGGTTCTTCAGTACACCAATCACAGGGTCATTCATTTTATTTTGCATTGCTGTTAATAACAGGAAGACTGTACAAAGAATCAGGCCAGTGCTGTCGACATGCATATCAAGTACTGATGCCATGCATGCATGTGTCATGTGCCCTTCTTGTTCGCTGCAATGCATCAGGTTGATTATGACACTGATATGCATGTGGGTGAAATTACAATTCGAACTGCACAGTGAATCAATGGACATGATCGCCCTGTGAGTGCAATACCGCTGCCATGCATGCATATGTCATGTGCCCTTCAGGACCGTTGCAATGCATCTAGTTGATCATGATACAATAACTGATATGCATGTGACAGTCACTCAATGGACGACCTGTGAGTTCAGTACTGCTGCCATGCATGCATATGACATCCAGGTGTCTGCCCTTCAGGATGGTTGCAATGCATCAGATTGATCATGATACAGTAACTGATATGCATGTGACAGTCAGCTGACAACAGCCTTTTCATGTCCCTGCAATGGACTGTTAAGGTTTGCACTACATTCATTTCTGTCGAGACCCAACACTGGTGCAAAGTACCCTTGCATGGCACCTTGTGAATTGCCTCTGCATGAGGGCGGCTCACCACTATGAGCTGACGACTAGACATATATGCTTAAGTGAGTGCGCTCTCACATGCTGTAGTGCAAATGATGCTAAGTATTGCTCATACATAAGCATAGCTGATTGGTTTTGGAAAGTATACTATCTAGCACACACAAAGCTTTGTCACAAATATCTTGCCTACAGTCAGTAGTCAGCAAGACTACCTACAAGCAAGGTACTTATATATATATGAATGATTTGGGTAACGAGCAAGGGTTTGCTAACTTCAGTTTTGCTTCTCCTGGCAACGCTGCTGTTTTCATTCGTTGTTACCTGTTCCCGGCAGCACATTGTGGTAGTGTGGCTGTGGCAGATGAATTGCACATGATTTTTGAGTGTCCAGCTCTCCAGGCTGTTAGGCAGCGGTATGCTCCTTTGTTTTCCACGGACACAAACACCATGAGATCCTTTTTTGCGCAGCAAGATCATATGCAGGTTTTCAAGTTCGTTCTAGACTGTCTTGATGTTTTCCACATTTGACCTTCGTCTTCTTCTATATGTGATCAGACTTGCTGGCTGGCTAAAGCATTGTAATCTCTCTCTCTCTCTCTCTCTCTCTCCCCAACGACAGAAAATCACCGCTTGCAGTGCGAGAAGTTTGCCTGTAGCTATCGAGCTTCGACACAGGACCACCGGTCAAGCGTTAGAAGCTTTAAAATCCAGCGTACTTATCACGAGCTCAATGAGTATAGCTCGATGGACGAAGAAGTGAGCAGTCGGGTTTGCGAGCTTTAAGAACACGTGTGCCCCCTCGAGGGCCTAGACGAAAATTGAACTCACCTTCGCAGGAGGCCGCTGTAGCTTTGGCAGAGGCTGAAGCAGTGCCTGCTGCAGCAGAGGAGAGACAAAGCATACACTACACTGATGCGTTGCATGACAAGCCTGAAGACATCAGCTGGACCGCAGAACAGCCGTGGGTAGAGACTCAGGTTGTCACTCACGCAGAAGCGACTCAAGTTGACAGCGTGGATGATGACCTTGCCAGAGAGCTTGTTTTCTATAACCAGGTGAAATGCCAGGCTTGTCTTACGTTTTGCTGGATGGCAGTGTCCACAGCAGCTGGCAGAGGTGTCAGCCGCGAAGTGTACTTGGTGCGTCAGTCTTCTTTAATCAAATACTCTGAGCAGTACGTTGCGCCTGTCATAGGCTCATGAGCACACACTGCATGATGTTTTAGACACTAGGAGCTGCGCAAGAAGCGATACGCAAGTTGGAAGCAGCTAGCACAACATGGCAAAGACCGCCAGACTACTATGCAGAGATGATAAAGAGTGATGAGCACATGGCCAAGGTCAAGCAGCAGCTCATGCATGAGCAGGAACAAATGGAGGCTGTAGAGCAAAGGTGCAGTGACGCACCACACCTGATTGGCACTGTGCTACCTCCCTGCTGCAGCATATAGCGTGCAAGCCTGCGGCCGAGCTTACTTGGGATTTTCGGTTGCACCCTGGAATGCTTACGGGCCTTTTGTGTGCATGGCTCAAGGCATGTATAGGCTTACAGCATGAGGAGTGCAGCAACTACATACACTGTTCATGATGCATAGCTAGCCCACCAATATGAGTGTGCATTGTACGCATCAAGCAGTGACAGGAATGGGTTCAGCTGTGCTTCTAGTTGTTGCGCAGGCAGAAGCAGTGTGAGAATAAGAAGTTCAGCAAGGCCGTGTGGGCTGAGCGCACCAAGGAGAAGGCGCAGCAGAAGAAGGCAGACATCTCTGACATCACCCGCTTACGGAAACAGAGGCAAAAGTCGGTAAGTGTGCAGCACTCAACCAGCATGCAACTCCAGCCTCTTTAAAGGTGATTTGGAAGGAGGATTGATCACACACCTTGGGCTGCCAAGCTCTGTAAGCTTTGCAACCAAGCTGTGCATGATTTATTTACTTGCTGGTCACTGCAGGAGACTGCCAGCGGCAACGCCTGCCCTCATACTGTTGCTTTTCTAACCAGTCTTGGCAGCAATGAATATGCCACAGGGTCTTTGCACCTACTGCATTGACGAACAGTACGCCAAAAAGGCTTTGCTCTAGACTGGTCTAGGTTGCATATTATACCATAAATGTCATTCCGGTGTTATTGTATATAGATACATATAGATCAGCAGCAACCAGCACAGTGCCTCAAGCCAGCTTCATGGCGCTGTGTGCAGGGTTTTGCTGGAGAGCTGGATCTAGATGAGGCCTTGGATCACAAACGGCTGCCTGGCAAACCTGCGCAGCGAGGCAGAATGGCCTCACAAAGCAACAAGCGGCGGCAAGCCAAAGACGAAAAGTTTGGTAAGTCAGACTGACTTAGCATCTGTCACTGTAACTCTTTGCCATGCTGGCTGTGCTCATACATAGACTAGTACACTTTGCATTTTGCACTCTGCTTTGTGCGGAGGCTTGTCATGCTCTGCAATGTATCTTGATCACCTGGGGCAATGCGGGCTTTGGGGGTCGGAAAAGGCAGATGAAGTCAAATGATGCGTCTTCAGCGGCTGATATGGACAGCTATAAGCCTGGCAGCTTCAGCTTTGGGCGTGGAACAGGCAGGGACAGAGGGGCTGGCAGGGGTAGAATAGCAAATGTCTATAGGTGCTATTGCAGTAACACAAGCCTGCAGTGAGCCTGTCTTGCAGAGCACTACTGAACAGTGGGGAATGCATTTTGCCCAGACCAGTGTTGCAGTGCAATTCTGTTGCCTCATTACACACCTGTATGAAGAGCAGAGATCCAAAGGTGCTATTGCAGTAACACAAGCCTGCTATGAGCCTGTTTTGCAGAGCAGCACTGAACAGTGGGGATTGCATTCTGCCCGAACCAGTGCTGCAGTGCATTTCAGTTGGCCCACTGCACACCTATATGAAGAGCAGATCTCCATAGGTGCTGTTGCAGTGACAAAAGCCTGCTGTGAGCCTGTTTTGCAGAGCTCTACTGAACAGTGGGAAAGGCATTTTGCCCAGACCAGTGCTGCAGTGCATTTCTGTTGGCCCACTGCACACCTGTATGAACAGCAAATCTTTATAGGTATAACTGCATTGACACATGCCTGCTGTGAGCCTTTTTTGCAGAGCAACATTGAACAGTGGGGATTGCAATCTGCCCAGACCAGTGCTGCAGTGCATTTCAGTTGGCCCACTGCTCACCTGTATGAAGAGCAAATCTCCATAGGTGTAACTGCATTGACACATGCCTGCTGTGAGCCTTTTTTGCAGAGCAGCATTGAACAGTGGGGATTGCAATCTGCCCAGACCAGTGCTGCAGTGCATTTCAGTTGGCCCACTGCACACCTGTATGCAGTGGCAAAATCATGTTGTGAGCCTGTTTTCGGAGCAACACTGAACAGTGGGGAAGCTGTTGTTACCTAAAGACTGCTGCAGTGCATTGGTGTTGAGTCACTGCACACCTGTATAAAGATCAAATCTCCACAGGTGTAATTGCAGTGGCACAATCATGCTGTGAGCCTGTTTTGCAGAGGGAAGGATGCAGTTTGACGCATGGTCAATCAACTGAACACTTTTGACACTATGACAGCAGAATGCTTGTTGCCCTGTGCATGTTATGCCCTGGCGCAAGAATGGGACCATGAATTGCTTGATGGCACCACAGCTTGCCATGTGAAAGTTGCATTTGTTGATAGGCAGGCTGACAAAGCAGCTGCGACCACAGTGCTGCCTGTGGTTGTGCTGCACAAACGCATTCCAGGCATGGTGCAAGACTGATGCTGGAGAGTAGCAAGTAGACTTACCGTCTGCCTATCCCATCAAACACAATCACACCTCCTCCCCTTGTGATTTCCCAGTCAACATATGCTGATATGAGCTTGACAAAACTCAACAAGATTGACAGCTGCTGCTTAGCCGGTCCTGTCTCATAGGCCAAGGGCAGCAGGTTCACAAAGAAGAATGACATGAAGATGGCAGCGCTAATAATAATAATAACTACGCTTTCCAGCTCATGATGAGCTAGGTACGTGCGGGACAAGTCTTGTCTTTCCAAAGCAGTCTGTCTTGCGCATCTCTATACGGTCTACCAATCCGAC
>JAABUK010008364.1_pt1 | contig 14556 bp, 9 predicted proteins | sample 5559141 | NCBI WGS metagenome assembly JAABUK01 (sample SAMN10711869, study PRJNA513367) | rock metagenome | isolation source: Antarctica rocks | place: Antarctica: Victoria Land, Pudding Butte nord | collected 2016-01-03
CATGGCTGCTGCGCGACTACTCCCGTCAGGCGTTGGAGCACATCCCAGAGCTGCGCAAGTGCAATGCCCCTGATGGGACCTATGAAAACTCCTGTGCTGGCAAGGGTGCAGTGCTGCGAATCAGCTTCGGCAACTTCCTGTTCTTTGCCCTTCACTTCATCCTCCTCATCGGAGTGCGCAGAACAACACAAGCCAGAAGACTCATCCACACTGGTACAGCTCCTTGGCTGTCCTGCTTTTACGCAAGGCCAAGCCGCTTTTTGGCTTGACAATGCAACACATTGCCAGGTCTGAGCTTGCATTGCAGGGCATTGCTCAAGATGTGTATTGTGCTTCAGACATGCTGCATTAAAAGTGTTGGTCACAGTCTCCCTGTGGGTCTCCTGACAGGACACATATGCTCATATTTTGTGTCCACTTCCCTGTTGCAGCATATTTGCATTGCTGCAGGGTTCTGGCCGCTCAAGTTCTGCCTGTGGATCTTCCTGCTAGGCATCTGCTTTGTCATGCCAAACTCTGCCATGTCAGGGTATGGCCAGTTTGCCAGGGTTCTGGCTGGAATCTGGCTGCTGTTCCAGATCATCATCCTGTTGGACTTCATCTATGATGTGAATGAGTGGCTGCTGAAGAAGGTGAGCGTCATGGCTCAAGCATGTTTTGGTGTACAGATTGTATACCTGCAAGCAGGTTAGGGACAACACAAACACAACTGCAACATGATTGCAACCATTGGAGAGGTGTACTGCTGCTGAGGTTCTGTACAGACCGTTTGCTGCTGTGCTGAGTTGATGATCCTAGACCAAGCTGGATGTGGCATCAAATGTGTCTCAGTGCAGAGCTGTAGTCGTAGCATGATTGGCAGGAAGTCTGCAGTGGCATTAGGCATGTATGCTGGCTTGGACCGCCATAAACAGCATGACAAACCTGAGTTGCAATTGCATGACAATCCAACAGACTCAACAAAGATTGCAGTCATGCCGATGGTCAATACAGCTGACGTGACGCATGTTGCAGGAGAACAGCCATTCTCTCCACAACATCATGTCTTTTACCGGCCGCTGCCAAGCTGAGAGAACAACACAAAACCTGCAGCTCATGTTTAACATGCATCATGAGTTGCAAATTGCCACAGGCTTCATCCTGGAGATGAGACTCTGCATCAGCTACTGTGACAACTTCTGTACGACCACATGCATGAGTGTATGCTACATGCACTGCAGGCAAACATGGGCTTTGTGCTGGTCATTGGCACCTTCATCAGCTACTGTGGAGCCATAGCTGTCATTGGGGCCATCTACAAGTTCTGGGCCCCCCACCCCACCTGTGGCCTCAACATCTTCTTCATCACCTTCACCCTCGTCCTGGCATTGATCTTCACCCTGATCTCAGTATTGCCTTGGAGGCTGGAGACAGCTGGACTGCTGACATCTGGCGTGGTGTTCCTGTACTGTGCCTGGATCTGCTGGTCTGCCCTGGCTAGTGAGCCAGATGATGCCAGGTGTACCTACCAAGGGGCCAGGGGAACCACTGCTGAGAAGGTGAGCAATTGTCCAAAGCTTTTTTAATTATTTAGTCGTGGTAGGCCTGTTGTACAAGGCTACCCTGATGGTTGCCAGCATAGATGTACAAGTCCTGCTGAGGCTGAGGCCCTACCCCGTGAGGGGGCATCGGCTCTTGTGACTTGTGCAAAGCATGCCCCTGCCATGACATGCCAGGTGCAAGCTAAATAGGCATAGTTGGAGGGGAGTACTGTTGATGAGGTGTGCTGTGACGTGTGTGGGATGCATGTCATATTGTGGTGTGCACAAGCTGAAGTGAACCAATGGTGGGCATGTGAGCAGGTCTTGCTAGGATGGTGCCTGCAGCTGCAAGTTGAGGTGGTGCAGTTGCACTTTGTGTCCTGCCCTTCCATGCCTGCTGCAACTCATTTGCACGCAACTTGCTGCACTATACTGACATCTTTGGGTGGCAATGCTCAGCTGTTACGTGGACTGGCTTGTGTCTGACACATGGGCTTCTTCTTGTTCCAAGAATGATGTTTGTGATGCTTGTCAGCCCAGCATGCCTATCTGAGAGCTCTTTATGCTCTTGTAAACCTACATCCTATCACAAACACGTCCTCTCCAAAGCTTTATTTATGTGCTTCTGCTGCAAGTGCTTCAAAGGACACAACTTTACCAATCAAAGGACACATCTTTATGAAACATGTTGCATGACCAATCACGCTCCACACCTGCCTTGAGGCTCCTTTGGCAGTTTGTGCCAATTGCTGAGCACTCACAGCCACCTGCTGGTCAGCACATGTAATTGGCCATGCTTGTTGCACACAGACTGTGGACTCTCACTGCATGCAAGACAACAAAACTGTTTTGCAGGCAATTGCGTTCATCCTTGGCATAGCAGCAGTGTGCTACTCAGTCATCACAACCTGTGTGGAGAGCCGTGCCATGGACTTGGAGGCGCAGCAGGTGGAGGACAGCGAGCTGCTTCCCTACCGCCCGGAGTTCTTCCATGCCATCTTTGGGCTGGCATCAGCCTACCTGTGCATGCTCTACATCTCCTGGAACCTGGACACCCTGCCCAGCCTCTCTGGAGATGGCAAATTTCAGGTCGGGCAATACAACATTTTCCCCTTTGCTGCAGCAGCCTCAGAGACTTCTCAAAGTGTGCACACTCAATAGATATGGGAGGCAATATGACCGTGCTGTAACATACACGGAGGGTTGAGTGTCACTGCTGTTGCTTGGCTCAGTAGCTCATTGCAGGAGCTGACTTCTGCAGAGTGTCAAACGTTGCTGACACTTCCTAGACACAGCTGACTTGTGCGTGATGCTGTAAGTCGCGCTCTGACCTCTGTGTGCAGTCACAAAGCATGATCCAGTATGAAATGTAGGTCTGTAGCATATCGTCATGTGTGAGCCCAGTCTGTTTCCATCCTGTTGTGTCATAGTCTGTGTGCACTCAGTAGAGAGACTCAGGCACTTCTTCATGCCGATCAGCAAGCATGACTATCGGGTTGGCTCGCAGGTTGACCTGGGGTGGATTGCAGTCTGGGTCAAGATGGCCTCACAGTGGTGTTGTGTTGTGCTGTACATTTGGACACTGTTGGCGCCCCGCATTTTGCGAAACAGGGATTTCACAGACAGGCCTGTGGGTACCGTGGCCAAGTAAAGCTGAGGAGCACCCACATACTGATACCGTTTGACCTGAATGTGCTGAACGCCAAGCTTTGCTAAGACGTATTTGTGCTATAATGATATTACATGTGTCAATGACATTTGCTGTAGTAGTCTGTAGAAAGTTTGATGGTTGAGGACTTTTGTTAGTCACAACTGACTCTTAGACATGAACTGAGTCCTGTTGACCAGTGCCCAATGATCAATCATATGCAGCATCTTGCACAATCAGAGGAACGACCATGCCTCTGCATGACTATACTACACATCACTCTTCTTTCTTGATCTCAACATTACATCCAGTATGTTCTAAAGCAGGAAGGGTATCTCTCTCGTCACCTTCAGACCATGTGCACACCAGCATTATCACTGATAAAAATAACAAAGCCTAATGGGTGAGGCACCTCTCACTACTTGAAGTCTGCATCTAACAAACAGAGATCTAGTGCGCATTTCAAGTCTGCATCTAACAGAGATCTAGTGCGCATTTCAAGATAGCAAACAGATTGCTGTCGTTCCTAAGTACAATTTCCGCTGTCATTAGATGCTGCCAGCAGCAAACCTCAAGCGGAGGACTTGACATGTCTGTCAATGACTTCAGCAATAACGGGAAAGGTCTGGCTACACAGCACACAGATGCTCTGCATGTCTTTGAACATTATCAGAACATGCTTTGCATCTTCCATTCCACCAGCTTCTTGAGGATGGTCTTCTGAAAAGGAAGACCTGTCTTATCTGTTGCCTACACGGCAAAAATGTGTCAGGTTCAAGTCAGTCATGATTTCCCTACAGCTGCAAGTGATATTGGGAGGCACCTACAAAATTCTTACCAGTTTCTGCAGAACGGTGTACTCAGCGTCACTGCCGCCAAACTTCTGGCCGGTCTGCTGCTCAAACTCGCCCAACAGGCTGTTGATCTGTGAAACACAGGCTTTGAGTTGCCATGCTTGATGACTAGGCAATCAGCAGATATTGAGTGCCACAAGACACAGGTGCGCATGCAGCTGGTACTTACCACATTAGGATCAGCCCCCTTGGCTTTGGCTGCATCTGCACCACCGCCTCCTGTCAGCCTGCAAAAGGCACATTGGTTATGATGACTGCATGACAGCATTTTAACAGAAACTTGTGCACTATGCCACCTTCATTATGTAAGTGATGCAATTTGTCCATAAGCAGTCCAGGAATAACGCCTTGTGGGTCCTCACATTGATGTAAAGGCACCAAAGTCCGAGCTGCCGCCGGTCTTCTCTTGGTGGGATGCCATGGTGTTCCCTAGATTGGCTAGTTGGCTCCAGTCGGTGCCTCCTCCCGAAGAGGCTCCTGATCCTGACTTGTTCATGTAATTGCCAGCCGCGCTTTTGAGCATCTGCAATGCCACTTGAACACATCACAACCTGACTAGCGCCTGATCTGGCTATAAGCAGAAAACTCAATGCCGGGGGCAAGCTTACATCCATGTCTGCCGGTCCAAGAGTTTGACTTGGCAAGATCGCTCTGTAACAACCACAAGTTGTCATACACATGGCAAACTGATATCAACGAGCATCATCAAAGCGTTCAAGACGAGAAAAACTGCAAGGCTGTAAATACAGAAAAGGTCGAAGATGCGTTGACCGCATGTGCATGCCCGCTAGGGGAACGCCTTGTTCGCAGGACTACCTGTGCAAGGCGAAGCTTGCTGATTCGAGGTCGACTTATAAGAAATTGGTTGTTAAACAAGCATGACTTCGGATGTGTGCACTACGTTGGCGACGCGATGTGAGGTGTAGAGAAGGTGGCACCGACTTGGTCAACGCGTACCTGTGAACGCACTCAAAGCTCACCAGTTGAGTAGGCGTCAGTGTGAAGCCACCAGTGCAACGGCAACATGCGCACTTGGTGGCTCCGGAGACTTAACCTTTCACAACAGAGGACCAGTCAAGTTTGGTGCGCTTGTGTCAATAGCGCAAGGTCTCTAGAAGTTGACGCTTAGTCGAGAGATAGTAGCCTTACAAGAACGCCTTGCAACTATTCACGCTCGTACTCTCTCTCTTTCTCTGCGCCTAAAACTCGTTGCTGCACTCTCGCCCGGACCATCTCGTTCTAGGCCGGTTGGGCCTGCTACGCTTAGCCAGCCCATTCAGACTTTGCAACAGCTTCGCGCCGTCTCCACCAGGATCCTTCGGCCATCCCATTGACTACCTGAAGCCTGCTGACGCTAGACAGGAACAGTGTCTCTGTTGCACTGGTAGTGCTCAACCTTGTGGTTTGAAGCAGCATCAGTCTAAAGCAGGGCCTCTTTCAAGCAGCCCTCGAGAGTCAGCAGCGTCTATGGAGCACGGCCGCAAGCGCCCTCTACGGGCCAGCTCTCGTCCACCCAGTGATCTCACCGCCAGTGCAAACGCTGGCAACGGTGCAGGCTCCAGCGACGACGAGGACTATGAGGTAAGACTCGCAAGGTGAGCATCAGCGGCGTGCAGGCAGGTGGGGCAGTGAGGAGTCGTAGGTTGCCTTGCAGGTGCCCAGCCAACCTGTCCCTCAGCGCGCATCCACTAGGAGGCAACCCAAAGTGGACTTTTCCAAGCTAGACGTGAGTGCTTCTGCATGTTTGCAAGACCCACATCTGTTTTGCCTGGTGAAAAAGTGTGTGAGCTTAGCAAAATGCCATTGTAGGCTGCAAGCCTTAAAAAGTACAGAAAATTACACGATATGGATGACCTGCCACCCGGTGCATCTAAGGAAGAGATGATACCAGCCGTAGCAAAACACTTCTCTCAGCAGGTGCGTCAGTCTTGTATCTTATATCACAATCCAAAAATGGTTCCATCAAGGGCCATCCTGACAGCATGTTCTTAAGATTAATTTCTGATTTGCAGGTTGTCGATGAAAAGGACACCCTGGTCAACTTTGCATTGAGCCTCAAAAGACATTACTTGCAGACAAGGCAATCACCCCAGCAGCCTCTGAAGAAACCCCGCAATGCCACCAAAGTGAAGGCTAGATGATTGCACCCAGGACAGGTACCACGGTCAGCCGAGTAGAGCATCATTCATTTTGGGGTCAGGCTGACAGTCTGTGGGCTGGGTGACTTTACTGGTGGTGAGACAGTGCACACCTGCCATGAGGAGTCAGCCATAGGAGACGAGCAGAGAGCTCGAAAGATGCCATTTTTTAATTATTTGACATCATCTCAGTGTACAAGCTATCTGTTTTGACTCTGAAGAGCTCAAACCTTGTTCCAGCACAAAACAGAGCCATGTGCTTCTGTATTTCAGGGTCAGAGCAGATGTCGTTGAGTTTCTGAGACCGGGCAAATGTTGACGCACTTGTCCTTGAGTGTGAACGTGTGTGGGAGTCTGAGCACAGTTATGAATGATCAGCAGTGTAGTCACGTGGCCCATGGGGTGCACTGATAATACTCTGATCGTTGCCTTGTTTACTGCTCCTGCTGCACTGGTGCAGCATTGTGACATTGTGGGCTAGGAGCATGATGTTTTGCTGGGCTGTGGCTTGCATAAAACATACGGTGGCCTGCAGTGGCCTGGTAACATGTGTAACCAATCATCAGGAGCAAACTCATGAGCTGATCAATGCAATGTTTGTCATGTCACACAGTCTAAGATCTTTTTGCAATGTCAAAGAGAGGCAACACAAGCTGCAAGCAGAGGTGCTTGTCATTTCAAGTTAGTCCTGTATTGTTCCGAACGTGCGTGCGTTGGTAACAGCATCAGCTGACATCCTGGCTGACATCTGCTATACCCGCCAACGCAGGGCCCGCCAGGTGCTAGGCGAGTGGTCACATCACCATGCGCCCGTTGAGTGAAAAAGGCTACCGCTGTGGACATCGATCGCGCATTTGATCATAGCGCCGCCGCGGATTTCGTTGATCCAAGGTCTGATCATAATAAGCTAGCGCTTCATAGACGCAATGTCAGCTGCTAGTGCAACACAGATTTTGATGGATGATATCCACTCAATATGAATAACTGAGCTGCAAGCGTCGCTGCAGCCTTCTCTGAGCATAGCGTGTTGCTGTGTTCTGGCAGAAAATAATTCACTGTCAGCACCAGGACCAAACTCACCGTGACTCTTCACCACCATGGACCTTGGGCCATCTACAGCCGTGCCCGTGACGGGCAGCAGCAAGAAGACTCAAGTTCCTATGAATAGACACCCTCATGGCGCTATGCTTCAGCAGCTCAGCACTGAAGGTAGCTGTCTTACATCATTGAACTTGCCTGATGAAAGTGCATAAGCATGCATGTCAGCTGAGCTGACTATGCAGTATTTGACTGCATTCAGATCATTGGTTTCATCAAAGCACAAGCATTGCCATGAGACAGTGCAGGATGGACGTTTTGGGCTGTCACATACAGGGACAGCAGACATGTCTATGGATGCATTGTTGTCTTTGATTGTCCCGCCCTCAATACCTCGTCTGTGAAGTACATCATTGCGCACTCGTCCAACACCTGCAGCAGTACTGAACTGCCAGATCAGACAACATGTAGTCTATGCACGTCCTCAAATTGCATCAGCCACAAAAAGCGAGTGGTTCCAGGTCATGCAGGGCCTGCTTGCATGAAAACTGCAACAAGGATTCTATCAAGTTCTGCAGACCAGCAGACAACTCAGGCTGGTTGTGTCATCTGCTCCATATCTGGACAGCAACGCATGTACGTTGTGCAGGATGCATTCAGAACATTCCTCTGACCTGGGTGCCGCCTGTTGTGAGAACAGCTACCCCTGAACGTATTCTGCGGTCACATGCACAAGACAGCAAAACAGCAAAATGCTGGGCAAAGCCATTGAAAGCCCTTGGTAAAACCTCCAAGCGCAAAGCACACAGGATGAGATGCAGCCTAGCACGTAAAGCTCGGCCCACCCACAATTCACAAAGGGCTGGCACCCGCATCCCTCAAGAAAAAGGTGGCAGAGCATCCAACTTCCCTGCACCACCGATTGAGCTCATTCAGCCTCGTGCACAGGCTGCTGAACATTGGCAAAATCAAGCCCTCACTGATACAGGATTGCTGCAAGGTATGTTCCCTAAAATGGTGGCATGCTCACGCTGCCTGTCATCACCAACAAATGGCTGTTTCATGGTGCCTGTACATGCATGTGCTCGGGATCTTCTGCCAAGATCACTTGTATGCATAGCATAGCATTGATATTGAGCTTAGTTGTGTGAGCTTCAGACACGCTGGAAACTTAAATGTTGTGTTTCGCAAAGTTTCTGGACTGTGTGAGTAGATCAGCTTGACCAAAACAATCAAGCACATTTGGAGGTTAAGTGCTTTGACATGGTTTTAACATTGAAACATTGGGCTTCAACGTCACATTGAAACACTGTCATTCGCTGTGCTTGCCTGGCCGCAACTGTCACTGGGATGAGTATCCTTGTAGGCTGTGAGTCAGCAGATCACCGTAGCTTCTGTGTGAGCATCAGCAGCAGGTTGACTGTAAACGACAGTTTTCAAGCCAAGACACTTGCTACTGTTGAGCAATCACCCACCTAGTCATCAAGCTACACAATTGCACGCCGCTGATGCAGGCACCCATCTGTCTCATGTTGCAACATTCATGTGTTGCAGGACATGACAAAGGCGACATGTTGTCAGGTGAAGACCAGCTGGCAAGTCCACAACTCAGACAGCAAGCACATGGATCATCACCAACACCAATCAGCCCAGGCAGCCCACCGGGAATGTGGCACCAAGGCCATGCTCTGGATCTGCCAGCTATGCTGAATACTCCTATGGCTATCAGGTGAAGAGCTGCAGGAATCTACACACCGCAAATTTGTCAGATGGTGAAGATTGTGGCAAACACACTTTGACCCCTCATCATGGGCACTTAGATCCACTGCCACATTCTTAGTGCCAAGCACCTGCTGCGTTGCACAACTCGTTTCCACTCCTGTTGCAGGCGTTTGTCGCATATGTTGGATGCAAGCTTCCAAGAACAGGAGTACAACATGAAAGCAGAGTCACCTATCCCCATACTACCTCCTCCTGGACTGCAATGTGATGCGTACAACAGCCAATCGCATGGACATCAGCTCACTCCTTGCACTCTGTCAGCCTTCATCTCGAGCCCCCCAAAATCTCTTGACCAGACCACGCTTGACATAAACCATTCAGCAGCTCAGCGGCCCCTGTGCAAGGCAATTGTGCAAAGCAAGGCAGTCCTGTCTCAGCGCACAAAGCTTCCAGTGCACTTCAATGATGATGTGGTCTGTGTCACAGCCTTGCAATCACAATCAGCGCCCAGACAAATGCACCATGGCACTGGAATGGATGCAGCCGCTGCCTGGGACTGTGACACAGGTAACATCTAGATCTATTTGACGCAATGAGAACAATGCTGGACACCTCACAAGCCGTTTGCAGCATCAGCAGATGAGCCATCATACTGTTGAGCACTGTCAAATGGAATGCGTCCTGGTCAGCAGCTCTGCAGTCAGCAGTGAATCAAATCATTGTACTCCATCAAGTGCTGATGCCTGATGTGGTGGTGCTAACTTCAAGTGGTCCATGTTGTGACAAACAAACTGGAGATGCTAGCCAGCACACTTTCTGCTGCTGCAATGCACAAATCAGCTACTATATGCATTGGTACACATGTAAGACCATGGGCACACCTGGCGAGGCCAGCAATGACTGGACTTTTTAAAGCGCCAGTCATTTGCCTGCTGTTGGTGGTGGGGTCATGCCTTCTGTCCTTGCCATCTGCAGAGCAGCAGCATATGTTTGCAAACATGATGATCTGCAGTGTAGAAGTGCAACCCTGCTGACAGGACGAACAAAACGCGTACTACAACCATAGACAGCTCTGCTGCGGTCTTTACACAAGCACTGTAACTATCTTGCATATGGCGAGGTCTCGAGGTGGTCTTGCTTCATCTTTTGGCAGCAGGCCAATCAAATGAGCAAGTCAAGGAGTCTGAAGTACCTTTTCAGCTGTCCAATGACCCGAGCTCTCCTGGTAGAGACTCAGATTGTCTATGCAGTGAGGCCTTTCAAGCAGGTATAGCATAAGACACTTGTCTGCACACAACAAAGCTGCTGGAAGAACCTGTTGGGACTATGCTGACTGCCCAGGCATGACAACAAGACGCGTGGCAATGGTACACATGTGGGCAACTTTGGTCAGCGGATTCTTGTGCTTGTGATGGCATCAGCAACAGCTAGATCTGTTTTGCCATGCGCAAAATTGTACGCAAGTTAAGCAAAGGTATGCAAAAACTCATGTGCATGATAGTGAAAACGCATGTTTTCTGATTATTTGTGTATGCGCTGCAGCATTCTCATGCTAGAGTGACATGCTTGGCCAAAGCATGCATGCAGAAGTGGATACAGTTGTCGAGATCTGGGTAAATGAGGAGGCAAAGCATGGTCTGTGAAGTTGGGAGTCATGTTTGTGACCTTTTCACAGTAATAGATAGTCTGTGATCATGCGAGTGACGCTTTGTTGAAGGCTGCTCATTGTCCTTAGGTGTAAAGTGTATACGTTCAGTCCATTTCTTGTGGTCGATCACTTGCAGCATGTCCAGAAAGGCAGGAGGCTGAGAAGATCTGACAAGTGAGGCAACACGTCTTTTGAAGGTTTTACAGAGATCTCTGTCAATCAAATTTCTTGTCCTTGGGACTAACTGAGGATGCAAAACGTCTGTACAGACAAACCATGAAAGAGATTCAAATTAACATAAGCACTTCAAGTCACAAATGTTTCATCGTGGCAGGCCGTGGTGGGCTCTTGACAAATAGGTTAACAGGTGTGCAACAGCCGTGCACTGCTGCACATAATGCTCAGGTTTGTATGGCTCACAACCTGCCATGCACCGTGCTGTTACGGCAGATGTAAAGATGGCATGACTTGGAATGCACAACGATATATGAAAATCCTATCACTGACATGCCGATATCATGACTCTTAGACAGCACCTGGTGGGTGTGTGCTCTAAATGCGGCTGATGCTAATGCTATTGTGCTGCACAGGCTGTGATTGCTGCACATGCTGTAGTGGTGGTGGCTGCCGCAAAAACTACCTGTCAAGCAGCTGCTTCTGCCATAGCTTGATGGAAGCAATGAGCCTGCAGCCAAACACAATATTTCACGCCATGCATCACACTGAGCAGCTGGCATCCCAGGTATGCAACATATGTCGATGCGTCGTCAATGCACAAGCTCACAAGACCAGACGCTATGTTGTATATTGCCGGATCTGCAGCAAAATATTGAAGCTCTCCCAAATGACAGCGGGTCTATGACAAACCGTTGCACAAACATCACAGACATGCCGATGATCAGAATGCCTGCAGTCCCTCTGAAATCATACCCAGACAGAATTGCAAGAAAGCTTACTGATCATGGTGAAGTTCCCATACCCCATGCAGACAGACTTTGCCCATCTGCAGTCATTTCATGCAGCAGAAAATCCACATATGCGCTGCTTTAATTCTGCCGTTACAGCAATAAGCAAACAAAGGACATTCGTTGAATGCATGCAATTGACAGCCTTCTTTGGTCTATCTCTGCAGTGTACATGAATGTCACATGTTGCATGCCTTTGGCGCTGCAGAGTGCAAGACATTGCAGCAGGAGTTCCCGTTTCTGTCCATATTTCAGAGTCTGACTACACAGCATGCAGAAGCATGCTAGTAGAAACAGGCTAGTTCCTCCTGCTTTTTGTGTGTTGTCAAGTAGTGTAAACATGGGTGTCAGTCAGGACAGTGCATCACCACATACATCTCACTTGGCAAGAATGGGATCTAGAGGTGACTGAAAGTTTCTGGTCAATCAGCAACCGGCAATCCAAGTCACAGACTCCCTGTTACCACACAAAATGCAAACAGCACAAAATGTCATATGAGAGCAAGTGTACCGAAGCATGGGACCCTGTGCATGCAGATAGCACTTGGCACTGACCTGCATGTCCATGCTGCACCAACTATGTATGTCCTTGTTGATCTTTGACTGACAGGTGTCGCCCGCATTCTGAGCAACGTCATCATTGCTAAGGTGACCCTCAGCAGAAACGCCACTTAAGCAAACATTGGCCCAGTCATAACTAGTCAGCGTCACCATGTGTGCTGACCAGTGTTTTTTGCAGCAAAAGAGCAGCAGGTATGACACCAGTGCAAGCATCGCAATCCAAGCTGACGGTACTAGCCAGGATGCTGTACATATCACTGACAAGCAAGCCACCCCAGCAACAGCATGGGTGCTGTTGGCGAGCTACCTAAAATCAACACGCACGTCTAAAGATCACGCAGCTTTTGCAAGCGTCCTTGCAGGCTTTGTAAATGTTCTGTCTCCTCACCACGCACTTGCGCAAGAAGTTGCTGGTTGTTTCTGCTTACATGCAAAAATGTGAATGCAGCCAACAAGCGCAGTACAGCAGATAATCAAGTTGCAAAGAAGGCTCACGGGGATCAGAATCATGAGCTACAGTCGTGTGTTGTACAGCAAAGCACCTCCATGCCTCGAGATAGCGATGCCTTGCGGAGGCCATCCGGAAAGAGCTGCACGCCCAACGTCTGGTCTTTATCAATCTGCCGTTTCCCTGCAGTTTTTGTGAACAAAGCAGCTCCGCTGCAAAAAGCATTAATGAAATCGCTGTTGTCGACTCAGGGTTCAATGCAGGGACCCATACCTCACTGCGAGCGATGAATGCTGACGGCTGATCAAGATCAAGCTACGGTATCAGTCTCGATCACGCGGTTTTCCGAGCTTGGGTGACAACTTCGTGGGTCCCCGGGTTCGGAGCTGTCGTGCATTGCATTGCATTGCATTCACTCACATGCATATGCAATCACACACATATGCATAGCATTTGCATATACATCTGCACAGCACTTGCATACACATGCATACACATATGCATTGCACTTGCATATGCACACATTGCACTTGCATTGGAGGGCCAAACCGCGAAGAGGAGAGAGACCACAGGTACGTCATGTGTGCAGTTTCAGCAATATTTGTTCACAAGCAGCCATGTTTCAAACAGCTAGGCGTGTCTGTTGCCAATTGGCCGCTCAAATTGCAAAACATATCAAGTTGCACATGCAGCAGCCATGGCCACTTGCAACAGTTTGTGTCTGTCTGATCCGATGAGAGCCTGCAATAATACTCAAGTGGGCTAGCTGGCCTTAACGACTGTACAAGTCCTGACCACCGGTACTTATTACGCTTGTATAGGCTGGCTTGATGTGATGAATGGTCTTCTTCTTCACAGCGATGACTACCAGCAGGGATGCCGAGTTTGACCGCTACAGACAACGCGATCGGTGTATGCATGCATATTTGATCGTATCTTGTTGGATACTGTGTAACACGTTTTGCTATCCGTCAGCCCCCTAGCTGGTGAGCACTCAAGCGACTGTGCCGAACATCTCAAGGATCAGTGGTCTGACACCGCTGTGTGCGAGACACAATGAATATCTTTCGATTGGCTGGCGACATGACTCACCTACTGAGTGTAGTCGTGTTGCTGCTAAAGATTCATGCTACTCGTTCCTGCAGAGGTAAACCAAATCACAGCACGCAACCATGTGCTGAGTTCAACAGGTAGACTACCAATGGTCGTACTGTGCAGGCATCTCTTTGAAGACACAAGAGCTCTACGCACTTGTTTTCCTCACCAGATACATCGATCTCTTCTTCCGATATGTGTCCCTGTAGGGCTGCAGCGCATCTTAATCTGCTGGGCAATATCTGGCCCATCTTCAGTATTTGACATTCTCAAACACCTTGCAGATACAACACTGTCATGAAGCTGGTATTCCTGGGATCTTCTGGCACCATCATTTATTATATGAGGTTCCATAGAGTTGTGCGCACAACATATGACAGGGAGCAAGATACTTTCAGAGCATGGTTTCTGATAGGACCCTGCCTTCTGCTAGCGTTACTCATCAATGGGGAGTTCACGCCCATTGAGGTTTGTCATATAGCTACAGCTTTTGGCATTTTCTAACCCTTGATGCAAGATGACAGTTGTGCTGTATTGCAGATCCTGTGGACCTTCTCACTCTATCTAGAAGCAGTAGCAATACTACCACAGCTAGTTCTGTTGCAAAGGACGCAAAATATTGACAACTTGACTGGAAACTACATTTTGCTGCTTGGGTAGGCGCGCTTCCTGGCTGATACACTTTGATGAATTTTCCGTGATTGTTTTTTGAAGTTTGTTGGTGAGTGCCTGTGATGATGTGAGGCAGTTGCTCAGAGCTGATGCTTGATTGCCTGCAGGGCCTACCGTGGGCTATACATCATCAACTGGATATACAGATCCTTCACTGAAGACAACTACCGACAATGGATAGGTATTTTCCTGAATGACCATTCTGCTGCTTCCTGGTTGATGAATCAGCAGGACTGATGCAAAAGCA
>JAABUK010008365.1_pt1 | contig 14556 bp, 10 predicted proteins | sample 5559141 | NCBI WGS metagenome assembly JAABUK01 (sample SAMN10711869, study PRJNA513367) | rock metagenome | isolation source: Antarctica rocks | place: Antarctica: Victoria Land, Pudding Butte nord | collected 2016-01-03
ATGTTGGGGTTGGTGGGTTGATTTTGCTTTTGGTTTCGGAGGTTTGCGGTTTGAGTGGTGGATGTGAGTGCTGAGCGTCTGCGGTGAGAGAGATGAGGTCGAGCATTTTCTGGCGCATTTGGACGTAGTGGTCGTATTTGGACATGATCTCGCTCTGGAGTTGTGGGAGTGGTGACTCGATTTGCTGTTCTTGCAGCGCGTCGTCGGGCATGTCCTTTTCGTTTGAGGGTGAGCTTGAAAGCTTGTCCTCCATCCAGGCAACCAATACATCCCTTGTAGCAGCAAGAGCGCGCGTTCTGTTGCCTTGTTTGAGTGAGCTGGGTACGGCATCGACCTCTTGTTCGACTTCAGCGAGGAGTTTGCGCTCACGGCTGACCTGATATTCTGCACGAATGACCGCCATCTCCAGCTTTCTGACTAGAGCATCAGCCGAGTCGTCTGCACGATCAATACCACCGTTGGGATGCTGATATCCCGACGAGAGGGAGCCTGAGTCGCATCTTTGGATATTGCTCACGTTCAAAACGCCTGGCCTTGCAGCAGCTGCATTCTCAAGTTTGGTCATGTAGCGTTGCAGAATCTGTAGTTCTGCATGTCGTTTCTTCAGCCTTAACAGCTCTACGTGCTCCGAAAGACGCGTTCCTCGCACTTCGACCTGTGGAGCAATTGCCTGCTGAGCAGGCTTCTGCAGAAGCACATTGTATTCGCGTCGTGCCCTGACGTTCTTCTGAAGCGCCTCGAGATATCTCCTCTCGACACCGGTGATTTCCTTGGGGACATCTCTTACAGCCTCTACATACTCTGGAGGTGGCAGACGTCGGGTGCCACAATTCGGGGCATTAGCAGATAGAGTGATATAAGATTGCATGTCCATAGGAACATGATAAGCAGGGTCTTGACCCTCTCCTGGACTCTTCAACGAGCGTCTTTTTCTGAAACCTCGGTCATTAGATGTCGGGGAGATAGTGACAAGAGTCAGGCGGGAAAGGGCTTCCGAGTCTCCCACGAGTCTTCGACTATCAGTAGCAGTGACCTACCTTCAACTATGAAGAGGGTCAGAAGGAGGGATACTGGGAGGGAACACCAGTCTTCCGTGTGCCGCAGGTAGAGGGAGGTTGAGAGCAGTGATGTTGCCTGCACGCCACTGCTCCGCTCCACGCCGCTTAATTAGCACCTGCCAGGGCGGATCTCAGCCGGAACCTTTCCACGCTGGGCGTGGAAGCCAAATACCCGTTCATCATCTGTTTTCAACCTGTACGTATGCATGGAGTATCTATGCCATGGTGCTGCCGCTGCGGCGTCTGAGATCTCGCGGCCTTTCTGATCTTTCCTCCTGACCGTCTCGAGTCCTCGTACGCTTCGCCATGACGGCGACATTGCCTCTCCGGCCTACACCTGCCCCGAATGGAGATGCTTCAGCCTCACCAATTGCCCGTCAAACAATCTCTAGAGCGGCCTCGCCGAAGGCCTCAATTCCCCCAGAAGGCTCCATCTTGACGGGAAAGCAAGAGCACTGTACGATGGTGTCGAAGTACTCGTCAGCCCAGGCTGACGCAAAGCACAGACTTAAAAAGAGAACTTATCAACAGACAGGTTCATGCGGAAATACAAGAGCTCAACACTCCTACGGCGCTCCAAAGGTTCGGGGCGCCTTTTAGATCAGAGTATGGAGAAGTCTCTCCCATGGATTCCGGGTTACCCATACTTCGATACATCTTCGTGAATCATGTCCGAAAGTTCCCGTTTCTGGATCAGGCAAAGGAGAAGGAGTTCTGGCAGGACAAACTGCAAGTGGTAGGTGCGCGTGATGTGGGTTCAATCTATGATCTTCGCTCTATACTTATTACTGATAGTTCCTGGAATCCTTCGCCAAAAAGAACATTTCATCCTCCGAAGACAGGCTGGAAGAGACGAAGCGAAGAAAATTGGCGGTGAAATGTGAAAAGCTGGTTGAATTGATGATGGTTTCCGGCATACCAACAGCATCAGGCTACGAAGAACGAATTCGGTTCTCGGAGATGGAAGTGGTTGACAGAGGTGCCAACGAACAGGGCTTGCTTGTCAACACGCCTGAGGGACATATAATTAATGGGTGGGATATCAATGTCGCCGGTGTTCGAACAACTTCGGTGAAGCGAACAGTGCGATATCACCAACATGCCGAGTTCTTGATCCGTGTTCGGACCCCTGCCAAAGGTAACTTCTACATTGGGAGGAGGTACGGAGAATTCGCAAAACTCCACCAGAGATTACGTACAGAACTTCCTGGGAAAGTGCTGACACCACTGCCCAGGAAGAAAAAGAGTTCTACGTCTTCAGCTTTCCTCTCTGTTGGCGGTGGAGATGACGTTGATGTCTCTTCTATTTCGTCCGTCTCGACCCACGAGACAGTGCAAACTGATGGCACTGGCTCACTTCGGAACTTGGTTGGGATGGGTCGTAAGCGTGTTGCATCGAGGACCTCGCTGGCTGGCAAATCGTCAAGAGAGAATTCGCCTCGACCATCCTCAGAGAACGATCGAGAAATTGTCCATCTATACCGAGAGGATCAGCGCGTATCACTTCGCGCATTCCTAAGGACGATCCTTCAGAACCCACAGGTCGCAGAAACGAAAGCAATCTCAGACTTTTTGAATCTCCGGCCAACCAAGCTGAACGAGGAAGAGCTTTTGGACATCGAAAGACGAAAAGAAATGGACGCAAAGCGAATCGAGGAGCAGAAGCGCTTCTTTGAGATTGCTCGACAACGAGCTCAGGAATTGGACGTCTACATGGAGAGGTTTCGACGAGAAATCGTGGAAAGTAATGGGCTTAGTAGGCTTTTCCAGGAAATTAGAAACAAGGAGAAGATGGAAGACCTCGACACCGAGTATCAGAAGTTTGCCGAATGGCTCCGCATTGAGGTGGCTGCTACCATCTACCATCTCTTCTTGGCAGAGGACAATTCTCCTGAATTGTTTGCGCAAGCCAAAAGGATACATTCACTGTTACCGTATGGGCTGATGAAAAATGTCATTCGAATTGCAAATCCCGCTGCGGTCATGTCTGGAGTTCTGGATTTATTTCTTGCTCAACCCTTTGGATCTCGGTCATTATTGCAACGAATCCTAGCCATGACTCTCAGCGATGGCATCAGATCGTTTCAGCAATCCATCGACAGCCTGCAGGCCAAGATTGACGATGCTATACTTGTTGCCAAACTGAAACGTTTTGTCGATTCTGACGAGAACACCAAGAACTTTCTGCGGAACGAGGCCAACGTCGAGGACGTCGATCTCGTCGTGGTTATCCTGCGGTCTGACCAGTTCTCTCCAGAATTGACGGCAGAGCAGATCGGGAGGGTATTCAATGCATATGTCGCATGGAACAATGCGGTAGACAATGTGGACGACGAGATGAAGCAAGGCGCTGAGTTGTTTGCGCACCTGAAACAACATTTGAAGTTGTTGACTCGCCAGCGCGACAAGGCCATGATGCTCAACATGATCGAGGAGCCGACGACACTCCAGCTCTTCCGAGACCTGTTCACCATCTTTTATGAGCCTCTGATTCGAGTGTACAAATCAGCTAACGTATACCACAGCATCACTGATTTTGCCGACTTTGCGGGAGACGCCATTTCCGTGGTGGAGAAGGCGCAAATGCAAGACGTTGCGGCCGATCCAAACCAGACGGTACAGTCCTTCATTGATCTATGCGCTAGGCATGAGCACAATTTCTACAAGTTCGTGCACGAGGTGCATATCCACGATAACGGTTTGTTCGCTGCTTTGATGGGATGGTTAGAAGACATTCTGGAGTTCTTGCGGCATGGTCCCCAGGGAGGGAAGCTTGACATGAATGCATTATTCCAGGGAGCCATGGACATGGGTCAAATCGACAAAGGAACAGCTGTTTTCGAGATCAATGCTTTAGTGAAATGGCAAGAAGCGAGAAAGGAGTGGCATCACAACAAGACCAGACAAAAGATGGCCGCCGAGGGTTCAGGTGGTCGCGATTCGATGCCAGGCAGTGCCGCGTTCAAAAGCAGCGACTTTGGTCTCCACGAGGTAAGTGAGGTTGAATTCGGCCTCGGACAACCCCTCTGACACTTGCAGATGGATCTTGAGGAGCTCAACTATGACGACGAGGGCGAGGATGAGTCGACCGCCGAGGAAGAAGACCTAGACGAGCTCGACCCTATCGCGGCGGAGCGGAAACGTCGATTAAGAACCCGGGATCGGCTAAGGCGTACGGCCGGCGAACCCATGAAGCCAGCGGTGTCAGAGGTGCTTAAGCTGCACCCCTCGTTTCTGGCCATGTTGAGGATGGTGCTTGCAGCGTGAAGCTGATTGTTCTTGCTGATCACGGACAGTCAGCCTCTGGGTTTCGGCCACTGCGCTTTTGGGCTGCATGTCTAGGATATATGCACCTTTTCTTTCCGCGGTTCATCATCACGCATTGATATGAAGCGCGCCTATCATGTCGGTAGCTCTTTCACTCGGCAAGGAGGCCTACATGGGTGCGGTGCGCATGTCCAGACTTCGTCAGCAGAAACGATATCTCTCCGGAGTAATTAGCATAGAGAAGTGCAGAACCGACTGATATCCAGTCCAAGCGCACGAGTATCTGACACGTGACGACATGACACCCCAACATGGCTGGCTTGGTGTTGCTGCCTGCACTGCCCGTGATGCGACAGAAGAGTCACGCAGACAGACGGACAGGTAGACAGACGTACCCACAGGATGCCAGCTATCAGGTGAAATCCAAACATTGTCAAGCCACCATCGCTCATCTACAGTACTAACGCAAAAGTACCTACCCGCGGTCGATTTCAGGGCCAAATGCGCTGTTTTTGCCCCCTGCAATCTTGACAGATTAGGCGTCAACTCTACTTGAAAATTTTAAATGTAATAGAATCTAAAAAGATACATCATCTTATAAAGCAATTTTCTTATTTCTTAACTAGAAGATAAGAAACTGTTGTAGATTGAAGTTCAAAATTTAGAGTTACGATTTTTTGAACTTTAATCTACAATCATTCTAGAAATGAGAATAAATAAATATTTTAGTAGATAGAGTTAATACTTTTCATGCTCTATATACATGCATACCAAAAAATAATAGAGTTAACGCCTATTCCATCAAGATTGTAAGGGGCAAAAACAGCGAATTTAGCCCTGAAATTGACCGCGGGAAGATACTTTTGCGTAGGCACTGTACGACAAGGAACGTGACGAAAAGTGGGCGCCTGTCAGTAACTGGCGCCCGGTGGCTGACATCGCACTGATCGGGGCTTTGCATCACCTTCCTGCAGCAACAAGGACACCCACAAGCTCTCCCCTGACGGTTAACGGCCATGGTGAAAACATGGCCCTGGGATCTTTTCAGTACTACTCCGTACTACCGTAGCACAACTTACCAGCCACATTTCACGATAGGTATGACGATTGCTGGGCCTGGACCAGTCGACAGCCTTGCGAGTGTAGCACCAATGATTAACGGACGAGATTGCAGGCATGATGCCGCCGGGGGACGAGGTGCCCTGCGAAGGTGAAACCGGGTGGTGACCAGGGATTGTGCGGGCAGGCGTTTTCGGTCGCAAGCGCTGGGTGACTTGCGGGATTCACAATGAACCTGCGCCTACGGAGTACTGTTGATAGCATGGGGACTTTTCCAGGAACGTGACGGCTGATTATTCGACCGAAGCGAGGTGTGCGAATCAGCAAAATGGAAGAGATTGTGGTGGTGATGGGGGAGGTGATTGGGTGAAAGTGGCGTCTTTCTCCTGAACCGCGACCTGGGAGGAGGCCGTGCTTGGACACGTTGTATACTTCGATGTGATATGTAATACCCTTGTTTTGCTTCCATCGAGGATGTCCGGGTGAAGAGAGTTTTGCGTCGTCTCAGAGACATCCTTGGGGGCGAATGTTGTAGGTGCGGTTGCAGTCGTGCAGCCCTGGTGCAGGTTGCAGATTGATCAACCATCTATCCTAGTTCCCGCGGGACCTGATGCCTGATGGGATGCTGAACTTGAGTGCGTCATCTCGAGCACCACCGAAGACAGGGCACTTCAACCTTCCACAGCAGGGAGGGCGCGAGAAGGCGTAGCCAGGAGTCAGGGCGCACAGCGGCTTGAGGCGGCGCTCTCTCCATTCCCTCACTCCCTCACCGACCGTTTGCTCGCCCCAGCGCGTGCGTCCCACACCGACACCCAGCCGGGGCTCATCCCAACGCGGGATCCATCTCCCATCTGCGACAATCCGACTGTTTGCCCCAGGTACATCCCTTCTTTTCCATTCTTCGGCGACTTTTGGAAAACCCACGGCCTACTGGAGCTCCATCAAACGGGTCTCTTGCTTGTCACGGGTGGCGGGTGGCACCTCGGAGAAGCCCAAAACAAGCGGCACCCACACGCACCAACAACTCCGCGCATCCTGGTTGGTGAGTCGCCCAAACCTTGCGCTGTGGGGCTGGCTCGGCTAAACAACGAAACAGATAACTCGTTGCGGGAGCCTTCTACCTTTTCCTGCAGAGTCAGACACCCAACCACCGCCCATCTCTGCCTCTCCTCCCCCGTCCAGGGTCAACCCCTTCAAATCAGCCAATAACCTCGACCCGTCCCCCCCTTCCATCCAATCAGCTACTCGTACAAGCCAGCTTTCTGCAGCCCTGTTCTCGAACAATATTGCTCTTCTTGATTGCACAGCGCAAGCCCCAGGCCCTCGTGAGGTGGTCCACGCGAAGATCACTCCACATACGCACTCCCGAGGCTGATCGGAACCCAAATACGCCTTCTGCGAATCAATCTCGTCCATTTTCCATTCCTATCGTCCAACCACGTATCCCAGCTCTTTGGTTCTGGAATAGGAACAAATCCTCCTTCATTGGCTCATCATCCGTATACTACTGCCATTTCTGGCTTCCCGTTGCGACTCGGTGGTTCGTGCAAAAATCATCAGCTCTGCCATCCTATTTGACAATTCGACAATTGCCGCGGCTGCCAGACGCGGTCCTCATCCTCATTGAGCGACATTGTGTCGTCGCATCGTGAATAGCTCCGCCGCCGCCTTCCAATCTCTTCAAAACTCGCCTGCTTGCTGAGCTGTTCGTTTCAGGCAATCCGGCCTGAAGCAAGACCCCACTTTCCTCCGCCGCAGAGTCGGGCGGTCAGAAAGTTCGCGACTCCTCCTCAAACACCTGCCGAAAGGACTGCTCCGCTCCAACAACGCACAGTAATCGAAAGAGCATAGCTTTCATCTATTCAAGCCTCCTCAGGATTCGGAAGAACAAGGTTACTGGCAAAATTAGACTCGCGGTGTGACTCGCAGCTTGAGCTGATCAACTAGGTATGCTTGGTCGCGCATCCCATGGGCCCGCATTTTGCCAACGCATCACTCCAATCGACCGCCATTTGGGCATCCCACAACCTCTTACCCTCCAATGATCGAATTCCGCATCGCAGGCGACGAATACTAATGCTTATAATTCATAGTTCAGAACGAACGGCCGCAAGGTTAGAGCTGTACTCGCACTGACCGAAGTATCTACCCAAGTCAGCCCTCTGCCTCTCAATAGTCATCACTTCATCGAAGTCGACCGCTCCCAATCGAATCCCTACCCCCAGCCTCACTACGCGAGTCAATTGATCAACGAACACGCAAATTGTGGCAAAGGCCACCGAGAGCTGGCTCCGTCTCTCAGACTACGCTTTTGTGTCAACCTCCGCGCCACAGTCCCTGCGAGTGACAACGCATCAATCCGGCACGGCAGTCTGCCAGCTCGCGCGGTGCTGCATCGAGGCCCAACCTACGCTGCGTGCACTAATTGGTGCGTCATCGGTCGTTCGAGCATCGGCTCATCTGTAATCTCGCCTTCAATAAACAGTCTCGCAAGGAGGCTGTAATAACAGGGAGACATCGAAATTCTGGTTGATGAGAAGTGTTCTGAAGTTAGTATTGGTCCCTTTTCGCGGTCCAGTGACCATTGGATGATGCACTAAGTGCTGATGCGAGGTACCAGGCCGCAACTTTTCTCCACTAGTCTGCCGAATCAAGTTTGCCAGACGCCCTTTCCCATATCACCCACAACCAGACGCATCCACAGCTTCGGGAGGACGCCTCATAACACCCCCAGCAGCGCCTTCTGGGAGGCTGTTAGATTCGACCCACTCTCACTCGATTTGTCTGGCGACAAATACCGCGAAACGATTGTATAGCAGCCCGCTCCGCTGCCACCTAAGCTGCTCGTGCAGCACATCGCCTACCTCGACACCTTCTCCAAAGACGTGTTCCGCATTAGCTCGAGCCTTCACAACAAGCAACCTGCACGATGGAGTACCCTCCACAATATCAGCAAACTTCGCATGGTCAGCCTTCACATGCTCCCCATATGCAAGGGGGCTATCAGACCTCGTCTCAGAACGCTGGAGCTCAAGTAGGCTCCATCACCTCTCCGACCGGGCCTCAGTCACATATGCAACAATCGCATCAGACGCAAGCATCACCTATTCTGCCATCCCACGCGCAAACCCATTATCAATCCCAGCCACAGTCAAACCCGATGCACCAAACGATGGGTTATCCTCAATATGGAGTGCCTGGAGGCATGTCACAAGGGTATGGTATCTCACCTGGCCAAGCGGCTGCAATGGCAATGGCAGCGGCATCCGGCCAGCCGAACTACCAAATGCCGCACGACATGAGCCGAATGCAGGGAGGTCCTCAGAATCAAGCCAAGAGTGAAAGAGGTCCTCGATCACCAACACAACAGATGGCCTCACTGCCTTCATCAGTTGCTATGCCACAAGGGCCACCAATGAACCAGCAGCAAAGAAGAATGAGTCAACATATGAACAACAGCCCGCACAACCAAGTCTCTCAGCCAGTCATGAACCATGCCCCACGACCATCTGTTCCCCCCTCACAGATGCCGCCACCTCAACAGCCTGTTCCACAAACCCAGTCATCACCAGAACTTGTAGCTGGCGGGGCTGAAGAGTCGCCTCTCTACGTCAACGCAAAGCAATTCCATCGCATCTTGAAACGACGCGTTGCTCGACAGAAACTAGAAGAGCAGCTCCGTCTTACATCCAAGGGCCGAAAGCCATACCTTCACGAGTCTCGACACAATCATGCCATGAGACGGCCTCGCGGCCCGGGCGGTCGATTCTTGACCGCTGATGAAGTTGCCGCCATGGAGAAAGGCGAAACTGTGCCAGGCGGAGATGAGAACAACCAGACGCCTGCTGCGAAATCGTCCGCTGCTCCAGCATCGGGACAGAAGAGGAAGGCGACGAGTGGTGCGGATGATGAGAACACGCCATTGAAGAAGAGCAAAATAGCAAGTGAGAGTGCAGAGGATAGTGATGATGGTGAAGGTGACGATGATGAGGATGAGAGTTGAATCCGACCGCGTTGAGCCTGCTTCAAACCGGAACCGTCATCTGTCCACACCTCTGTCATCTGTTGTCTTGCTCTTCTTTGCCATGTCTGCCAATTTAGCAAGCGTTGCGTTGGAATATGGGACATGAACCTGGTATGATTGGAGGAACTTCGCCTACTCTTCTTCTTCTTCTTCTTCTTCTTCTTCTTTTTCTTCTTCTTCTTCCCCTTCTCTGTTTCAGCTTTTCTTTCTTGGATGGACGGTCAGATGGTCTTTTTGCATCCTACACAACTTACAGCTGCTGCACACGCACACAATGGCTCACGCCTATTTTTCTTTTTAAACGTCCTCGACACAGCAATGACTGTTCCTTCCTCGAGATACCCCCAAGCCGAATCAACTGTCGTTATCTCTGCTTTTCTTGCATTGTTCTATTTCACTAGCGGACGAATCGCTGAACCAATCAATCAGTCGCGAAACGAAAGCGGTTCATGATGCATTAGAAGGAGCGACTCCGTCGCCGGAGGAATGGATCTATGGGACGCTCGTTTCCTTTCTTGCCTGCATGCTCAATTGTATGGTGATGAATTCATTCTGAAATGGCAAATTCAAAGTTCGAGGATGCCGAGGTACAAAATACATCTTCCAGCTTCGATTCTCTGCACGAACAAATGTTGTAAACGTCCTCTTCTTTACATTCAAGTACTGCTTGAAATACTTCCCATAAGCAATATCATGCAGCTATCTAGGCCGGGTCTATCTTCACACTATATGGTATTTAGAAAGTGTGATTGATTGAGCATACACCCGGCTCTGCTCAGGGAAAGAGAATCGATGACCTTCAAACTCCAGTTTGAAAGACAGAAGCAAGCTTCAATCTCCGTTTGCTGCAGTAGTCCTTGAACGACGACGGCCGTATTCTCTGTTTTTGCACACCGCTAATGGCATAAGCTCAATCCTGCCTCTGCCTGCCGTGTTGTTTGTGACTGCTCTGATGAAGGAGAGATCGGCGATCAACATCTGGCTCCAAGGGGTACGTGCACAAAGAAGTGACGCGGTCATCGATAGGGGGAAGTCTGATGCCGTTGTCGTCCAAGAGGGCAAGCAATCGAAGCCCCGTCGTCCGGCTCAGTTCCTTCGCATTGCCTTGTTCGCGATGTCCCCCAACTGTAGAGTCTGACCACGTGTACCATACCAGGATGGCTATTAATGTGATTTCTCGCTGGCCTTTCAAGCGTGTGGAGAAGGATTGCCTAACCAGAACAGGAGCTGCAGGGCAAGCATTCCATCATGGGCTGTGCAAAAGAAATCTTTTGCATTGGTGGCACCTCGTTGGCACATGCAGACAACGCGCACCCCGCTGTGCTGTAGGTTGAAAGGGTTTCCAGTGAGACTTCCGTAGCATGTTGATCAGCGGAGATGTTTTTGCTTCCGATCATTGACTTGCTGAAGATTCAATCGTGATTTCCCACCTTTTCTGTCTGCGTGAAGCTTTGCTTATCGGGCTGTCCTTATCTATTGGTCTGTCTGGGCCACGGGCACTGGGATTTTTTGGGAGGATTCAGACGTCAATTGCATAGCTGGGGCAACGTGACTCTCAATCAATTGCCTTGTGGGCATATCGGACGTCCACAAAGCTCTCGTGAACCGGTGAGCAGCCACCCATAAGCCGGCGCTGGGCGCAATGGCCGCTCCTGCTCGCTTTCTACGGCAAACTTCTCCTCTCTTTCATCGTCGTTGTACGTCTGTGGCTCATACGGCCAGTCGCTCATACTCGACACAACTCATTGCCACGGAGCGCACGCCACATTTGAGTGTCCAGAAAAAGCCCCAATGGCAGCAGATAAAGAAGCTCTCGCGATCGGGTAGGAGATGCGCCGCTGCGCAACCCGCGCCCCAAGCCGAGGCGTATCTGGCAAGTGGAGCTATTGAGCCTGGCAAAAATCTGGTAGATGTGAAGAAGGTGCTGGTCATCGGCAGTGGAGGCCTCAGTATCGGACAGGCGGGAGAGTTCGATTATTCAGGTAAAGTCAATTCGCTTCCGGCAGCCACTACTCCGCCTACAGCGGATTCCGCTGGACAATAGGAGCCTACCGTCGCTGACCAATCTACCTTGCAGGCTCACAAGCACTCAAGGCTCTGAAAGAAGCCGGCGTTGCATCTGTCCTGATCAACCCGAACATCGCAACCATACAAACCGACCACAAACTTGCCGACGAAGTTTACTATCTCCCCGTCACCCCGGAATATGTCACCTACGTGATCGAGAGAGAAAGGCCGGATGGCATTCTCCTCACGTTTGGCGGTCAAACCGGGTTGAATTTGGGCGTGCAGATGAATCGGATGGGCATCTTCGAAAGATATGGCGTTAAGGTGTTGGGAACAAGCATTCGAACACTGGAGGTCAGTGAGGATCGGGATTTGTTTTCGAAAGCACTCAACGAGATCGATATACCAATTGCTGAGTCGATAGCTGTCGGTACCGTCGAAGAAGCGCTGGCAGCTGCTGAAACAGTCGGCTATCCTATTATTGTTCGCTCCGCTTATGCTCTTGGAGGGCTAGGGTCGGGCTTCGCAAACAATGCTGAAGAGCTGAGCAACCTGTCGTCTCGATCTCTTACCCTTTCACCTCAAATACTGGTGGAAAAGTCTCTGAAAGGATGGAAAGAAGTGGAGTACGAAGTGGTGAGAGACGCAGACAATAATTGTATCACGGTTTGTAACATGGAGAACTTCGATCCGTTGGGCATACACACAGGCGACAGCATAGTGGTGGCACCCAGCCAAACGCTGAGCGATGAGGAGTATCACATGCTGCGGACTGCAGCAATCAAGATTGTCCGTCACCTTGGAGTGGTTGGTGAGTGCAACGTTCAGTACGCTCTGCAACCTGATGGCCTCGATTATCGTGTGATCGAGGTTAACGCCCGCCTTTCCCGTTCATCTGCTCTTGCATCCAAAGCGACTGGTTACCCTCTTGCATACACAGCAGCAAAGATTGGCCTTGGCCATACTCTTCCTGAATTGCCGAACGCTGTCACAAAGACAACCACGGCAAATTTCGAGCCCAGTCTTGACTATATAGTGACAAAGATCCCACGTTGGGATCTGTCGAAGTTCCAACACGTCAAGCGAGATATCGGAAGTGCGATGAAGTCGGTTGGTGAAGTGATGGCCATTGGCCGTACCTTTGAAGAATCGTTCCAGAAAGCAATTCGACAGGTTGACCCGAAATACATTGGTTTTCAAGGCGACAAATTCGACGACCTGGATGACACCCTCAAGAATCCCACCGATCGAAGATGGCTTGCTGTCGGGCAGGCTATGCTTCACGAAGGCTACTCGGTCCGAAAAGTGCACGAGCTAACTAACATCGATAAATGGTTCTTGTACAAGCTTCAGAATCTTGTGGATTGCCAGCATGAGATGGAAGATGTTGGCTCGTTATTTGGCATCAAGCATGAGCTGATGTCCAAGGCCAAGAAAATGGGATTCTCGGACAAACAAGTTGCGCTGGCCGTTGGCAGTACTGAAGACGAGGTACGCGCTCGACGACATTCATTTGGAATCAGACCATGGGTCAAAAAGATCGATACCCTGGCGGCCGAATTCCCCGCTGATACGAACTACTTGTATACCACCTACAACGCTACATCTCATGATGTAACCTTTGATGACCATGGCACGATCATCCTTGGGTCTGGCGTTTACCGAATCGGATCATCGGTGGAATTCGATTGGTGTGCCGTCAATGCCACGCTCTCGTTGCGCAAGATGGGAAAGAAGACAGTGATGATCAATTACAACCCGGAGACCTACTCTACCGATTTTGACACCGCAGATAAGCTATATTTTGAGGAGCTTTCGTACGAGAGAGTGATGGATATCTACGAACTAGAGTCTGCGTCCGGAGTGGTGGTCAGCGTGGGAGGTCAGCTGCCACAGAACATTGCCCTTCGACTTCAAGAAACTGGCGGAGCAAAGATCCTCGGCACCGATCCCAGAGACATTGACAAGGCGGAAGACCGGCACAAATTCTCCCAAATCCTTGACTCGATAGGTGTTGACCAGCCTGCCTGGAAAGAGCTCTCGTCCGTCAGCGAAGCGGAGAAATTCGCAGCTGAAGTCCGCTACCCTGTCCTTGTCCGACCGTCCTACGTCCTCTCTGGCGCAGCAATGTCAGTCATCCGCTCCCACGACGAACTCAAGGACAAACTTCTCTCCGCCTCTGCCGTCTCCCCCGACCATCCCGTCGTAATCACAAAATTCATCGAGGGAGCCCAAGAAATCGACGTCGACGCAGTCGCCTCCGACGGCAAGCTCATCCTCCACGCCGTCTCCGAGCACGTCGAAGCGGCCGGTGTCCATTCCGGCGACGCCACTCTGGTGCTGCCCCCCGCCAATCTCAGCCCCGAGATCATGTCCCGCGTCAAAGGAATCGCCGAAAAAGTGGCCAAAGCATGGACCATCACCGGCCCTTTCAACATGCAAATCATCAAAGCCGACGTCCCTGGCAGCGAGTCCGCCCTCAAAGTAATCGAATGCAACCTCCGCGCCTCCCGTTCTTTCCCCTTCGTCTCCAAAGTCCTCGGCACAAACTTCATCGACGTGGCTACCAAAGCCCTCGTCGGTCGCGACGTCCCCACTCCGGTCGACCTGATGGCCCGAAAGCGGGGTTACCTCGCGACGAAAGTACCTCAGTTCAGCTGGACCCGCCTCGCCGGCGCAGACCCGTTTCTGGGCGTCGAGATGAGCTCGACCGGGGAAGTTGCCTGTTTCGGCAAAGACCTCATCGAGGCCTACTGGGCTTCGCTTCAATCAACCATGAATTTCCGTATGCCAGAGCCCGGGGAAGGGATCCTGCTGGGTGGCTCGACTGAGCTTCCGGAGCTACCGCAGATCGTCACCCATCTCCAGCCTTTGGGCTACAAATTCTTCGCTGCGAGTCAGGAGGTGAAGGAGCATCTTGAGAAGGGGGGCGAGAGCGCGAGTGATGGCCAGGGAGAGAATGGTGGCAAGGTAGAAGTCGAGGTGATTGAGTTCCCCACGACGGATAAAAACGCGTTGAGGAAGGTGTTTCTCAAATACGATATCAGGGGTGTGTTTAATATTGCGAAGCACAGGGGCAGTTCGTTGGTCGATGAGGATTATGTCATGAGGAGGAATGCGGTGGATTTTGGGGTGCCGCTT
>JAABUK010008367.1_pt1 | contig 14550 bp, 13 predicted proteins | sample 5559141 | NCBI WGS metagenome assembly JAABUK01 (sample SAMN10711869, study PRJNA513367) | rock metagenome | isolation source: Antarctica rocks | place: Antarctica: Victoria Land, Pudding Butte nord | collected 2016-01-03
CGGGGGCGACGGCGGGGGGGGATTTGGTGAATTCGATATTTTGAGGGGGTGGGAGGGGTGGGATGGGGGAGGGATGGAAGGGTGGGTGGGGATGATTGGAATGGTTGATGGTAGATGGGGGGATGAGCTACATCGACATAAAACATTCGTCGAGGCTTTATAGCATTGATCGTAGACTCGTTGCTAGGCGCTTTGATATTTCTAGGGAGATTTTGTACTGCAGTGGTATTGATCTGAAAGAGTATAAGATAGAGCGTCGATTTTTGGAAAGTATAGTACATTGCTCTTAATTACGTTGGGGAAGATATTAGATATTAGATATTACTATTATAACGGGGTACTACGTTACACATTTTTGTCGAAGGGTAGAATAGGAAGGTGGATTGGAAAATAGTACTATGGAGGGAAGCTAGATTGTCTAGGCTGTGGGGATCTAAGGCTTTCCAGATCTTGATAGGATGGATGTAGGCGTGTCTAGGTGTATTAGACGTTTAGAGTTGAGATGGGAATGCATATATTCTAAAGGGGGCTATAAAGCATGGTGAGTGGGAGTACGTTTTGTAGGGCGAAAGAGGGTACGTGGTTGGAGAGTATAGGGAAGAGATTGAAGGGATTATTGGGTATCAGTGTAAAGTTTTGCATTGGACATGTTAGAGAGAGTAGACTTCAGTCTTAAGTGTTCTATCCTGATTGTGCTAGCGGCCATGTGGGTATCTCTTTGTTACATATTAATTTGCATTCGAATCTTGGACAAATGTTTTATCATCCAATGACTCTCTAGACACAAGAATTATAAATCTATTCTCGCTTAACAAGTGAAGCTACACAACTCAACAGTCAAGGCGAGATTAGTACAGCAGCCGCGTCAATACCAATACAGTTTTCCACGGTCATGAGGCACAGATCTGCCTCTTCCGATGCTCACTTCTACGTCTCCGTGGGTGGACCATGAATGGGTACGTGTGGCGGCCCGGTACATTCACACCCCGAGGTGGTACAATGGAGGCTTCCGGTTGGACAAGGCGGACCACGAAAGTCTTCGTTGCGCTTCCCAATCGTGGGTGGGCCGTTGATGGTTGTGACGAAGGATCCACCGCATTTGCACCCTGATTTCATGCAGATGAGATTCCCGGATGGGCAGGGTGGGCCGCGGTAGTCAGTGGCGCGCTTGTCGACGGAGGGAGTGTCTGCTGCGCAGGCACAGTGGCCGTTGTCATCGCAGATGAGGGGGCAAGCGTGAATGAAGGCCGTGTTTCGCTTTTGGATGGATTGGGAGTCTTGTTGCGTGATGATGCAGTCGTTGGTGTTGGTTTGCGGGGCGATGCAGCACTTGCGATCGCTGTCGAATCTATGACATGAGCATGTGCCATGCTCGTTGCAGTCGAAGGGGTAGGGAAGAAAAGGGGTTATTTCGGTGGTCAGCTTTTCGTTTTCATCTGTGCAGACGCATTCGCCTTGCTGATTGCATATGAAGGCGCACGGAAGGATAAGATCAGTCTCGGCGACGCGCTTCTCTTTCTCTGCCGTGTCGGTGACGTCTTCCCCTGTGCAAAGGCATTCACCTTGCTGATCGCAGACGAAGGAGCATGGAAGGATGAACCCAGTCTCGGCGGCGCGCTCTTCTTTCACGGCCGCATAGGGGATCATGCAGACGTTTTGTTCATTGGGATTGGTGAAGCACCAAAGGTCGTCTTGAGGGTTCCGCTTCTCCTTCTCGCGCTCAGGCACGTAGAGGCATCTATCTTTGTTGCAGACGAGGGCACATGGATGCTCGGGAACTGTGGTCTGCGTGTCCAATTCGGCTTCAAGGGAGCGAAGCTCCACTTCGCCACCACAGCCACGGAGAGAAGGATATTTGTCGCAGTCGTAGATGGTGCAATCAGGGGCGAAGTCACAGTCAAAGCCTGCATAAACCCCAAGGTTAGCATGGCTTTTCTGGGGACGTAGCTGACAAAGGCAGGGTAAGATGTGACAGAGACCTTGAGATGGTCGACTTTGATAATGGTGATTCCGTAACTCTGTCTGAAACACATCTTACGAAGCAGGAGGTCGTACGGGTGACGATGCAACAAGTCAATGGCACATACCAGCAGGACATTCTAGCTGACGCTTAGACAAGAACATAGCACGACCCTCAGCTTCAGTACCGCAGCCTGGGAATTCAGGGCAAAGGTCACAGTCGTGGATTGAGCAGACCGGACCGTGACCGCAACGGCTACGGAGTGGACACTCCGAGTGACGCTTTGATAGGAGTGCGTCACGCTCAACTTCAGTGCCGCAGCCTGGGAAGTCAGGGCAAAGATCACAGTCGTGAATCGTGCAGACTGGCCCGTGACTGCAATGGCTACCAGGCGGACATTCGATCTGACGCTTGGATAACAACGCGCGACGCTCAACTTCGGTACCGCAGCCTGGAAAGTGAGGGCAGAGGCCGCAATTGTGGATGGAGCAGACGGGCCCATGACCGCAGTTCTTGTCGCCAGGTGGGCAGAAGATGCCGCGCTCGGCGTTGAAGGGAGTGGCGAGGACCCCTGTTGACGACCTTTTGTCAGCAGCTGATAGAGTTGAAGTGATGTAGGATGGGAGTCAGGCGCACTTACCGACAACCGCTGATACCACGAAGGTACAGACGATGATGAGGCACTTCATCTTGAAATGTTGGTTCCTGGTGTCAGTCGTTCTGATCTGAATAGACGTGAGCTTTCGAGTTCGAGATTGGATGAGCTTGAGGCTTTTGAGATTGGAACATACAGATACTTGAAGGCTCTAATAACGGAAAATGCAATGCTTGAAAGAATGACTGAAGTTGGTTGATCGAAGTGTTGGAAGGTGTCGAGGTTCGAAGGAGTTGTGGTATTTAGAAGATTGAGTGAGGTGTTGAACATGGAAAATTTCCAATGCTCTATAGCATACGTACTCGTATGATTGGAGGATAATGTGGGTCCTGACAGTCCTTGACTCCGTATCTCATTTCCGCGATATGAATGCCTTCACTCTGTCGGCCGCTTTCGCTTTCCCTCGGCGGATACACAAACGACCCTTTTTGGTGGTCTGAAGGCATTTAGACCGTCATTTGTTCCATGAGACCAAAGCCCATACCAAATGCTTTCACGTTCGCGTCAATACGGAGCCTTGATACCGCCATCATAGGCCTCGTCATTGATGGTAATCTCTGATGCAAAAACCCGAGACAGTGTTAGCTTCACGATCATCTTTTCATGGCATTAGTGGGTGCTCAATCTTTGTTCTTACCTTCGCGAAGCTTTGGCTGGCAAGATTGCCAAAGTGATATCACATAAGTGCACTACACGTCCTTCCATCTTCTCCCTTCCCCCCCAGCTTGAGCTACGAGGCATCAGAGCTTGGAACCCACGCTTGCGATCAAAATTTCTGCTGGTCGCCCCCAGTCTCGCTGATCTAGATAAAGTCGATACGTGTCAGAGCTTGCTAGCCATCTTTGACGCGGATGGCGCTAAAGGTGAGGAGGTCACTGGGATATACCAGGGTGAATGTGATATGATGGGAGAAAGCCAGGCGTTCTGAGTGCGAGCGTGTTTCCTTTCGTTCTGACTTTATGACCATGGATGTCTCGACTCGGGATTTATTGACGTGTTCGGAAACGAGGGATATTGGTCGTACAGCATTGAGATTGTACCTCAAGATGACCGTTATGATACTTGAATCTGTTTACAATGATAGGAATAACGGCGTCGCTAATTCTGACCGAGTGGTCAGCGCATGCCATGTTGACTTTTGTAAATATCTTCTTGTATATTGTGAGTCTTTTGGAGAGCCACGAGCCACTTACTACTGACTACAGCAGTAGGCCTGGGATGATGCGTTTAGCGAACATTCTCCAGTCTATAACATAGCTCTTGGGAACAGGGGGGGTTTCTCCATACTGAGATGAGTTTTGATACTAAGCTCAGTGTTACTGCTGCTGCCCTGCAAAGGTGCGAGCGAAGCTAAGAGAAGATCTGGGTTGTGGTTTCAGCCCTACCACACTAGTGGCTTGGCAATGATGAGCGAGCGGAGAACGCTGACTAAGATGCTCGTAATGACTAATCAGTCCCCTCTTCGGGTTTTCTTAAATCCGAGCCGAAGCCCTCATCCCAACTTCTTCTCTCCACCATTTTGCGACAGAGATCTGTTGTTGTGACTGGTTTGATGGAATGAACGGCATTGATCTTTTCGGTCGGGGATATTTGTGACAGTTGTTTTCGGTTGTCCCTCTGCGCAAGCTTGTCAAAGCATCTCCAGATCGGCCTTCGTCGACCTCATGGCTTTACCATTTCTGGACTTCCCTGCGGAGATACGTGAGCATATATATACAGCCAAGTCTTGTCGACTGCCAACTCAAGATGCGAGCCTGTCGATCCCAGCGAGCCCGGAAGCTACAAGTATCATCTGGATATCCTGCAAGTCAACCACCAGGTCTACCGCGAGGCAAAGAAGATCTTTCAAGACAATGTCTTTGTAAAGATCACCACACCATGGCCGGAAGCTATCGGCCACATCAGGAGCGAGGGCAAAGTTCCGAGCGTGACGACTGGAGACAAGGCCGCACTCTTTCCGGACTTCCACCTCTGGGTCTTTATCGACACGCCGGCAACGCCATATCCTCAGCAGCATCATGGAAGCTTCAGTATGCTTATTTGTCTCCAGGATCTCGAAGCTTTTACTCGCATGTGGCATCTATCAAATCTCAACCACTTTGGACTGAATCGCCACCTGCGCTTGAAGCTCACCATCCAGAATCCTCACGTACCTGACCGGAAGATTCCCAAGACTCTTCAGAGCCAGCTCCTACAGCCCTTTGGTGTCATCAAGGATCTTCACACCTTTTCGGTACATGGTCCAAAGCTACTGGATTCCGTCCAAGACGCTATGAACAAAGAACGGAATATGCCTGATCCATCACCGGAGGACTGCCTGGAGAAAGGATTTGCCCTCAAAGACTTGGGGAACCAGCTGCTCAATACTGGTTCTTACCGCAAAGCCTTACAAAAATACACCGATGCCTTCGAGGCTATTCATATCACCGTCTCCGGTCGTACTCGTATCATTCATGCCGAGGGCTACTACATCCGCGAGCTTACTTCCGGACCCCATAAAGGCATGCGTGGAGACTACATCCGCATGGTCTTGCGCGTCCAGCTGGTCGCAAACATTGTCCATGCGTACTTGAAGCTAGAAGAATGGGCGGAGGCTCACTTCTGGGGCAAACGGAGCATCGTTCTTTTCAGACGAAGTGTGACTGGCGATGAAAGCGAGGATATTGGTAGTGATGATCCACAGACGTGGCTGAATCAGACATGGGCTGCAAGATTTCCCGCTCATGAAGCCATGGGGAAGATTTTCTATCGAGTGAGTCCTGTCTTGCAATACTGAAGAGAGATGACGGCTGATTGGAAATTCTCAAGACAGCATTGGCATCGAGAAAGCTGGGGAAAATTGCAGACGTGAAGACACTGTTCAAGGCTGCCGAGATCTACTTACCGAACAACAAAGCTATCCAGGAGGAGGTGAAAGCCTTGGAGGCAGTCTCCCCTGATCTCTAAGACCTTCCTCGATCTTTCTCAATCTTTCGCCAAGACCTGCATCGACAAACTCCCTTCTGTTTCAATAGTAGCGATTGTTTCCATTCGCACATTACTCACAAATTCCCGTATATCAGCGAAGTCGTGCATGTACACTTCCCTTTTCTGGTACTAGATGTTATTAATGTGGTCATTGTTTATCGATGTGTTCAATCGCACTGCTCGATCTGGTCTGTATGGCCTGCGAGGCCTGTCGAATTCTTCACGTTATTGGATGTCTCTGATTTTGCTCCCAACTACTTATGACTGATATTTCAACCGTATAGACTGCTTTCCGCAATGAAAAGCCAAAGCTGTCGGCACCCATTCTTGTACGTTTATTGTCCCGTTTAACCCTTCAGGAGCACTATTCAGCTGACTTTCTGAATAGGACCACTTGACTAGGGGTTTAAAAGTAATATGAACGGACTTGTATAGCATGTGCACTAAATCGGTGCATTCACTGTTGGGGAGCTGTCGGTTCCCCACCTTGGCAAACTATCCGTCCTACAACCCCACCTCCTGATACCTAAGGTACTAGCTGCTATCAAACGAGTCAAGAACACCGATTTCTCTATGAGGAAGCTAATAAGAGACCTGTATTAGAAGACCATGGTTCCGTGCTCACAATGACCAATATAGATTCTACATTCGGCAATTCAGAAACACCTATGTACTTCAAAACCTGCTTGGTGAAATGCTAACGGCCCGATATCAGCTTGCAAAGAAGTCGAAGAAATGTTCAATGATTGTTATTTTATCCTATGCCATCCCATGCTTGGGTTGAGTGTTATTCGCGGCGTACTGAACATCGCCTGGCGGGCAATATCTGGAGCAGAGAGTCACGGAATCGAGCGGCAGCGTCATTCAAGTACGTAAGCAGAATCTGCGGTGCAGCGCAGTCGGCTTTCTACCGTTAGGAATACAATCTGCTGGAAATACGCCCTGATCACTTAATCCGCGCAATGATGTCGAGTCAATGAAGATCTTTAGCAGCCTCACCAAAAGGATCAACAAATCAACGCTCGACAGTCGATTTCAACGTCAGCCGCTGCCACGCGATATAGACTACAATAGGCGTCGCAGCAAGAGTCTATATCGTCTCACAACTCAGGTTAATGGCCCGACTTCTGATCATTGGTCCTGCCTCTGTCAAAGTGTGTCAAGATTTGGGTCCTGCGCCATCCCCCTCTTCAGAAAAGTCCCAGCCCCCACTTCAACGCCGTCGACACTGATACCTATACTGGTAGGGCCACACCGCAAGGCCTCGACCATATACCATACAAGCTTGACGAGTGTAATTATCAAGTCGCCGTACTCCAGGTATGGCGGCTCACCGCGGGGACGTTCGAAGAGGAAGATACGACCATTGAAGCCTTGAAGGAGCCGAAACCAATCTCTCCGGTACACATGATCTGGTTCATGATCCAGGCGTGCTGAGCTCGGAAAAGCAGACAACTCCACTAAAGAGGCCATGATTGGGAAGATCATATCATGGAAATCCATGGTCAGACCTGTACCAATCGGAGCAAAGCGCGGTAAGCAACGAGGCTCGTCGGCTGTAATATTGGCCCGGCCAGTCGCGTTCTTGAATTCGGTTGGGTTCTCATAATGCAGCGATGGTGATTCTGATCTCCTTTCAAGGCTGGCGGTCCCAGTACTGGGCTGTTGTGAAAGCTTGAAGATGATGTTGCCGACTGCCTCGCCGTTCCAGCTCAGTGTTATAGTAGTGGACAGAAACAAATTCCTGGACCACATCTCTGAGATACCGAGATAGACTCCCCAGATCGCGAAGCGTCTCTCCAGCCTTTCTCCAACGGGCACGACTTCAATGCGAGTCTCTGTGAAGCCGGGCATCTGGTATCCCTCGGTGTTCATGATGTGATCTTCGCCGTCTAGAAGGGCCATCGCTTCGAGTGCACTGAGCGAGTTGATGAAGCATGCTGCTACGCTGAGAGCATCTCTTCCAACTGCGTAAGATACTCTGAGGTTTGAAGGAGGCGTTGGAGGTGGTGTGGAGCCGACGTAGGGATTTCGCGGCTCAGCCCTTGAGTCGCTAGCGCCGCTGACGTTCAAGAGTGCTTCGACAGATGGACCAAGAGTCGGAAGGACAAGAGAGGACTCTGCAGCCGAGCATATTGAGGAGAGTACTAAGATTTTTAGCAACCGCATGATTGTAAGATCAGGTTCAAGCCTCACCCAAGAGGAGAGAGCAGTGAAAAGACTAATAGTAACAGCGGCATTGAGGCGATAACTACTGTAAGGTCAAGGATGAGTCGTGATAGCAAGATAGACCTAGCCGCGGAAGCGACTTGCGAGCCCCATGCGTCCCGGCGCGTATAGAGTCATTCACCGGATGGTGAAAGTATAAATTCCATCTCTGATGAGTCTCTGGCAACTTTAGATAAAGTCTCGGCCGAAACCGAACAACGACTGTGTCTGCAACTTCGCACTTCCAAGGCATAAGCAGCGTACTCAAATCCACGACTAGTACTAGGAAATGGACTCTGGGTTATATTCCATGGAGCCGTGGGTCACTGCTGATGGCTTCTTGTTCGTGCGTCTGGCCGCTTTCTACGGGAAACAAAGATGAAAAGCCGATTGCCGTGTGGTTGTGATGGAGCGGAAGATCCATTGATCGTCTTTAAAAAGAATAAGGGTATATCTTCACTCTTTTCAAGCATCATGAACAGTGTCATAAAATGGCCAATGTCCTCGCAGTGGGTCTGTAAGTTGCTTGTTTGACATTCGAATTAGACCTCCAGTCATGAACGTCTTATTTCTCCTCCCCAACCATCAACACTTCAATCGTAAGGTTTGCACTTCCAGGCTTGGCTATGGGCGATATTTACAGCTGCGGCGACACGTACTCCTATCCAGCGGTCCCAGCCAGTCGGATTGCTCGTTAGCTGCTGAGGCGCATTCTTGGGAGCCGCGTGGCACATATGCAGGGGCACTCCATAAGTGGATGGAAGAGATGAGTGGGAGGCCAGTGTACTGACGGGAACATGCAAGCCTTTTCCCAAGTGATACTCAGGAAAGCTAAGATGAGGTGTTCGCTACTAAGGTTGATGAGCGCCGGCGACTGCTTTTACTCTAGCAGCACGGCATCGTTATGAATTGCAAGCCTCCTCCGCTAGAAGGAAATATCGCCAATAAATCACAAGAGTGTCCGCTGCCCAATGTCATCATTCTTGGAATCATAGCAAGCGGTCCCAGCATGCTTAGAGTGGCGGCACGCAGAAAATACAATCTCCATGGCCCTTTCTTCATGAAGGACCGCGCGTATCTTGAACCCCGACCTTGTCCGGATATTCAATCTCGACGGCAGCGATCGCTCCAAAAATAATCACTACTTACCAAAACAAGATTCCTGATGGGGTAAAGATCGGTGAAAAGATCCTGACGTTGGTGAATTCCGAACGCGCAAGACTTTCCCCACCGTATCAGACTAGGGAGAGTGTGCGAATTTCAGTGGCTAAGCTTAAGCTTAAGCTATTGAATGTGTCCCGGACTCTTGGAGACATTGTAACGGTGTCCATTATGGTATGTGCTTTGCCGAATCGGAAGCAACCTTTTGCATCGATCTTCCGCGCTTCCTCTTGGCGGTCATCACGAACATCACTCGAGAAACTTAGCGACAGGATACTCTTGAAACATAGCTCTGTAGAGAGCCATGCAGGCACCCCGCTCTCTGATGGACTGCATGCATAGACTCTTGGCACCGTCACTCCATCCCCGGGGTTTTGGACGCGCGGCCAGAATCTCGGAAACCGATGTTTGAAGATTCATAAACCCCGGCTCCCTCTGAATACGAATTCCACCACCCGCACAATCCAATCGACTACTGACATCGACCATTAATTTCAAGACCACCTAACCACCCACGCCCAAAGTCTGCCTCTGATAATGAACGTCCGAACGTCCCTCCTCCTCCTCGCCACCCTCGTAACCCCTCTCCTCGCCGGAGATGAGGGCATCGCATCCAATGCCGCGCAGCAGGGAACATCTTTCGCAGGCACCGTTCATGACGAAGCAGCCACGCTCGCATCGAATGAAGCCTACCAAGGGACTTCCTTCGCAGGCAACGTCCACGACCAGGCAGCCACTCTCGCATCCAATGAAGCTTACCAAGGAACTTCCTTTGCAGGCACGGTCTACGACCAAGCAGCCACTCTCGCATCCAATGAAGCCCACCAAGGAACGACTTTCGCAGGCACCGTTCACGACCAAGCAGCGACCCTCGCATCTAACGAAGCCCACGGAGGAACCTCTTTTGTAGGCACCGTCACCGACAGCGCAAACTCATACATAGCCACGGCCACCACCACTGCAGCCTCCATCGCCTCTAGCGCCGCATCCAATGCACAGTCATACACGGACTCCGCGGCTAGCAGCGCAAGCTCCGTTCAAGCCTCTGTTGCTAGTAGCGAAAGTTCCTTCCTTGCTACTATTACGTCGGCGGTGAGTTATAGTGCAGCTAGCGATATCGCTACTGGATCTGGGACCTCGTCTACATCGAGCTCGAGAACCACTGGAAGTACTAGTGGGAGAACTTCGTCTACGTCTTCGTCTGCGGCTCCAGCGGCGGCGACGGCGGGCGGAGCTGCGGCCGTTGGTGTGTCGATTGGAGATGCCGCTCTTGCCGGCGGGCTTTGTATTGGGATCGTTGGAATGCTGCTTTGAATGCTACAGCATATAGACTGGGTGGTCTGTTTGTGGTTACGGTTGATGATGTCTGTCATTTAGCGCTTTTTGAAAAAGAGATATATGCTGCATTTGGTATCTATCTCAGGAACATAGAAAATGTTCTTCTTTGACACGAGCAGCCCAATCCCACTTGCTGGACTACTTTCCTCACTACGTGGTGTATGGCTGGATGTGGACGATGCCGCTCTTTACCCTTCTTGCACTTCCTGCTAATTTTTCTGCTTGCATCGGTTGCTTTGCATTGAGAGGGATGTTTTCGACTTGTCTGTTTGTAATGCCTGACCGCAAATAGAATAGCGAGCCCGATGATCGCTAAAGAGTTAGGCATGGAAAGCCCATGGCTTTGCAGAGAATGGGGTAGAGGTCTGAATTTTGATTATTGGTGCCGCAGGACTTTTTAGGTGACAGCGATAAGCGTTGCTATTTCCACTACGGCCACCGAATCATTTGAATCTGTTGTGCACACAACACCTTGCACCACGACATTCGACAAGACTTGCGTTGAGAGACATGACAAGGGTTGCCGCCTGAGAAAGGTTACGTTGGAAGCGTGGGCTAACTACTGCTTTTCAGACGTTTATCGAATGTCGGGATTGAATTCCATATACAGTTCGATAACAAGGGTTACATGCAGCATGGCGTGACAGCTCAGCGCTCATGGGATAGATAATGTTTAGTGTGCGAAAACGTTGGCAATTCTGCTACGGCTGTCATTGAGATGGATAATACCGCCATTGAATCAACATTGTCCGCTACTAAGGGCCCTATTCTTGTCTCTGGAAGTGAGTATTGGACCGCCACTAGTGGAGGTCATTCATCCATGTCGTGATCCCAGAGTACATCGGAAAATGTCGCCTTGCTCGACAGCAATCGCATATCTACGATCGATGTACATTCTGACATACAATGAGGAAAGGATATTTGGATCAGAAATGCAGACAGAAGGCCGGTTGACAACGCGGAAAGTCACTACTTGAAGTGGAAGTCTTTTCGAAAGCTATTGAGTAGTGACAAGATAACCGTACACCATCGTCTTATCTAGTTTCCGGGTACTCCAAGGCCATCTTTGGATTCTTGGCATTCCGAAAGATCACAAGAATTTGATTTGATTCGGCGTTGTAAGATTGCAAGGTGGATAATGTACCTGAATTGGGTAGCTGGCAGAGAGTGTTAATCTCACACTGGATATACCTGCAAGAAACGAGGTCGTACAGGCAAGTGGAATACGGTTCAGGTCTTTTACTGGAGGTCCACTTGCTAAAGGCATTCGTGGGGCGGAATCGGTGCCGTCACGTGACTTGATGGATAATCTCGGGCTAGATGACGCCGAAAGTGCCGAACATTGTAAATATATATACTCTCTCCATCTCTTTTGTATCTCGAAAATGATCGATTGGCTCTAGCAGCCTCAGTAGCGCTGAGTATATGTAAGACGGCTCACTACCTCCTACTGACGCACACCTTCCCCAATGACCAACGAAGAAGCTGGAACCTCTACGCTCAAGGCCCAGGACTATGAGCCGCAACGACAGAGGACTCGCAGCGACGAGCGTGGCCCCGAAACAATTACTGGAGAATCAGGTCTCCACAAGACCGAATCAAACAAGTCGATCGCTGAAACGTTACCGCTAGGGAGAGAGGTTCTATTCGTCGGTGTCATTTGTTGCGCGCAATTGACTACACAAGCCGGGCTAGGTCAATGTCTCGCCATCCTGCATATCATCGGCGATAGCTATGGCCTCACCAATCCTGGCCAACTCAGCTGGCTCATTGCGTCTTATAGCCTGAGTGTCGGTACCTTCATCCTGGTGGCAGGTCGATTGGGGGATGTCTACGGCTACAAAAGAATGCTAATAATCGGCTTTTCTTGGTTCTCACTATGGAGCATGATTGCAGGTCTGGCGGTCTATTCAAACCATGTTCTTTTCAATTTCGCACGCGTCTTTCAGGGCATCGGACCTGCTGTGATCCTACCCAACGGCCTAGCCATACTGGGAGCGTCGTATGCTCCAGGCCCAAGGAAGGCTATGGTTTTCGCTGTGTTCGGAGCAACAGCTCCGGGTGGTGCTATCGTAGGTAGCGTGTTTGCAGCGCTCTTCAGCCTGGCGTGGTGGCCTTGGGCTTTCTGGTCTTTTGCAATCGCTCTCGCCTGCATAACTGTCGTCGGATTCTATGTAATCCCCAACCCACCCACGCAGATCCCAAAAGAAACATCATTGCGAGAAAAGATTCCTCAGCTTGACCTACTAGGAGCTCTTTGTGGCATCACTGCCCTGGTCCTAATCAACTTCGCATGGAACCAGGCTGGCGTGGTCGGATGGATGAAAGCATATGTCTACGTATGTTTGATCGTTGGGACGCTTTTCATGGGCACATTCTTCTATGTGGAGCTGCGAGTGGCGAAGTCGCCCCTAATACCCTTTGATGCATTGTCGAGCGACGTGGCCTTTGTCCTGGGCTGCGTCGCATGTGGTTGGAGCTGTTTCGGTATCTGGGTTTACTACACCTGGCAATTTCTCGAAACCCTCCGTGGTGGCTCTCCACTCCTCGTCTCCGCTTGGGTTTCTCCCGTCGCCATCTCTGGTGCAGCTGCGTCCGTGACAACGGGTCTCCTACTAGGTCGTCTGAGACCCGCCTGGGTGATGACAGTTGCACTCACTTTCTTCACGATCGGCACCATACTGATCGCTACAGCTCCGGTTGACCAAAGCTACTGGGCACAGTCCTTTGTTTGCATGGTTGTAATCCCTTGGGGCATGGACATGAGCTTTCCAGCTGCCACACTCATCCTTTCGAATGCTGTCTCGAAGCAGCATCAGGGTATCGCCGCAAGCCTGGTCATTACCATTGTCAACTACAGCATCTCTCTTGCCCTTGGGTTCGCTGGCACAATCGAAAGTCATGTCAACCGTGGTGGCAAGACTCCAGCGGATGTCTTGTTGGGATTTCGGGGCGCTCTGTACATGGGTATAGGACTCTCAGGTTTCGGTCTCTTTTTGAGCCTCGTCTTCCTTGCCAAGGGATATCGTAAAGATCAACAGAACAAAAAGGAGACAGATAGCTCGAGTATATGAGAAGACAAGCATACAAGATGGCTAAGCAGTCATGGCCATTTCGTTCTTCCTCCCACAACGGTAGGTCCGGCGTCCATGCCGCGATCTCCTCCAATCTCCAGACTTTCATATCTTCGTAACCTGCTCGTCAGCTCATTCCTCTTGGCTCGCGCTACACGCCGATGCGATCAAACCATATCTAGAAAACAGTATTAGATACATACATACTGGAATTGGGGGCTATATCTGTACTATTTGTAATTCATGGGTTCGATGCTTGAAGATAGAAGATAGCGAAGATGAAGGACAAGCAAACGGTCGTCGAGCTATCCGAAACTGGGGCAATGAGTACTAAGGAGAAGACTTTGGTACTCCCGGGTACCAAATCACAATGGGCTCCGTACCCTGTTCGCAAGATCACTCTTCCCGGCCCATTCAACGATACTTGCGTATTATCACACGCCGGACGAGATGGCAGATAACACTTTACTGAGAGGCAAGACCACATCTGCGCCAGGCATTGCCTAGATCGTGAATGCCGGGGAAAAGGCGTCAACATGAGACAAGCTGCTTGTAGGCAGACTGTGAGAGCTTTCAGAAGCGGCCGGTTTTGGAACGAGATGCCTTCGAGAGTAGGCTTGCTTACGTCGCGCGGCAGGCCACAGAGCCGCCTTGTGCATGAACAGGTTGTGATCTAGAAAGCTTCTTCCGTCACTTACACCGTCCAGGCCACCCGATACTGAAATAGAGACGAAAGTGACTTTGCAGCAGTATTTCATCCTAAAACCGGGGCTTCTTGAGCCCAGGCTCACGATGGCGAGGATGATAATACCCTCATTCCTATCAAATCACGACTTCACGCAGTGGATATAAACATGCGCATAGTCAAGACGCGTCAAGGTATTTGGCGCGCCTTTAGATATGACCGCTTGATAGCCGGGCACTTACTTCTGTACAGATTCTATCCGCGCATATACTCTTTCTTAGCTCAACGTCCCCACCTCAGATTACGACCTTCTGAACCCTGTCTCTTTTGGAATTCTTGATAGCCCAATCCCTTGTCTGTCTGTCGAGACTCAACCCACGCAAACGTCCCCGACTCCAGCCGCGAAGCCTGCCAAACCATGCTCTTCCAATGGCAGATATTTTCGTCCGTCATTCTTCTATGCATAACACGAGCATCGACCCACCCTCTCAACGAAACCTCC